>Ga0209542_10017280_pt1 | contig 11838 bp, 10 predicted proteins | sample RifCSPhighO2_01_FD_184028 | JGI IMG/M metagenome (GOLD analysis project Ga0209542, IMG submission 184028) | Soil microbial communities from Rifle, Colorado - Rifle CSP2_plank highO2_0.1 (SPAdes) (version 2) | ecosystem: Environmental > Terrestrial > Deep subsurface > Rock core/Sediment ...
ATCCATATTGTTACACAAAAGATCGCCCTCATAGCACGCTTAAATTCATGCTATAAGGGCGATTTTCTATTTCGCGGTACCACCTTATTTAGGGAGTTTACAGTTGACAGTTTACAGTCGACAGTAAATTCCATCTCATCGACGCCGGTCCGGTATCGATTACCTCTGTTACGGGAGAACCCGAGCTTCCACTCTCGCAGAAGCCGCTTTGTCATTGAAGACATTCAAGCCCAACCTCTCGCCGATCAAACTTTCTGGCGAGAGACTCGAACAGCTGTATCTAAAAAGAAAGTATCACCATTCTATAGCTTGTCAAGAGCTTCCGCCGGTGAGACAATGCAGAAATGGCTAAAAAGAAGAGTAAATTGGAGGCACTTCGTTTAAAAATTGAGGACGCGGATCGCAAAATTTTGAAACTTCTGGCAAAACGCTCTTATCTCGTGCGTCAAATCGCTATTTATAAGAGAAATAATAATCTCACCGCAGTGGATCCGAAGCGGAAAAAACAGCTGCGAAAGCTCTGGATTAATGAGGGAAAGAAATTAAAACTATCTTCAAAAATCGTTGGTAATATCTTTGATCGCATTCATTCATATTCGGTCACTATCGAGAAAGGTCATTTATGACCACATTTATATAAATGAAGGTACAATGATTAGTATATTCACGCATGCGTAAAATATCTATCGTCGGATTTGGCAGATTTGGCAGAGTGCTTTATGAAATGCTAAAAAACGATTTCGAGATTCTTCTATATAGCAGAAGCAAAATCGAAAAGGAGGCAGGATTTACAAAATCTACCGAGATCGCAAAAAACATCGGCGAGATCTACAAAAGCGATACAATATTTTTTGCGGTCCCTATAGAGGCATTCGAAGAGGTGATATCAGGCCACAAAAAACATTTTGAAAAAAAGCATCTTCTTATAGACGTGCTGTCCGTCAAAATGCACCCCGCGGCGATTTTCAAGAAGTACTTGGGAGGAGTGGGTGCTACAGCGCTCCTGACTCATCCCATGTTCGGCCCGGACAGCATCACAAGCGGCTTCCAAGATTTGCCGATGATTATGGATAAGTTCACTGGAAGTGATGCCGATTATGATTTTTGGAAGAAATACTTCAAAGATAAAGGTCTCCAGATCGTCGAAATGACTCCAGAGAAGCATGACAAGCTGGCTGCAGATTCGCAGGGGCTTACGCATTTTATAGGGCGCTTGCTGGAAAGTTATGGTCTTAGACAAACCGAAATAGATTCTCTAGGCACGAGAAAGCTTTTGGAAGTAATGGATCAAACCTGCCACGATACTTGGCAGTTATTCGAGAATCTCCAGCACTACAATCCCTACACGAAAAAAATGAGAGTAAAACTTGGAGAGAAGTATGATGAACTTTACAACAGGCTGTTGCCTGCCCAACTGGATCCCAAATTGATCACCTATGGCATTCAGGGAGGAATTGGCAGTTTTAATGAAGAAGCGATTCAATATTATATAAAGCGGGAAAATATTGGTGCGCATAAGATTCTTTATTTGCACACTGCAGATAATGTCATGCGCGCCCTTCACGAGGGCGAGATAGACCGCGGCCAAGTTGCCATACACAACTCTGTCGGCGGAATCGTGGCTGAATCAATCCAAGCGATGGCCAATTATAAATTCAAGATAGTCGAGGAGTTCGCTATCAAGATTTCCCACGCGCTTATGATACGAAAAGATGCCGAAATATCCGATATCAGAACGATAATGAGCCATCCGCAGGTATTTGCGCAGTGCAAGGACACTTTGGCTAAGAAGTATCCGCAGTTGAAACAAACTTCCGGAGAAGGAGAGCGAATTGATCACGCCGTCGTCGCAAAAGAGCTCGGTGAAGGAAAATTGCCGAAAACAATTGCCACCATGGGAAGCAGTGTTTTGGCCAAACTTTACGACCTTAAGATAGTTGAGGATAACCTACAGGACGCCAAAGAAAATTACACAAGTTTTCTGCAGATAGCGAGAATTCTGTAGTCGGGAGAACAGCTGATCTACTTTCTGCTCCTGCGTTTTTCCCATTCAACGAGAAGCGGCGTTGCAAGAAAAATCGACGAATAGGTTCCCGCGATTATTCCTACAAGAAGCGTCAGAGCAAAATAACGCGTGCTCTCTGGACCGATAAAGAATAGGACAAGGAGCGTGATCAATACAGTTAATGATGTGTTTACAGAGCGCACAAAAGTCTGCCCCAAGCTTCGACCTGCCGTCTCTCCAAAATCTTCCCTTCTGTTTCTCTCCTCGTTTATCCGTAGATTCTCGCGCACACGGTCGAAAACCACGATAGTGTCGTGAACGGAAAAACCAAGGACTGTCAGAACCGCTGTCACAAAAAGGGTATCAACCTGCGCACCGGCAAATTTGCCAAGCAGCGCGTAAAATCCAAGCGGCACTATTACATCGTGTACTAAAGTTATCAAAGCGATCAGACCGTATATCCAAGAAGAAACGGGACGTGAGACTTTGCGAAATGCAAATGCAATGAAAAGCAGAATACAGATAAGAACCAACGCCAGTGCGACGAGCGCCTTATTGCGCAATTCCTTGCCGACTGTCGGCCCTACCTCATTGAGCTGATTTATCGAGGCCGAATTTGAGTCCACCGAGAGAATGTCAATCAAATTTGCTCTCTGATCCTCCGTCATATTCTGGGCGCGAAGTATGTAATCATTCGTGCCAGCTTCTCTTAGCGAATAACCGGTGAATCCAGCTTCGGTAAGTGATCGAGACACTTCTTCCGCGGCAGGGCGGCCGGTGGGATATGTAACTTGTACCAGCGTTCCGCCTGTGAAATCTATGCCTAAGTGAAGGCCGAAAACAATTAAAGAAATAATTGAAGAAAGGACTATTGCACCGGTAATCGCAAAAAAAGTATTTCTGTGTTTAACGATTATCATATCTTAGCTGCGGCGAGAGCCCGATTCAAAAAGGAAGCGTATTACTCCGGATTTCCCCTCTATACCAAGCGCAAGTAGAAATGTTCTCGAAACAGTTATCGCCGTCAGCATGGAAACAAGAACGCCAAGGCCGAAAACTAGTGCAAAACCTTGTATGAGAGAGGTCCCGAACCAGAAGAGTATAACTGCGGTTATCATGCTCGAAATATTGCTGTCGCGGATGGAAGGCCATGCACGATGAAAACCTTCCGCGATTGCATCTTTGACGCTCTTGCCAGAATGAAGTTCCTCTCTGGTACGCTCGAATATCAGAATGTTCGCATCAACCGCCATACCGATCGAGAGAATAAACGCGGCAATTCCTGCGGCACTTAACGTCACAGGTATTACCTTAAAGAGAGCAAGAACCGCAATGACATAGAGAGCAAGAGCGGCAACTGAAATAAGACCGGGCAATCGATACCAAAGCAGCATAAAAAATGCGACTGCCCCTATTCCCCAAATTCCTGCGGCAATTCCCTTCTCAACTGCTTCTCCGCCGAGAGTGCCTGAAACAGTTTGCGTAGAAATAAGCTCTATCGGAACAGGGAGTGCGCCATAATTCAGATTGCGCGCCAATTCTCTCGCGCCCTCCGCCGTGAAGTTCCCGGATATTATGGCCGTGCCCCCGGGTATTGCCTCTCTGATAACTGGAATTGATATCGGAACTCCGTCGAGAAAAATTCCGAAATAGCGTCCTACATTGTCGCGTGTTAAATCTGCGAAGATCTTCCCGCCCTCTGAATTGAAATTAAGCGCGACGACCGGCTCATTTGCGATGCCTCCAACACCCTGATTGAATTCTATTTTTGAGCTTGTTAAATGTTTGCCTGTAACCGCAGGTGCCTCAAAAAACTCATTTATATTTTGAATCGGCGCTCCAGTTCCTGGCGGTTCGACATCTTTCTTAAGAAGACGAAATTCGAGAACGGGCGTCTGCCCAATGAGAGCGATTGCCTGCTGTGTGTCAGTGATGCCGGGAAGTTCAACAATTAGCCGCTCCTCGGGCGCTCCTGCGAGAGTCCCGCCTCGCTCTGTTTGAACGATCGGCTCCGATACACCAAAAAGATTTACGCGTCGCTCTATCGTGTCCCGCAAAGACGCCATCGCACCAGCCACGTCATCCGTAGGTGCGGCTTCAAAATTCGCGCGATACACGAGTTGCGTGCCCCCAGAAAGGTCAAGCCCGAGCCGGAATGGCTTCGAGCCGCTTATTTGGGAAGAATACAAAAACCAGCCAACTCCCGCCCCCGCGAGCAAAATCACTATAGCCATTATCCGTCTTGCTAACATTGCGGGGTAGTATATAAGAAATTTGCACTAGTAGTAAGCAAGCGGGGGCAGTTGGCCCCCGCACGCGGTTCACTTACATCCCTTCGAACCGCGCCACCGAATCCGCTCTCGCAGATCCGACGGCATTGAAGATTGCCACCTCTTGAATTCTTCGAGATCTCGGCGGCAGCGGTCACTGCTACCGAAATAGAGGGGCTCCCGTGTCCGCCTCACTTCGGGAGGCGGGTTCCAAACTGGTATCGGCATATGGCCTCCTCCGATTTGATTGAAGCACCTGCCAAAAAACGACAGGCCCGAGTTTACCTTATAAATTAAACGACTTAAAAATGATTCTGTCAATATTTTGACTGTTTATAGCAAATCATAAGAATTTGAAGATTTCATTAAGTTCGCAATAAATCCAGAAGATTTCGAAATATCATCGCCACAGCTACTGGGCCCACGCCTCCTGGAACTGGTGTGAAAATGCTCGCTTTTTCAGCGCATTCCGGATCTGCATCCCCCTGGATCTTTTTATTAAGCTCGCTGGTGCCCGCGTCTATCAAGGCGACGCCTTGCTTGATTTGCTCCGGCTTGATAAGGCCGGGCTTGCCTACCCCAGAAACAATGATGTCGGCGTCTTTGAGATCCTCAACCGAGCCCTCCTCCAGCGTGAACATGGAAACGTTCGCCCCGAGACTGCGCAATAGCCAGGCAGACGGCGCTCCGACAAGGCGGCCACCGCCCACTACGACCGTTCTCTTTCCTTTTATCTCAAAACCGCTTCTTTTCAATATCTCGACGACCGCAAGAGCAACCGGTGCATGCACGGGGCGATCCTCTTCCGCAATTTTCGGATTCAGTGCATCCACGTCTTTTCCCGGTGCTACTGCCGAGAGGACATTATTGACATTGATGCCTTTTGGAAGAGGAAGTTGCGGAATAACTGCGTCGGTTTGTGCGGCAAGTTCCTTGAGGGTGGAAATTATTTCCGATTCGGAAGCAGTTTCGGGAAGGTCCCTACGTACCATGCGAACTCCTAGACGTTCTGCGGCACGCATTTTTATGCGGACAAATGATTCAATGACAGGATTCTCGCCAACAATGACGATCCCGAGCTTCACTTCTTTCTCAATCGCCTGAAACTTCGGCGCGAGCTCTTGATAGATACTTTCCGCGATCGCTTTACCGTCAACTACCATAGCAATAACATACCAACATACTCCAGTATGTTGGTATGTTCATATTATCCCGAATTCTTTTTTTAAAGCGGCAATGCCATCTTCTAATTTTATCGTCGGCTCCCATCCGAGAAGTTCCTTTGCTCTTCTGTTATCCGATAGCGAATCATGGGCTTCAATTCGTGGTGGCGCATATACAATTTCGCCTCCGACTAAGTCCGCAAGATATTTTATTGTTACGTTGCGGCCGGCTCCAATATTTATTACTTCTCCTTTACCCACATTTTTTCTTTCCGCGGAGAGAAGATTTGCGCGTACTACATCGCTCACGTGCGTGTAATCGCGCGTAACTGTTCCGTCGCCGAATATTGTCATCGGCTTCCCATTTTTGCGTGCAAGGAGGAATGCGCCTACGGCAAGCGCATAGGGTCCAGTTGGATCTAGCTTCGGACCATACACATTAAAATAACGCAAGCTTACCGTCTGAATTCCATAGGTGTCGGTCCATACTTTCGCGAAAAGTTCGCCAACATATTTTTGCAAGCCATACGGATTAACCGGATTCGCGATCATACTCTCCGAAAGCGGCAGAGTGCTTTGCTCACCATATGCAGAACCCGATGAGGAGTAGATGATTCTCCGGACTTTCGCACCAACTGCAGCAGTCAGTACGGATACCGTTCCATTTACGTTCACTTCAGTAGTCTCGACGGGGTGCTCGATCGAGTATGGCACCCGCGGAAGAGCAGCTGTATGAAAAACAACATCTGCTCCTTGAAATACTTCTTGTATCTTTTCTGTGTCGCGGACATCCAGTTCGTGATAAACAGCGCTTTTATTGATTCGATCATCGCGTTTACCTGCCGTGAAATTGTCGACAATATGAACTTCATAATTTTGTTTTACCAGAGCTTCTACAATGTGTGAACCTATAAAACCGGCTCCTCCAGTGACGATCATTTTTCCTTTCATATTGGCGATATTAGCACGTCCAAACTTATGAGCCGCGTGCAGTTAAAACGATCCTTATTGTCTGAAGGATAATATACAGATCAAGAAGTAATGAGCGGTGTTTTAAATAATAGAGATCATATGAAAGTTTGTTTTTTGTTTCCGCAATGTCCGCGCCGTGATGCGGATCGCGATCGTGATGAAGTTGCGCCCATCCCGTAAGCCCCGGATTTATCAGATGCCTCGCGTTGTAATATGGAATTCGAGCGCTATAGCCGCCCGCCAAAGCGGGCAGTTCTGGGCGAGGACCAACAAGCGAAAGATCACCTTTTAAAACGTTCCACAATTGCGGCAGTTCATCTATTCTAAGATTCCTTAACCATTTTCCGACTTTTGTAACGGTAAGCGAAGTTTTCCCATTTGCTCCGTAATCACCCATATCATTGCCGCTCATGCTGCGAAATTTCACGACTCGAATATTATTTTGGTATCTGCCTATCCTATTTTGAGTGATAAATACGGATCCTCCATCGTCGAGCTTGATTGCAAGCGCGACAAACGGATAGATAAGAAGAGAAATAATTCCTATAACTATCGCTCCAACTATATCCATTACACGCTTCAAGAAATCATAAATCTGCGAAGAGCCAGAACTGGCCAGTACCCACTCGTAATGCACGAGTGAAAGAGGAACGCGGTCAAATACTTCCTGATACAAATCCATCGCGTCGATAAGCGCAAAATTCTTTTTTTGGAATGCGGCGTCGTACAAGATCGGAAGTGCATGAGCTAAAGACTTATCGGAAAAATCTACAACGAGAAAGGTCACATTATCTTCAGTCGCAACGCGGCAGGCATCGCGAATAATTTCATGGGGCTTTGCACTTGCCGTATCAATGACATGTGAAAATTCAAAAGGATAACGCCGATCATGTTCGATTTCTTTAGCCAGTGCGAGAATGTCCGGGCCTGAAGCAACTAGTACACCCTTTAATCTCCGAGCCGAACGCAGGCGAGCGAAAACAAGAACTCTCCAAATATAAATAAGAGCAAAAGATACAATTAGATATAGAACAAGTATGGTTTTAGGCGCGATGCCGAATGCTGGTATTAGAAAGAAGAACAGCGCCGCAAGAGAAACATTAATAGTTTGCGTAAAGAGAATAGTGGTAGGCAATTTGCTTCGAAAGAGACGAGTGTGCTTGCCGTAAAGCCCTGCCAAAAAAAATACACCTACCCAGAGCACGAATAGGATCGAAAAAGGAATCAGGTGCAATAGGAAGACTTCCTTTTCCGGTACCATAAAATGCCGCAGAGATAGCGCCAGCCACAGGGCTACAATAAAAACAAGAATATCGCCCGCGAGAAGTATCACGTACTCCCGCCTAGGAACCAATCTCATAGCAATGATAGTATGATAAAAAATGGCTTAAAACAAACTTTATGAGAAAGAAGAAAATTCTTTTCCTAATTACAAAAGCTACTTACGGTGGTGCGCAAAAGTATGTTTACGACATCATATCGCATTTACCAAATGGTCTTTTTGAGCCAATTTTTGCATTTGGGCAAAACGGGAAACTATCAAGCGATGTCGCGGGCCTCGGTATTACTGTAAAGGAAATTCCATCGCTAGGAAGAGACATTGCCTTTTTTTCTGACATAGCAAGTTTCTTCGAGATATGGAAAACAATCCAACAAGTAAAACCCGATATCATTCATCTCAATAGTTCGAAAGCGGCGGTTCTGGGTGCATTAGCTGCACGATTCGCTGGCGTTAAAAAGATTATTTCTACCGTTCACGGCTGGCCGTTCAAGGAAAACCGGGGTGTCTTCTCGCGTGCAATCATTTATTTCGCTAGCTGGCTCACCGCAGCGTTGAGTCATGCAGTAATCGTTGTCTCCAACGAAGACACGCGAATTGGTAAGCGTATGTGGTTTGTAAGAGAAAAAATAAACTATCTTCCGCTGGCACTGAACGTGACGGAAATGTTTCCGAGGGAAAGTGCAGAAAAAGTGGTTTTCATTCCGGGAAATCGCTTTTCCACTGCAATTCGACTAGTCTCGATAGCAGAACTGACACCCAATAAAGGGATTCGCCATGGAATCGAAATGATGAAAGCTTTAGAGTCACGAACTCCCGGTAAGTACACGTATTCTATTTTCGGCCAAGGTGAGGAGCAGACCTCTTTGGTCAAACTCGCAGAAGGCCTTCCCCCAGACTCAATTAATTTCGCAAACGTAAATCCCCCAATAAACACAGCACCGGCTAATCTTTCGTCGGAAGCTTCGAAATTCCTTCGCGCGTTCGACATATTTATCTTGCCATCTATAAAAGAAGGCATGCCGTATGTTCTACTTGAAGCCGCAGCGGCCGGTCTGCCGATAGTCGCAAGCAATGTGGTGAAAGATGAGGCTTCGAGTTTTCCAAACATCTACTTTGTCCCTCCCGGAGACGCATATGCACTCGCAGATGCGGTTGAGAAACTTGCTCAAAATACTCCGGCAAAAACCCCGAGCACAATTGGATCATTCACTAATATGCTAAAGAAAACAGTCTCACTCTACAGATCCTAGACAGCCCCTACCAATTCCGTCTCATCTCGTGCCTGAATGCTCGGCCGGGCATGTCTGCGCATTCCCATCAGAATCCCGAGCGCGAGGTACTCCGTAACTAGGTGCGAGCCGCCATAACTCATGAAAGGGATTGTAGTCCCCGTGACAGGGAGAAGCCCCATGTTCATCCCTATATGCACCAAAAAATGGCTCAGAAACATGACGGCAACGCCAGCGCCAAAAAGTTTATCGAAATTGTCCGCACCGTGCGCAGAGATGAAAAGTATACGTATAATGATGATGCCGAAAAGACCGAAGAGGAGCAGGACGCCAAAGAATCCCCACTCTTCCGCGTACGCAGCGAAAATAAAGTCAGTCTGATATTCAGGAAGATAAAGCAATTTGCTCTGGGTTCCGTATCCAATGCCTTTCCCCGTAAATTCGCCCGAACCAATCGCAACAGTGGATTGATAAGCGTTATATCCGCTTCCTCGAATGTCTGCCAGAGGATGCAAAAAAGTTAGCACTCTTTGTTTCTGATAAGGCGCCAGCCCGTAATTCCACAGTCCGCCACCGGCAATAGCGGCAAACACTAGAAGTGCGGCAAGATGTTTCCAGGAAATACCGGCAACTAATACCATCCCAAGCCACACCGATGCAATAATTATTGCGGAGCCGAAGTCGGGTTGAAAGAAAACGAGCGCACTCACAATGAATGCGTATGCGCCTGAAACAAGTATGTGCCTGATGTGAGCAATCTCGACGTGGCGGCGGGCAAAATATTTTGAGAGAATTGTTATCAAAATTAATTTGGCCGGATCCGCCGGCTGGATGGCAAATAATCCTAGATTGAATCGGCTTTGCGCACCTTTAGCAACAGAGCCAACGAGAAATATCAGACCGAGCAAAAATATTATTAAACTATAGAGCGCTACTACTACCGGCGTCCGTCGCAAAAATCGATATTCAGGTATGCTCGCTGCGAAAAAAATTAACACTGCGATTCCGAGCCATACTATTTGTTTCTCAAAATAGGCGTTTTCTTCAGGGAAACTGTACATCGTGACTAATCCCAAAAGTGTCAGCGTAATTGCTGATGCAAAAAGATACCAATCTATGTGAGAAAAGAGACTGCGGGACTCCTTTTCCGCTTTACTGATTAAACCTAGCATATGCCCTTATATCATCTTTTCTGGACCCGGGGCATTATGAGCGGAAATATATCTATACGTCCTACTCGGAACTCAAAGCCTTCTGGCCATGTAAATATGATCGGCTTTTTTTCTCCGGCTAGAAGATTGGAGAGCGTGGTCCTTGACGCCGCGAATGCATTGCCGGAAGTCGTGAATATTACGGCGACAACAGATATATCCGAAAGCGGCGCAACAGAAGTATTTGTCACACTTGCTTCAAGACGAGGCGCATTTGCGATATTCGTTATTTCCTTATTATTCAACGTTATTACGGCAGCAGGGTCATTTACCCTTTCCCAAAGAGGCATTTCTGTAAATTCGATATACGTGTGAGCGACTTCTCGATTTCCGGTATCAATTCCACTTTCGAAAATCGGGGTAATACCGGCTGGCATTATGAACGTGGTACCCTCTCTTTCTGCAATCAAAACGTTCTTGCTGTCGTAAAGTCCGAATTTATATTTGAGTGAGCGAATTCCGGCATTATCATTCGAATTCTGCGCATATGCTACAGAAGTATAGAAACCATCTCGTATTTTAAAACTTCTAGACCAGAGTATTGAGACCGGAGCAAGGGCTCGCTCATCAAGAGCATTGCATGGCCCTCCCTTGTCTGGTGCCGTCTCTCCCTGGTTTTGTTTTTTATCGAAACAAGTATCAGGTTCGTAAAGTTTAATAACAATAGGAATTGAAATCAGAAGAATCAGAAAAAGCGCAACGCCAAAAAAATATAGTGCGCGTCTCTCTGCTGCCCAGGACATACGAGTAGCTTATAGCTTGTAGCTTGTAGCGTCTAGCTTGGAATTCTAAAGATATAGATTCTATCTGACCCCTGGCTGGCTATATCACAAGCGTCACGCGCTATTTTATGGTTGAGACTATTTCTTTGGCAGAGTTGAGAGCGGTCTGATATTCAGAATCGGTTAGGGCTTCCGAGTGATTTACACCATATGTGATAAAGATTTTTTCATCGCCCGTGAAATTAAATGTCAGAAAACTGTTGGAATTGTCGTCCGCACGCCAACCCAAAGCTGAATACTGTTTGCCTCCGAGTATTATATTCTCGCTTATTTTAGTATTGCCTGACCCGATTCCAGTTGGTACACCGCAAGGATCACCAGATCCCGCATTTATAAAGACCGTTCCGGATTCTTTTGTGACGATCCGAACACATAACAGATCGCTCGTATAAATCTTTGTGTCACTAGGATATCTTAGCTCATAACCATATCTGGTATTGATATATGTTTTCCAGTCTACAGTTTCAGAGGTCGGGGTTTGCGCTGTGAAGCTCGGAACTATGCCGTTATTGGCTTGCTTGGTGTGAACATACACATACCCTCCACCTCCAATAAGAAGGATCGCGATGAGCGCAGTAAGCAGGGGTATAACGAAGCCCTTTTGGTATTTCATAGACGCATGATAGCACTACAACAACGGTCAAGATGTTAAATACTATACATCCTGACACCTAGCTACTCTTGCCCCTTTCAGGACTGCGATTTTCTATGCTGCAGTAACAGCCCGAAAATCGGGAGCTTGCGACTACTTCACCCCGCCTCGGCGGGGCAAGTCGCCTCAACCGGGCTTCTATTGTGTCTTTTGGTGAAATTGCTCAAATGCTGTGTGTTGGCGGCGACCTACTCTTGCCTTACGACTACCATCGGCGCAGACGGGCTTAACTGCCGTGTTCGGAATGAGAACGGGTGTAACACCGTCGCCAA
>Ga0209542_10017281_pt1 | contig 11838 bp, 20 predicted proteins | sample RifCSPhighO2_01_FD_184028 | JGI IMG/M metagenome (GOLD analysis project Ga0209542, IMG submission 184028) | Soil microbial communities from Rifle, Colorado - Rifle CSP2_plank highO2_0.1 (SPAdes) (version 2) | ecosystem: Environmental > Terrestrial > Deep subsurface > Rock core/Sediment ...
CATGATATAACTGTGCCTATAGATAATTTGTATTCTATCAATAGAAAGATGATTGACCCAAATGCTGAGAGATATTCTTTCTTAGTTGAGCCTGTTAAATTGACTATTAAGAATATGCCCGATTGGAAAGAAGTTGAAATACCTGTGCACCCAGATAGCAAGAAGACAAGGAAGACAGAGTTGAAGGATATTTATATTTCTAAAAAGGATTTTGAAAGTTTTAAGGGGAAAGAAATAAGATTGCTCCATTTGTTTAATGTTAAACTGGGCAAGACAGCAGAGGTTACTGATATTGATAACAAAGATATTCCTAAGATTAATTGGGCCTCTGACTTCATTGATGCTAAAGTTTTAATGCCTGATGGAACATATATTTCTGGAATTGCAGACTCGGGAGTTAGGGGATTAAAGAAGGGGAAAGTAATTCAGTTTGAGAGATTTGCTTTTGTAAGTTTTGATGGTTTGAAGAAGGATGATGGGAAAGAGAGTTGTGAATTTTGGTTTGCGCATAAATAGTGTAATTATATAGTAATTACATTAGTAACATTTATATAGTGAATTTATTCTGTCTAAAAATGGATCGAGGAAAACATCTTTACTTAGCCGACAAATATAACGCAATTCCTTTAGAAAGAGCAGCAATATTATTAGGGCACGACACCAAAAGGAGAAAGCTCGAAGACTATAAAGAAATTTTTGCTTTACAAGTTGTTCATACAGGATTTGGAGGCTTTCCTGTAACATCATATAAAATAACTCCTCCAATTACTGCTAAAGAAGTAATTGGCATTGAAAGATGCCTAGGCTTAGCTTATTCACAAAACTTGCCAATAGAAATCCCATCAATAGAAAAAATAACAAGTGTTGACAATCGTATTGGGACACGTGCAGTCATACCTATTGGAGAAAGCAATTTTAAGACGTTTCTTGAAGTTTTTGATATGGAAATTGGCACTAAACTTGAAGATTCGGTTGTTAAAGAATTAAATATTCTAAAAAGAAGAAAGTAATATGGATATTCTTAGTTAATCAAAGAACTGTTCAACTTCTTTCTTGTTTAAATTCCTGAATCTGTCACATTTTTGCCTCAAATGAAAGGAGAATTTATTCTCAAATCCAATATTCTCAATATTTTCTCCTATTTCTTTAACTGCTAGAATTGCAGGAACAAAATCTCCGTCAGAAGAAACAAGAATTGCAGTGCTGTAAGCATCGTTATATGCAAACTTAACCATGTCGACAGCTAAATGAATGTCATCTTCTTTGACTTGATAAACTACTTTTCCGTCAATTTTTACTTTTTGCATTCTACAAAGCACAAGCTCAAAATTTGGTATTCTTTGTAACTTTTCAAAAAACCTTTGTTGTTTCTTATATGCTTCTTCATCTTTCTTCCAATCTAATGGTGCAGTATAATAATATGTTCTAACAAGCTTTCTATCCTCTGCAAGAAACGTGATAAATTTCTCAAAATTGAAGCTCATTGATTTTCTATTTTTGAACATGCCTCTAATTATATGGTAATGATTACTTCCGTCAATGAAAATAATAACTCTTTCCTCTTTAATCTTATTATTCGTCATTAGATTAGGATAAACCGATTCCATTAATAAAACTTTAGAAAGTAAAAACCCAGGCTTGCAGTGCAATCCTGGGGGGTATATTATTATAGTGAAGGATTCAGGCTTATAAAACTTGTGTTTGAGTATGGCGAGTCATAGTAGAATAAAGTTATACGACGAAAGATTTATAAATAGATTAAGATATAAGATAATATGAACATGAAAAAGAGAGGTTTGAGTGATGTCGTTGCAGTGACGTTGATAATTTTACTTTCAATAGCCGCTGTAGTGATTGTTTGGACATTCGTCAGATCTACTTTAGAGAAGACTGGGAGCGAGATTACCGCCTCGTGCGTTAATGTCGACTTGAGAGCAATAAGCTGTGATTTGACGGCTAATACCGTCACAATAGAGAATGGTGCGGGAGAGACAGTAGTAGACAAGGTGAAAATTGTTTATTACGATTCGGTTGCCGGCACTTCTTCAGTACAAGACCCAACGGGAGGAACTTGTGAAGGTATAAATGCCTTGGAAAGAACGGCTTGTACAACAGCTGCGGCACCTGTTGGAACGGATCAAGCATCTGTTGCCCCAATCTTGGGAGACAGAGTGTGTGGAGTTAATCCCGTTAAAGTAGACTGCAATTAGTTTTATTTTTTTATATTTCTATTTTATTTTTCTTTAGTGAGATAGTTGGGAAGAATTAATGTATTAAGTAATTTGAATAAGCCTTTATTGATAATATAATGATTGTGCATAGTTAGTTGGTTTAGTAATAATATTTCCTACAATTTATGAATTTGGGAGTGGGAGAGCTAAGAAAAATAAACCTCCTTTCACTATTGTGCTGCTTATTACATTCATCATTGTTGCCATCTTAAACGTTATTTCCATATACACTAAGATTGAACAGCTAAACGCTTAAAAGCGGTGTAGGATAGGGGGATAAATGAGGAAGTACCTGTTATTCTGGTTAACTCTAGCTGTATTTTTATCTGAACTTGCACTTTATTTAGACGTAGTCTACGGATTTATTATATACTGCCTTTTAGTAGTTGGGATGCTTGTTTTTTTATCTAATCAGGATATTAGGGATAACTATGGTAAATTGTCAAGTGTAGTTATGATTGTGCCTATTGCAAGAATATCTGATTTGTTTTTGAACTTAGATATGCTCTTAAAAAGTCTAATATTTTACTCTGGAATATTGTTGATGATGGCCTACTACTTATTTGCTTTTGAGATAAGCCATAGATATACAAAGAAGAGAACATTGTAAATGTTGTTATAGATTACATAAATGTTTAAATAATTATTTTTATTTTATAAATTATGCCTGAGGAAATTAAGACAAGAGGAGGTTTGAGGGCTAGGGCTTTTGCTTCTAAATTACAAACCGATTTGCTAGGAGATCAGTTGTATCCTGGATTTGAAACTAACCGTGTTGACCATACACTTGATAGATATGCTCCAGAGGGCGCTATCTTGAGGCTTAGTTCTTATAGGGAACAACGCAACATTGGTAGAAATTATAATAGTGGAGATGTAGTTTACTTAACTAAAGATGGAAAATTTCTTCCACCCAGAAGAGATGCGGCTGCCAAGTTAAAAATAGAGAGTAGTGGCAAGAGTTTAGAACTTGAAGTTTCCGAAGGTTTTACTATTGAAATTCACGAGGGGGAAAGAGTAATAGGAATGAAATTTCAGAAGACGAAGGATAATGATGGACCCTATAAAGATAGAGTTTATGGAGTAATATTGTTTGATCCTAATGGAAAGAAATTACCCAGCTACAATTCTTTTTTTGATATTTATTATAATCCTCTAAGATTAAATAATATTAATGAGGAGTTAACGAGCCATGGAAGAGTTGCTAAGAGATTGTAGAGAGATGGAGCGGTAGAATAATTATCTGCCATAAGCTTTAAAATTTGAGCAATGTACTTCTTTTATCGATTATCTTTTAACTTGAGGACAAATTAACAGACTAGAGAGACAAACTAAAGCCAATAGATTCCTTTACAAGATTCCAGATAAAAAAGCTCACGAGTGAAATAACGAAACAGATTATTGCAAGTGTATTTTCTCTTACTGTAATTGTTTCTGGATTGACTATTGCTGAGGAGGCTATGTATAACCAGACTAGGAGTGTAAAGAAAAATACTGTGAAAGAAATTGCTTTTATCACTATTCTCTTTTTTGATTTATGAAATAGGCCCATATTGTGAAATAGAGAGGGTTATTTATAAAGATTGCTCAATAATCTTATGCAGTAGATTGTTTCTTCTCAAATAGTGTGAAGAACTTATCGACTAGAGAAACTGCTTCTTCTAAGTTTTTATATTGATAATTCCATATATCTTGAATATCTACAAAGGGAAAAGAGTTCTCATCAAATTTAGGCCCGTAGAGGCATAATATCTGCCTCTTTTGACCAGAAGGATGTAAATAATTCCTTTCTAAAATCCTGCCAATAGCCTGGCCTACTTTTAAGCCAGAGTCAGGATTTGTAATTTGAGCCACTAACTTCTTTGCCCTTATAAAAAGAAAATAGTCATGTGCAAATATTCTATTCTCTTTTGGATCTGGACCTATAACTTCTCCATATCTTTTAAGGCGTTCTTTAATTCCCATATAGACGACTTCATCTTCTCCTTGAAGTGGAGAGGAAACTAGATATATCTCATCCATGGTAGTTATTGCATCTCTTTATTTAAAACCATTTTGGTTATGCCTGGATAATTGGACAGGGAGTAACTAGTTTGATGTATTTGACTACTAGAAAGGCTTAAATATTAGTGTATACATTGTATATACATGGATGTGGACAATCTATCCCATGAACAAATTAGACGAAAAGTCAGTCCTTCGGGTAATGGAGCACATGTATTTGCTCCAAGAGAATGGATTGGAGAAGAAGTTGTTTTAGTAAGATTAGTTAAACCTAGTATTAAGGAGAGGATTTTAGGTATTTTAGAGCCCTATTTAGAGGATATAGCAGGAGTTTACTTGTACGGCTCACAAGCAAGAGGAGAAGCTAAGGAAGATTCTGATATAGACTTGCTTGTTGTAACTAACAAGAAGATTAAGATAAAAAATAAAGGTTTCGAAATTATTTGCATCGAGAAGAACAATTTAGATAAATCTATTAAGAACTTCCCTTTAATTCTGCATTCTGCTCTTGCAGAAGCAAAACCAATTATTAATTCTGAATTATTAGATGACTTAAAAAGGAGATACAAACCTAAACTAAATGATTTTAAAGAATATTTAATTGAAACTAAAAGAGTTATTGAAATAAATAAAGAACTTTTGAGCCCTTACTCTTTAATACTGAGATTAAGGGGAATTTTCATTATTGGCTCTCTTCTTAGAAAAGGAGACCTCTCTAACAAAGGTTTCAAGTCATGGATATTAGAAAACATTCCAAAACTAGACCATATGCCAATTTACGAGGCATATAGAAATTACAAGAATAAGTCAAAAATAAATAAAGTTAATTCTAAAGATTTAAAGAGAATTCTGGAGCTATTAGAAAAAGAGACTTCTAGACTAATGGAAAAACTCAATGAAAAGAGAAAAAAGACTTCAAAAAGGAATTGAATCCTTAGAAGAGCAGAGAAAGCTTCATGAAGAAAAAAAGAAGTTAGCTGAAGAAATTGGGAATCAAGAGCTAGTAAGATATTACTCTAAGGAAATTAGTTCTTTTGAAAGGGAAATAAAGGATAAAGAGAAGAAAAGAGATAGAAAAGCTAATCGGTAACCTTTATTAACTAATCTTCTTTTTAGTATAAATGAAAAAGAGGGTGGGAATTGACCTTGATGCCAAGGTTGTGAACGCTTTGGAGAAGCGTGCACAAAGGGAATTACTCTCTTTGAAAGAATTGATTGAAGACATAATAAGAAGGAGTGTATTGTCTTCAAAGGGCAAACAAGCCATCTCTGGGAAGGGAGATGACAAATTTATCGAGTATTTTAGCAGGATAGGATATAAACATAAGAAAAAGAGGAAAAGGAGAAAATGAATGAATTATTTGGAGCGGCGCTTTTTGGATTTATAGGAGGACTAACTAGAGGAGTTATAGGTTTACTCAAGGCACTTTCGTTAAGAAGAAGGATATTATGGGGATACTGGATTATCACTGCAATTATAGCTTGTATTATTGGTATTTTCACAGGAATTATATTTAGTTATGATTATCGCTTGTCTTTACTTGCAGGTTATGCAGGAACTGATATTTTAGAAGGAATTTACAAATCTTTTGCGATACAGAAGGTTTATGTTATGAAGAAGTAGGGTTTTCTAGAGATTGAGATCATTATCTGTAATAAGTAAGTTAATGATAGGGTTTACCCTGTTATTACTATATCTCCGTCTTCATTTAAGCTAAGTCTTCTGTGAGGCCTTGGATTGAGTACATAATCTTGATTTTCCACTATGTCTCCATTTTCATTTACTCTAAATCTTGTACTACCCACAGGAAGAGATGGCAATCGACGTTCTCTTTGTCTTCTCCTTGGAGGCATAGATTTTAAGAGTCTATCCAAATCCTTAATTTCGCTTATTCCTGATTCTTTAGCAGCATTATAGACTTCTCTAAGTCTTAAAGCATTTCTTCCAGTTAAATAATAAGTCCTTGATCTATGGTTAATCTCGTTGTAGACTAGAAGATTGGTTGGACTTAAGACCTCAAGTCTTAGGTCTTTTTCCCAAGTAGTAAACTTATAATTAGATTCTTTTTCATTTCCTGATGTGCGCCAAGTACCTTGACTGTTAAGCTTCTCTTCTAGAATAGATAATAAATAATTTGATGATTCAATCATGTTAAATATAAATTAAAGGACAATATAAATATTTAGGCCATATAGATATATGATGTAAAAGAACATCAGCTTACCTAGAGAAGTAAATTATCTTTAGAGATTATAGTATCTCTTTTATAATCTCACCTAGTTTGCTTATTATTCCATGCTCAGAATATTTTACATCTGAATATTTATTGGCTAGCTTATCTTTAATTAATATTAACGATTTCTTTTCAATATGTGCCAAGTCTGTAGAGTTCCAATTATACATTTCTACCGTCTTTTCTACCCTGTTCCTATATTCTATTATCTCGGATTTAAGATAATGCATCGATTCAGGTTTATTAGTGTGCTTTGCTACTATTTCATGCACTACTATATTGGATATCTCTCTAATCAAGGATTCTTTAGTTCTATTTTTGCTCATTTTTGTTAAGTTGAATCTCTAAATGCTTAGTTAACAAATCCAAATAACTTAAAGCAAGTTTCTTCTCTAACTTAGAAACTTGATTGTTTCTCAACTTATTAATTAAATCCTGCCCTAAGGCACTTATCAAGTTATCCCTTAATTGATAATTATCTATTCTTTTATTTATTAATAGCGAGACAAGTATTGCATTTCTTAGAGCAAAATATATCTCGCTTGCCTCAGAATTGTTATCTAAACCTTCACTCCAGTCTAACTTCATCTTTAAATCTAAATTAGACAATTCTATCTTAGAAGGAATCTTTAACCCTCCATAAATAACTTTAGAGTCCTTTAATTGATAGATCAATGAAGGATTATGAGGATACTGAGATAAAATTGATTTTCTCGCATAAAGTTGAACATCTAAATTGAGGCCTTGCTCTTTTCCAATTTCTTCTATCTTTCTTATTAATTCATTCTTCTCTTTATTAGGCAAGACTTTCTTGATTGCAACTATTACGTCAATATCGTTGTATTCTTTATAGCTCGTCTGTATTGCTGAACCACAGATTATTATTGAATCTACTCCAGGTAGATTTTTCAGTATTATTTCTTTAATCTTTTTTTCTATCGATAACCCTTTAGGACTATATTCTAACTTTTCTAGGAGAACAGAGGGATTAATTGAGGCCATATCACGAAGTTTTGGCCTCACAAACCTGCTTAGATAATTTGAATCCTGCTGAGTAAGCTTCTTTCTCTCCAGTTTCTTATTTATTATTTTCATTGCCTTTTCTGTAAGGATTTTGCTTTTTATCATATAACACTCTAGAGTGTTAAGTATAAAAGCTTTATGTTTTTAGCCCATACATATATTGGATAATTATCTATAATAAGTAAGCTAATCGTATAATTTAAGTATCTATTTAACTGATTTATTAGATGAGGAAAGAGCAATTAATTGTTGTATTAGTTGCAGTCGTTATTGGACTATTATCTTTCTCTTTCTATTATTTTGTTAATAATACGTCTAAAGGGGCAGGAGCAACTGACAACACTGTTACCAATGTCGTAGATGGAGATACTTTTGTCCTTGGAAGCGGGGAAACTGTCCGACTAATTTGTGTTGATACGCCTGAACAGGGTGAGTCTGGCTACGAAGAGGCCAAGGATTTCCTTTCTTTTCTAGTACTAGGCAGGGAAGTTAGACTTGAGAAAGATGTTAGCGAGAGAGACCAATATGGCAGACTTTTGAGATATGTTTATATTGGAACTACAGAGATTTTTGTCAACAAGGAAATTGTCCAACAAGGGTACGGCAAGGTCTTTCCTTATGGAAATGATACGAAGAGATGTGGTGAGATTGGGCTGGGATAAAAAGTCCACTTTAATTCTGTTTGAGATGCTCAATAAAAGATTTAATATGGGCGATAAAGAAACTTGCATTTTTTATTGAATCTTCAGCAGGCGATTTATTTGCTTGTGGAATTGTTTGATATGTAAATACCTTACGCTTCTCCTTCTCTTCAAGCAATATGCCCATCAATTTTTCTGCTTTAAACTTAATATCTTCATATATTTCCAGAAGCTCTCTTTGTAAAATGCCTTCTTTTACTATTTGCTTGAATTTAAAATAAACCTGCTGGTGCTGTCCCTGTTCTGATGAAAGCTTAATATCTTTACAAGTAAGATACGCTTTGGCTGAATAAAATATAGCATAGTAAGAATGACTTATTACCGAACTAAAGAACGTTGTTTGAGGAGGTAAAAGGATATCTGTCTTTAATTTATTGTCTTCGCTTATTTTATAGAGGGACTTTGCTGCTAAAAGTTCGTTATCTGCCCTATCCAGCAAAAGACTAACCTTTGAATCCACGTTTTACCGCCTCATTTAATATTGAATAATATTCTGAGCCCCCGCAGAATATAAAATTATGTCTTACAGCTTCTTTTCCATAATTTTCTTTATTATCTAGAAGCATGTCTAAAAATTGTTTCTTATTAAAAACATAAAGATGAACTGGTGGGATGCTTGTTTCTGCTTCATAATTTATTTGCGCATGGATTTTTTTAGGATCAAAAGAATCTTCACAAATAACTATTACATCTAAGTCTGATTTCTTGGTTTGAGTTTTCTTTGCATAACTTCCGGTAACTAAAAATATAAAGAAATTTGTGGAAATTTTACTGCTAATCTTTTCTATAATCTGTTTTGGAATTTGCTTCTCATTCCAAGAGATATATTCTTTTAAAAACCCTAGATAAGACCTTGTTTTAAGTGAATCTAAATTTAGTGTATAAAGAAGTGATTTTCCTACTCTTTCAGTTGAAATTACTTCAGCGTGCATTAGATGGCTTAAAGCATTATAGATATATCCCTTTGATTTCTTTCCCGATATATCTTTTATATCTTTATAAGTCAATTTTTGCCAGGGTCTTGCTAAGAAAGCTGCTCCAATTGCATATTCTTCTTTTAGTATTTCCATATTAAAGTCCTGATTTCAGTACTGTATAGTCCTGTTTAAAGGACTATATAAACTTTTCGGTGTATGGGAGATTGGAAGTTAACTATACAAATGAATAAAAACTGCTTCTATTTGAGAAAAACATGCGTCAATTTATAAAAAATGCAATTAAAGATATAGGAAAATATCTTGGATATTCTAAAAAAAATGAAAATCCAACTGAAGAAAGAAAATTAAAGATTTATTGCTATTCTGGTTGGGTAAATGATGAACTTGGGGAAAATGGGGCCGAGTATACTCAGTTTTATATGCTTTCTACTCAACCAATATCTGATTTTAAGCATTGCATGTCCGACGTTGGCTTACGGGGCAGTATGGAACTTAATGAAAGAGAGATAAGCAAGCTGTCTGGTCTTGAGGAAAAGGCGATAAACAAAAGATTGTTTAAAAAATTCGGATTTAGAAATTTAAAGGCAGTTAATGGCCGTATTATGGGGCCTTTTTATAAAGTCTATAAAGATGTATATGACTTACTTGAATCTAAACGTGATTGAAGACTACACAAATAAATAAAAACAGTTCTTTTCAATTAAACAAATGTCAAAAAGAATTTTGTTAACCGGCGCAGCCGGTTTTATTGGATTTCACACAGCTAAAGTGCTTTTGGAAAGAGGAGATGAAGTTATTGGAATGAATAATTTAAACGATTATTATGATCATAGGCTAAAACTTTCTAGACCTGAAATTTTGAATAAAAACTCTAAATATCGTAATTATGCTTGCCTGTTGAACCAGGTGTTACTTCAAAATCTCCGACAACTTGTTTATCAATACCATCTGTAAGCAGTATAAGTATGAAAGAATACTCGCCTGAAGGGAACTGGTTGGTATTCATTTTTATATGGAGAGATAACTGATTATTTCCTGTACCTTCATCGTAGCCGTAACCATAACCGTAACCATGCAGACCATCATTAGGGTTATCTCTCTTTATTTGTATATGGTTGCATTGAGTTTCATAAAGAAGATCTTTTATTTTCTGACCTTTAGCATTATAAAAGCAAGTTAAATTTTTTGGCCCATCTATTTTAATAATGAAATTTATATCTGTTGGATCTACACTTAAGATATTTGCGCGCGCCTCTACATACATATCTTCTCCTTGTTGAATTACTGGGTTTTGAATATCCAGGGTTGCTGTGACTGGTTTTGCTGGACCTGAGACTACAAGAGCTAAAATAATTAGAATCGCAACTAATCCTAAAGGATATTTGCGGTATAACTTGAGTTTGTATTTATTTATCACCATTTTTATTAAGTAGTTATAAGGACAGGGGATATTTAAATATAATCCCATTAAAGAATATATCTAGAAAATTAATTTTTAATCCGAAAATGACTACACAAAATTCTTTCTGCAAGTGTAGTCTATTAAAAACAACCAATAATATCATCTAAATGTAACAATGCTTTTATACTGATATTTGATAAGATGATGACGAAGAGGGAAAATGGTTAATCTAATAAAATATTCGCTTGTTGTTCCGGTTTACAACGAAGATGGGAATGTTGTGCGGCTTGATAATGAAATAAAAGAGGTAATGGACAAGTTAGCAGGGTCTTATGAGATAATTTATGTTAATGATGGAAGTAATGATGACACACTACAACACCTCAAGAAACTAAAAAGGGTTAATGTTATAGACTTAAATAGAAATTACGGTCAATCAATAGCACTAGATGCTGGATTTAAGGCAGCTAAAGGGGAATTCGTTATTTCTATGGATGGGGACTTGCAAAATGATCCTAAAGATATTCCTAGACTCTTAAAAAAACTGCAAGATGATAATTTAGATGTTGTTGCGGGCTGGAGAAAGAAGAGAAAAGATAAATCTGGGATAATAGTCTTAACAAGAACTGGAAGAATGTTCAGGCACCTTTTAATTAATGATAAAATTCATGATTCTGGATGCACTCTAAGAGTTTATAGGAAGAGGGCAATAAAGAGTCTAGATCTCTGGGGGGAGATGCACAGATATATTGTTGCATTGTTAAGATGGAAAGGATTTAGGATAGGGGAGCTTGAAGTAAATCATAGGGCGAGAGTAAATGGAAAGACAAAGTATGGATATGGGAAAGGAGTCAGGGGATTAATTGATTTATTGTATATATGGTTTATTAGTAAATACTCAAACAGACCATTGCACGCTTTTGGATACTTGAGTATTCTTTCTTTCTTATTTGGAATCCTTGCTTTAGGTGAATCAGTTTATGCCAGAATATTTTTGAATTTATCATTGAACAGAAATGGATGGTTCTTTTTGGGTTTCTTCTTTGTATTAATGAGTATTCTATTCTTTAGTTTTGGAATACTCATAGACTTAGCTTTGAGAGTTCATTTGAATAGCCCTAGTATGGATAAAAGATACTATGTTAGAGAGGTTTTGGAGTTATGAGCAATATAGCAGTAAAGGGAAAAGTATTTAGATTGAATGTACTTTGTTCTGATAGCAATCTTCAGATTGTGAGTATGATCCCTGGTGATTGCAAGGTTGCCGGATGTTTTAATTTTTCTAATGACTTTAGAGGTGTTTTT
>Ga0209542_10017283_pt1 | contig 11836 bp, 11 predicted proteins | sample RifCSPhighO2_01_FD_184028 | JGI IMG/M metagenome (GOLD analysis project Ga0209542, IMG submission 184028) | Soil microbial communities from Rifle, Colorado - Rifle CSP2_plank highO2_0.1 (SPAdes) (version 2) | ecosystem: Environmental > Terrestrial > Deep subsurface > Rock core/Sediment ...
ATACTTATTTGAAGAATCTTGGGTTCCTTTCAAATATGCCAATCCCAACTGTGCTACATTAGCAAAGTCAGATCCAAACGTTTCATAGGTTTTACCCCAGCGGATATCTTGAGGCACATCAAGATTGGGAGAAAAACTCCAGTAAATTCCGGTGGCGGCCATTTCTTTGGCGGTGGCCTCGGCAACACGCCTTACTAAATTAGCATCTCTTGTTGCGCCCAAGCCGATAGAGTGGGGAAAAACCGTGGCTCCCAGCACATTGGCATGGCCATGGGTAGCATCAATTCCATATAACAGAGGTATTTTCAAACAAGTATTCTTGGCCGCAATTTGAAAACCATTTACCATCTGAAGCCACGCCAAAGGAGTTTCTAGTTTTGGCCCCGCGCCTCCTCCGGAAAGTAGCGCGCCCAAATTATACTTGGTAATTTCATTAAGATCGTGAATGCTATTTTTTTCGATCAACGCCATCTGGCCGATTTTTTCCCACTCGGTCATGCGACCCATTAAGTCGTCCACCCGCTCTGAAACTGACAAACCAGAATTTAAGTATGGCGCATTTTCCTGATTGCATCGTTCTGAAAGAATATCGTTGGGAGAAAATATGACACTATTTTTCACTACCCAAAAAACCACCCCAAAAATTAAAAGGAACAAGAGAATAGTAAAAAAGAATATTTTTTTATTTTTTTTGATATGATGAAAATACATAGATTATTAATACTATCAAAAAATCGCCTATATATACAGGCGATTTTTATGCGCGGCCGACGGAACAATTAACTACCGCCACACTATAGCACCCCCGAACGGTGCCATTTTTGCCACTCCAACTTCTTATTTTTAAGCAACAATATAAAACTTCGTATTAGCGCCTGGTATTCCACCGCGTCTATGAAATAAAATAGACACCAGGCGACAGGAGCCAAGATAAACAAATTCTTATTTTCACGGAATTTAACATCAGTAATAATTTGAAAAGATATAATAACCATCAAAAGGACCATGAGAAAAATCAGGGGCAGAAAATCATGGGAATAAAACGTATACCCGTAAAATATCGCCAGAAGGAGCAATTCAAAAAGAAGTAACATTTCGGCAAAAAGGTGGATCGGCAATACCATGAGCGTTAAAAACTTACTATGCTTTTTTCTCAAACTGAAAAACAAATGCCGATACTTGTAAAATGTTAATAAGCGCCCATACTTCCACCGTAATCGCTGTTCGCAAAGTCCTGCAATGTCCGACGGCCCTTCAGTATAAACCACCGCGTCAGACTCGTAGGCTATTTTATAGCCTGCGTTTTGGATGCGCATGGAAAACTCAATATCTTCGGTGATAATAGTTTCATCAAAACCCCCCAATTCATCAAAAATACTGCGCCGATACGCCGCTGCCGCTCCGCCCACGATATACACCGAATTTAAAAGGGAATCGGCTTTTTTAAAATAGAATCCATACATATACTCAAGTTGCTGGATAATACCGATAGCCCTTGCGCGGTTGCCGATTTTTACATTTCCCGCCACCGACATGACGGCAGGGTTTTCAAAATGGTGCAAAAAATTCCTGATGGCAGACGGATCCATGACGCTATCAGCATCAATAGTAATGATAATTTCACCAGTTGACAGTTCCACACCCGTATTCAGGGCTTTGGCCTTGCCGCTATTTTTTATTTTTTTATAAATAATCGGAATAGTATCTTGCGGATTTTCCCTCTTATATGCTTCCAAAAACTGCCGGAGTTTTAACCCCGTATCATCTGTAGAACCGTCGTTAACGACAATCACTTCCCTGTTTTTATAGCTACTGGCCAATACTGAGGTTATCGTGTCTACAATCCCCACCTCTTCGTTCCAGGCCGGAATAATTACTGATACTTTGGGCGCATACGAAGAATTCTTCTTGGAATTGAATTTCCGCACTATGCCATACCAGGGTGAAACAACCAGGTGCACAATATATTTGAATAAAATCGGAAAAAATAGCGCTAAAATAACCAGCCTTAAAGAGTCAAAATGGGTATTTTGCACCTTCGTTCCCGTAATAAAAGAAAACACCATAAGGGCCGTGGCGGCGTAGAGTGCTAAAATAAAAAATATTTTCTGGATTGTTTGTTTCACGATGGGAAATTGACAGAAATTACATTATACCCTTACATAAAAAAACGGCTTAAACCGTGTTGCATACTTATAACTTTTAACAGCCTATGAGACAACATAAGTCCGCCAGTTGGCGGATTAGTTTGTTAACGAGTTTTTGAATGCGGAAATATCAGATTTAATTATCATTACAATTACTACGAGCCGTTTTTAGTTCTATCATTCTTTTTATTATTTTCATCAGGGGTATTAGGAGGATTTTTTTTGGGGTTGATGTTAATAGGGATATTAACCTTTAAATTATTCTTTGCGTTTATTAAGTATCTTGATTCTTGGGCAATAACCGAAGCTTCCTGCAGGGAAGAATGTAATCCTTGATAATCGTCTTGATCTTTTGACAATTTATTTTTTCCTTCATCTATTTTTTGTTGCACCAAATTTAAATTATCTTCTGATTGTAAAATCGCTTCATTGCCAATGTTAGCCCCGTTTTTCTGTATTAATTTTCTGACTTTCTCAACAGAATTTTGTATGGCAGAAATTTTTTCTTGAATATTTTTATCCCTGTCAGATGGTTTTATATTGGTATCTTTTCTGTTATTTAAATTTGCATTGAAATTAGACATTAAAGAAGCTGTGTCTTCAACGCTATTTGCAATAGAATTGGCAACTGTATTGCCGGTTTTTTTTTGCAGGCCATTAATAATGATACCCTGGGCCCTTAGCGATGCTTCAAAATCAGTAATGGCTGCTTCCGCTTTTTCAGTATCTTTTGTTGTACTTAATTTACTAATATACTCCGAAACTTTATCTGATTGGTTTTTAAAATTATTATTTATTTGTGTTTCATTATTGCTATTTATTCTTCCCTGTGCGGATAGTTTTTCGAATTCTTGTAAACGAACCTTGGCAAATTCAATATGCGCATTTAATTTCGATTCATCGGAAAAAGCAAGCATCTCTTTTATTTTTTCATTAAAACCAAGTTTTATAGGATAAAGAAAATCTCCAGGAAGCGTAGAGTCTGCCTTAACGGTAGCCACACCCCCCGCCAATAAAAATAGGAACATGACGGTAAACATTACCATTGAAGTTTTCAATCTAAAGTTATTACTATGCGGCAGGTAAAAATCGAACCATCTTTTTTTCACACTCCCTTCTTGATAAGGATTTTTTTGCATAAAAAACAAGACTTCCTGACGTATGATGTCTTTCTTTTTTTTGTCTAATTTGACGTCATCGGCTTTCTTAAAAAAATTCTCTACTGGATCACGATTCATGATATTTTATTTTAATAATTTCTCGTATTTTTTTTATCGCATAGTTTATTTTTACCGAAACGGCATTGGTGGAAATTTCCAGGATATCGGCAATCTCGGGGGGAGACAGTTGATTTATATATCGCATAATTATTACCTGGCGGTATTTTTCATCTAAATCGTCTAATATCTTTATAATTTCTTGAACCTCAAATCTGTCTATTATGCTACCTTCCATACTATAGAGACGTACAGAGGCCTCATTTTCTTTTACTTGATCAAATGCAAGAACCTGCTTTTTACGGCTATTATCAATGATAAGATTGAGGGCAACCCTGTACAAAAAGGCTTTCGTATTTTTAATTTCCTTTCCTTCGGTAATATATTTCCATGTTTTAATGAACGTTTCCTGGGTTAAATCTTCTGCTAAGTCCTTATTATATACCCTAAAATAGCAATGACGATAGATAGCGTCAGCATATTGTTGATATGCATCTAAAAATTCCTTTTCCTTTTTGCTATGAGATAAGTTAAAGCCATCCATTAATTATTCATATACCATAAGGAGTGATAAATATAAAGGAAATTTTTGCAGATGCTAAATTAAAAGATTTTCAAAAACCCTACGTCTTAATTAATAACCCCACACCACTTCCGCTGAATAAATAATCTTAAGCACGCCAAAAACATCATATGATAAAATTCCGTGCATATCTTATAAAATTATATTCGCGGAAGTGGTGTGGGGTAAAAGGCCGATACATACTTTTGCTGTAATTAATATCATTCTCTTCTAACTCTCATGCTACTTTAGTTGCATAAAGGTTGGAGGAAATAAAAAAATATGTTTAAAAATCTCATGCAAAAATTAGTATCAGTAACTATTGCCTTAAGTGTGGCACTTTCCGGGCTGTCATTTGTTCCAGTATTTGCAAGCGCAGATAACGGTTTGCATTTAGGAATTGAATCTGAGCTTGGGGTTAGTGTTGGAGCCGAAACTAAGATTAATAAAGACAAAAATAGAAATCATGACGAAGATGAAAGACGGTTCAATATCCAAGACGAAGCATTTATTTCAGCTACCAAAACAGCAAACATAACTTTCCATGACGCTGTTAAAGATGCAAATACCACATATAAAACTACAAAAAAATCTGCAAAAACCCAATTTCAAGCTTCTGTAAAGACGGCAACAAACCAAACCGATCGTATCGCTGCTTTAAAAACGTATCTTTCCAGTATGCTTGCCGCTTTTAAGGTAAAGGTGTCTGCGATTGAAGCTGCGTTCCAAGTATTTATTGACACGGGATTTGACCAGGCTCCTGTCGCCAATGCACAAAATGTAACGGTTAGCAAAAATTCATCAGTTAATATTACCCTGACTGGCAGCGATCCCGAAGGCTCTACGCTAACCTACATGGTAACTACAAATCCTGCCCATGGAACACTTTCTGGCACAGCTCCCAATTTAACCTATACGCCAACCGCTAACTTTACTGGAACTGATAGTTTCACCTTTAAAGTTAACGACGGCAGTCTAGACAGCACCTTGACAACCGTATTAGTTACAGTAAATCCATAGTTTTTACTGTAAAAAATCATGATTAAATGCAAACCCCTCGAACGAGGGGTTTGTTGGTTCATTTTATATTTAATTGCGTTAAACGACCAAGTAAAAGCGCAAAAAAACTGTCTTCTATTGAAAGATATCCTTACTCCAAACGTCTTATATATTACAAAGGTCGGCGCATTTTTTAAGATATTATAATTAACAAATGTAACGACTAAATCATAGAATTTCATAAAAAACTTCTATGGTGAACCGTTATCCGGCTTGTAGAGATATTTTCTCTTAGCCTCATTTCAATAATTATGAAAACCATTAACAAAAAATCCGTAGTAAGTGCATTGGTTATCGCTTCTTTCATGCTTAGTGCCATGCCAATTGCTACGTTTGCAGCCGCTCCAACTTGGGATATAACTGGCAACTACGTGATAAATATAAATTACTTGGGCAATGACTACGCACACGACATGTCGTTAACTCAAAGCAATACCGGAACCCTTACTGGCAATGGCGGCAGTCCAGCCGGGGCCAATACATATACATGGGTAATTACATCGGGATCTGTATCGGGAAACTCAATTGACTTTCTTGCCAACTATACAGCTACTGTTGATGCGGTAATTCCGCAAACAACGATGCACGTTATGGGCACCGTGGCTAACGATGGCACCTTGAGCGGTACTTGGTCGGATAACTATCAAGGAGGTTCGCGATCTGGCACATGGGTTTCTGTCTCTGGAAGCGCCATGGCCCTTGGTACCTTAATGGCAGAAGACTTTGGTGTAGTAAATTATGACACCGGTCTTGGCATGCTTAAAGGATATACGGCAGGATTTGGCTTGACCGATGCCACTTTTACCGGAGCCACATCGGTAGTAGTAAAACTATATTCAGGAACCAACTTACTACAAACCAATACTGCTATTTTGTCGAAGTTTAATGCAGACTTAACTGGTACTCAATTTTCTTCTCCATTTGACGTTTCAGGAAACTTCGATTATGCAACTGACGGATACTGGACAAACGTAAGAGAGATCCAGTATGGTCAAAGCGAGGCAGCTACCAAAGTAGTAGCTACAGTTACATTGTCTAATGGTAAAGTGGTGATGGCGGAAAATATTAATCTCACAGGAGATCCAACCAGTATTTTTCCACCAGCTCCACCAACACTTACCACTCCAACCGATAAAAACCAGTGTAAAAATGGCGGCTGGAAGACATTCACACAGCCATCATTCAAAAACCAAGGTATCTGTGTAAGCTACACAAATCATAACTAAAAGCTTGCTGTGTAAAGACTCGTAAAACCGTCCATCTTTGGGCGGTTTTATTTTGCGCAGCCAGTAGTCCAACACTAGAACTTGGTTTGTTAATGCGTTTCCGAATGTGGAAATGATAAATTTATAACAAATTGTATTTACTTACCTTGCTTTGACCGTAAGTATTCAAGTACCTTATCTTTGCCAAATTTAGCTATTTCTTGCAAGGAAGCGTTTTTTGGTAAATTTGACTCCTCTGCAATTTTTTCGAGATCAACATCAGGAATATCTTGAAATATTTGCTCAAAAGTTGCATTTTTGTCTAAACCTAAATCAGCAACAAGTTCTTGACGTAGGATTTCCTCAAAATTCTGCGGTTCACTTTCTCCGAAGCTTGGTTTTTCTAATGACATATATTTTTAAAATTAATTTTATTCTGTTGGCTTTTTTTTAAATACCCCTGGTCTCATTATCCTAAACCTAGCCATCATAAGATTTGTCATACGGGTCGTAATTTGCTTGGCATCGACATTTCTGTCCAAACCCAATATTTCCGCCAGATTGGAAAGGATATTAAGTGATTCTACTGGTATAGCATCACCTAGTGCCACAAGTTGCTTGCTGATTTCCATCAGACTTGGTTTCGCATCAACACCAAAGCTCAAGTCTTTTGCTAACTCAGATTCAAGAATCATAGCCGAAGCCATATCAGCCATTCTTTGTAATTCTTCTGCCGAAAGTTGGGAAAGCTCGGAATCTGTGATAATTTTTGGCTCTTCTTCACTTGGACCCATTTCAAGATTTGGCATTTTTTTTAAGTTTAATTATTATTTTTTCATTATACCAAAAAACCACTTCAATTAAAAGATGGTTTTTTTGAAAGATAAAACTAAAAGTTATAATACATTTTTGCCCTATAAAATATTAGAACTTATTTTACGAAGGAAAAATATTAGTTACTGTTTTTGCGCGAGAAGTGGATCTAGTCCAAACCTGGTTCTTAGAAAACATCTCAGCCACCCAATCAGCGAACGGGATTTTCCCTACTTAAAATTAGAATATTTTAGGGCGTCCTCGATTTTCGCAGATTAGCATTGCGGCTCCAATGGCAACTCCATTTTTACTAAACGCAGATCTTTTAATAGGGATATTAATTTCTTTTTTAAGTTCTTTGAAGAATTTTTTTCTTTTTAAAAGCCCTCCGCCAATAACTATCAGTTCTGACTGATAACATGTTGTCAAATTTTTTATTTTTACCGCCAGATATTTTATCAATTTCTCGTTGTTTTTTGAGTCCTTGATTTTCTGGTATTCCGACTCCCAAACTTCAGGATACTCAAGTTTTTTTATTTTTAAAATTTTATTGTTTTTGCCTAAAGCTCTGCCAACTCCGGTTCCCAACGTAATAAAAAATACCGACTTTACCCCTTTAGCGCCTCCTGTTTTATACTCAGCTCTGGCAAAACAACGGGCATCATTGTCTAATTTTTTTATATTAAAACTATCAAGCGCAAAGAAATCAACATTTTTAATGTAGGGTATATTGGGACTTTTCACTAATATACTTTTTTCCACTATGCCTGCCATTCCAACAGCAATTTTTTCTTCTTTGCCCAAAAAATGCACTACGTTAGAAAAAGCTGTCTTGAAATCAGCCAAATTCTTAGGCGTATCTATCTGCAGGGTTTTTAACACTTTTTTCCCATTCCATAAAACTCCTCTCATTTTTGTTCCACCAATGTCAATTCCGATTATTTTTTCTTTGGTTATTTTAGACATGATTTATAAAGCTTAAGATGATCCAAAACAAGACGAGGGAATAGAAACTTCTTCTGGACTGTTTTTTTAGCTTCGTTGCCCATTTTTTTCTTTTTTTTGGGATGTGACAGTAAAAAAATCATTTTTTGGGCCAATTCATCTGGATTTTCTGCAATAAAACCGTTTTTGCCGTTTTTTATTTGTTTGCGGATTCCAGAAGCCGGACCTCCGATGACCGGATGGCCCTTCCACATTGCCTCTGTAACCGTAAGCCCGAAACCTTCTTTAATAGAGTTTTGCACCACTATATCAGCCGCATTTTGAGCCATAGTGGTAAATTCCAAGATATTTTTACCTTTTGGATTGAAGAATATATAAATTTCAGGGGAATTACCGGCAACTGCCATAATGCTTTCATAACATTTTTGGGCCAAAGGGTTATCAGATGCCTCTTTAAACCCAACCAGCATTAATAAGGCTTTTTGATAAGTATTTTTAATGATGTTAAAAGCTTTAATAACTCCCATGGGATTTTTCCATTCATCAAAACGCGATATTTGGGCAATAAGGGGAACATGTTGGGCTATGCCAGAATATTTTTTAAGATAAAAGCGAGCTTCTTTTTTAGAAACTATCTGCTGTTTTGGCGACAAAGGATCGATTGCCGGCGTAAAAACTTTGATTTTACCGGCAGCAAAATGATTATGGACAAAATTACGATTACTGAAAACAATCCTATCGTAAGAGTTTGCTATGGAAAAAATTCTTTTCCATGCCATATCCGAAGCTTCAGAGGTATCAATATGGCTAAAAAATATCTTCTTTTTATTTAGTTTACAATAAGCTCCCGCTAGAAGTGGCTGGGGATCATGAATCACTAAAATATCATAGTCTATGGTATCAAGTTCCATAGCAACGGACTTGCTGACTCTTTCGTATTCTGTCCACTCTTCATATTTTATTTTTATTAAAGATCCCTGGAGGGCATTGTGAATTTTATTGGTAATATAAAAAAACTTTTTATCTAACATTGGATTAAAACAATACCAATCGCTTTGCAAACCCAAAGAACGCAGATAAGGGATTAAACTTTTAAGTATCTCTGCAACTCCTCCTCCTTTTTCTGTGGCATTAACATGCACCACCCTTTTTCCTCTTAACGCATACGCCAATTCTAACATCTCTTTTTTTTGTTTGACTGATAAAAAATGCAGAAAATCGACCGTATTAATTTGTTTTTTAAGTATAACCTTTTTAAGATATTCTTTTTGAGCCATATAAAAAATCAACTTTATTACCGCTACATTTCAATATTTTCAAAAAAACCAATACGCAACACGCATTGCGTATTCTCCGTCCGCTTTTACCGGAGATTTTTGATAATAAATTAATAGTAAATTTACTCAATCTACTCTTTCCCAAGGCAAAACTCAATAACCAAAATCCACCTTCCGTGGCCCTGGGAAATACGCAATATGAGGGGGAAGAATATATTTACATTCCCGACTTACAGCCAGAGAAAGTAAATAGACCTGTAATGTAACCCACTCTCCTACATTTAAAAGAGCCTCACCAATGGAAGAGACTCTTTTTTTATTTTACCCTGATTTATTTCTTTACCTCTTCTATAATATCTTTTGCTCCATCAACACCAGCTATAAGGGCCTCTTTTACGGAATCAGTCGCCTCGCTTCCAATCTCTCCAGCAGCATCAAGCGCGGACGCAATCGCTTCCTTCGTTGCTCCTAAGGTGTCGCCGCCAACCTGTTTTATCGCCTCTACGGAACCCTTAACTGCCTCAACTGCAGTATCCCCCACATTCAACCCCATTTCCTTTGCACTCTGGACCGCCTGGGCAACAGAACCACGCACAGCTTGTTCTTGGTTGCCACCCGATTCTATCACACCCTGGACAACCCCTTGCACAATACCCTTTACCGCACCGATTACCGATCCGCCGACTTCAGCAACCCCCGAAAAAGCGCCCTTCACAATTGAAGCAGGAACTTCAATGCCACTTACAACAAACTCCGTTGTCTCTTTTAGAGTGGTGACTGTTAGGTTCTTAACAACATTCACCACTGAACTTCCGACATCCGCAACTCCTTTTAATCCCTCCACAACACCTCCTTTTATTCCGTTTACTAACTTTGAAATAAGTGAAAAAACCATATGTTTAAAATTAATTTAATTTTTAAATGAACAGCATTTCATAATAATCTACGACCTTTCCTTTATTATATCATAAAATCAAAAACCACCCTAAAGGCGACTTTGGAAAATGCTTGTACTAATGGAAAATGAAAATGGAAAATGGGGACAAGGAAATGGGAAATGAGAAATGGAGAAATGAGAAATGGAAGAAAGAAATGGGGAAGAAATGAGAAATGGAGAAATGAGAAATGGGGACAGCCACCATTCTCCAATGTGAATTAAAATCGCACAAGGTGCGATTTTATATTGCTCGGGCAGTAGCCCAACATTAGAACTTAGTTTGTTAATGAGTTTCCGAATGTGGAATCTTTCAATTTGATATAGAATGAATCTATATTCAAAAAAACAAAACTCCCATGTAAGAGAGTCTTGTTATGGCTTATGCTATTTTTCCTAATCTCTAAAGATTTAGATCAGTACAAGCAATATAAGTATTTATGTCTTCAGCAGATTTATGGACATTAATCGCCAATGGAAGTTGGGCTTTGAGTTGAGGTAAAGAAACGCTGATCATTGTTTCTGATTTACCATTAACCACAGAATTTAAAGGATATTTTACACCCCCAATATTAGCACAACTACCCAAATGTATATGTGCGGGTTCTGTGGGAGCAAGTAACCCCAAAAGACTGTTGTTTAACTTTAAAATAACTTTTACGTTCCCATCTTCTCCTGACAAAGTTGCAGTACCCGAAACACCAGAATTATTTTGGGCGGTAAAATTAAATACTAATGCATTATTTGTTTCCACTTTGCCTTCAATATTTCCCTCAAGTTTAATATCATCATTTGCATCGATATTAAGATTACCCCTTAATTCAAAATTGTTTTTAATTTCTCCCTTTTCATCCATGCCTACGTCTTCATCATTTTCTTTTTCACCACCCATTATAGTTATTTCATTATTTGATGTTATTTTGACTTGAGCATCATTTGTTTTCTTAATTTTTATAACTGGGGCAAAAATGAATTTACCATTACCAGTCGTATGCAGTGATTTATCTGCGATGAAATCAAGCACCATGCTTGATGTTTTATCAGCATTCACCACAATATTTCCGATAATTTTTAATTCTCCCGACGGGAGTTTTGCTTCTTGCGAGACTCCATTTTTCACTACAACAACTTTGCTCACCATGATCTTGATTTGATCATACGTTCCGACATTAACATTTGCATTGGCAAGCAAAGAAACAGCTCCTGATTGTTTTAACGCCAAAAGATCGTACTGCTTTGTTTCGTTTGAAATGGTCGCCCAGCCATTGATTGCGCTGTGAATTTCAACTTTATTTACCGTAACGAAAACCGAACTTACACCACTCATGTCTGCTGTTGCATCGGTAACTCCCAATATCACTTTGCCTTGGGTTTTTGGATTATAGCTTTGTGAAGGCATTTGTCGGTTAAAAAGATACATTGCGCCAACACCCAAAGCGATAATAACTAATATCACTACTATGATACCTACGTTTTTATTTGTCATACATTTTTTGTCATAGTTTAATAATATTATTTTTTCTCGACCTTTAGCTTATTCTAACGACCTATATTTTAATTATACACCTATAATCTGCAAACACGACAAATGAAAAATGGGGACAACAAATGGGGACAGCCACCATTTTCAACCCCCTCTCCTCCAATACGCAAAGCGTCTTGCGTATTCACTACCTC
>Ga0209542_10017284_pt1 | contig 11836 bp, 15 predicted proteins | sample RifCSPhighO2_01_FD_184028 | JGI IMG/M metagenome (GOLD analysis project Ga0209542, IMG submission 184028) | Soil microbial communities from Rifle, Colorado - Rifle CSP2_plank highO2_0.1 (SPAdes) (version 2) | ecosystem: Environmental > Terrestrial > Deep subsurface > Rock core/Sediment ...
AAAAAACTCAGGATGCAAATATTGTTTTTATTTATGGAAATAAAAAAAATCTTAAAGCACTGCAATATGATCGAGGAAGCCAGGGAGATATCAGCGTCGGTGGATCGGGATGGATAAGTCATGCAGCTATTGCACGGATAAAAGATTTGGGAGATGTTTCTGGACAAGACAGTGTTTTTGTCGAACTTTTAAATAATACCTATTCTTTTGCAATAAAAGATAATCAATTATTTTATTTTGTTATCGTAAAAGAAAGTGATGAAGGGGTGTATGTGACTACTAGTGATAAAAAAATTAAAAAACCGGAGTCATCTAAAAAATAGTATGAAAAAATTGAAGTTTTTGTTTTATGATAAACAGGGAGTGAGTTTGATGATTTCGTATGTTCTTTTGATAGCTGTTGCGATCGCGATGAGTATCACGGTGTTTGCTTGGCTAAGACTTATTGCAAATGTCCAGCCGATTATTAGTTGTGAGGAAAGCACACAACTCGTGGTTGAGTCGGTGCGTTGTATTGACGAAGTTAATTCTAAATTATTGGAAGTTGTAGTTAAGAACAACGGACGATTTAGTGTTAATGGTTTTATTTTAAGTGTTGCAGAAGCTCCCCATAGAGCAGCTACGTCATCTCTTGTTCCACTTTCTTCAAGTGAGGCAATCGCTACTGTTCCTGGAAGATATACCTTTGCACAGCCACTGCTACCCGGTCAGTCGTTAGAGACTTTTTTTACTAATAGTTATCGAAGCTCAACTGGGGTGAGCAGTGTTGATTTTGTTATCTATGGAGTTCGCCTTCAACCATTCATTCTCAGCGAGGGGAATTTGGTTGTTTGTGAAGCAGGAGTTTTAGAGCAATCTATTTCTCCCTGTGATCTTAGATAAAAGTTTTTTGCGAAAATTTTGCTATGCAAAATTTTCAGAAAAATAGTTAGCAAAAATTTTTGATCCTTAAAAAATCCACTATCTTTAGATGGGGATAGTTTAGCGTAGATTTTTCTGGTTTTGAGATGATAAAACTCAAAAAATTTTGAATCTCTCTATGTCGGAGAAGACATTTTTGAGAGAGCCTTAGTGACAGGCTTTGTCCGATGTTCCACCGGACAATAAAAGTTTGCAAAACACAGAAAATAAATTCATTTTCTGTGCGCAAGAAATCGAAGATTTCTCTGGTTTTACAAAGCAAGTTCAAAAAATTTTTATTATTTGACAAAAAACATTAACTCCGGACAGAGCTTAGTGACAGAAAGGTATTTATATAAAAAAAAATAGAGTATAGCATGAAGAGTGAAAAAGCGGTGAGTCCTATTATATCGACCGTGTTGTTGATTCTTATTGTGATTATTATTGCAATTGTTATTTTACTGTGGTCTCGGGGTTTTGTGCAGGAAGCAATTGAGAAAACAATTGCGGGAAACACTAAGCGCGTGAATGATTTTTGTGCGGATGTTAAGTTAAGTTCTATTACTAATGGCGACGGCACTTTTGGATTTGAAAATGTAGGAAATGTTCCGCTCTTTGGATTTAATCTTAAAGTGACCAGCGGGGGAAGTTCAAGTTTGTATACCTATGATAATAATAATGGCGGGACGGTTAATCCGGGATTTAGCATCGTCATTGAAGATCGAGGATTGTATAGTGATTATGATGAGGTAAAAGTACTTCCGATTCTTCTGGGGCAGACTGCAGGGGGTCAAAACGAATTTGCGTGTCCTGAAGAAAATGGATTTATTATTTAATATGAACTCTTATACTCCTAAAGCTCAGTCGGCGATTGTCTCAAGTGTACTTCTTATTTTACTGGTAGTCGTACTCACGTTTATTATTATTGGTTTTGTCGTTCCTTTTGTTAAAAATCAGCTTGCAGGTACTGATTGTTTTTCGGCGGTTGATGTGGTGAGCATTACTAATAGCGATCAGTATACGTGTTATACAGCAAACGAAATGCGCGTGCAGGTGCATGTGAGCGAGGCTGAACTCATTTCAGGATTTAGTATTGAGATGGGGGGAGCAAGTACTAAAGCATATGCAATTACTAATGGAAGTGCGAACGCACAAGTTAAAATGTTTGGAGGGGACTATAATCAGCCTTTGCAACTTCCCGGGAAAAATGAAGAGCGAACGTATGTGATTCCTTCTCCAACCATTCCTGATTCATTACGTGTTTATCCTCGATTAAAAGATGGGAGAATGTGTGATTCTTTTGAGGAAGTAAATACCATCGTTCCTTGTCCATAAAATGCTTTTTAAAAAAAGTCAGATTTGGGTTGAAACAGTTATTTATACTTTGATCGGGTTAACTTTGATTGCGATTGTTTTTTCAATTGCTACTCCGCAGATTCAGATAATTAAGGATAAATCAGTTATTTCGCAAACTGCAGATTCTCTTTTGGTTTTAAATAAGGAGCTGTTAAGTGTAGGGGATGTTTCGGGAAATGTGCGTATTGTGCAATTTAAAACAACTAAGGGAAGTTTGACTATCGATGAGACTAACGATACCATTTTTTATGTTCTAGAAGATACTAGTGCAAAATTTAGCGAGCCGGGAGTTAGCGTTGTCGACGGAGATATAACCTATCTTACTCAATCGCGTGGTCGACGATATACGGTGAAATTATTATTAGCATATGATACATTTGATATTAGCACAAGTGGTCAGGGAAGCAATGTTTTGTCTTCGGGAGGAGTTACTCACAAAATACGGATCGAAAATTTAGGATTTAATCAGACGAGTGGCAAGACGATGATTGGAATTGGAACAATCTAATTTGTCATTATTTTATACTCAAGTTTTAAATACTTTATATTGTTTTAGGAGATATGAACGAGGTGAGTTATGGAACGAGTTAATATTAATGTTAATCCCCCAATTCCTCCACTTCCAAAAATCGAGGATAAAACAAAAATTAATGTGCGCTATACCCTGATTAGCCCTTATGTGAGCGTGCATATTTATTGGGATAATAAAAAAGGAGAGCTGCTCTATGAAGTTGAGGAGCCGGTGCTGGACGATAACGAGAAAAATCTTTTACGTACTATTGAACAGAGTATGAAGGAGTTGATTAATGTTAATATTGTTGTTGAGAAAACTCCTGAAGCAATGATTGATTATATTTATAAGACGAGTGTGTTGCTTATCGAGGAGCTGGGGCTTAAAATTTCTAATGAAACGTATAAACGATTGTTTTATTATTTGTATCGGGATTTTATCGGGCTTGATAAAATAGAAGCGGTGATGCGGGATTATTTTATTGAGGACATTGAATGCAATGGAATGAATACACCGGTGTATGTAGTACATCGTCTGTATCGAAATATGCGGAGCAATATTATTTATGAAACTGTTGAAGAGCTGGGAAGTTTTGTAGAAAAAGTTGCGCAGCGAACGGGAAAATATGTTTCGTATGCAAATCCGTTGCTTGATGGGAGTTTGCCTGACGGAAGCAGAGTTAATGCTACCTATACTACGGACGTGTCGAGTAGAGGTCCGACGTTTACTATTAGAAAGTTTACTAAAACTCCTTGGACACCAATACAACTTTTAGGGATGGGCACACTTTCTCCTGAGATGCTTGCTTATTTTTGGTTGCTACTTGAAAACAAAACTAATATTTTAATTGCAGGAGGAACTGCAAGTGGAAAGACGACACTCCTTAACGCAATTAGTTTTTTTATTCCGCCTGAAGCGCGTGTGGTTAGTATTGAAGATACTCGTGAGTTAAATTTGTCACGAGAGAATTGGCTTCCCAGTGTTTCTCGTATGTCATTTGGAACGCAAAAGATTGGAGAGGTTGATTTGTTTAGTTTATTAAAAAGTTCTTTTCGTCAAAATCCTGATTATGTTATTGTTGGAGAGGTGCGTGGACAGGAGGCGAGTGTTTTGTTTCAGGGTATGGCTTCTGGTCATTCATCTATTGGAACGATTCATGCTGACTCGGTAAGTACTTTGATTAAGCGATTGCAGACTCCGCCTATCGAGCTTTCTCCGACGCTGATTAATATTCTTGACGCTGTTGCAATTATGTCTCATGCGATTGTCAATAAACAAGAGACAAGAAAATTGCGCGAGGTTGTTGAGATAATTAGTGTTGATGCAACCGGTTTTGCCCAGACTAATGTACCGTTCGCTTGGAACGCGAGTGATAACGCATTTTATTTTAGCCCTTATAAATATGTGTTTAATAAAATTTCAAAACGATATGGGATTAGTGTTGACAAACTTAATCTTGAACTTTCAATACGCGCTCGTCTTTTGTATGAGATGTATAGAAGAAAAATTTTTGATTTTAATCAGGTGCAAAGTATTGTTAATAAGTATCATAAAAATCCTTTAGCAGTTTTAGAGGCGTTTGGATTATCGGGAATGCTGCAGGAATCTTCATCGTCTTCTCAAGAAAATATTGCAGGCGGTCAACAGCAGCCTAGCGTTGATAGAAGCTATGGAGGGTCAGGGGTGCAGGGTGACGGGTTTAGTACACATATTACTCGTTAACTTGTTTTATCTTTAGCATAACTTTAATAAACTTATTTTTCTCCTATTTGTTATAAGAGAGGGTATTATTATTGAATGATTGATGTTTCGGATTTGCAGGTGATCAGCCAGCTTGTAGATACGCTGTCTGTTTTATCGCAACGACTTGAGAGTTCTTATAACAGCAGTAATTCTAGTGAGTTTTCTCGAATAAAGACTGAAATTTTAGACATTCAGTCAAAAATACGGGAGATGACAAGCTAATGTATGCACAAGGACTGCAAGATAATTTGAATCACATGAAAGCTGTGGTGCGAGAATTGTATATATTTTCAAATCAACTTATTACGATTACCAGTCTTGAGGCAAATCAGGCTATGGTTATTGATCAGCGAGAGAAAATTTTACTTGAGCGAGCGGTTGTGGCACTTACTAATCAATTAAAAATTCTTAACGACTCGATTCCGCAGCTTGTTAGTCTTATTGGAACTGCAACGCGATCTGTGCAAGGACTTTCACAAGTGAACTATCAGCCTTCTATCGAGGAAAAAGTGTCGGTGGTTATCAGTGATAAAGATAAAGAAGTGTTTTTAAAAAATCTGAATAGCAGTAGACTTTCTATTAATAAGTTAAAGCAAGAATATGGAGTAGTGCAGGGGGCAGTTGATGCGCGACGACCAAGTATGTATGCTAAGATTTCTAATTCTTTTTTTAGAAATCTTTCTATAAATTTAGTGAACCAAGGTTATTTTTCTCTTCTTAATAAAAATTTGCGAAAGATAAATTCCCGGTTTGTTGTCTCTACGTATGTCTCTATGATTTTGTTTAGTATAGCTTGGGTTTTTTTATTGAGTATAGTCATCTTTAGTTTTTTATTATTTTTTGATGTAAGTTTGCTCTTTCCATTTGTGAGCGTTGCAAGCGACGGTGTTTTTTCACGGGCACTGCGTTTTTTTTGGGTTATTCTTGCTTTTCCTATTTTTACAGGGCTTGGAATGTATTTTTATCCCCATAGCGAGGCTAAAAATCTGGGATCAAAAATTAATCAAGAGCTTCCTTTTGTCGCGATACATTTGTCAGCAATTGCAAGTTCGGGTATTGAGCCGGTGAAGATGTTTGAGATTATTCTTAAAGGAGAAGATTATCGCTACACTGGAATAGAATTTAAGAAACTACTTAATCTAATTAATTTTCATGGAGAGGATATCGTCAATGCACTGCGCAAGATTTCTCTTTCTACTTCTTCTTCCAAGTTACGGGAGTTATTAAACGGTTTTGCAGTTGCAATTAGTTCAGGAGGAAATCTTTTGCAGTTTTTGAAAAAACATTCTGAAACGCTATTATTTGATTACAAACTTGAGCGAGAACGCTATACCAAAATTTCTGAAACGTTTATGGATATTTATATTAGTATTGCTATCGCTGCGCCGATGATTATGCTCATGATTTTTGTTATTATTGGGGGGACAGGTCTGTCGGGAGGAATATTTAATCTAGGAGTTAGCGCGCTTAGTTTTCTTTTAATTTTTGTCATTGTACTTTTAAATGTGTTTTTCCTTACATTCTTGAGGATAAAACAACCGGCATTTTAACATGAAACTTCCTAAAATTTTTGGTATGCACATAACTCGCCTTGAGATAGTGGGGATTTTAATTGTTATTCCGCTAATTATTCTTGATTTTGTTTTTTTTAGCGGGACCGATTTATTTTATTTTTTACTGGGGATCGCGTTTGTGATTGGAGGATTTCCTTTTTTTCTTTCACTTATCCTTGAGAGTAATAGTATGCAGGAAAAGAATAGAATGTTTTTGGAATTTTCACGAAATCTCGTCGAGAGTGTTCAGGCTGGAACTCCGATCAGTAGGAGTATTATTAATGTGCAGGTTAAAGATTACGGTGTTTTAAATCCACATATAGGAAAACTTGCAAATCAAATATCGCTAGGAATCCCGGTGAAAACTGCACTGCAAACATTTGCACGAGATATTGGGAGCAACACGATTACTAAAGCAATTAATATTATTAGCGAGTCAGAAAAAGCAGGAGGAGAAATTGAAAGTATTTTGGAGTCAGTTGTTGAATCGGTTTCCCAGATTGAGAAACTACGAAAAGAGCGTCGTAATGCGATGTATGGGTTGGTGGTGCAGGGTTATATTATTTTTATGATTTTTATTGTGATAATGCTTGTCATGGAATTTAAAATTTTGCCTATTGCAACGGGGCTTTCGGCAGAGGTTCCTAGTGGAGGAGATATAAGTGGTTTAGCCGGAGCAGGAATTAATATTGTGAGTGGTACAAGGGCGAGTGCACAGGAGCTTGCCCGGCCGTTTTTGTGGCTGCTCATCGTCCAGGGATTTTTTGCAGGACTTGTTATTGGAAAACTTTCTGAAGGAGAAGTAAAAAGCGGGCTTAAACATTCATTTATTTTAATGGTTTTGAGTATTTTGATTAATACGGGAGTTAAAGTTTATTTTAGTTATGGAGCAGCCGTCTAATGATGATAATAACCCAAAAACGTGGACAGTCGCATGTAGAGATGATTGTTAGTCTTGTTTTTTTTGTGGGATTTTTATTTTTTATTTTTATTTTTATTAATCCTTTGACACGTGCTGAGAATGGAGTGGTTGTTCATGAATTATATGACCGACTGCTTGAGGAGATGAGCAGTGAGGTAGGAAAGTTGAGCATTATTGTAAATAGTACTAACGATTGTTATGATACCCAAGGATTTTCTGATTATGGAAATAGTTTTATTGAGGTGCAAGATATTGATAATCCTCGACGGTATACCCTTTATTTTGGAGATTTTTTTGATCCAAGTCTTACTAATGTTGTTTCTTGTTCAGAACTTACCAGCCGTAATTTTACGATAGGCCCTTATTTAGCTCAGGATTTAGTTGTTTATTCACGGGTTGAATCAGTAGTTAGTCGCTATGAGCAAGATTACCCGACGCTGCGTAGCGAGCTTGGAGGAGAGGGAGATTTTTCTTTTGCATTTAGGTCAAGTGATGGAACACCGCTTACGTTCATGCAGGAAACTAAAGCGCTTGCAGTTACCAAAGAGCCTCGAGAAAATGCAGTTGTTATCTCACGGGATATAAACATACAAATGATTGATGAGCGGGCGAATTTTTATGAATCAATAGTGCAGGTGAGAATTTGGGAATGATGAATAAACGAGGATGGATTCGTATAGTGGAAATGTTTTTTGCAATTTTACTCGTGAGCGGGGCAGTACTTTATGTTGCCTCAAAACAAGTTGATCGCGGGGATATTTCAAGTGAAGTTTATCAAAAGCAAAAAGAATTATTTTCTATTATTGCAAATAATGAAAATTATCGCGCAGAATTAATTAAAATTGATTTAAGCAATGGGTGTGTTAGTTTTCCTTCAACTCATGAGGCTACTTTTGTTCAGTTTGTTAGAGCTTCACTTCTAGTAACTTGGGATTTTGTGGTTAATGTGTGTGATATAACGCAGACCAGTAACACGGGAACGCCCAATGATAAAGCAGTGTTTGTAAGCGAATTTGTGGTGAGTGCGACGGTGAATGAGTATCCGAGCGCAACACCTCGAAAAGTGAGACTCGCGGTGTGGAGTAAGTAAGATATAATTTTTTTTAGGAAGAAGTTGATTGAAATTATTTTAAGGAGTGCAGATGTAGCCGCATCTTATTTCGTCTATAAATCCTCCTAAGAGATTTCCAGTACTTGATTTATAATCGCATCGACCATTGCCTGCGGGATGACCCACTTCAGCATATTGCCCTACGTTTATAAAAAATGTTAAGCATTTTCTTCCTGTTCCGATATTTTGTGCGATAATTGCTCCTTCAGTGAAATCGTAATTTGAGCCGTCTGGTTTAACTCTATCTCCTGAATACGTTCCGGTGAGAAATATGCTTTGACCTGATGATGCACTGCCAAGATCTCTATCAATGATTGCTTGTTGTAATGTTTTTGTATTTCCATTAATGACTATGTCTATTTCTCCGGCGGTGTGTCCTATCTCTGAAGGTTGCAGGTTACTATTATAAGCAATGGTTAATCCTGTGAGGAGTACTACTAGACTTGCTATTACAATCACTTTTGTTGTTATTTTTATGGTTACCATGTTAGTTGAAACAGGCATAGCCACATCGGGCATAGCCACATGTTGAGTCAATACTTCCCGATAATATTCCTGTGTTTTTGTCATAAAGACAGTTGACATATGGACCACCGTTAGAGCATGATCGAAAATATATTGATACAAATGTCATGCAATCTCTTCCCGCTCCGATATTTATGTTTTCATCGCCTGTCCTAACTCCTACTTCTGCAAATGTTTGACTTTCTCCACTTTCCAAAGTAAATATTTCTCCTTGATCTATTGCTTGCTGGAGTGTTTTTATTTGTCCTGAATTATTAGTAATCATAACTTCGCCTGCAGTATGTCCAAAGCGATTAGCGACTAGGGTGTTGTACGCTATTGAAAGTCCGAGCGATACGAGAATAAAAGCTAAAACTAAAATAAATATATTCTTTTTTGCGATTTGAATTTTGATTGCCATGATTAATTTAATCAGCGCAGGCGTATCCGCATTCTACCTCCTGACATCCTCCAGTATATGTTCCAAATACTATTCCTGTTGTTATATCATATCTACATTCAATACGACCAGTATTAGCGCATCCATTGTCAGTAATTTGCGAGATAAATGCAACGCAATTTCTTCCTGCACCTATATCAATTGTGCAACCAAAGGTTGGTCCAAAATTTGCATTGTTAGGGCCTTGATTACAGGTAACTCCTGCAGGTAATGGATTGACTGGTCTTCTTCCTCGACCAGCTTCCCAAGGAGCTATTTCAAAAATATTTTCGCTTGCACCGTTTATTGGGCTTGTAGCAGGTAGTGCAAGAAAATCATTAACTGCAGTCTGCAAACTTTTTGTAACTCCACCGACGGTGACATCTACTTCTCCGGCGGAATGTCCAAGGATGAGTGGATTATTAGTGTTATAGGCGATGACGACGCTTAGTCCAATGAAAAAAATAGATAAGAATGCAGTTATGAGTAGTTCTTTTTTTCCGATAACGATTGTTAAATTTTTTTCCATCTCTTTTGAGCTAGAATGTAGAGCTAGAATGTAGAGCTAGAATGTAGAGCTAGAATGTAGAAGATGTTTAAATATTTTAGTGTTTTTGAAATCTAGAATTGAAGATCGATTTTTAGGAAAATTTAAAAAACATTTAAATAGTTAGCAGTTTAGTTTATGTAAAGATGGTGGAGATATCTTTTGAGTTTGATGCACGTAATACACGGATTTTTATTTTTGGGTTGTTACTTGTTGTTTCTATAGGAATGATTTTTGCATACGGCGATTATACTAATGGTAATCCAAGAGTGGTAGGTCATACAGCTGATGAAATGCAAGTGAACGTTTCAGGGACGCTCAAAACACTTCAGCAAGCAATCACTGATGGAGATTTTTCCTCCTCTTCCTCCTCATCTTTATCTTTTTCAACAGGAGTAGAAGGTAATTCAATCAATATTGGGGCTAACCGAAAATGTTTTGCTTATACCCGTTATTATACAAATGATTGTAAAGGTGATAGATTTGAGTGTAATTATGATTCAGCTACGGGAATGGTTAATGGAGCTGGAGATGGGTGTGGAGGGACTGCTTATTGTCGGTGGGTTTGTTTTGATTAACTGCTGGTGATTTAATAATCTTTAATTTTCCTAATGGTTCGTGAATTCTTTATTTAGAACAAAAAACTACACACTTTAGTGTGCAGTTAACCTTTAGCGAAAAACAGTTTTTTCTGACTTTCCAAATCCTATCAAACAACACCCTTTAGGGTGCAGTACAAATCCAAAGGATTTGGTGACACTAAATTGTGTGGTTAGTCTCTTTGTGGTTTAATCTTGTTTTAACTCTTCAAATCATATAAAACAATACTCTAAAGGGGGTGGTACAATTCAAGATGATTTTGTGTCTCTAAAGATTCGGAAAAAGTACTTTGAAATTTCTAGGCTTTGCGTCAAAAGTCAATCTTTTAGCCTAGAATAATAACTTTGTTTTCTTAAATTGTGAATAATTATTCGTGCGGTTAACTGCACGAGTTTAGAGAAAGAATTGAATTTCATTAATGGCTTATTCTTTCTCTTGAAAGAAGAATGAAAACTTTCAGTATGACTTCTTTGATGATATTCTTTAAGCCATTCTTGAGTATTATCAAATAATTCTAAAAACATATTTTTCCAATAAACACTACCGTTTAAGTCTAAATTTTTCTTTGGAAAAATAAACGGTTTCATTCCCAATTCTGAAATCTTTCTAGTCAGTTCTCTATCGACAAAACCAGCATCCAAACATAAAGAATTTCCTTTAACTTCTTTGATTAAAGAATGCATTGTTTGGCATTCTTTATTGTTCAAGTCAAAAGCCTGAACAATCTCTCTTGAATCAACAATCGAAACAAGATAATTTTCTGTTTTCTTTTTCTCAGTTTCATAATTTTGTTTTCTTGTTGTTTCTAAACCAGATCCATCACCCATTAATTTTCCATCAGAAGTTTTTGTTTTATCAAAAACTTGCTTTAAAATAGACAAAACTTCTAATCGATTGTAAGCTCTTCCAATCGTTCTATCATCCAAAACTGATTTTATACCTACTTTTGACGCAAGTAGATTTATCCATCCTTGAGCCTGTCTTTCAGGTAAACCAAGCAATTCAGCGACGAGAATTGCTTTTGCCAGATCTTTTGGATTAGTCAGTGGTCTGCCAAAAGATCTAACATTTCTTGCGTCAAAAGAATCGACAAGACTTTTTATTTTATCTAAGAGTTTAACTTCGTTAATTTGTGAAAGAGTATAATTTTTCCATTCGATTAATCTTTTTTCTTGACTTTTGTAAAATCCCTTTTCTCTAAGTTTAGGAACAAGTCTCCTAAACTCTCTGTTTATCACCTTCATAACTATAAAGTAGTGTTCATATTGCTTATTCTTTTCTATACTATTTTATATTATATAGATTCACATAAATATTTATATATGTAGTGTTCATAAGATATTTATGTTTATTCGTGCAAATAGAAGGAAAAATAAGGTGTATTATTATGTTGTAGAGTCAGAAAGAAAAGGAAAAAAAGTAAAACAAAAAGTTCTTCTTTATTTGGGTTCAGCAGAAACTGTTTTTAATAAGCTAAAAAAGAGAAAAATATAACTAAACTACTTTTGACGCAAAGCCATTTCCACCAAAATATTTATAAACTCTGTCCACTCACTACTACTATAAATTCTTAAAGAATCATATTCTCGTCTAGAATTTTGCTCTACAATGGATCAGGATTTAAAAAATAATATTCTCAAGTCAGGCACG
>Ga0209542_10017285_pt1 | contig 11836 bp, 11 predicted proteins | sample RifCSPhighO2_01_FD_184028 | JGI IMG/M metagenome (GOLD analysis project Ga0209542, IMG submission 184028) | Soil microbial communities from Rifle, Colorado - Rifle CSP2_plank highO2_0.1 (SPAdes) (version 2) | ecosystem: Environmental > Terrestrial > Deep subsurface > Rock core/Sediment ...
TTCAAGCAGGACATAAAAAACCGCATTGACGAGACGGCGAAATATATCCGCCCCAACGAAGGGACGATGGATTTTGCGTTCATGTTTATTCCTTCGGAGGGCGTCTATTACGATTTGCTTGTAGGGCAGGTGGGCGTCGTCTCGGCGCGGGACCTCATAGAGTACGCGTTTCAGCAAAAGAAGGTGATTATTGTCTCGCCGACTTCGTTCCTCGCGTATCTCCAGACCGTCCTCCAAGGACTCAAGGCGCTCCAGATAGAGGGAAAAGCACAGGAGATTATCAAGCGGGTAGGGGAGCTCGGCAAACACATCTCCTCGTACGACATTTATATGCAGAAACTTGGCGGGGCGCTTGGTACGACGGTGGGGCATTTCAATACGGCGCATAAAGAGCTCAAGAAAATAGACAAGGATGTCGTGCGGATTGCCGGCAGTACGGCGGGGGTGGAACCGATTGTCTTAGACAAACCGCAAGTGGAGGAAATGTAGCGTGATTGACCCCGTACGATAATCCAGCGGAGGTAAGCGGGCTATCGTTGTCCTCAAGCGAACCCGCCTTACGGCTCTTGTGGTGGATAGACAAAGAAAGCATGAAGATTTCGTACGGGGTTGACAGACGCGTAAACGGCATGCTTCAATCAAGAAAGAACTGTGCTCTTCGTGTAAATTTTTCAGAGCGTGCCATGGGGATCGACAGGGAGACCTTGATATTCATTCTCATTCTGGCGGTTATCGCGCTTATTGCGGCAAAGTTTTAGGAAACACGCGCTCCCGACCAATCTTTAAACACACAAACAGCGAGGTGGCACAATGGGCGTTACGTGGATAGTGGTGCCGTATGTTTTTCTCGTAGCCATTATCGTTTTCTTCGGCATCGTTTTCCCGTTTTGGATGTTTATCCATGGTGTCATGCGCACCATCAAACTTTGGCCCCAGGATGCCCAGCTCAACCTGCTTCTCCTTGCCGCGATATTCTTTTTTGATTTTTTTGGCGCGATCATATACTACTTTGCGGTATACCGCAAAAGCGGGTCGGCGCCGGCATAAGCGCATGCCTGACTCTCGCGGAGGGAACCCCCCTCCGCCTTTTTCTTGCATTTTTTCCATATTTCTTGTATACTGCCTACATGATGAAATCGGCTATTATAGAAACAGGGGGGAAACAATACAGGGTTTCTCCGGGAAAGACGTTCACTATAGAGAAAATTATCGGCAAAAAAGCCGGCGAATCGGTGGTGTTTGATAAGGTGCTTCTCTTTGATGATGGGAAAGAAGTCAAGGTTGGGATGCCATACCTCGACGGCGTTTCCGTGGAAGCAGTGGTTGAGAAAGAAGGGAAAGGGAAAAAGGTTCTCATCGTTCAATACAAATCAAAAACCCGCATGAGGCGGAAAAGAGGGCACCGACAACCGTTCATGAAAACAAAAATCAGCGCGTAGGGCGCTGATTTTTGTTTTCATGATGTTGTATCTTGTCGTCAAGCGCAACGATTAGCCCTTTTGTTTTGTGCTACGTGCCTCGTGTTCCGTGCTTTTTCTACGCCAGCGTATAGTCAATAAGTCGCCGCTCCAGATCAACGCTCTTTATTTTTATCCGCACGGTATCGCCCAAAGTGTAGGTCTTCTTGCGGCGGGTGCCCGTGATGCGGAAACTCGTGTTGTCAAGCACATAATAATCGTCCTTGAGATCGCGGAGGTGCACCAGCCCTTCGGCGAGAGTTTCGTTCTCGCGGACAAAGAACCCACGCTCGGTCATGCCCGTGATAGTGCCTTCCCTGATGCCCCCTATGTAACGCGACATATATTCCGCTTGTTTAAGCTTTACCGACATGCGCTCGGCATCCTGCGCCACGACCTCAAGCTGACTGGAAAAACGAGAGATTGCCTCGTATTTATGCAAATCCTCTTCGGGAACCCTTCCTCCTTTAAGGTACACGGCAAGAAGGCGGTGTACCGCAAGGTCGGGGTATCGCCGGATAGGGGAGGTGAAGTGAGTATAGTATTTAAGCGACAAGCCGAAGTGCCCGATGTTCCTTGTTGAATAAATCGCCTTCGCCATGGATTGCACGGTGGCTGTCTCCACAAGCTGGCGATGTTCTTCGCCGACCGCCTTCAGCAGTTCGTTCAGCACCGAGTGGGTAACCTCCGCATTTTTTTTCGGCACCTTGTAGCCAAGCACGGCAAGCATCCGCATAAGCTCCGCGATGCGTTCTTCGTCGGGGAGGTCGTGTACGCGGTAAATGAAGGTCTGTTCTACCGCCTTGTCCTTGCCCGAGGCGAACGAAGCGACTTCGGAGTTCGCAAGGATCATGAAATCTTCAATAAGCTTCATTGTCTCAAGTCGTTCTTTTTTGAAAACGCGCACCGGCTTGCCTGTCGCATCCAGTTCAAATTTTATTTCTTCCTGTTCAAACGTGAGCGCGCCCTCTGCCGCCCGCTTGGCGCGGATTTTCAAAGCGATGGCATCAAGAGTCGCGAGCGCTTCTGCGCATACGCCCTTTTTCGTATCAAGCGCTTCCTGCGCTCCGGCGTAGGTGAAGCGTTTCGCCGAGCGTATGATGCTTCTGCCAAACCATCTTTTTTTAATAATGCCGTCTCTGTCCATCTCAAACACGGCAGAAAAGACAAGGCGGTCTTCGTCCTGCTTTAAGCTCGCAAGGTCGTTTGAGAGGACTTCCGGAAGCATGGGAATAGTTCTGTCCACAAGATAGATAGAGGTGCCCCGCCTGACCGCTTCTTGGTCCAGAACCGAACCCTCTTCAACAAAAAAAGATACATCCGCGATGTGGATGCCGACCTCAAAGAGATTTTCACCGAGATTCCTGAAGGAAAGCGCATCGTCAAAATCTTTCGCGTCATCGGGGTCTATGGTGAACGTGAGGGTGGTACGGAAATCGCGGCGGGTTTTTTCTTCTTCTCTGAAGCGCACAGGGTACTCTTTATGTACTTTCTCTGCCGCCGCCTCAACTTCGTCGGGGAAGGCGATGGCAAACCCTTTGTCGCGAAGAATCGCCCGCATTTCTGTCTCGTGAACACCCGCCTTGCCGATGACCTCCTCGACGCTCCCCAACGGGTTTTTCTTCGGGTCGCTCCACTTGATAATGCGGACAACGGCTTTGTCGCCCGCCCGCGCGCCCCCACGGTGTTTCTCCGGGATGATAAAATCAACGTGGATTCTCGGGTTTTGCGGCTTTGCGAAATAAATACCTTCTTCTTGGCGGAGCGTCGCGACAAAAGTTTCTTTTGGACGCGAAAGCACCGCCACAACCTCACCCGTCGTGCGCCCGTCGCGGTCTTTTTTCCCATAAACAAGAACGCGGACGACGTCGCCGTTAAGTGTCGTGCCGACGAGCGAGGGTTCTATCTTTATCTCCCCAAGCACAGGGTCACCGGAATCAACATACCCACCGCCGCGAGCGGTGACCATAATGACTCCCTCTCTATATTTTTTTTCTGTTTTTTCTTTATCGTGCGTCATTAAAGGAAATAGTTTAAAGATTTAAAGTTTAAAAAAGGAAGCACAAAAACTCCCGCATCCCCTTGCTTAAAGGGTCTGCGGGAGAGGAAAGGCGACTGCGCCGTCTGCGGTATCGTTTATGCCAAAGCCACGGTTCTTAACCTGTCCACGAAGAGCATCTGCCTTCGTCCAATCCTCCGCGCTACGCGCTTCTTCGCGTTCTTTGACAAGCACGAGCACTTCTTCGGGAATCTTCAGAGAGAGAACACCTTCTATCCGGAGTCCAAGCACGGCGTCCATTGCAAGAAGGGTCGCTTTCTTGTCGCCGTCGCTCTGCGAATCGTCTTTCAGCAGTTCCCAGACGAGCGCAAGAGCGCGGGGGGTATCCAGGTCGTCTTCCACAAACGCGGAGAATCGGTCGAGATAGACGGCGAGTAGCTTTCCTTCCGCCTCTCCGAACAAAAAGAATTGGCTGTAGATTTTAAAGAGCGCGTGTTCCGCCGCTTTGAGCGCGTCCCATGTGAAATTGACCGGTTTGCGGTAGTGCGCGGTCAAAAGCCAGTAGCGGAAGGCGAGGGGGTTCACACCTTTTCCCGCGAGGTCACGCAGAGTAAAAATATTCTGCTTTGACTTTGACATCTTCTCTCCGTCTACAGACAAAAACGCGTTGTGAAGCCAGTATCGCGCAAGCGGCTTCCCTGTTGCCGCTTCGGACTGAGCGATTTCATTCGTGTGGTGCGTGCCGATGTGGTCAATGCCGCCGGTATGAATGTCAAACGATTCGCCGAGCGCTTCCATGGACATCGCAGAGCATTCAATATGCCAGCCCGGAAATCCCATGCCCCACGGGCTATCCCACCCGAGCGCATTTCCGCCGGAGGAGAATTTCCATAGCGCGAAGTCGCGGTGATTTTTCTTTTCCTTATTCGCGCCGATGCGGGAATGGTCTTCATCGCTTTGATGCACGGTACCGAATGCGCCGTATGCGGGGTAGGCGCCGGTGTCAAAATAGAGACCGTCACTTATCCGGTAGGTGAGTTTTTTTTCTTCAAGCCGCTTGATGAGCGCGATTTGCGCCGCGATATGTTCGCTTGCGCGGGGCATCTCGTGCGGCTTCAGGATGTTCAACCGTTTTAGGTCTTCCTCAAAATGCTTCGTGTAGAAGTCGGCGAGTGTCTTCATGTTCTCAAGCGTCAACGCTTTCCCTTCACGCTTGAGCGCCGTGGCCATCTTGTCTTCTCCGAGGTCGGCATCGGAGGTAAGGTGCCCGACATCGGTTATGTTCATGACCTGCTTGACCGTCTGCCCCGCGTATTCAAACAAGCGCCGTAGGATGTCCGCAAGTAGATACGCGCGGAAATTGCCGATATGCGCATAGTCGTATACTGTTGGTCCGCAATGGTACATGGAAACCACTCCCTTATGCAGGGGGACAAATTCCTCTTTTCCTTTTGACCGTGAGTTGTAAAGACGCATGAATGTACCTCCGTGTTTGTGAAAATTGGCACGGCGGCGGCACTTCTCTTCTCTGGAATAATAAATAGCACACTTCTTTATAAAAAGCAAGCGCTCTCGTTGCCGTGAGAGTCCTGGAACACCGCGAACGCAATATAACGCTAGTATACCGCGTGCAGGGCATATTCTCAACGATGGCCGTAGGTAGACGGAAGAAACGCTCATGTTTTTGAAAATGGCTGGGCTTGGGTATGGGTTTTCAAAAACATGAGCGTTTTTGCCGCATTTCGGGAATAGCGGTTTAGACAAAAACCGACGCCATGATAGAATACTATGCATATGCGGCACGAAAGAAGCTTGTTCGGCGCTCTTTTTGTCTCTCTTTTGGTTCTGGGGGGTGTTTTCTTTTTAGGCGTCTACATCGGACACGAAAACCGCCCCGCGGTAGAAAAAATCGCAGGGCTTGTCAACAAAGATATTCCGGCGGCGCTTCCGGGCACGCCTGTTGACTTCGCTCCCTTCTGGAAAGCGTGGGGAACTATTGATGAGAAATTTGTTTCTGCCGAGAGCAGGACGGCGACCTCCTCGGCGACGAGCGATCCGGAGAAGGAAGCGCAGAAACGGGTATGGGGCGCGATAGAAGGACTTGTCGGTTCTCTTGAGGACCCCTACTCGGTTTTTTTGCCGCCGGTAGACGCAAAGATTTTTGAAGAAAATATACAGGGCAATTTTGGCGGCGTCGGCATGGAAATAGGCATCCGCGATGATGTGCTCACGGTCATAGCGCCACTCAAGGATACGCCCGCAGAAAAGGCGGGGCTCCGCGCAGGGGACTCGGTGCTTGAGATAGACAACACGGCGACGGCGGGCATGAGCGTTGACGAGGCAGTTACCCTTATCCGCGGAGAAGTGGGGACGAGCGTCGCACTTACCATTGCGCGGGAGGGAACAAAAGAACCATTTGAGGTAACCGTTACCCGCGCCGTTATTTCCATACCGACCATAGACACGGAAAGCCGGAAGGACGGCATCTTCGTTATCCGGCTGTACAATTTTTCCGCCGTGTCGCCAACCCTTTTCCGTGAAGCGCTTCGCGAGTTCGTCCTTTCCGGAGACCAGAAGATCATTCTTGACTTGCGTGGAAACCCCGGCGGCTACCTTGAAGCGGCGGTTGATATGGCAAGCTGGTTTCTGCCCGCGGGAAAGATTATTGCAACCGAGGATTTCGGGGGGGACAAGGACCCGATTGTCTACCGAAGCAAGGGGTATGACATTTTCAACGAGAATCTGAACATGGCGGTGCTCGTCAACAAGGGTTCGGCATCTGCGTCAGAGATTCTTGCCGGAGCGCTTGCCGAACACGGCAAGGCGGTTCTCGTGGGAGAAACTACTTTTGGGAAAGGGTCAGTTCAGGAACTCATAAAAATTACTCCCGACTCGTCATTGAAACTTACCATCGCGCACTGGCTCACGCCGAACGGAAACTGGATTTCAAAAGGAGGAATTACCCCCGCATACGAGGTGGCATTTACCGAAAAGGACCGCGAGGAAGGGAAGGACCCCCAGCTCGAAAAAGCTGTTAGCGTCTTGCAACACCTTGCGGCAAATGAATAAATAGTGTATACATTGGTACGCGCGATTAAGTCAAAAGTCAAAGCGCAAAACGAAAAACAACAATTCAAAGCTCAAAATTTTTTTAGTTTTGTGTTGTTGTTTTGCATTTTTAGTTTTTCGTTTTGAGTTTACTTCTATCTTGTTTAAATCAAACAGAAGAAGATAAAAATTAGAAATTTTCAATATGAAGGTAATCTTTAAGGAAGATGTGCGGGGAGTCGGTAGGAAATATGAAGTGAAAAATGTCGCCGACGGCTACGCGCGGAATTTTTTGCTCCTTTGCGGAAAGGCGGAGCAAGCGACGCCGGAAGCAATCGCACGCGCAGAAGCAGCCCGCGCGAAGTATTCCGTGCTCGCAGAGAAGGCGGGGGAGGCGCTCCGCTCTCTCTCCGGCACAAAGCTCACGTTTTCCGCAAAGGCAAACGAACAGGGCGCGCTTTTTGCGGGAATCGGCGCCGATGACATCGCCGCGCTCATAAAGAAAGAAAAAGGAGTGGCGGTTTCTCCCGCCCATATTGACATCTCCGAGCCGATAAAACATACAGGGGAGCATGTCGTACTTCTCCTTGCCGAGGGCAAGCAGGTGGGGACACTGTCGCTCATCATAGAAAAAGAGTAAGAGTGGGTATCCAGCGGCCTTCATTCTTTGTTTTTCAAAAACAAAGACCCCTTACTCCTAAACCGCTAGCGGTTTATTCTTCAGGGGTCTCTCACTTCGCTCTTTTAATCATTTCCTATCCTCCTCTTTTATTATGGTGTGGTTGGTTTATTTACGGCATGAGTGGCTCCAGTGTGCCACCTGCCTTGCGGAGCGCTCGCCTGAGAAACCGTTCTTGTTCCTCGGCGGACAATTTGGCAAGACCGTCTCGGATTTTGTACATCAGCCAAATTAACCGCTTGCCACCGGGCTTGCCTCTCATCTGGTGGGCAAACCTTACGACATCAGCGATTGCCTCAGGATGTTCTATGAGAACACCGAGTGCGGTTTGTTTGAAATCGCTCACGGATTCAGCGTGTTCCAGCAGTAAAAGATTGGCTGGCCTCCGAGATTTTGCCGTGAGTTGGGAATGATTCTTCTGCCGTTCTGCCTCATCCCGAACACGCTTTTCGGCAGTGTGCCGTGCATGCCTTTCGGGGGAGATGAGTCCAGACTTCAGAATCTCTTCAGACAGTGTTCCCATGGACACCTCCGCCTTGGTTGTTATCGGAAAAACACCGCATGGTAAGGATAGCACACCTCCGTTATTTTGTCAAGAAAAAGTCGGGCGAAAGAAAAAGCCCCGCGTGAGCGAGGGCTTTTGAGGGGTATGTCCAATGTCCTACTTGTTCGGGAGGACACTCTTTGGCTCTTGAAATGAAAAAGAGATTGTGACTTCATCAGAAGCGGGGCTACGGTTCTTTGATACGGTAACCCAGTGGGTCCTGTTTTGCACCACAATTGTACCACTTCCTATTTTTCTTCCATCCACAGAAAAAGAAAGTTTGTGCTCGGAGCCGACCACCCGCTCTACACAAAGCCGAAATTCGGAAACGCGGCTGTGAGCAATAAACACCGGCACTCCGTTATCCGTCATCTCTATGACAGCGCCGTCCGTGAAAGTGTCGTCAATCATCACACACACTTGTGTGTGAAATACCGCGTCGCCAGATTGTGCGAGAGCGGGATATGTGGAAAAGGATGAAAGAAAAATCGCGGAAAAAAGTGTGGCGAAAATGTTTTTCATCTCGAGGTCTCCCTGCTGTGTTGGAACATAACGAGTACGCTCTTTGGATTTTATATCATACGGAGCTCCATCTTGCAAACGGCTCACCCCGCAGTTGCGGGGTGAGCCGTTTGATTTTAAAATCTTACATCGTATATCCTAAATCTTAAATTACCTGACGCGCACTTGTTTTTTGACGCGCATTTTGCCGGTGAAGTTCTGTTTTCGTATTTGATGGAACGAAACGACCCCGTTCTTGAGGGCATAAAGTGTGTGGTCCTTGCCCATGCCGACATTTGTACCGGGGAGGACCGTCGTGCCGCGCTGGCGCAGTATGATGACGCCGGTTTTCACGGCTTCACCATCATGTTTCTTTATGCCGAGATATTGCGCATTTGAATCGGTTAGGTTTTTGGCTGAACCGCCAGCTTTTTTATGAGCCATACTATTGAGCTTTGAGCTTATAGCTGTTAGCTTTTAGGTAATGGAAAGAATAGCAAGGATTCGAGAACTAGTAAAGAGGGGAGTCGGGACGGCAAAAGAGACGCTCGGCAGAGAAGATACCTTTATTGTGTGCGTCGTCATTCTCGTCGGCTTCGGCGGGTTTGGGCTCGGGCGGCTCTCTATGGCAATGGAGGCAATATCCCCCGTTCTCATACACTCCGCCCCTGACTCTCGCACCGTCTCCGCAGGGGGAGAGGGACTACCGGCTAATACCGCGACAACAAACGGAAAGAACTTTGTCGCCTCGGTTGCTGGGAGCAAGTATCATCTGCCGTGGTGTTCGGGCGCAGAATCAATCAAGGAGGAAAATAAAATCTGGTTTGCGACAGTTGATGCGGCGCGCGCGGCGGGGTATAGCCCCGCGGCAAACTGCAAGGGACTCTAGGTCGCTACAAAAGTATCTACGCGCACCCCTTTATCCGGCAGGGCGTATGTGAAACAAGGAAGGACTATGTCGCACAATATACCTTTTGTGCAGTATCAAATACGGCGCAAGTCCCCCGAACAAAAATGTAAGATTTTGGATTTACAATTTAAGATTTGAGAAAATAAAAAAACAAACCCTGCTCTCTTGCTACTCCGCCCCCAGGACAGCGTCTCCTTATTTGTTCTTTTAAAAAATTGTATATCTTAAATTTTATATCTTAAATCTTTTCGCACCACTCCCCCTCATGTCTGGAATCTGGAATTTAGAATCCGGAATTTGGAAAAACAAAACCATCCCACGCTCAGGGTTCCAATTCCAAACTCCCAGCTTCTAATTCCCACTTTCCGGCAGATACGACAGCGGGTTCAAATACCCGTTTCGTGCCGCAAGCGGGAGCTTCAAATAGGTGCCGCATATTTTGCTGACATATTTGTTCGGCCCCGACGGCTCCGAGACGCTTACCGCCGCGGTCGCGTATACGGTGAAGTGCAGGTGCGGTCCCGTTGAGTAGCCGCTATTGCCGCTATACCCAATAACCTCGCCGCGCGCCACTTCCTGGCCGGGCGCTACTTTTGAAAGCGCGAGGTGCGCGTAGAGCGTTGAGAGGCCGTTGTAATGCCTGACAAGAATCCATTTTCCGTATGAGACCTGCAGGCATTGCTCGTCGGTATTCCCGACATCCACGACAATGCCGTTTGCCGCCGCAAGAACCGGCGTTCCTATCGCTCCGCGAAGGTCTATGCCGTTATGCCCTGCGCCGTTATACACCTGCGGGTTCGCGCTCGCGAACGGCGTATTCCCGAAGTACTGGGTAATCGCTACCGATTCAAACGGCCACGCGAGAACGCCGCTTCCCGTCTCCGGCAAACTCGCGGGGTCTATTTGAACCCGCAGACGCTCCTCAAAATCGGCGATTTCCTGTTCCAGCGCTTCTTTTTTCGCAAGCCGTCCCTCCAGGAGTTCCTGATAAAGGGACTCTTTATTCCGTGTGTCTGACAGCAGCCGTTCTTTGGTCTCTTTGTTGACCAGCACGATTTCTTTCTGGTCCAGAAGCCGCCCCTTGGACGCGAGGAGCACCGCTTTTTCCGTCGTCATACGCACCTCCTTGTTCTCAAGCGATGCTTTCATTTCCTTTAACCCTTGAAGATGCGACTCAACGGTCGTCTGAAAGATATCCAGATATGCAACAAAACTCCAAAACGACGAAAAAGTCGGATTGGCGAGCATTATTTCAACCAACGAATGGCGTTCCAGTTCGTTACGGTCGCGGATTGCTTTTTTGAGTGTCTTAGAGCTGTCGCCGATGCGCGCGCCCGTAATGTCTATATCAAACTTAAGCGCAGTGATTGAATCTATCGCGGAGGCGATTTTTGTTTCCGTCACCCGAATGTCCGTGCCGAGCTTTTTATCCGTGAGCTCCAACTGCTTCAGGGCGTTCGCGAAACTCGTCGCTTGTGCCGCCGTGCGGTCCAGCTCCTCGTGGTACCCCTTTATCTCCCCCTCCAAGCGCATTATTTCATGCGTTCGCTCCGCAATTTTCTGCTGGAGCTCGTCAATGATGCCCGCTGACGCGGATAACGGCACGAGGGTCGCTAGTATGAATACGGAAAATAGCGCGAAGAGAGTTTTCCTCATTATCATTCTTTTGAAACATAAAACATGGAACATAGAGCATAAAACTTGAAACACGGAACCTGAAATTTCCTACATTTTATGCTTCGTGCTTCATTTTCTATGTTTCAAGTTACATGCTTCATGCTTCATTTTTTTAGCGCTTCCTTCGCCGCTTCAATCCGCGCGAGTGTTTCTTCTTTTCCGAGAATGCCTGCAAGCGTAAACGGGTCCGGTGATTTATCGCGACCCGAAAGAGCGTAGCGCATGGGCCAGAGGACGGCGCCGCGCCCTTCCGCCGTTGCATAATCCCAGAGAAGCTCTTTTACCTTTTCTTTGGAGAAACTCTCATCAGGGATACTTGACAATATGTTTATTGTGTTGTCAATATGCCGTGTCGTATCGAGGTACCCCTCTCCGTCTCCTTTCGCGGATACAATTTTTAGCGGCGCGGAATATTCAGGTGCCGCAAAAAAGTAATCAAGATCCCCTGCCACGCCGAGACCATCGAGGTCAGAAAAAACCTCTATGCGCTCAAAAAGCGTCTCTTTGCTTTTCTTGAGCCGCTCGTCCGTGTATTGTGGAAGCGCCGTGACCCGTTCCGGCATATGCTCCGCAAGACCGTGAACAATCGCTTCCTGCGGAAGGCGCTTCATGTGTTCCTTGTTGAGCCAGCGTAATCTGTCTCTGTTAAACTGCGCTCCCCCTTTTTGTATCCGCGCAAACGAAAACATGGGAACAAGTTCGGAAAGCGTAAAAACATCCTTGCCTTCTTCCTCCGGCGACCATCCGAGAAGCGCCGAAAAGTTGATGATTGCCTCGGGAAGAAATCCTGCTTTACGGTAATCGCGCACCGCGACCATCTCACCCGAAAGATTTCGTTTTGAGAGCTTGCTCTTGTCGGGCGCAAGCACAAGAGGCAAATGCGCATAGACCGGTTGCGGAAAACCCAATGCTTCCTGAATAAGTATCTGCCGCGGCGTGTTGGGAATATGGTCTTCCCCGCGGATGACATGGGTCACCCCCATTTCATAATCGTCAATCACGACAACGAGATGAAAAAGCG
>Ga0209542_10017286_pt1 | contig 11835 bp, 12 predicted proteins | sample RifCSPhighO2_01_FD_184028 | JGI IMG/M metagenome (GOLD analysis project Ga0209542, IMG submission 184028) | Soil microbial communities from Rifle, Colorado - Rifle CSP2_plank highO2_0.1 (SPAdes) (version 2) | ecosystem: Environmental > Terrestrial > Deep subsurface > Rock core/Sediment ...
GAAGTTACGGCTGCTTTTTTGCCTAGTTCCTTGGGAAACAATCACTCGTTCGCCTTCGTCTTCTCGACGTGACCACCTGTGTCGGTTTTCGGTACGGTTCCGTATGTATTGAAGCTTAGAGAATTTTCTCGGAAGCGTGCTTTGTAAACTCTCCGGGGGCGAACCCCCAAATAGCGACAACGCTTGCGTTCCTCATTGAAGAGAGCGATCCGGATTTACCAAGATCACACGCTTATGTTGCCGACCAAAATCCAATAATTGGCCTTACATACTACACTCCGTCATCCCATCGCATACATACGAAGTCATGGAATATTAACCATGTATCCATCGGGTTCGGCTATCGCCATCCCCTTAGGACCGACTAACCCTTGGCTGATTATCATCGCCAAGGAAACCTTAGTCTTTCGGCGTCTAGGGTTCTCACCTAAATTGCGGTTACTTGTGCCAACATTCTCACTTCCAAACGCTCCACCATGCCTCACGGCTTTGGCTTCACTGCGGATTGGAACGCTCTCCTACCACTCCCCGCGCCCGAAGGCACGACAAGTCCTCAGCTTCGGTACCATGCTTAACCCCGATTATCTTCGGCGCAAGATCTCTTAGTGAGTGAGCTGTTACGCTTTCTTTAAAGGATGGCTGCTTCTAAGCCAACCTCCTCACTGTCGGAGAAATCTCACCACCTTCAAACTGTACTGAGCATGGATTTAGGGACCTTAACTGGAGATCAAGGGCTGTTTCCCTTTTGACCAACGGAGCTTCGCCCCCGTAGTCTTACTGCCTAGAACGTTCGTCCCGGGTATTCGGAGTTTGGTTGGTTTGACGAGCTTTCGCCCTGTTCAAACCATCCAGTGCTCTACCCCCCGGGGGTACTCTAGACGCTATGCCAAAACATATTTCGGAGAGAACCAGCTATTTCCCAGTTCGATTAGCTTTTCACTCCTTCCCACAAGTCATCCGATAGAGTCGCACGACTAACCAGTTCGGGCCTCCTCCCGTCTTTCGACGAGATTCACCCTGCTCATGGGAAGCTCACTAGGTTTCGGGTCTTATGCATACGATATAGTTCGCGCTATTCACACTCGGTTTCCCTTTGCCTCCACCCCGGATGGGCTTAGGCAACCGCATGCATAAACTCGTTGGCTCATTCTTCAATAGGCACGCCATGGCGGTGCACCATTTTAGCTTCAAGGTGGTTGAGGCTAAAAACATGCATGATCATTTCGTTTTGTGTTCCATGAATACGCCGAGATTTTGAACTGAATCCGGCCGCATCTCAAAAATCAATTTCTTGACTAAACGCTTGCCGTCGTAGATTTTCACAATCAAGTTCTCTTCAACTTGAGTCTGCTCCACATTCAATTCAACCCTTGAGCATTCAATAACAATTTTTCCGTTGATCATTTCGCACCATCCTCTTCTCTTGAAGACAAAATGGTGCACCGCGCTGACTCCTTGTAAACATATGGTTTCAGATCTATTTCACCGTCCTCACCGGACTATTTTTCACCTTTCCCTCACGGTACTCGTTCACTATCGGTCACTAAGTAGTATTTAGCCTTAGCGGTTAGTTCCGCCGGATTCCTTCAAGCCATACGTGTCTTGAAGTACTCAGGAATAGGGACAAGAAAGTCATACGCATTTCGACTACGGGGCTATCACCCTCTGGGGCCAAGCTTTCCAGCTTGTTCTTCTATACGTATAATTTTTTACTTTCCGACTTGCGTCCGTCCCTACCCTACTACCCCTATACATGCCACAGGATCTCCGTTTGCACGGATCCCCTGTGGCGCATACAGGTTTGGGCTCTTCCCCTTTCGCTCGCCGCTACTTCGGGAATAACAATTGTTCTTTTTTCCTCCAGGTACTGAGATGTTTCACTTCCCTGGGTTCGCTTCCAACTAAGTCGGATACACGGTCTTCAAACCATGTGAGTTGCCTCATTCGGAGATTTCCGGATCAAAGGTTGCTACACGCCTCCCCGGAACTTATCGCAGCTACGCCACGTCCTTCATCGCCTCTTAGTGCCTAGGCATCCACCATATGCTCTTGGGTTCTATTGGGAACCCAAAAAACCATTTGTTCGACATCCGCAAAGATGCCGAACGTAACCGCAACATTTTTATTACGAACACGTTGTTTACTGCGTCTAGCGAGGAAGGAGAGCAAATGACTTCATTTGTTCTTCGACTAAGCGACGACGCGGACAAGAATTATTATTCTTACACAACGCACTCGTGATTGTTTCTGTGTGATCACCAACATACTTCTACCGACGAAAAGACCTCCTTGCGGATGAATCTTAAAGTAGAGTATCTTGGTGTGTTGCTCGATGATCACACCTTTTGCATTGTCTGTATCTCCTCCTGAAAAAGAGACACAAACAATTTTCCTCAAATTTCGCGCACTGCGAATTTTTCATCTCCGAAAGGCTTAGAAACAGTATAACTCATACAGCTTCTCAAACACTTTCGACGCGAAAAATCCGAATTGCATTAAAATTAAAGAAAAATTTTGTCTGCATGGGGCAGTTACCAACCAAGAATACTCTCCTTGGAAAATCCCCTGCAGGATTCGTAAGTCAAATTGCTATCCCTCCAATCATTTTCCTCAAACAAAAATCCGCCTTAGAGCGGATACAAGCCGAACACGGCGTTGTATCGCTTTATGTGGGAAGTATGTTTAAGGTATTCATAACTGATGTCCCCAGTATAGTCATGGCGAAACAACTGTCAACCCCCGTAGTGAGCCCTCCCAACCCCGAGACACCCACGGCAACCCCTAGCGCGAAGTTACACCCAAAAAAGCGCTTATTGGTTGATATCTGTCACGACCGATCACGAGTTCAAGTTGGTCGAGACCTCGTGAAAAAACCGCAGGGACAATGCGACACAGAAACAACACCGCCCACGTTTCCACGTAAGCGGTGTTGTTGCGGCAACTGAGAATTATGCCTGCTTTCCCTCGCGGGCCTCTTTCCGAACTTCTTTGATGAATTCGGCGGCGGCATCTTTCCCGCCCAAACCGAAGGCGAGTCCGCCCGCCAACGCGAGCATCGCAACAACTCCCGTGAAAAGAATACTCATGAATTGTGGCGCGATACCGAGCTCTGAAAACACGAACATGAGCGCAAAGATCCAGATCGCCCAGCGTGTAATGCTCCCGAGAAGGTGTGCGACATGCGAGCCAACCGCCTGTGTTGTTCCGGAGATTGTGTTCGCCACGATATCAGCAACGACTGCTGCGACAAAAAGTATGAGTGCCGCAACGATTACATGCGGTATGTATGCCAATACTTGAAGCAAGAACTCGTTCACCGCCGAAAGCTGGAGCGTATTCAATGCAACGACCAAAAAGACGATGATAAAGAAGAGCTTGGCAAGCCATCCGATGAATGCTCCCGAGTTCAAACGGTATCCCGCGCGCTCAACAAATTTGTCGACGCCGACTTTCGAAAGCCAGGTATCAACCCGAAGTGCATCAATGATCTGCGCGAACACACGGCCGACGGCCATACCAAACACCCACCCCAAAATGACGAAAATGACTGCGGCTAAGATATTCGGGAAGATCTCCCCCACCCCCTGCGCAACATTAAGAACCGACTGTGAAAGTCCTGTTTGTAACGATTGTAACAACTGCGACATAAAGTTATCTAAAATAATGAATAAATACTAATAATCAATCTCCATGCCCTTATTATACCAATAGGGGGATAAATTGGTGGAAAACTCGAAAAAATCCTGTGGGTAACTCTTAAAAGTTAAAAAATGGTGATGGGTAAGAAAAGGTGGCTTAACCGCAAAGTATTTTTTGGTTTTTGTATTGACAAGTTAATAAATTATACGTACGGTTACATCGTTCGAGTAGAAGATATTTCGTGGAAACGTGCGGAGGATTCACCTTTCACTAATTGCTCTCCTCTTGTGGAAAGTTCCAATAGTCTGCATTTCTGTCCAGCGCTCGCACGACATAGCCAAACGGGTTCACGTGAACAAAGTATGGGTAGTCTTTTGTCCCTTCCTCATATTCTTCAGGTTTATAAACACCGTCACCGGATTGTCCCGGGTTCGTCAGATGGTATGTCTTCCCCAACAAAGTAACTTGACTTGGATACGTCTTCTCACGCAAGTTGAAGCGCTCTGCGACGTCCAGCTGGCCAATCCTTTTCAACGTCTCCAGCTGCGGATCTTCCAGTATTGTTGCCTCATTTCCGACACAATAAGCACCTTGTGATCTTTCTTCCTTGCTCATAACTCTCTGAGACTAGCTTCTAAAATAAATGCAACTTGTTCAATACCACCAAATGCGGGTAGTCGAGGACATCACGGATGAATTTGTCATAGATACCGAAGCGGTACTCGAAATCAGGTGTCTCCATCACGCCATAAACGAGCTCTTTGCCCAGTTCGGCCTCAAGGCGACGCAGGGCGCCCTCTATTAACGGCTTCTTCAGTTTGTCTCCGACCAAAAGGATATCCACGCGAGAATCTGCTTCGTCGAGAAAAATGCCCGCAACAATGATCAATTTCAACTGTCCACAGTTGCGGAAGCGCGCGGCGACATCTTCCTTACCAAGCGCGATCTCGGTTACCAGGGAACGGAGAGCGGCGAGGTAGGGGAACCGTGAGTCCATGCCGTAACCGGCAACCTTCCGTTTTTCGAATTCCCCGTTTTTCCCAGAAGATTTCGGCCGCATTTTGAGCATGACGCGCGATTTGATAAGGCCAATACCGGAAAGTAAAGCTACCTCCTTTCTGAGAACGGCCCCGGACACCTTGCTCCGTTTTCCCATATCCGCCAGATCAAACACATCTTCCGGGTTCATGAGAAAAAGCCGCATGAGCTTCACGCGCGCGGAAGAATCAAAGAGTCTCGCCAAAACGTCCATGACCTCTATTCTACTATGTTCTATCCCCCACCCGCCACCCTCCTTGTGCACAACAAAAAAACCGCACCCGCTCAGATCGGGTGCGGCACGGACATGCCCCTTGTTTTCTCAAAACGGCATGGTACTGCTCCTTACGCCAAAAGAGAGGTCGGTTGACCTACCGTAGCTTTTGTCGAAAGCACCTCGAAGTAGGTGACCTCTTTCGGGGTTGTCATAGAGACCGTCTCATCCCCAAACCGACGAACAAGGAGTGTATCTGCGTATTTCCCTTCCGAGGTTGACGGCTGGTAGCCAATAATGATGCGCACGACGGGTTCTTGTCCCGACCATCCGATCTTTACCTCCTGTTTCTCTAGAACAAGCTCTCTCAAGTATCTCTTTACGACTTCGCGAATCTCTGCCTCAGTCCTGCAAATCTGCGGTGCAATCATAACTTCCCTCTAAAATATTGACATAGAACAACAGTTCACCGACTTTTCGCAAGGTAGCGAACTTTTTTATGTTTGTCAAGAAATAAAACACACCAGTAAACTTGTGTTCGGTGTGCGCTCAGTGCTGTGCCTCAAAAAACTTCGGGAGCGCGACATTGTGCTTCGTCCCATCAAGCTTCGAGGAGCGACAACGACCTATTCGCGCACCAGGGCAATCACCATCATGAAGCCGTTTGGTGCAGCGTAGGCTTGTTGGCTCGTCGTCGCAACGAACTTTTTTCCATGCGCTCATTTCAATGACGTCGGCAACAACCATAAGCTCTCCTTCCGCAAGAAACCTCTCCACACACTTTACTTGAGTTCATTTTTTAGGCAAGAAAAAATGGCCCCACGTGAGCCACTTCCCTTAAATATTCAGTCTTCGCACTTTCCACCAGTGATTTCCTCGCGGATCATTCTTAGCCAGTAAACCCACTGCTCGATCGTGAGCGATCTAATCCAATGCTCTCTACACATCCCACGCGACGCTTCGTCACCGACAGGAAAAGTGAACGGACGCAATTTTTCCAAATTTGAGAGCCAGCGCTTGAAGAAATGCTCTTTGGCGGAAGAACTTAAGTTCGGGATATTTTCCTTTCCGAAAACCTCCTCCCCGCACGTCCAGCCGGTTGCCCCCTCGACCCGCTCACACAGATCGGCCACAAAGCAGTCCCCTGCGTCACCGTTCGGCCAACCGAGTGGCTCCTCGATCCAAAGAGCAAGCTGATGATGAAGGGAGGAGGGAAAACGAAAATGCTCCCTGTGCGGAATGATGATCATTCCGTTCAAATCAACAATTTTTCGTCTCTTGAGCTCCTCCACCGCAGCAAGGATTACTTCACTCGGAAAAGGAATATGGAACGTTTCCTGATCGCCCACAACATTCCCCTCGTTGTCTCTTGCTTCACCAAGGTGAAACGTGCGTGTATCGGGCGTCGTGCCCAATAGGTCCTCGACATCTTGGACATAGAGCATGCCGGGATTATGCTCGCCCAAATATTCTCCGGCCCAATGCCTTCGAAAGATATCCTCAGCGGCGTCGGCGAGAGATAGGAGCGCCCAAAGATTTCCGTACATTTGTCGAATTTCCTCGCGGACGATTCTGCGTGTGACTTCCTTTGTTGGACAACGAGACACGTTTCCGGTGTGCACCAGCATCCGCGTCTTCTGACGTGTCGTCCACTTCCACTTGAGGTCACAAGGACACATGATTTTCGTCCACGATCTCTTTCCGCGACTCTCATCCTGATGAGACTCATGAAACAAAATGACCGTATGGCCGGTTGTATCGTCAAACTCACGCACTGATTCAAGTTTCACTCCGTAGTACTTTTGATACGTCTCCAATCTTCGCTTCGACAGGGACATCCTTACTCCGTTACAACGAACGCTCAACGAATATTCACCGATTCTCCCTCTGCTGTCAAACCCCGTAGTGAAATTTCGCGTTGTTCTTTTGTTGCAATACACAAAAAACTGAGATATGCATCATGCATGAGATACGCGCAACACCTGACTTTTGTGCGAAATTCTACTACGGGTTCAAACAAAAACACCCCCTCATATGACGGAGTGTTTTTGTTTTGGGAAAAGAAGTTATTTGAGATTTACTTTTCCGCCGGCTTCTTCAATGCGCTTTTTCAGCGCCTCAGCATCTGCCTTTTTCATCCCTGTTTTGAGAACTGACGGTACGCCGTCAACCATATCTTTTGCTTCCTTGAGTCCAAGCGCGAGGACCTCCTTCACGATCTTGATGATCTGGATCGGGGTCGCACCGGCCGCTGTAAGCTCAACATCAAACGAATCTTTCTCCTCTTCTGCCGCCGCTACCGGGCCTGCCGCAACCGCAACTGCCGCTGTTGCTGACACCCCCCACTTGTCCTCGAGAAACTTCACGAGCTCGTGAAGCTCAAGCAGGGTGAGCTTCTCTACGCCCGCCACCACCTCTTTGAATTTCGACGGAACATCAACTATTTTATTTTCTTCCATGTGTTATTCATTTACCCTGTTAAAATTTTCTACGCCACAACTCCCTCCATTTGCTTCGCTTTCACGTCCATGACACGCACCACTTTTGCGATCGATTCGTGGAGCATGCCGACAAATTGACCGAGCAGTGCTTCACGCCCGGGAATAGACGCCAAGCCGGTGATCTCTTCTTTCGACATATAAATGCCCTGGTATACTCCACCCAAAAGCGAGATCTTCTCTTTGTGAAGCTTCGCAAATTCGTATACCCCCTTCGCAGACGCAACGGGATCACCCGACCACGCCAACCCAAGTTCCCCATCAAAAGAAGGCTGGTCTCCTTTTATCTTCATTGCATCCAAAGCGCGTTTCACAAGCGTCTTCTTCGCGACGTAGTAACTCACTCCTGCTTCACGCAATTTCTTGCGAAATGCGGTCGTTTCTCCGACCGGAAGCCCGTGGAAATTCACGAACACGAGCGTCTCCGCGCCTTTCAAGCCCTTGTCGAGCTTTTCGAGTATTTCTCCTTTTTTTGCTTTTGTAATTGCCACGATGTATTTATTCTCCTTTAAAAACGAAAAATCGACCTTTCGCTAAGTGTCGACACAAGATCCCGAGTACGGGTATATATCGGCTTCGGCAGGGATTACGTCGGATTTCTCCCGACTTCCTGCGTTCTTCAGCGTTATCTTCGAGTATAATCGGAAGCAGCAAAAGGTCAAGGGCAGGGGGACACAAAAAAACTTATCCGATCGCCACAGCGGGTATGCCCACCCCTGGTCAGTAAAACTTGTTCGCAAGATACACGACTGTGATGGAGAAAAGGACGATGCCGACAAAACCGAGTGCAAGATGAAAAAAGTTCTTATTAAAAAGATTCATACCGATCACATTATATCACAAACAAAAACCACGGTATCTTTACTGTGGTTTCGCTTTTATACTTGAGGTATGCTAAGCCTCCTAAGAATCAATCTCCCGGGTGATCCTTGAGCCACGTGCTCAATATTTTGACCACCGCCTCTTCCTCTGGGGTAAGAGGACGCCGATATTCATCGATCACGCCAACGGGGTGGTCCCAAGACTGCTTCGCGTGATCATAGACGAAACTCTGCGCCCATTCGAAACACTTGATGGGCACGGCAAAGTTGATACTCCCCTTCGGTACCGAGAGCGGTACGTCGATCGCCCTGTAGAGACAAGTCCTAAATTCAAGCGAAGTGTTGCGCACAATTCCTGTAGGAAACACAGCGGCAGCCTCCGGGGAATCGGTCACGTAGACCTGTGGAAATGTGGGCTTTTTTTCTCCATAGAGATTTCCCTGCGAGCGATCTGAATCCCATACGGCGGGTGTGTTCGACCATTCAAGAAAAAAGTGGCGGTCTCCCGGGTTGGTCGAGTCGGCTGACATGGAAGGATCCGGCCCTCTATCCTTGTCAACGACCCAGTCGGGATGTCGAAAAAGTATTTTTCCCTCGGGAGTATCTATATGCCTACGAACAACACTGAAGTGTTTCACCACCTTTCCTTCCGGGAGCATTTCCGAGGTGAAAATAGAACCACGGATAAATTGCACAAAGAGATATTTCTCGATCTTTCCAACAGATGTCGTCACATACGATGCATACATCCGTGTCCAGCCGAGCTCAATGTCGTACTTGCCTTCTTTCGGCAAGTAGACCTCCTTGAGTCGAAAGACCACCTTCTCTAAGTCGCAAGTATCACGCTCTTCACAATTCTCTTTCGAAGGAACATAAACTTCTTCTCGTGCATAGCTTGGCACCTTTTCCTGCTTCTTCGCAGCAAAAAGAACCGAGCTCCAGATAACGAGGAGAAGCGACACAAGTAGCACACCGCTCTTTCGCATGGACCCCTCTTTGTTTAACGACAATGAACTCTTCCTTTGTTTACGATACCCCGCATCAAGGACACGAAAATATTGACGGCTTCACACTTTCTGTTGCAGTTTTCACTGCATAGAAAACCCAGAGTCTTCCCACTCGAAATACATAAGAAAGTCCTATGTGGACACATAGGACTTTCTTATGTATGAACTAGCGCTTCTAGACGAGCTCCTCTTCTCTGATACGGATCCACTCATCGAGTAGGTCCCGAAATTCAAGGGTTCCTCGAAAATATCCCGGGAATTCAGCGCGATCAAGTATCGCCGCCTCATCGCGCTTGACACCGACGAACTCCGGGTAGCTTGAGTACTTGTAGGAATCGAGGTGTTGCTTCGCCTTTCCCGAATCGGCAATACCTTCTTCTTTCCACAACGGTTGCATGAGTTTGAGAGGGTTGAGGTGAATGTAGGCAAAAAGATATTTGAGATACTCATCACGCCTAGCATGTCGCGCCTTGAAGTTGCTCTGAAAAAGCGGCCCAACACGGTGTTCCTTTTTGTTAAAGTAGAGCGAATAGCCTGTGCCGAGCTTTGACATAAATGTACTAATTCCCCCATCGACAACCTCTTTAATGAGAATGTGAAAATGGTTTGGCATAAGCACATAGGCACCGATCGCAACCAACGGCTTCCCCCGTTCGATCTTCTGGGGCGATAATTGCTCGATTTCTCGAAATATGTACGGCTTACTACCGTTTGCCACATACAAGAGCTTCATAAATCGCTCATAATGGCTCTTTTCCTTGAAAATATCACGCTTTTCTACGCCACGGTTATATATGTGGTAATACCCACCAGGGGCGAAATTCACGTAACGTTCCATATTAAGGAACAGCATAATACATAAGAAGGTCTTATGTAAGGGTCGCGTGACAGAACACCACAACACGCCTACTTCTGTCCACATCTATATCATGCACAACTTTCATACATAAGACTTTCCTATGTATTGTTGAGAGATACATAGGAAAGTCTTATGTATGAGTCTTGTGTATATTCGATGAGGAATAGCAAAACCCCCCGCACTGCGGGGGGTTTTGCTGGTCTTACGATATTCGACCTTCGTGAGACCTAAACTTTCTACTTGAACTACCGATTCGACTTCTCAACTCTGACCATTCTTCACATATCGGGTACATAAGAAAGTCTTATGTATTCCGCTGGGAGGAATTATTTCGTCAGCGTCTGCGTGTCGGTCGGGAGGTTCTTCACGAGCCAATCACCGAACCAATCACCAGTCTCTGCGCCATGGCTGGCTGCAGATTCATCAGACCAGACAAAGGTTGCCTCCGGGCTCAATGCCGCTGCCTGTGTGTAGCCACCGTAGGTGGTACCGGCGACATATGCCGTTTGACCAACCGCAATCGAGGTCTGGAAGCTGTTGCCCGATGCAAGCGTCACCGTGGCCGGGATAGTCGCTTTCACGACGTAATCCTTGTATCCACCGGCGGGAATCTCTTGATCGCCCGTTGAAGTGAACTCGACCGTTGTTGAAGCGCCCATGTTGTTTCCCGCAGATGTACCCGTCAATACCGCCGCTTGGTTCGCATCGTCATAGATGCCCCACCCGGCTGTCGTTGTCGTGATACCAGTCGAGCTTGCAACCGTGAGGATGAGCTTCCTCCATGCCACCGTACCACCGGCGTCAGCCGAAATTCTGAACTTTGCGACCGTAATTGCTCCGGTCGAAAGCACTGTCGTCGGAAGCGCAAGGTTCGTGATCGTCGGCTTCGTCTTGAAGACATACGCCGCTGATCCCGTAAGTGCGGTGTTACTGTATGCCGTCGAACCGGTCGAGGTCAAGTACTTCGTACTTGAGTGCGATACCGCCGCATTAAGCGAGGTTGTCGCAAAGCCGGTACCGATGGCACCCAAGTTCGCGTACACATCGATCAACTTCGATCCGTTGTACGGAACCGTAATCGTGAGACCGGTCGCCGTCGCCGCTGTGTCGTTCATCGCCACACGCTTCAATTCCGTTCCACCATCCTTGAAGACGAGTTCGGAAATCGCCGCGGCGTTCGCCGTGGAACCAACCGTCACCCCAATGTCCGTCAAGGTGAAGATGTCGTTCGACGAAGTGTACTTCAGTGTGAACACCTTCGGCATCGAGAGACCGACCACGTTTGCCGCAATCGGAGATGACGCATCTTTCGCAACCGTAAGCGTTCCTGTGCCAACAGTAATCGTCTGGCCGGCTACCGCTGAAGATGTCACTGCACTACCCGCGGTCGCCGACGTGCCGGAAACCGTGAGCGTTCCTGCAGTAAACTCGTTTGCCGCAATGTCCGTCGAGAGGTTCGCGTAAAGCGCGAAGTTCATCGTTCCATTCGCAGCAAGTGTTTCGTTGATACTCCACGTCTGTGATGATGCGCCGGAAGCCTTCGTTGTCGAAGTCTTTCCGCCATACACCATGTAGAGGTTCGTGATGTCCGTCGTCGTCGCCCCAAGATCACCGGCAAGCGTCAAGGTGAGCGTATCCATGTTGACCGCTTCCCCTGAACCTGCCGTCAAGCGCCATTCGCCGACCTTGTAGGCGGTCTGCGGGACGATGATCGTCTGGTTCGCGTATGCGGTGTACTTTGCAAGGGTAAGTCCGCCAC
>Ga0209542_10017288_pt1 | contig 11834 bp, 17 predicted proteins | sample RifCSPhighO2_01_FD_184028 | JGI IMG/M metagenome (GOLD analysis project Ga0209542, IMG submission 184028) | Soil microbial communities from Rifle, Colorado - Rifle CSP2_plank highO2_0.1 (SPAdes) (version 2) | ecosystem: Environmental > Terrestrial > Deep subsurface > Rock core/Sediment ...
TTTTAATCTTATTTTGCACTTCAAGAAATAAATTCACCATTAGAGGTTAGATGAATGATTGGATTTGTAATTGCTGGGCTTCGCAAGATAGAATACTGGATGAATACAAGAGTGCGACAGATTTATAAAGCAATAAAATTAGACTTAAAAGTCATTAAACTACATCTTTGACTCTAAGTTTTTACGAGTTAAAGCAGACTGTAGAAGACACAAACGAAAATGGAACTGAATCAAGCATTAAAAGAACTTAGAGAACTGAAAGAACGCAAGTTTAGTCAGACAGTAGATTTAATTGTAAACCTAAAAGGTCTAGATTTTAGAAAGACTAACCTATCATTTATTGTATCTGTTCCTAACAAATTTAAAGATAAAAAAGTCTGTGCTTTTTTGAATGAAAAAAATAGCCTTGTGCCTACAATCACCAAACCTGAATTTGTAATGTATAATGATAAAAAAGTTTTAAAGAATATGATTAAGAAATATGACTTTTTTATTGCGATTTCTTCACTGATGCCCTCAATAGCTAGTTCATTTGGTAAGATATTAGGGCCAACTGGAAAAATGCCTTCTCCTCAATTAGGAGTTATGATGAAAGAAGATAATGAAGAAATTAAAAATGTCTTGGATAAAATTTCAAGATCTTCGAAAATAAGAATTAAAGATGCAAGTATAAAGATTGCTGTTGGTAAAATGGATATGGAAGATTCTAAAATAATTGAGAATATAAAATCTGTTTATGAAGGAATAGTTCAAGCATTGCCTCTAAAGATAGACAACATCAAAAAATCTCTAATTAAACTAACCATGACAAAACCTGTTGAGGTACAGATTAAATAAAATGAATTCAACTGGACATGTAACAAGAGTTTCTGAAGAAAAAAAGCAGATAGTAAAAAATTTGACTAATCTTATAAAAAATAATAGAACATTAATGATTGTATCTTCAAAGGGTTTGCCTGGAAGACAGTTTAATGAAATAAAGAAAAAAATGCGTGGACTTGCTGAGCTCCGAGTTGCTAAAAAAAGTGCAATATTAAAAGCAATTGAATCTGTAGAAAAGGGTAGTGTTCAAAATCTTAAACAAAATATATCTGCAGATTATGTCCTTATATTTTCAGATACTGAACCATTTGAACTTGCAAGTATGCTTGTAGAATTCCAGAGCTCAAGAAGAGCTAAAGCTGGAGATATTGCTCCAAATGATATTGAAGTTGAACCTGGACCTACTGATTTGATTGCAGGTCCTGCAATTTCTGAATTGGGTGGAGTTGGCCTTAAAGTTAAAGTTACAAATGGTAAACTTGAGATAATTAAAGGAGTAGTTGTAGTAAAGGGTGGAGAAGTAATTAAAGCAAATGTTGCAAGTGTTCTAAGTAAATTAAATGTAAGCCCTATGAGAGTAGGGTTTATTCCCATTATTGCTTACGACTCTAAAGAAGATAAAACATTCTCTAATCTAATAATTGATAAAGCTGGAACTCTTGAACAAGTGAGAGAGCTTTTACGAAAAGCATTAGGTTTTGCAATTAATATTAAATACCCTACTCAAAAGACTATTAGATACTTTATTAATAAAGCTTCAAGAGAAGAAAAAGCAATGGAAAAACTTATAACAACTGCAAAGGAGGAAGCGTAATGGAATATATATATGGAGCTTTGTTATTGCACAAACTTGGACACCCGGTAAATGAAGAGAACTTAAAAAAAGTAATTCATGCAACTGGAAGTCAAGTTGACGAGTCTAAAGTTAAAGCATTAGTTGCTAGCTTGCACGGAGTTGATATTAGTGCGGAGCTTGAAAATGCGAATGTTGCTGTAGCTGCACCTTCTGCTGTAGCTGCACATGTTGCACCTAAAGAAGAAGAGAAAGAAGAGAAACCAGTTGAATCAGCAGCAGGGCTTGCGAGTTTATTTGACTGATTTTGTTTTATTTTTATAGTCGAATAGATTAGTTTGCATTAGATTTTTCTCTAATGGGGAATTAGGACTTGAGTTTATATAGTTAAACTTTAAAGGAGTTATAAAATTATATAAATAAATAGGGTAACTAAATTGATGGATAGGGGTGAGAAACTTGCATTATTTCTTGGAATGCTTAGTGGAGATGGTTGTTTATCAATTAAATATAATGGTGAAGGATATAGAGATTATCCAATTGATTTTTGCAATGTAAAAAAGGAATTGGTTATGTTGTTCAATCAATTGTTTGAGGATTTGTTTGAGATAAAAGGAAATACTTATTCGAGACAAAGACCAAATAGAAAGATTATATGGACATTTTGTAAATATTCTAGAAAAGTTGCAGAAGAACTGAAGTCACTTGGTTTTCCTGAAGGGGTTAAAAGAGACGTATTAAGAGTTTTACCAATAATAAAAAATGGAACAGATAATGAGAAGTTATTATTTATTCAAGGAATGTTGATTACTGATGGATATAAAACGAAAAATATGCTAAGATTTCATTTAGGTAGCAAATTATTTATTGAAGATTTAGCCGATTTAATTGGAGAGTTTATAGAGAATAGAAAAGAAGTAAAAGAATATACTCAAAGAGAAATTTATAAGTCTTATCAGTTATCTTTAAATAAGGCCGAGAAAGATTTATTATTAGGCCGCTGTGGGACAATGGTACTCCAATAGTCTTGAGAACTATCTTCCTTCGGGATTTCCCGGTTCGATTCCGGGCGGCGGCGTTTTAGACCAAGGTAATCAATTTTGATCCCTACAGAGAATAAAGAGCTATAAATTCTAGATAAGAAGATTAATAATAGAGATCCACTAAGTAGATAAATTATGTTAGATGTTAATATTTATAATTCCAGGTTGAAAGCAATATATTAATTACTTTTTTCCTATTGCTTCCAAATAGAATAACCGTTATTTATGAAGGATATTCTTTGTTTTTATTTTCTCAGCGTTTTTTCTGGACTTTTTCATAACTAAAGTAATAAGACAAACCAAAAAATAAGAATAGAATGCTTGGATAATTAATCCACCTATTATAATTAACCATTCATATAAAATTTCTGGTAAGTTTAAAGCATTCAATAAAATAGCAAAAGTTAATGATGGCCAAATAGCTATAAAATATATTACATTAAGAAAAATTGACAATTCCACATCATAGAAAAAAGTTAACAAAGTTGAGATTAGAAAAATGCTTAAAACAAATAATATTATGCTCCATATTACTTTATTTTTCGTAGGTCTTAGAAACTTTTTCATTTATCCATGACCTCTTTTCTCCATTTAATAAAGAAAATAATTAAGGTTATTCCTAAAATATTTATGGTAATTGCCATATCAACAACAGGACTTAGATTTAATAATAGATTAAAGTGTAATAGTTGAGAGAAGTCAAAAGCTAAATTATTAACTCTTAATTTAATGGTTTGTGCAATTGCCCAAAACAGGGATAAATACCAACCAACTTTAATGCTTTTTAATATTAAAATTGCTCCAATGATTCCTACTAAAGCTATAAACGGAGTGATAAGAAGAAATAACTTAAAACTTTCTGGGAAATTAACAAAATAATAGATATTATATAATATAACTAAGATACTAATTATTAATTCATAAAATGCTAATATTCTTAACTTTTTTGTCTTGTTTTTGTTTTTCATTTTAATTAATAGCCAATAATACTAGTGATATAATAAATATGAATATACTTATTAAATTTAAAATCTTGTACGGTTTAATAATCCTCTCCGATTTATTTTTTAAATCTATTATGAAAGAGATGTAAACATGCAGATTAAAATATCTATAAGAGGGAGTATGAAAAGAATAAGGAATATCGCCGACAAATTCTTTTCTTTTTTGTTTTCTAAAATACCTAAATAGTTTAACATTTATAACAAATAAAAAAATAAAATTAATAAACAAAACCCATCCAATAATCGAGTCATTCATTTTACCTTCTACCTCTGAACCAATTTCTTACGGTGCCCAAAAGACCAGATGATCTTCCACCAGAAGATGAACTTCCCGTATTTCTGCCGACACTTCCAGAACCACTTCCCGAAGGATTGGCTCCCCTTGTATCTCTAAATAAAGATCCGCCAGTGTTACGGTTATCAGTGTTTGGCTGAGTATCTGAATTAAGATTTAAATTGTTTTGACCATTTCCTGTACCTTTATTTTTATCCCCTAATATATTTATTTTAGCTTCACTATAAGTTACATCTTTAAAATTAAACAACATAATGTCTAGACCGACTCCTCCGCTAAAGCCCAAACCCTTTATTTTGTCTGAACTAGATTGGGCAGCTGAAGGAACGCTTATTCCAAATCCCCCCAGAGGAACACTTAATTCTCCGCTCTTTGCTCCAGAAACAAGATCTTGAGGGGTAGTAGCAAAAGGAGAATAACCAAGGTTTACACTAACGCCTGTCGTACCTGGTGCACTAGTTCCACCTTCTATCTGTCTTGTGTAGGTTACAAGAGAACTACTTCCACCAACACCAGCCAGTCCAGGATTAAAATTTACAAACGCTACACCATAAGTGGTTCCAGATAAAAAATTACCAGAACCAACACTATTGGTGATCTCTATTGAAACAGCGTCTTTGCCAGTAGGATCTGTATACTTATACGGATTATTCAAAACATAAGAATATCTATTCAAATTTTGAGGGTTATATTTATCTCCTATTATTGAGTCAGGTTGGATAAATCTTGCTGTAGAAATAGAAGATAGAAGCAACATAAAAAATATAATCGCTAACAATGGCTTATAGCCCATCATAAAAGTAATAGCACGCCGATATTTTTAAACCTGTCTAGACATAATATATAATGAAAAATGTAATGAAAGTTGCTATACTTTCTTTGCTTTTTATTGCATCTTTATGGTTCTTGGGTTCTGCCTTATTTGTAAAGGCACAAATCATTAATTCTCCAGACGCTTACATTTTTGATAAGTCAGGTAATCCAATAGTAGTTATTGTACCAATAGAGGGCGATTTGTCTAGTACTATCTTCAATCCAACATATTCTGGAAAAGCATGGGAATTTAATACTGAAGGAACAAGTGCATTGTTCTTTGAAAGATCGATCTATCCACTATCCAAAAATGAAAATATTAAAGAATTTTTATTTCTAGTCAATTCTGACTCAGATAATGGTCCTGCAGCTGAAGAAATATCAAGAATCATAAAACAAATACCTCAGCCTACAACAGTTATTATTCAGGGAGAAGTTGGAAGAGCTTCTTATATTGTAGCTTCAGGAGCAGACACTATCGTTATGGAAAAAGATGCAAATTTAGTAAACTTAGGAAACGTTGGAATGTCCATTCATCGCACAGATTACGGAACAAAGGAAAGAAAGTGTGAAACAAGTACCAAAGACATCCATACCTTAACAGAAAGCGATTGTAAATCTTTTCTTGATGAAGATCAAATAGAAAATTTAAGAGAATATATTTTAGATAGAACTAAGATTCAGCAAGAAATAATGGCTTCAAATAGAAACTTACCTATTGAAAAAATTACTAATTTATTAAATAGGAGTTTGTCAGCTTCAGAAGCACTTGATAGAGGATTGGTTGATTTAATAGGAAATAAAGAAGAGTTTTTAGAATTAGTTTATTCAAAGATTGGAAATTTTAAAATTTTAAACATCGGTGACAAAAAATGAAACAAAAATATTTCCATTTGGTTCTAGGAATCCTTATCTTAAGTTTATTTGGAGCTTTATTCTATAATCTATCTTTTAAGTCTTATCTTCTAAATGAATACCCTTATATTTACCAAGAATACTATGGAGAAGATAATAGGGTTATTATTGTCCCAATAATAGGCGATTTAGTAACTTCTCAAGATAAAGAAAATCCTAATTCTATCAAAACTGATCGTGACTTAGATGCTGATAAAATTGCTGAATTTATGAAGGCTAAGTCTAAAGATGAAGGTGTAAAAGGGTTTATTTTGGAGATAGATACCTTCGGTGGAAATACCGTTTCAGATGAGATAATGAAACAAACCATTGAAGATATTGAACTACCCATTATTTCAGTTGTAAAAGATCATGCATTAAGCAACGGAATTAGTCTCTCTTCATACAGTGATTATGTTTTTATCTCTCCTTTATCAGACATAGGAGATATAGGAATAATTAATATGATGGGTTTGGATAATATAAAAGGTAGTGGAGAAGTGCTTTGTTGGGTTCCAAGTAGCAAATTCAAGAGCGTGTATCTTCCTCAATGCGACAAAAGTTTGATCAATCCATTAGTTTATTTAAACTTTAGAGATAATGCTATTAATGACGTAGTTGCTGGAGAGATGGAATTTATTAAAGCAATAGCAGAAGCAAGAAACTTATCTTTTGAAGAGGTTCTTGAAGTAGGTCAAGGAAAAATAATGACTGGAAAAGAAGCAGTAGAAAGAGGTCTGGCAGATAAGTTTGGAAATATGAATGATGCTCTTAAATGGTTTGAAGAAAGAGAAGGTAAAGAATTAAGGTTAGAGTTTACTCCAATTTTTTAAGATATTTACAGTCAGATATTTCAGAGATATAATATATCTGGCATTTTAAACTCAAGAAGATATAACTCAAGTTTTCAAAGGGTTTTTATATAGTGGTTGCTAATTGTATCTATGAAAAATAGCAAAAAGGATGATTCTAAACTATTCGCATTCTTAGCGGTTTTATTAAGCGTTATTGGATTTATCATTGCATATGCTTCTAAAAAAAATGATAAATATGTAATGTTTTATGCTAAACAAAGTTTAATATTATTTTTTGGATGGATAATTTTAGGAATAATTACAATGGTTGTTTCATTTATACCATTCATAGGGATGTTAATTTATTGGATAGGTTATTTGGGCTTAGCAGTTCTATGGATAATTGGATTAGTTTATTCTCTTAGTGGAGAAATGAAAAAGATTCCAATTGTTGGGGATTTAGCAAAGAAATTTAATTTTTAATGTTTCTTAAAAAATTTAGAGAAAAATTTCTTAGGTTTATCTTTCATTATAGGTTCTATTCTTGGAGGAGGAGCTAAAGAGGCTAGCCTTTTTGCTTCAATTAATGAAGCCTGTGCAATCTCATTTTCTGCTTGTAAAAAAGCCTTATCTACTTCAGCTCTAGTATTTCCTTGATTGATTAATGCCCATTTAAGAGAATCTTTATTGTAACCTTTTTCCAAATTTCGTTTTATATAATTTACAGTCCCGCTTAAATAAGTTTCATCTTTTTTCATTAGTAAATTCATAGATTTTAATATAAAAACATTGTGTTGATTGGGTATTACTATAGGAAATTTTGAATATCAAAAAATCGATGCACCACCACGCCTTAAAAGGCGTGGTTTGATTGGTGCTCGATTTTTGGATGCTCAAAGTGTTCCGCACACTAAAGTGTGCGGTTTCCAAACACTTCGACATGATGAAGTTAGGTACTAAGCAGATTATCAAAAAATCGATGCACCACCACGACTTAAAAGTCGTGGTTTGAAAAGGTGCTCGATTTTTGGATGCTCAAAGTGTTGACCACATTCTAAAGAATGTGGTTTTAGGGAAACACTTTGACATAAAAATCGCCAAAATTATTTAACAAGAATGGGTTTCTTCCAATTAAAAAAGAAGATTGCCTCTTTTAATTTGGATTTTGACTCTGAAAATAGAGTTATTAATCTCTCTCCTTTCTTTACTTTATCCCCTAGATGTTTATAGAGATATAACCCTGCAGTTTTATCTATTGGACAACCAACAACTCGAGCTAAATAATTTATTTCTTGATTACTGATCTTATTTATTATTCCAGTATCTTTTGATATAACTGTGTGAGAGTATTTTGCCTCTGTGAGCCATGCTTTAGGATCCCCTCCTTGTGCATAGATTATATCTGTAAATTTTTTATAAGCTAGGCCACTAGACAAAATTTCTCTTGCTTTTATAATTCCTTGACCTTTTTTTGACTTTCCAACCATTTCTAAAACATTTCCTGCTAAGAATAAAGATTTCTCTTCTAGGTCTTTGGGGGAAGAATCTTGCTTCAAAACTCTGATTACATCTTTTATTTCAAGAATTGGGCCTATTCCATTACCTATTGGTTCTCTTCCATCAGTTAGAACAGTTTTTACTTTAAGGCCTAATTTTTTACCGAGCAATATAAAAATTCTTCCTAATCTCTCTCCCCCCTCTTTGGATACTTTTGCACCATGACCATAAGGGATATCAATTAATACATGTGTGCTACCTACTGAAATCTTTTTTGCTAAAATGGAAGCCAGAAGCTGAGATTCTGGATCTACCCTTAACATCTTCTCCACTAATATCAGTTTATCATCCACTGGCGCAAGTCCTAAAGAACCACCCCATGCAAGGCAAGCACCCGTTTTTTTAACTACTCCTTTTAATTGCTTAATAGATAAATTTACTGGAGCTATTGATTCTACTGTGTCTGCTGTTCCTGCCGCAGAAGTTATTGCTCTCGAAGACGTTTTTGGCATTATTACTCCAGCTGCAGCACATATTGAGACTATGATTGGTGTAGTCCTATTTCCTGGAATTCCTCCGATTGAATGCTTATCTGCAATTATCTTTTGATTCCAAGATAAAGTCTTACCAGTTTTTACTATTGCGCGAGTTAAAAAGATGATTTCTTGAATTGAAGCTTTACAATGAACCATACCAGAAATAAAATAAGCTATTTCTGCTTCGGTTAAAAAATTATTAGAGATATCACTCATTATTTTCTCTAATTCCTCTTGAGAATATTCCTTACAAATAATTGAATTCTGTAATATTGAAGAACTTTCTGCTGTTCCTAGAGGATTAATTTCTATGTAACCATTAGTTCCGTTTATAGACTTAATTAGTTCCTCAGATATAGCAGCTTCATCTTTTTTAACGTATTTCTTAGCTAAATCTATTATTGCAACTAAAGAAGTCTTAGCTTTCTTTATAGATACCCTATCACCTAAATGTAGGCCCATTTTTTTTGCAGATGATTCGTGTAGGAAAACTACAGGTTTTCCAGTAGAGATATTTAGAACTTTTAATTTGAAACGCATCAGTTTATAATTAATTTTCTTCTTTAAAACTATTCCGCTACAGAAAACATATCTGAAAGGGTTCCATCTTTATAGGCTTTGAGAAATAGAACTAAGTAAGCTAGTATTAAAGGCCCTAGAATTAAGCCAATTATATTAAATACAAACAGACCTCCTATCATTCCAACCAAAATTATAACAGATGAAATCCCTGTTTTTTTAGATACAATGTAAGGTCTAAGAAGGTTATCAATCGTAGACACAAAAAATACACAGTAAATTGCAAATGTTATTGCCATGCCCACATCTCCTGCAATTAACATGCTTATTACAACTGGTATCCATATAAACCAAGGACCTACCATTGGAAGCATGGATGCAAAAGCCCCAAGTATTGTTAAGGTAAGGGCATTGGATACTCCAAAAATTAATAGCCCCAACCCTAATGCTAAACCTTGTAAGATTCCCACGATAATATAACCATAAATTATTGATGAAGTGATGTCCTTAAATTTAGTAATAAGAATTGTTTCTTTATCTTTTCTAAATGGAGAAATTCCAGACATAAATTCTCTTAGATTCTCTTGATCTCTTAGAGAAAAGAAAAACACAAACAATATAACTGCTAAATTCAATAATAGTGAAGGCAAACTTTGCAAAAGACCTATGAAATAACTGAATATTGAAGAAACTAAATTACCCGTAAACTCTATTATTATAGTCGTTAATTTTTCATTAAACTCAAGAGAAGATGAATGAAATACTTTGCTTACGATATTTGCAAAATCTACATTCTGACTCAGATTAAACAAATCAAATATTTGTTGAACAATGATAGGAATAGTAAACCATAGGGGAACTATAATTAATAAACAAACTAAAATGCACATTATTGTAGCGGAAGTATTTCTACCATGAATAGTTCTGTATACAATTTTGTGTACTGGTGAAAAGATATATGCTAGAATTAAACCTGCAAATATTGAAAGAGCTATAGGTCTTATTATAATAAAGGACGCAACTGCAAGCAAAATTAAAACAAGAGACACAAATATCTTTCTAACGTCCTTATTTGAGATAGCCATATCTCCTCGACGACTTTCTTATATATAAAGTTTAGTAAGACTTCTAATTAATTATCTCCATTTAAAACTCAATTTTGTAAGTTGCAAACTCAAAAGACTAATGAAATAGATTATTTGGTATCTGCTTAGCTTTGAGAAGCTCGTACAGGAATATAGCTATAAATTTGAAGTCAATTCAAATTTATAGGATGTAATTAATATTAACTTCAGAAGACTAAGTAGATACATTATTTGAAATAGTTTATAAACTAAGTTTTACAGATATCATAAATGGATTTTTTTATTCATAAACTATGCTCTGGAAAGTCAGATAACTTGACGCATTTACAGTTTGAAAAATATAGTAAGGGATTATTTAGAGATAAGGCTATAGTTAGAGCAAAAAAATCTAAAGATAGTTATTCTTTTTCAACAACAAGTGAATATGCTGCCGAATTAGTTAGATTTTGCGCTCAAGAGCTTGGGGAAACAAAAACTAAAGTTGATGGAGTTATAATTTCTACAAAGGCTCTTCCACTAAATGTAAAATATGATTCAATCTCTCAATTTATGGGTATTAAAAAATATAAAATCTTGGGGGAATTTAGTGGTCAAGAGATAATTTCTATTTGTGACTCTGTTCCTAGAGCGTTCGTTGCACTCTCATTTTCAACTAGTAAAAGTGAACTAAAAATAAAACCTAAAGCCCCAAAGTCTGCTAAACCTGGAAACACTTCGGAAAGTGGCCCAAAGGCAGATTTTTGTAAAGTTAAAACAACCAACCCAGAGTTTGCTAAAAAATTCTTTTTTGATGTAACTGATTTTAAAAATGCGGAAGCAATACATGATTTTGAAATTAAAGAAATAGAGGTTCCTAACGACGAAAAGGACCCATTAAAAATGAGGGAAAGAGCAGTTCGAAAAGGGAATTTAATTCGCAAACTTAATATTGATGGCAAGATTGAAAAAAAAGAATTCGCTTTTTCTGCATAACTAGGGTTAAAATTTAAATACTCTTTTTGTTTTTCTTTTTGGGAGGTTTTATGAAAAAAAATATTGTTGTTGCAAATCGCATTCTTCTTGGACTTGTTATGCTTGTTCCAGGACTGTTGAAATTGTTTGTTAGCGGATCTGATGGAGTTACTGGAATGTTATCCGGAATTGCTCTTTTCTCTTGGGCTCCAAGTTTCTGGGCATGGGTTTTGATACTTTCAGAAATTGTATTCGGTATAGCGATTCTTGCTAGTTGGAGATTAAAGTACACCGTATGGCCTCCAGCTGTAATAATGCTTGTTGCTGCGTTTACAGTCGCATGGGGTAATTGGCCTACATTCTTGATGCATTTAGCTATTGCATCTAACTATTTGATGCTTAATCACATTAATCACAAAACTAAGTAAACACAAGGTTAAGTAAGAATAGAGTTTTATTTTTTTTATTTTTTAAGTATTTATTTAGAATTTTAGATTGATTCTAGGTTTAGAGGTAAAATCTAATAAAGAGTAATTCTTATACAAAGTTGCTTGATGCAACATGCTTAAACTTTGTAAAAACCATAAGCAAAGTTTAAATACTCTTAATCAGGAAAGACCAAGTAGAATTAGAACTAAAATATTTGAGTGATTGCTACACAAAAATATTTGCTAAAATTTGGAAGAGTTGCACCATAAAAACTATGGAATATGAAAATATCAAGACCAAGATATGGAAGTTTGCAGTTTTGGCCTCGTAAAAGGGCTAAAAGGTTTTTACCTAGTGTC
>Ga0209542_10017290_pt1 | contig 11834 bp, 13 predicted proteins | sample RifCSPhighO2_01_FD_184028 | JGI IMG/M metagenome (GOLD analysis project Ga0209542, IMG submission 184028) | Soil microbial communities from Rifle, Colorado - Rifle CSP2_plank highO2_0.1 (SPAdes) (version 2) | ecosystem: Environmental > Terrestrial > Deep subsurface > Rock core/Sediment ...
AGAAGTTAAAGAAACTCCATATTCAGAACAAGTAAGGAGTGTTATTGAAGGTATATTGCAAAACTCCTTAGGAAGCGCCTCGCAACATCATTTGAAATGGTATCAAGGAAAGCTATCTACAAATCCTGAAAGAGTTAATCCAGAAGTTAGTAGACGAAATTTCAGTTTAATGTGTGGAACTCTAAGTCGAGAACTGAAAAATAAGCTCACAGAGCAAGGAATAAGTGCCGATATATATTTTGGGGACAATGTTGATCCCTTAGACCATGTATATTTAATCGCAAACAAAGATAACGAAGAAGTAATTATTGATCCAACTATTGGCCAATTTATCGATGGATATAACCATGTATTTGTAGGATCAAGAGATGACTTAAGAGATTTAGTTTTAAATCAAACTGGAGAAGATAAAAAATATATGATAGTTGAATTATTTGAGAAATACTCACCCCAAGAAGTTTTTGAATTGATATGGGGTTCTAAATCAAAACCGTTAGCTCAGAAAGCTAAATCATTTAGAAAGTTTTTAACCCAAGGTTTTATTAATAGAACTGATCAAGATTATTGACCTTGATTTTGAGTTCTTTTCCTCATTTCGGTTACAAAGTATCCTGCGTAACCATCAATTGCACCCCTATCGCCTCTTCCTCCGTATGGTTCAAAAGGTTCACCCTTTTGGATTTGAGTCCAAACATACATAGCATAAGCTTCATAAGATGGAGCATCACCTCTACCTTGGAACGGTAAAATACCTTCTGGAAGGGCTGAAAATGTTTTTCCCTGTTCTGGAGTAGATGATTGATTGTCACCATTTCCTTCAGAGACTGGTCTTTCTAAGTTAGTCATTAGTATTTAATCACCTCCTAAAGCTTAAATATTATATCAAAACTATGGGACTTTTGCAACTCTTGTAAAAAGAATTATCTAAATCCAGTAAAATATATTAGTATGGCAAAATCAGGTAGAAAGCCTTTAGTTGATGAGGAAGTAGATTTAATATTCCGCAAATTAGAGCCTTACCTTAAAAAGGGGCTGAGTTTACATAAAGCCTGTCTTGAAGCCCAAATCCCTAAATCAACAGCCTATGATTTATACCAAGAATATGATGAATTTGCGGAAAGAATTGATGCTTGTAAAAATTATCATTCACTCTTGATTGGCGATGTGTTCACAAAAGAGCTAGAAAGAATAGCAGAGAAACAAAATAAAGGTGAGGGTCTATCGGCCAGTGAGGTTAAATTTGTCCAGTGGGTTGCACTAAATGGTAGAGCTACAAAGGAGGAATATGGTAGAAAAGATATACCGATTATGCCAGCAGAAGAGCGTGAGAAAGAAAACTTGAAGTTAGGGATTAGATTTTAGACAAAGCAAAATACACCATCTGTTAGGGTATAATTCTTTGAAGTATGCTTACGACCCAAGATTTTCTTAAACTTCTTCAAGGTTTACAAGGACAAGATTCAGCTCAAGATACTACTCAGTTAAGATATGTGATTTATGCCAGGAAATCCACTACTGAAAGTGAAGAACGGCAGGTTAGATCCTTAGGAGATCAAGTTGTTGAATGTACTGAATTGGCTCAGAAAATGGGCTTAAAGGTAATAAAAGTTATTAAAGAGGCTGAAAGTGCTAAGGAACCAGACATAAGACCTAAATTTAGGGAAATGATTGAGGAAATTAAAAAAGGTAAGTATGAAGGCATTATTGCTTGGCATCCTGATAGATTAGCTAGGAACATGAAAGATGCAGGGGAAATTATTGATTTACTTGATAAACAAATAATAAAAGACCTGCATTTTGTTAGCTTTACCTTTCAAAACAACACAGCTGGAAAGATGCTTTTGGGTATAGCTTTTGTTCTAAGTAAGCAATACTCAGATCAGCTAAGTGACAATGTTAAAAGAGGCATTAGAAGAAGCATTGAGGAAGGAAAATATTTAAGTAGAGCAAAATATGGCTATTACAAAGATATAAATAAGTTTCTAAGGCCAGATGGAGACAATTTTACCCTGTTAAAATCAGGTTGGAAAATGAGATTAGATGGATTAACTCAGGAAGTAGTTATGAAATACCTAAATGATAATGGATTTACCAGAGCAGTTGATTCCAGAGATAAGCATGAATCATACAAATGGGGCAGAAGTAGGATTTCTGAGATGTTTAAGGATCCTTTTTATACAGGAGTGCTTAAATATGGGGAGCAGTTCGTTGATCTAACAGAGATTTACGATTTTGTACCAATGGTAACGGTGGATGAATTCCTAAAAATAAACAAATTTAGCAATATGGAGAGAGCTTTTAAGAATCGGCTCAGAGCAAGTGCAGAAGGCACGATACAGGCCGATTTACTAAGGGGCTCAGTAGTTTGTGGGGATTGTGAAGAAAATATGATTGCAGGGATAACGCCGAAGCAGAATAAAAAAGGTTTGACTAATTACTTTTACTACAGATGTGATAATCCAGACTGTAAGTTTTATGGCAAATCAATTAGAGCCCATGTCATAGTTGATTTTGCTTGTCAGTTCTTAGAAGATCATAAGTTCACCTCTAAGGCAATTTACGGGCATTATGTGGATGAAATGAAAAATGTAATTAGAGATAAAGAGTTAGAATTTGAGAGTAGAAGAAGGTCACTGCAGCAAATAAGAAGAAGTTTGGATCATAAGATTGAGAGAACGAAAGACCTGTTAAGAGATGAGACTGACAGCTATATAAAAGGAGTGTTTAGTGCAGATCTAAAGGATTTAGACAAGAGATTAAAAGAAACAGATGACCAATTAGAAGCTATTAAAAAGGAGATGGAGTTAAATAAAAAGGCTTTATTAAGTTACTCACAATTCCTTGAACTATTTAGTGAATTGCCTGTCAGAATAAGAAAAACTAAGGTTTTAAGAGAGCTAGACTTTATGATAAGAAAAATATTCTTGAACTTTACAATTAAAGATAAGATTGTGGCTTCCTATCAGCTTAATCAACCATTTGATAGGTTCATAAAAGAGGCCAAAATCCCTTCTAGTCGGGGTGCTGGGAATTGAACCCAGTGTCTCTGCGATCCGAACGCAGCGTGATACCGATTCACTACACCCCGTGTTTCTCAATTATAACCATCAATATTAATAAAATCTATCTTGATTGACACAATCACAACATTATGCGATCGTACAATTAAATGATAAAAAGTATTAGGAAAGGAAGTGCCAGCTATATTACTTTAATGATTTTGGAGAAAGCTGTTGATGGATTTGTGGCTTTTGAAGAATTTGCATATCATCCAATGTGGGAAGATAGAAATTTTAAAAAATCTGAGTTCTCGCAGGCTCTTAAAAGATTGAGAGAAGGTGGGTTTATTAGTGAAGAGAGAGTTGATGAGAAGCTTTTATTCAAGTTGACAGATTCTGGTAAGTTTTTAATTGACGAACCGGAAGAAAAGTGGGATGGAAGGTGGCGAATCGTAATCTTTGATATTCCAGAGCAAAGGAGAGTAATCAGAAATCTTTTAAGAAGGAATTTAAAGAAATGGGGATTTACGCATTTACAAAAGTCAGTTTGGATTAATAAAAGGAATTTTTATGGAAAATTAGAAGAATACATTAAAGATTTGGGAATTGAGCGATGGGTTACAATAATCGAAGCTGATAAAATCAGCAGTGAATCATAACATTATACGATCGTACAATAGTATGATTCAGATTTTTTGATTAAGTTTCATATAGTTGGTAGAATACGTATAATGGCCTTGTAGCTCAGTGGAAGAGCAGTCCCGTCCTAAGGGAAAGGTCGTGAGTTCGACTCTCGCCAGGGCCGCATGACTAAACGTTTTAAATTAATTTGGACTGTGAGATTTAGCGGTTATTTATTTTTATTAACCGGTATTTTTGGACTTTTAATTTTCTTTTTACCTATAATCCAGGCAGAACTAGATTATAGATTCGGTGTAATTAAAGGTATAAAAAGAGTAGTTGATCCTAGTCCTACCCCGAAACCAATAGGATTTGGTGATATTACTGCGACATCTGTACCAGAAAATATGATTGTTCCAACCTCAACTGATTTTGGCATAGTCATAGAAAAAATTAATGCCAATGCTAGAGTTATTCCTGAGGTTAGTGTTACCTCTGAGAAGGAATATTCAGATGCCCTAAAATTGGGAGTAGCTCATGCCAAAGGTAGTAATTTTCCAGGAGAAGTAGGTAATATTTATCTATTTTCCCATTCTACAGATGCTCCTTGGAATATTATCCGTTACAATGCTGTCTTTTATCTTCTAAGAGAGTTAAAAGAAGGGGATAAAATCATTATGTTTTATAAAGGGCGCCGTTTTGATTATATAGTCTTTGATAAAGCAGTAGTAAACTCTGATGAGACTACTTATTTAACCAATAAATATGATAAATCAGTTCTGACCTTGCAGACTTGTGACCCACCGGGAACTACTTTTAGAAGGCTTCTTGTTAGAGCAAAGCTTGAAGGTAGCTAAGCGTATAGAAAATAGCGTATAGCGTTTAGTTGTGTTTTGTTATAAACTATACCCTAGACGCTAATCTCTGATGTCAAAAAGATTTATCTTTACCATATTTACTTTAGTAATAATTGGTTTGGCTGCAGCTGTGGCTGTATTTTTGGCCAAAGGTTATACTTTTAATCCTAAGGAAGGTAGAGTAGTGGGCACAGGTATAATAGCTGTAACTTCACTGCCAGATGCAGCTTCTGTTTATATTGACGGTCATTTAACTACTGCCACTGATGCTACCATCTCATCCCTAGTCCCTAAAGAATATACTGTTAAATTAATAAAAGAAGGTTTTATTCCCTGGGAGAAGAAGGTTAAGGTTAATGAAGGGTTAGTAACAGATCTAAAAGTTACTCTTTTCCCAGCCATTCCCACTATGTATCCTCTTACTTTTAATGGAGTGAAAAACCCTGTCCTTTCATCAGATGGAGGTAAGTTAGCTTTCATTGTCAGCGGTGGCAAAAAACCAGGGGTGTGGGTTTGGACTTTTGTAGATAACCGCCCGATTGCTTTTGCCAGAGGTGGTCAACCACATCAAATATCAGCTAATGGTACTATCAACTATAATGATGCGGTTTTACGTTGGTCTTCTGATTCAAAACAAGTGTTAGCCACCATTGGCACTAATAATTATCTACTGCAGGATGAGCAGCTTAATACTGAACCAAGAGATATTACACCAACCCTTAGCTCAACCACTAAAACTTGGGATGATGATCTAAAACAGCGTGATAGTGCCAGGCTTTTAACTATAAAAGATGTGACTAAGCGTCAGGAAGCTTCCTCAGCGGCTATCGTTAGATGGTCACCTGATGAGACAAAAGTTCTTTTTAGTAAAGATGGTAAGAGTTTGACTGGGTTTAAGGTCTTTGATACAGAGACTGGACAGCAATATGATATTCCTGATGCCAGAACTCAGACTTGGTTACCAGATTCAATGCATGTTGTTTTGGTAGAAGAGGGTAAGATTTCTATAATAGAGTTTGATGGTAATAATAAAGCCGTTATTTATGCTGGTAATTTTGAAGGTAATTTTGTTTTTGCCTGGCCTGATTCCTCTAGGTTAGTTGTAATTTCCTCATTCCCAACCCCTACGGCTTCAGAGCCTAATCTGTATGGAATAAACTTGAAGTAGAGGCAGGTCGCCTTGACTTCGTCAATGGCGCTCCTCCTCTGATTCCTCGCATAGCTCGGAAATAGGATCTACTCTGATCCATTTAGTGTATCTTGTGACTAAGTTAAAGTTAGGGTATAGTTCAAAAGCGTTTAGCGTCTAGTTATAAAACTATACCCTATACGCTATTCTCTAATATGTTTACATTCAGCAAACGCGTTGGTATAGATCTTGGTACGGCCAATTCACTTGTTTACCTTGCTGGTGCCGGAATTGTTCTAAATGAGCCTACAGTGGTAGCTATTTCTACCGATGATCATAGGGTATTGGCTGTTGGTAATGAGGCCAAAGAAATGTTAGGTAGGACTCCTGGTAATATTACAGCTTCCCGTCCCATGAGAGATGGTGTGATAGCTGATTACGTTATAACAGAGGCTATGATTCGTTATTTCCTGGATAAAGTTTGTGGTTCTAGCCGGCTTTTTAAACCAGAAGTGATGGTTTGTGCTCCGGCTGGAGTGACTTCTGTTGAGAAGAGGGCTATCCTGGATGCCACCCTCTCTGCCGGAGCCAAAACCGCCTTTTTAATAGACGAACCGCTAGCTGCAGCTATTGGAGCGAAAATCCCCATAGCTAATCCCTCTGGAAATATGATTGTTGATATTGGCGGTGGGACAACAGAGGCGGCAGTAGTTTGTCTGGGGGGCGTGGTAGTACATAATTCGGTCAGGGTTGGAGGGAATAAGTTAGATGAAGCTATTCAGGCTATGGTTAGGAAAAAACATAATTTGATTATTGGAGATAGGATGGCAGAAACGGTTAAAATTCAAATTGGATCAGCCATATCTCTTCCTCCGAAAGAGGTTACTTATATGGAAATAAGGGGTAGAGATAGTATAACAGGTTTACCTCAAACGGTAAACCTGAGCTCAGAGGAGGTAACAGAAGCTATTAAAGATCCTTTAACTAAAATAATTGGAGCTATTAAAGGGGTACTGGAACAAACTCCACCTGAATTGGCATCGGATATTATTGATAAGGGTATAATACTTTCAGGGGGAACCAGTCTCCTAAAGAATTTTGACCGGTTGGTGACAGAGCAGACAGGAGTACCGGCTGCTTTAGCAGAAAATCCACTTCTTTGTGTGGCCTTAGGCACAGGTATGGCCTTAGAAAATCTGGATCTGTATAAGCGTAGCGTCAGTAAACGCTAGCGCTTGAAATCCTTCGGATTATAGGCGCTCAGTCAGCAAACGCTGACTTGGACCGCTTGGCGGCTTCGCCACTTTTGGGCGGCTTCGCCACTTTTGGGCGGCTTCGCCACTAAAAGATCTGTATCTAAAAGATGAAAATGGTATCATTTAGGTATGACCATTGGTTTTGATGGCTCGCGTACTTTTATTAAAAACCGTACAGGGACAGAAAATTATTCCTACCAGCTTTTAATAAATCTTTTAAAAATTGATCCAAAAAATAAGTATGTAGTATATTTACGTCCTCATACTGTCATCCCCGCGGAGGCGGGGATCTATAAAAATGTTGAATTTAAAACCCTTAACTTCCCTAGGCTTTGGACACAAGTTGGTTTAGCACTAGAAACTTTTAAATCTAATTTAGATGTACTTTTTGTTCCTGCCCATACCTTACCAATTATTAAAAAACCCGGTCTAAAAACCGTAGTGACAGTGCATGACTTGGGGGCAGAGTATCTTCCCAAAATGCACCAATTTAAACAGCAACTATATCTTAAATATATAACAAAGTATCAATTAACATCTGCAACAAAACTTATTGCTGTCTCAAAAGCTACAAAAGAGGATTTAATTAAAAAAGTGGGGATTGATCCTAAAAGGATAAATGTGGTTTATGAAGGTTTTAATACTAAGCTAAAACCCAGCAATTCTGATGCAGAAGTTTCTAGTTTGAAACCATTTTATCTATTTGTTGGGACAGTACAACCAAGAAAAAATCTGGGTAGGTTGATAAAGGCTTTTGCAATACACCTCCGAGGTGAAGTCAAGCTGGTAATTGTTGGTCAGAAAGGATGGTTGGCGGATGATATCTACCAGTTACCAAAGAAATTAGGTATAGAAGAAAGGGTAAAATTCTTGGGACATGTAGCTGATGAGGAATTAGCAAAACTTTATTCAGGGGCAGAAGCCTTACTTTTTCCATCATTATTTGAAGGTTTTGGTTTACCTATTTTAGAAGCTCAGGCTTGTGGCTGTCCTGTTATAACCTCTAATCTTTCTAGCATGCCTGAAGTGGCTGGAAAAGGTGCTATTTTAGTGGATCCGTACTCAGAGGGTGATATAGTTAAAGGTATGGAAAGGCTGCGGATAACAGATTACAAGCAAAAATTAACTAAAGCAGGATTTAAGAATATAAAGAGATTTTCTTGGGAGAAAGCTGCTAGGGAAACACTGGCAGTATTGGAGTCACTTTGAAAAAATACATTTTAGGAGTTGGTATTGATGATGTGAATTTAGAACAGGCCACGGTAATAGTGGAGGGTTGGTTGAGAAAAGGTGGAAAGCACTATATTGTTACCCCAAATCCTGAGTTTTTAGTAGATGCCGAGAGTGACTCAGAGTTTAAAAAGATTTTAAATGAGGCAGATCTTTCCATACCGGATGGGATAGGTTTAAGAATTAATACTGATATAGTTTGTAATACTCCAGGAATTGACCTAATGGAAGCACTTATAAAACTAGCCGCCGAAAAGGGCTTTACAACAGGCTTCTTGGGAGGGAAGGATGGAGTAGCAAAGATTGCAGTAGAGCGCTTACGGGAGAAATACCCAAATCTTGGGGTAAGTTTTATTAGTTCTGGTGAGGATATTGGTATGGGTAAAAATCAAGAAGTATCAAGTAGTGAGTATCAAGTAGTAAGCAAAGTATCCCCTAATACTAAATACTTAATACCTAATACTGATTTGTTGTTTGTAGCTTTTGGCCATCCAAAACAAGAAAAATGGATTAGTGGGAACTTAAACAAAATTTCCGTTAAGGTAGCAATGGGGGTGGGTGGATCTTTTGATTATATATCCGGTAAAGTAATAAGAGCTCCAAAATGGTTTCGTAGCTTAGGTTTGGAATGGTTATTCAGGTTAATAATTCAGCCTTGGAGGATAAAAAGACAGCTAAAGCTATTAAAATACGTATATTTGATAGGTAGTTCTCGACTACGTTCGAACAATAAATAATTATTCTTCGACCGAAGCGGAGAAGTATTTCTATGTTACTATTAAACTATGAACTATTTGGGAATTGATTGTGGAGCTACTAACTTAAGGTTGGGAATTGTAGACGATAGAGGTAACTTAACCAACTCTAAAAAAGTTCCCTCACCCTTAAAAACTAATCCACAAAGTTTTGCCCAAATAGTAAAGTCAGAAATTGGCGATTCTAAAATAGAAGGGATTGGTATAGGAGTACCAGGTCCTCTTGATATCGAAAAAGGATTAATTCTTCCATCTTCCAATCTAGCCAATAATATGCCTCTAGAAATATTGACCCAGTTTAAATCTCTTTTTCGTACGAAAGTAGTAATGGATAGGGATGCTATTGTGGCTTTAATGGGTGAGGCTTGGAAAGGAGCAGCGGTTGGATGCAAAAATGTTGTCTTATTAACTCTGGGGACAGGTGTGGGAGGGGCGGTAATGATTGATGGAGAAATTGACAGAGGTAAAAATGGTAAAGCTGGAGAAATTGGACATATGATAATAGACAGTGAGAGTGAAAAACAATGCGGTTTAGGACATAGAGGCTGTCTGGAAGCCATGATTAACTCTTCTGATGAACTAGATGATATAAGTGAGTTTTTGGGTATTGGTTTGGCCAATATAGCCAGTATATTTAATCCTGAAAAAATTATTATCGGAGGGGGTAAAGTCGCTATTGGAGATTTTTTACCTAAAGCACTTGAAATTATGGGTCAGAATGGTATAAAATCTGCTGTTGACGAAATAGTGGTTGAATATGCTAAGCTGGACGAATGGAGTGGAGTTTATGGAGCAGCCAAACTTGTCATAGATAAACAATGATCACTATAAAAACACATAAAGAATTAGAAGATGTTCTCCTTGAACCAAAAGCTCCCGGAGTAAAGGAACCTTATTCTGTAATTCACGGAGAAAATCAAAATATTACAGTTCTAAATCCCGGTTTAAATGGGATTGAATACAATAAGACTTATGGACACTTCCATAAATTCTTGGGAGTGGAGATATATAATTGTCTTTATGGGCAGGGTGTTTTGGTTATGCAAAGAAATGATGTAGATGGGGAAGCAAAGGAATTTAAAGTGGTAACTTTACATCCTGGTAGGCAAGTAGAAATCCCTTCTGGGTTTGGACATGCTGTAGTTAATGTGGGTAAAGACTATTTGGTAGTTTTAGACAATACCGGTAAAAAAGCTGATAAATGGCATGATTATCAACCAGTAACAAAAAAACAAGGATTTGCTTATTATATAGTTGAGAAAAAAGGAGAGATTGCCTTAGATCCGAATCCTACTTATAAGGTACATCCTCAAATAAGTACAGAATAGGGAATAGCGTATAGGGTTTAGGGTGTAGTTATTATGTTCGACTATATGCTAACCGCTATTATCTAAACGCTAATTTTAGGCCTTGCAGTAACTTATTCAAATTGGTTTGGCAAAGTATACCGCCAGAGTGCTAATTTTACAATTTACAGTTCTGCTGTGCTTGTTTTCTGAGTAATACCGAGCAACCAAAGGACTGCCTCTTTTTTAAGAAAACGTAGCCATTACATGACAAAGATCATTGTAATAAGCGAAGTTTTCGCAAGAAGGGAGACTAGAGTTGATTTTAAAGCTCAGCGGTTCCGGTTTTTTGTGTGATTCCCAGCAACCAGAGGACTGCTTCCTTCTTATATCTTCTGTCTCCTCTAGAATTAATTCTAATAGCTGGAAGTTTACCTCTTTTGCCCCAACGCTTAATAGTAAGGGGAGAAACTCTGAGTACTTCTGCAACTTCTCTAACAGTTAAAAGGTCAGGGAGATTTTCAAGTGAGAGTTTGTCTGCCATTCTGTAACTATGTATATCATAGAGTTTCAGAGCATGTCAATAGGGATTTGATTATTAAGCTGTTTTTAGGGTTGGTCCCGATAAAAAATTCCAGGTTCCAGTGTAAGATGGCCTACCAAACGTGGACTGATTCATGCGGTCATCGTCGAGTTTAAGTAGAACAGTTTTTAAAGAACTCACACCATATCTTAGGGTCATGGCTTCACTGAAGTCCTTCAAGCCATTTTTTGTAGTTGCTGCTTTTACAAACGGTTTAATCCCAATGTTATCTTTTAATAATCTTACTATTTCAACTTCAGCTGGGTAAGGCTCATACTTACAAGCTTCTCCCATCTTTTTTTGAGTTTCTTCTGTTCTAAACTGAGTGAACCCCTCATTTAAGAGGTACAAACCTACAGAAGCCCTTGTTTGTTCAAAATCAGGGACACCGACCCACATCCCAACTTTTTTAGGAGCAGAATCTCTTAATATTTTTCCTGCCTTTACCCAATTTGCCATGTAATTAGTAGAATGCCACAATTCATGAATCACGCTCATGCGAAGTAGGGTCTCGAAATCCTCACCAGTACGTTTGGCTGTTCGTTGCAAACTCTGGTAGTCAAGTAAGACGTATCTATTCGATAAAGTTATACCTTGCGGGTTGCGTCCACCGGTTTCGGGTTTGGTGAATCTGTAAAAATTAGGACGGTTAAGAATATAAACTCTGTTTAATAAATCATCAGGAAGAATAATTCCTAATTCAGTTGCTACTTCGTCCATAGCAGGTTTGACTCCAGATAATATTCTTTGTTTATCTTCTGGACTTAAGGTTTCGGTAACACTTGAGAAGTCTTTCTTCTCATCCTCTCTGATACAACTACCTATTTTAACGAACCAATCGTTGGTAGCTTCAAGGGATTGATCTAAAAATTCTGATTCTGATATTGGGGTAGGAGATACCTCTACAAAAGAGTATTTTTCCTCAGCCATAAATCTAGTTTAATACTAATCTGCTCACTTGTGCAAGCAGACTAATATTAAAAAGTTACTGCAGTTCTACAGTTGCACCCGCTGCTATTAATTTGGTTTTAGCCTCTTCGGCTGTGGCCTTATTTACAGATTCAAGTACTGGTTTGGGAGCTGCTTCGACTAAATCTTTAGCTTCTTTCAAACCAAGT
>Ga0209542_10017291_pt1 | contig 11833 bp, 13 predicted proteins | sample RifCSPhighO2_01_FD_184028 | JGI IMG/M metagenome (GOLD analysis project Ga0209542, IMG submission 184028) | Soil microbial communities from Rifle, Colorado - Rifle CSP2_plank highO2_0.1 (SPAdes) (version 2) | ecosystem: Environmental > Terrestrial > Deep subsurface > Rock core/Sediment ...
TGTGGGCATAGATGCTATAATTTTAAGTAAAGCGGATATTGATGAAAGAGGTGGAGCTGCAATTTCTATTAGTTATGTAATTGATAAACCAATCATTTATTTAGGCACCGGGCAGCTTGCTACTGATTTAGTAGAATTTAGAAAGGAAGATATTATGAAAAATTTAGGTCTTTAATTTGATTAATCTACTTCTTCTTTTTCTCTTCTTTTTCTTTAAGTAGAATTCCAATTTTTCTTTTTTCTTAAGATGTGTGAATCCAATTTTCTTATAATATAGTCCTAAATCCTTTATTTCTATAGTAAACATTTTCCCATAAGTAGCCTTCTCACTTAGTTTTGTTCTTATTTCGCCTCTTTTGATTTTTAAATAATCGAGGATTTGCTTGATTCCTTCCAAAAGATTAGAATTTGCTGAATAAAGAACTATTGAAGACTTTGTCATGCACCCTTCATCATCAACAAAAGCCCTTATTCCAAAATAAAGCCATTTTTTTGGAATTCTTTTAATATTACTTGTAATTCTACTATCAAAAGTCATTGTATTTACATCATAAAAATTTTCAATTACTTCTGCAATTACTCTTGGAAATTTTATCGAATATTGTTGTTCGTAAATTGGAACATTTCCAAATATGTTCAAATCATTTTTAAATTCATCCAATAATTCCTGGCGTATATTCTTGTAGTTAGCAGAGTCTTTCTTATTACCTGAATAACCATCCCCCAATAAATGAAATAATAGTCTGATCATCTCGGGACTTTCTTTTATGGGGAATATTGGATTTGTTATTGGATTTCCCGCCCTCATTCTATACATAGCTACATTTCTTTGAATATTTTCCATAGAAAATGCATAATTATTATCTTCTACTAGCAAGGTAGAAATTATCTTTATTTTTCTCAATGGAATGAATTGTATTCCCACTTTGTTTGTCTTATAATCTTTTTGTTTTCCTGCATACCAGTTAGTAAATCTTGATGTACTAATCCCTATAATTCTTGCTAATTTATCTTGACTTCCTGCAAGATTACATGCATTCTGCAAAAACTTCTTTCTATAATTATCCTCTAAGTATATGAAAATATAATCGGGAAAAACTTGAAGGGAAATGCCCTTAAAATCCCTTCTTTTTGTAAGTTCTTTGAAGCAATTGATACTGTATTTTTCCCTTAAGACAGGATACGCTTTCTTCATGTAGTTGCTTCTTATCTGAGATAATGTACCTTTTTCTAATATAGGGGGCATTTCTATCTTTAGATGCTCTGTTGCCTTTAGTAGAACTCTTTCTGGAACAAACCTAGTTACAGCCCTTTTGTATTTGCTTAAATTTGAATTAGTTATTTCTAAAAACTTAGCGGTCTTTGTAAAATCCCTATCTAATTTTATTATTAACTTAGTAAATATCTCTTTTTGTAATTTTTCATCAATTTTAACTCTTAGATGTTGACTCATTAAAGATGTTGCTATGTTAAGATTAAAAAGGTTTACGTGTGTATGTGTCCAGTGTGTCCAATGAACCTTAAAGAATTTAAAAAAGAAGAAATAATGAATAGTTTGGGATTATGATTACATTTTAATTAGAAAACTTATAACGGTCAATATGAGTAATAAAAAAGGCATTAAGAAAGTATACTTCATCCCTCGCTTTTTGTACAAATGGTATCCTATAATATTAATTATTGTATATGGAATAAGAAGGAACACTAAAAGAATTGTAAAAAACAATGAACCCGCCGATGCTTTCGCTAATCCAGTCGAACTAAATCCATATAAATATGGATAAAGTATTAATAAAATTATAACAATAGTGGGGACAAGAAGCAAAAATATAATCTTATTTTTCTTTACAGACAAAAAAAATCCTATTGTTGTCGCTGCCAATGGAATTAAAATTATGAACCAGGAACCAAATAATATTATCTTCGATATAACTGCAAGAAAGGTAAGATCCATTGTAAATAGACTTGCATTCTCCCCCAGAAGCACATCAGCTGAAATAAAGAGTAGATAACCAATTAGTAAATAAGAAACACCGACGCTAAGAGCAAATTGTAGACTCGCTCTGATTAAATCTAAAGTAGTAGAATAGGAAGAATCCTTTTTATTCATAAACTAAAAAATAAATTATGGACTTATAAATCTTTCGTAATTCCAAAAAATCTTTAGTAGAGATCATTAGTTTTCGACCATAGTTTTTCAACAAATAAATGCTTATTAGTTCATTATAACTTAAATATTCTATGAAGAAAATATTATTATTTTTTATCTTTGCATTAATATTAATAAGTTCTTGTAATATACAAAAAGAAGTCCCAAAAGAAGAAATTACTGGAAAAACTATTATAGAACCTAAAGAAGAAGTTAAAGTTGTAAAAAATGAAACTAAATCAGTCGAGAATAATACTAAAATTGAAGACAATAAAACTTTAATTTTAGAAGAATATCAAGCAAGAAGTAATATACTTTCTACTGAAAATAAGATTAAAGAGATTTATGAATTATTAATAGATCTAGAAGATAAAAATAGAATAAATAAAGATGAAATGATTGATGCACAAAAAAGACTTGACAAAATAAGAGATAATTTTAATTTATCTTATAATTATTATAATAATAAAGAATATTTAAAAGCTAAAGAAACTGCTATTCAAGTTAAGAAAGATGCTAAAGAAATTATAAGAACCTTATAAATTCATAAGATTTATAACTGCTTATATTTCTTAGAATCTTAAACTTCAATTTCTTTTTCTTTTAAAGCATTAATAATTAAAGTATCAAATAATTCAACAAATTTCTTAATGAACATATTATTAAGATTTAGTTTAAACATTTTTGCATTTCCAATATTTCTTGTCTGTTTGACAAAATTTAATTTTTCAAAGTCACCCCAAATTCTAAACAAAGTAGTTCTTCCTATTCCAGAACCTTCGGCTATATCTGATAAAGAATAATCTAATTCTCTTCCCTCTATTAAAAACTCTAGTACTTTTATTTTAGCAGTATTCCCAACAGCCTTTGTAAATATTGTTTCTTCCATATTATATTATTTCCTATTATTTTCTAATATAAACTAATATATTAATATATAAATGTTTCTATAATGGAACGCTATATAACCATAATTAGAACATATATTTAAAAATTAAGGATCGATTACAAAATTATGCAAAAAGAAATTATTATGACAAGACTTCTTAGAAAATTAATTAACCTAAACATGTGGGGTGGCAAACATACTGAAAGTAAAAATTTATTAAAGGCCTTGCCCAAACATTTAAGGGGAGAAAAAATTACTAATGAAGCCATAAAAGAACTTTATAGACTAGAATTTATAATTTCTAAAAGTTCAACTGGAGAAATTCACATTTCTTTAAATCATAAGAAGAAAAAAGAAATTGTGGAATTTTTAGAGAAATATTCTTCTATTACAAAATAAAGGATTATTCTTTAACTTTCATTAATTTTAAAAAGAAGTTCTGTAGATTTAGATAGTTTTAATAGTTTTTTGACATTCTAACAAACCAATGAAACAAGTTGACACAGAGAAAATAGAGAGAAATATTACTGAACTTATAGAGAACTCGGGTTATGTTGACTCACTAGGAGACATGATTTTTGGTCCTGCTTCTTGGATTTCTCCGGAATACAGAGCTAAGCCTATTTATGGTAGTCTGGGTGTGTTATCCATGCTAGATAGAAGTTGTCGTATTTCTATTCTTGTTGATGGACTTAAAGCTTGTTCTGATGTCGCTAATTCACACTTATATTTAAGTAGTCAAAAACCAAATACAAATTTGATCTCAGGTATAAAGGCGTTTTTTCATCAACGTAATTATAATAATGGTTTAAATCAATTGTATGATTGGCTGCAAGACAGTGATAAAAGTCCTGATTACCACAAAATTAGAATAAGTGTAAGTGCAAGAACATTAACTATTTTATCAAGAGAACATCAAGTACCTTTAGAGGAAAATGTTTCTGCGCAATTGGAAAGAATTCCAGAAGAGTACTTGATGAATGTTGAAGATGTAGTTTTAAGAGGAAGTCAAAGATGGAGAAATGAAATAGGATTTGGAATCCCTGGCAGTGACAGATTAAGGATAACCATTAACTGAGATGGTTAAGAATTTATTTGCATTCAAATTAAAACACAAATCTAAAGGCTTTTAAAGCATTTCTATTTAGTATAATTTATGGTTTTAGAGAACTTAAGTAATTCATTGAAAGAGACTTTAAAGAAGATAACTAAGGCAATTTTTGTAGATGAAACTCTAATTAATGAGTTAGTAAAGGATATTCAAAAAGCTCTTTTAAAAAGTGATGTTAATGTTAAATTAGTTTTAGAATTAACTAATAAAATTAAAAAAAGAGCTTTAGAGGAAAAAACTCCTAGTTCAATAAATCAAAAAGAACATCTGGTTAGAATTGTTTATGAAGAATTAGTTAAATTCTTAGGAAGTGAACAAAAAGGGATTAATATTTTAGCTAAAAAACCTTTTAAAATTATGTTTGTTGGTTTATTTGGAAGTGGAAAAACTACTTCTATTGCCAAAATTGCAAAATATTATAGTAAAAGAGGCTTTAAAGTTGGAATTTTAGGATTAGACATACATAGGCCTGCTGCAATGGCTCAAATAGAACAATTAGGAAATCAGATTAATGTCCCAATTTTTATAGATAAAAAAGAAAAAAATGCCTTAAATATTTATAAGAAATATAAGAATGATTTAGACAAATTTGATATAGTTTTAATTGATACTGCTGGAAGAGATGCTCTAAGTGAAGACTTAATTGAAGAAATTAATAATATTAATAATGAAATAAAACCTGAAGAAAGAATTTTAGTTATAAGCGCAGATATTGGACAAACTGCTCAGGAGCAAGCTACTAAGTTCCATGAAACTTGTAATATAACTGGGGTTTTAATTACAAAAATGGATGGGACTGCTAAAGGCGGAGGAGCTTTAAGTGCATGTGCCATAACTCAAGCTCCGGTAAAATTTATTGGAGTTGGAGAAAAAATTGAAGATCTTGAAGAGTTTAATCCAGATGGTTTTGTTTCTAGATTACTTGGGATGGGTGATTTAAAAGCTTTATTAGAAAAAACAAGAGAAGCAATTGATGATGAACAAGCAGAAAAATTAGGAAAAAGAATGATTGGTGGGGAATTTAACTTTATTGATTTATATGAACAAATGGAAGCTATGCAAAAAATGGGGCCTTTAAATAAGATTGTTGATTTAATTCCTGGAATGGGAAATATGAACATTCCTAAAGAGATGCTAAATGTTCAAGAAGAGAAATTAAAGAAATGGAAGTTTATTATGAATTCTTGTACTAAAGAAGAATTAGAAAATCCAGATATTATTACAAGAACTAGAATTGATAGAATTGCAAATGGAAGTGGGACTACTGCAAGAGAAGTTAGAGAATTATTAAAACAATATAAGCAAAGTAAGAAAATGATGAAATTATTTAAAGGAAGTTCTAAAGATACTGATATTAATAAACTTATGAAGAAGTTTAAAGGTAAAGGAATGAGGATGGCTTATTAGAAGTGCATTATATGATTCAGAAATACACTCAAACAACTTATGAAACTTGTTTGGCAGTTTGTTTATTGCAAGCTGTTAATAGAATAAAAGGAATTAAATTAACTCAAAGGCTTGAGCTAAATTGCCTAATTCATTCATTGAAATTTAGCAAAGATGATTTTGTTATCGGACATCTGGACTTCATTAGTAAAAAATTTAATGTAAACATCGAAAGGATCTTTGATAATCAATATTTCTTTAGTTATCTAAAGAAATTAAAGTCTGTTCCGAATACCAAAATGTGTGTGAATAAAATTGGTTTAAACTTAATAAATAAAATCTTGGATAGGCAACCAATTTTGCTAGTTGATTCCTTCTATTTTAATAAAGTTTACCATTACCCCCACTGGATTACATTGTTAGATAAAATTGGAAGTAAGTACAGAATTTTTGACACTTGGGAAGGGAAGGAAAAAATAATTAATTCAAGAATATTAGCCAAGGCGGTGTCATCTCTAAGAAATCATTTGAAGATGTGTCCTCAACTTATAATTATAGGGCCTAATTAGAAAAATTATTATAAGTCCTCACTTAACAGGAAAGTATAATATAGGTTATGATGAAAATTTTCAAGCAAGGAGCCGAAAGTATAATTTACTTAGAAAATAATGAAATAATTAAACATAGAATTAAGAAAAATTATAGAATTGAAGAAATTGATATTAAAAAAAGAAAATATCCTACAAGGATTGAAGCAAAATTACTTCAAAAAGCTAAAAGATTAGGTGTTAATGTTCCATCTGTAAATAAAGTTGATGAAAAAGAGTTTAAGTTATATTTAAGCTATATAGATGGAAAAATTGTTAGAGATTATATAGATAATCTAAATGAGAAAGAAACTATAAAGATATTTTATGAAATTGGAGAAGAAGTTGCGAAATTACATGATGGAAATATAATTCATGGGGATTTAACAACTGCAAATTTTATATTAAAAGACAATAAGGTTTACATAATTGATTTTGGTTTAGGTTTTATTAGTGAAAAAGTTGAAGACAAGGCAGTAGATTTAAGAGTATTAAAGCAAGCTTTAGAAAGTAAGCATTCTAGAATTTCTACTTTAGCTTTTGAAGAATTCTTAAATGGATATAGCAGTTCTAATAACTTTGAAAAGGTTGTTAAAAGATTAGATCTTGTTTCTTTAAGGGGGAAGTATAAAAGAAAACCTAAAAAATAATTATTTTTTATTATAAAATTTATAAATTAAATATCCCAATAATAAAGCTCCAATTTCTATTAACCAAACTTTTAGTTCAAAATAAAAGAACATAATTACACATGTTATTGCTCCTAAGACTGCTAGAATTGGGAAATTTCCAATGCTTGGACTTTTAAATGTTCTTTTATATTTTGTTTTGGAGTATCTTAACTTTAATAATGACATGTTAACAAAGAAATAAGCAATAAATATTCCTAGGTCTGTTAGAGAAGCTACAAATCCTAAATTCCCAATAGAAGCAGCTATAATAGTAGCTATGGCAACTAAAATAACTCCTATATAAGGAGTTCCAGTTCTTCCAATTTTTGCAAAAGATTTAGGGAGAGTTTTTTGCTTTGACATCCCATATAATATTCTTGAACCAACAATAAGTAAGATTAATACTGTATTAGAAGTTGCAAATAATGCTATTATACTCATTAATAATCCAGCTTGTGGAATTTTCATAGCAACAACTTCAGTTAACGGAGCTTTAGATGATGCTAAAGTTTCCCAACCTACAACCCCTATGGCAATGGTTGAAACTAAAATGTAAAGAACTGTTGAAATTATTAAAGAAAATATTAAGGCTTTAGGAACTACTTTTTTTGCATTTTTTACTTCTTCTGAGACATTTACAATATCTTCAAAACCTATATAAGCAAAGAAAATTAAAGCGACTGTTGAAATAATTGCTGGAAAACCTCCAGGAGGCATTTCAAAGAAATTTACATCTATATCATTAAAGAAAAATATTCCAACAAAAACCACTAATAATAAACCAGCAACTTCAATCAATGATGCTATGTTGTTAAATCTTGCTGAGTTTTTAATTCCAAAATAGTTTATTAATGACAAAACTAGGATAAGACCAATTGCAATTAATCTTATATCCCCACCAATAATGTGAGAAAAATAACCTGCAAAACCTAATGAAACTGTCGCTGCTGCAATTATACTTGCTATAACGAGAATCCAGCCAACAATAAAACTTAGAGTTTCTTTATTAAAAGCTTTTTTAGTGTAATTATATTCTGCTGCTTCTTTTGGAAACATTCCACTTAATTCTGCGTAACTTAAACCTGAGAATATAGCAAGGAATGCTGCTATTACAAAAGAAAGCCAGAGCATATTTCCGGCTGTTCCTGCCCCCACACCAATTAAAGCATAAATTCCTGCTCCCAGAATTATACCGACTCCGTATAGAGTCATACTAAATAGATTAAGCTCTTTTTTTAATTTGTAATATCCTGTTTTGTTTTTCACGCTAAGAACTCTTAGATTTTCTATTTATAAAGTTTTTTAATCTCTATTTAGAAAATAATATAAATGACTCTAGTATATCATTTATGTGATAAATAAACAAGAATTTAAAGATATAGGGAAAGAACTTAAGAAGTTTGAAGAAGAAAGAGAATTATTAATACAAAAATCAAGAGAGATTATAACTTTAAGTAAACAAATTATTTATTCTATTCATAGAGATGATATTAAAAAGGCTGAAGAATTAAATAGGCTAATAAAAAAGAAAGTTCTCACATTATCAACAAATTCTTATGATACAACTATGAATAATGTTGCTATGCAAGAATATGTTGAAGCTGTTGCATTTCTAGAATTTATTAAAAACAATAAAATACCTACTAGAAAAGAACTTAAAACTGAAATAGAACCTTATTTATGTGGATTGTGTGATTTAACTGGAGAGCTGGTAAGAAAAGCAGTTAATTCTGCAATTAATAAGAATGCAGAAGAAGTTATAAAAATTAGAGAATTTATTGATCAATTATATGGAGAAATGTTAATGTTTGATTTTAGAAATGGTGAGATGAGAAAAAAATATGATTCTATTAAATGGAATTTAAAAAAAGTAGAAGATATTATTTTAGAAATTAAAATTAATAATACAAAGTTTAACTTGTAGATGTTGTTATATTAACGTTTCTTACTAAGATATGGGGTAATACGCATGGAATTTCTGCTTCCCAACTTCTAATCTGTTTTGGATCATTAGCTGTTAATACTATATTTTGAAGAATTCTTAGCATTGAATCGCTTATTCTTATTCCTTTAACACAACCATTGATTTCTCCATTTTTAATAACAAATATGGCATCTCTAGGGATTGTAGAAAATTCTCCTGTTTCTTGATTTTGAAATCTTGTATACCAAATGTTTGTAACATACAGACCATTTTTTATTTCCTTGAATAGTTTTTCTTTAGATAAGGGATAAATGGATTCAAGAACTAAATTCCAAGGTTGTGGTGCAATTAATCCTGCATTTGCGGTTGTTTCTACGTTGAATTTCTTTGCTGTTGAAGAATTATGCAAATATGTCTTAAGTATTCCTTTGTCTATTATTATATTATTTTGCGTAGGAACTCCTTCTGAGTCAAATTTAGTTGAACCTATACCATTTTTTATAGTTGCGTCATCTCTTAGAACAATATTCTCATCTGCAATATTGTGATTTAATTTATCTACTAGAAATGATAAACGAGCATCTACATTAAATGAAGAGGTTGCATCTCCAATTCTATCGAGCAGTGGGGCAAAAGCTAGAGGACTAAAAATAATATCAAACGCTCCCTTTTTTCCTATTTGTGGATTTTTTGATTGTACTGCAATTTCAGATGCTTCTTGACAACTTTTTTCAATATGAAAATTTTTTAAGATTCTTGATGAATTTGTTATGTGGCCAGAGGCTTCATTATCAAAAAAAGACCTTACTGAGAAGTGGACTAGGGAAGATTTGTCTATTGCTTCTACATTGTTTGAGGTTAATAGTAAATATTCAGCTTCCGAAGCTTCTAAAAGTCCAGAAGTTCTTTTTGCTCCAACTTCTAAAGTTTTATTAATTCCTGCCTCCAATTTGTCACTAAAATCATAGTTAACTATTTCTTTATCATATAAGTCCTCAACTTTTTTATATTTAAAAGGTCCTTCGGCGATTCCTAGATATTCATCATTTGGATTCATTAAAGACAAATTTTTTTTAATTAGGCTTATACTTTTTTCAATACTGGCATTTCTAAAATCTTGAATTGTTGTAGTAACTATTTTTTTGTCCTTAGCTACAAATATTGCTATGGAATTATTTACCCAAGTTTGAGTTATACTTACCTTATTATTTGAGAATTTAACTTGATTAGAGTCAGTAGTTCTTGAAATTATCACAGCATCGTCTACTTCTTTTTTTAATTTATTTAAAATATTTTTTGGAATTTTAGTGTCTATCATTTTATCCAAGTTTAATATTTCTAATACGCATTGAGGGTCCTCCGAACCATACGGGACAGGCTTGCATAGGCTCACCTTTACCGCAATTTCCTGCATGGTATTCAGTATTATTTGCTACAGCATCAACAGAACCCCATAGTTTGGGTGTTGTAATTTCTATAATTGGCTTGATTACTGGTTTAGTTATTTTACCATTTTCAATTAAATATGCATCAGCACCCACATATTTTTGGTTAAACCTTTTATCATCAATATTCCATTCCATAAAATTTTTTACAAAAACTCCTTTTTTAATATCTTCAAATAACTCTTCTTCTTTAAAGTCTCCTTCTTCTAAAACTGTATTGCCCATCCTAATTAAAGGTTCTTTATCGAAATCTGAGGCTCTAGCACTCCCATTGCTTTTTATTTTGAAAACATAGGCTGTTTCTCTGTTATGAAGAAATTCGTTTACTAATCCCTCTTTTATTAAAATTCTTTTTTTTGCTTTTACACCTTCATCATCATATTTATAATATCCAAAGCTATTTTCTATTGTTGGATCATCTATTACATTTACAACGTCAGATCCAATTCTTGTGTTTAGCATTTCTTTAGAGACAAAACTTTCTCCTGCTTGAGCTGCCTCTCTTCCTAAGATTCTATCTGCTTCATATGGGTGACCTACACTTTCATGACACATTATCCCAACAACTTGAGGGGCAACAACTAAATCAGTATAGTCTTTAGGGGGCTCAATTCCATTTCTTAAATTATTTGCCATTGTTTTTACTTCATCTGTAAGAATTTTAGGGATGTCCCATTCTTTTACAATTTCGAAACCAGCAGAAGCACCCCATGGCCAATATCTTTGCATTACTTTATTATTTTCTAGAATTCCAATTTGATACCAGAATGATATCCTTGGAATGATACTTTTTATTTTGGATCCTTCTGTATTCTCAAAATGTTGAGTTGTAGTTGAATCTCCCAGAGCTATAAAACTTCCTGTTATCTTAACTCCTTGAGACCTCATTTGTTTTTCTGCGTCTAAAAGGAGTTTTGTTTTTTCAGAAAAATCTACATCAACTAATTTTATTTTTTGTTTGACTTCATAATTTTCTTTGTATGTTTTATCAGATTCTATATTAATTATATCATTTATTTTTTTGTTAGAAGCTACCTTACTTAAATTTCTTTCAATTAACTCTTTTATTTTGTTTTTTTCTAATTCATTTGTAGATAGAAATCCTAATGCATTATTTAAAATATATCTAATACCAATACCTTCATTTTCCTCAAAACTACCAACTTGTGGAACTTGGTTTTTTAAAATAATTCCATTACCAATAGAATGGGTATATCTAACTTCTGCATAAGTTACCTTATTTTTTTCAAGCTCTTTTAAAGCAAATTCAACTAAATCTTCCATCGGACTTTCTGAGCTTTAATAGATTTTAAATAGTTTTCTATACTTTTATTCCTAAAGATGTATTACTCATTGCAGAAAAATTTTTAAAAGATTCAAGTTTAATTCAAAAACAATGACAATTTTAGAAGCAGACATAATTGCTGAGGGTAACAGAGTAGATTGTAAACATAGTTATATTATTTATGTAGATGATGGTTTTCCCCATGGCCAGAATTGGTGGTGTGATTTACCTAGATGTGGCCATTACGAAGGCACTGCCCGTTATGAACCCGGGGCAAAAATACGATTTCCTCCATTTGCATTCATAAGAACTTCAAATCCGACATTTGGTTCAGAAGAGATTTATTCCCATAGGGCAAATGAAAATGGCATTGTAATGGAATTATT
>Ga0209542_10017292_pt1 | contig 11833 bp, 11 predicted proteins | sample RifCSPhighO2_01_FD_184028 | JGI IMG/M metagenome (GOLD analysis project Ga0209542, IMG submission 184028) | Soil microbial communities from Rifle, Colorado - Rifle CSP2_plank highO2_0.1 (SPAdes) (version 2) | ecosystem: Environmental > Terrestrial > Deep subsurface > Rock core/Sediment ...
CGCTTACGGTCGTGGTGTAGGCGTGCCCCAAATGCAATTTGGCATTCGGATAGAATATCGGCGTCGTGAGATAAAACTTTTTATTCGTCATTGGCAAGCGCCTTAGATTTTTTGCGCTCTACATCGGAGACAAACTCCTGTATCGCCGCGGCAATCGGGACCGAGAGCAAAATCCCCAAAAACCCGGCGAGCTTTGCCCCCACGATGAGCGCGATGATAACCAAGAGCGGCGGCACGCCGACCACTTTTTTGACCACTACCGGATATATAAGGTGCGCCTCAAACTGCTGTACCACCAGGTAGAGACCCGCCACCAACAGGAGCGCGGTAACGCCGCCGTCGGCAAACCCTATCATCAGCGCCGGTATGGCGGCCAGTATCTGCCCGAAGACCGGTATGAGCTCGAAGAGGCCCGCAATGACTGCCAGCAACAGCGCGTTTGGTATGCCGAGTATGACGAGCCCGAGATACAAAAGTATGCCTACGATAATGCCGAGTATCAGCTGCCCCTGCATCCATTTGCCTATCTTTTCCTGCGAGCGCTTCCATAGATTGAGCACGTACGCCTGCTCTTTAATAGGCGTGACAACGCGCAAAAAGTCGTCGACGCCGGTCTCTTGTACGGAAAAGTAGAACGAAAATACGACGATAAGTATAAATGAAGTAAGCCCGCCGAAAAATGCCGAGAGCGTCGTAAACACTCCTCCGGTAGTATCAGAGAGTGTTTCTGAAATATTGCGCAGAAGGTCGGCCGACGATATCTGGTCGCCGACATTGCCCCACGGGAGTATGCCGTGCGTTGCGTCGGAAATATTGATGGCCGACAACGTTTGCGGCAGGCGCGAGAGGAAGTTTGCCGCGTCGCCAAGCAGGGGCGGCACAAAGACAAACAGTACGGTAAGAAACACGCTGGCGACGAACAAGTACATAAGAATGACCGAAAGCACGCGGTGTATGCGCCGCTTGGTTAAAAAGTTTACCGCCGGTTCCATCGCGGAGGCGATGACTACCGCCGTGACGAGGATAAGAACAAGGTCCTTTAAAAACCACAGAAGGGCGGCGAGCGCCAAAAACATAAGCACCGTTATAGTGCTGCCCGAGGTAATATGGACGCTTATATCGCGCGGCTTCTCCATGCTCTAACTATACCCGTATTTTGGCCAAAAGATATGCCGAGAGCTCGGAGATAGGCACGCGCTCCTGCTCGCCGCTGTCGCGGTCGCGTACGGTCACCGTGTCCTTCATTTCGGGAGTTTCGCCCAGCGTGTCGAAGTCGACGGTAATGCAAAACGGCGTGCCTATCTCGTCTTGCCGGCGGTAGCGCTTGCCGACGTTGCCGTTGTCATCCCACATAATCTGCGGAATTTCTTTTTTGAGTGCGGTATAAATTTCGCGCGCCTTCGCCCAGAGCTCCGGCTTGTTTTTAAGCAGAGGAAACACCGCCGCTTTAATAGGAGCCAGGTGCGGAGGAAACTTCAGATATACGCGCTTCTCACCGCCGAGCTCGTCTTCGGTGTACGCGCTTACAAGTACCGCAAGTAGTGTCCTATCTACGCCGAGCGAAGGCTCGATGACATGCGGAACCACCCTCTCGCCGGTCCCCTCGTCCAGACAATCGAGCCGATGATTCTGTAAATCGAAATCGGTCCGGTAGGCCAGCCCCCACAGCTCGCCTCGGCCAAACGGGTAGTCAAACTGGAAGTCGATGGTGCGCTCAGAGTAGTGCGCCCGGTCGTCGGCCGGCACCTCAAACTCGTGGATACTGATGCCGAGCCCTTTAGCAAATGACTGCATGACTGTGCGCCACAACTCAAAGTACCGCTCCCACTCCGCCGGCTTTACGAAATATTCCACCTCCATTTGCTCGAACTCGCGCGAGCGGAAGATAAAGTCGCGCGGCGATATTTCGTTGCGGAACGCCTTGCCTATCTGCCCTACGCCAAAAGGGATCTTGGGGTGATGCGCGTCGACAACCTGTTTGAAATCGACGAAAATTCCCTGCGCCGTCTCGGCGCGCAGGTGCGAGACGGCGGCATCCTCGCCGGTACCGACCTGTGTTTTGAACAGCTCATTCCCAAAATTGGCAACGTGACCGGACGCTTCAAGCACCTTTGGGTTGCTTATGATAGTCGTATCGGTGATAAACATGTCTTCGCGGTCGAAGACAAAACGCTGTTTCCATGCGGCCTTTATATTTTCCTTCAAAATCGTCCCGTAGTGGCCGTAGTTCCAAAAACCGGCGAAGCCTCCGTACAACTCCGATGACGGATACACAAACCCGCGCCGCTTGCACAGCGACACGATTTTTTCCATCAATCCTTCTTTTTCTTTGTCAGACATAGCTTTGTTTTACTGCTTGGGAGCGACTATGTCCATACCGCTGCTGAAGCCAGACTCAAAAAGCCTAGTTGTTGGAGCCTCTGCCGTTGCCGACACCGGCACTTGCGCAAAGCGGTCGGTACCCGACAGCATTGCCGCGCCGGTAAGCATCGGTGCACTCCCTACTTGGGAGGAACTGGGGTTAAACCGTATCTGGAAGCTGCCTGTGCGCGCCGCCGAACTGTATCCGATGCCCGCCTTAAGGTCGCCGAGGTCCCAGCGCACCGTGCGGCTGCCGGCATCGTAGGTAATAGTGCTCCCGTTCTGCGCCGCGACAAACGCGATATAGGTCGGCAGGACGGCCGATACATTCGCGTTGGCGACGGTGTTGGAGGAATTTTTGGCAGTCCACTCTATAGTGTATGCGGTCGAACTTTCCGCGCGCGGCGGCATGGGGCCTTGGTTGCTGAAGCTCCCGCTAAAGTGCAGCGCGCGTGCAAGCAGGTCGACGGCGGAAGCGAGCGTAATTTGCGTCGATGCGGCGAAAGTCACCTGGTCCGGCACATTGCCCTGACCCTGGCGCACCGCGCCGACCGTGAGTGATAGGTCGACCACCGGATTGGTGTAGACGGTGCCGCCGGCGCCGGGGGCCAGCGTGCCGAAGGAGAACTGGAGCGTGCCGCTGCCGCCGGGCGGAACCGCCGCGAGCGACGGGTCCTGCGCGGAAGTCCAGGTGACGCTGTTGTCGTTGGACTGATAAAAGCCGCTGCCGGATTGTACCGAATTGCGGTCGAACACCGGCCCCGAAAATTTTAATTTAACCTGCACGTCGCTCACCGACTCGGAGAGATTGTTCTGCCACGTAACCGTGCCCTGCAAAACTTTGCCAGCCGCGGCCGATATTTTGGAGCCGGTCTTGCCGTCGACCGCGATGCCTGCGGTGATAAACGGGCGGCGCACGGTAAGCGTTATGGGGACGGAGAGGAACGGCACCTGGATTTTGCCGGCGGTCTGGTCTTTGTTGCTGCCGGCGAGGAACCGAAAGACGCGTTCATCGCCCTCCTGCCCGTCGATGGAGCCGGTAATGGTGATTACCTGCGTGGTGCCCGGCGCCATGGTGCCGAGCCTCCAGAGGGTCGAGCCGCCGTCCGCCTTCGGGGATGCCGACTGCACGCCGTAACCGAAAGGATACTGTGCTTGTATCAGCACGTCTTGAATGGGCGCCTGCGCGTTGCTCTGCACCGTCACGGTAATGGCAAACGGCTGGCCGGAAATCGACTCGCTTGGGGCATCGACGCGCACCGACACCGGCGAGGAGCCGATGGTAATGGACGCGCTCCCCTCTTTGACAAAAACGGCGTTGCTCCCTTGTATGCTGTACTCAAGCGATGCTTTTATTTCTTGCGCCTCTCCCTCGCTACCGTAAAAAACCGCCGCACTGGTGAGCTTAATCTGCTGTCCGGGGGCGATTGCGCCGACTGATATGCGCTCATGGCTAAGCGACTTCTGCGGATTTTTCGGATCGCGCGCGCCCGCGGGATAGTCGATAACGAGGTCGGCGAGCTCTAGCTCCGCAGAGTTGCGGTTGGTGATGATAAATTGCAAGTTGGCCGTGGAGCCCCCGTCGGTAAGCGCGGGCGTTATTACTTGGAGGTCGATGTTCTCCGGCGAAATATAATTGCCGCCGCTAAAAAAGAATATGAGCGCGCCGCCGATTGCGAGCACAAAAAATACCGCGGAGCCGATAAAAAATTTGGTGGCTATCTTCATCCGCGCCTGCGCCGGCGGGACAATGAGCCGCGGTTCCGCAGGCTTCATCTCACCTTCCCATGCAATCGGCGCGTGCGCCTCGCTTGGCGTCAGCGGAGCGCGCACGTCCTGCATGCCCTTTTGTTTGCGGGAGTAAAGCGAATCTTTAAGGTGGTCTACACCGCTCTCGTCATGCGACATAAACACAAGTATATCACTAGAGGGCTTTGACCTGCTCCCGTAATTTTTGCGTATTCGCGTGCATCAACAGGCCAAGATACGACTGCCGGCTATGGTTAAAAGACTCCTCGGTAATCACGCCCTTTTGTACCAACTTCTTTTTTTCTTGAAGCTTTCGAAACATCCGGTTTTTGCTGCTTGTCCGTACCATCGTAGCGTGCGGAAGTGCTACATAGCCTAAGAAATCCACCCCTTGGATAATTTTAGTAATACTAACTTTGTGATGGTGCAGGGTAAGTTTTAACTTTTTGTGTAAAGTCTTTTGAATAACCGGAATAATGCCGCGTAAGTAGCCGGCATCAGAATGCACAATAATAAAATCGTCGCAATACCGCAGATAATGGCGCGCTTTAAGCGTATGCTTCGCCCATTGGTCAAACTCGTTTAAGTATATGTTCGAAAAAAGCTGGCTGGTAACGTTCCCGAGCGGAAGCCCGGTTTTTGAGCAAGGTTCGACCTTGCTCATCGGGAAGCTGCTTATAATTTGCCTCGCAAGCCAGCGAGTGCCGGGGTCGGGTATCCGCTTTTCTAAAAAGCCAATGAGGATACCGTGGTCTATATTTTCAAAAAACTTCCGGATGTCGCATTTGAGCGCATAGGCGGTATGGCGGTGATTGCCGCTTACCGTTCTCAAATAGCGCGCAAGCTGGCGCACCCCGCGGTGCGTCCCCTTACCCAGACGGCAGGAGTACGAATCATGGATAAACGTTTTGTTAAAAACCGGATAGAGAACCCGGAAGAGCGCCTGATGCACGACACGGTCCCGGACGCACGCTTTGTGTATACTGCGTCGCTTCGGGTCGGAGATAAAAAATGATACGTACGGCGCGGGGCGATAGGTCTTTATTTTTAGCGCATCATGTATTTCAAAAAGATTTTCCTCCAGCGCGGCATCAAACTCCTGCACGTCCGGCTTGCGCGTTTTGCCGCGTTTAAACTCTTTCCATGCCCCGAGCAGATTTTCTAGCGATATAATGAGTTCGTACGGACTTTCGTCAGAAATCTTATGAAGCACCCCCCCCCCCGAGATTGCCGCTCCTATCGTGCAGATTTTGCATAGTTTATATAAAGAAATATATCAGGCCGGCAAAAAAATTCCTAAGCGGGACAAATTCGGATTATACGCGCGGGTTGAAAACGGAGTACTTGGCTGTTTGACTCTCTCTATCGAGGCTGCGCTCGCGGAGCCACCCGCGAAAATCCTTCCGATAAAAGAGCTCCGCATAGCGCTCGCCGTCAGCAAGCGGCTCATTCGGCTGTGCCAGGAGCTCGAAGTAATAGAAGAGAAGAAATACTTTGCTCTACAAGAAAAAATCATAGAAGCGTCTAAAATGGCCGCCGGTTGGCTCGCGTATATGGAGCGAAAAAAGTCCCCCGTAGAGGACTTCCTTCCCTGATACTTCCACGCGAGCCCGCAAGTTGGAGTTCCGGTTGTCGGCGTTGTACCAATTGACGTAGAACTTGCCGTCGTTCCAATTCGCGTTCGGGACGTTGCCGTCCGAGTTGCGAGAGCCCGTGTTAGTGCAGCGCTCCGTCCATGTCACCAAAAGTCGTTCTGCACAACTTTTTGAGTTATCCGGCGGTCGCCGGCAGAGTACCGAGCCTTCAGCTCGCTAAAGCGCGGCACGCAGTTTCATTTCGGCAAACCGCTATTCCGTTAGAACCGGTTGTAATAGCCGTACAAAAATTGTAGCAGACAAAAAAAGACCCCGATGCAAGCATCGGGGTCGAAGGGAACAAGACAAAAGGAACAAGCGTTAAGAAACCGCCACGCGAGCCCGCAAGTCGGAGCCCCGGTAGTCGGCGCTGCACCAATCGACGTAGAACTCGCCGCCGACCCAATCCGCGCGCGGGACGCCGCCGCCCGAGTGGCGAGAGCCCGCGCAGAGCGTGACATTTTCGATGTCGAGATGCTTGCCCGTTTCATCGAAGTGTTTGAGTTCAAGCACCATGCGCTCTTTGAGCGTTAGGGTGTTGATGCCAGCTTTCTCGATATCCTCGGCCGACTTGTTGGCCAGGTCCGGGTCGGCTTCGACCGTTTCGCGCACCCACACAACATACGGACCGCTTGGGCGTTGCACAACATCGGTGACGGTATTGAGGTCATTGGTGTACCGCCAGGTCTTGAACGCCTTGGTACAGGCATCAAAGACAATGTTGTTGGTGATGCCGGTGACGATGACCACGGCTCGGCATTGGTAGTCGGGCTTCGGCGGGACATGCAGACCCGAGAGGTCGACGTGGCTAAAGTGCTTCAGGTAGAAGCGCTCCCACTCGGCAGTATCGAACTCAGGCATCTTGTGGATGCCGAGCTTCCGCAGGTCTTTGCCGAGTTGGCCTTTGTTGCGGATATAGTGGCGAGCCTTGTCGGGGTCGATGTCCCGACCGAGCTGTTGCATGACCGCCGCGCCAAACTCAAACGCTTCGCCAGGGCTCAAAGTTTTTTGGACTGTCCCACGCATGGGCTGTTCCTTTTCGAGGTTCGACCTAAGGGGTTCCTCAGGTTCCGGTATCAATTGTACTCCTTTAATTATAAAAGTCAATAGCTCAAAAACCCTTATTTTACAGCCCAGTCGCTTGCAGGGACTCGTTTATTAGCTTAATTAGGAGTTTGCGGGAGATTGCAAATGTGCTACAATGTACACATATGAATAATACATCCGGCAGTGCAACGTTTTCTGTTCGCGTTGAACGTTCGGCCAAGAAGCGGCTTGAGGACCTCGCCAAGAACACCGGGCGCAGCCGCGCATTTCTCGCCGCACAGGCAATCAATGAGTATCTGGACATCAATGAGTGGCAGGTGGTAGGGATTAAAAAAGCCATCCGCTCACTTGACGCAGGGATGGGCATCCAGCACGAAGAGGTCAAAAGGTGGGTTGCCTCGTGGGGCACTAAAAAAGAGCTGCCGCGGCCCCGTGCACGAGCATTATGAAAATCCATTGGTCGGAAGATGCGTTAAACGACTTAGATAATCTACAAACATACATTACTGCCAACAATCCAGAGGCAGCACAAGAGATTGTAGAACGCATACTTATAACAATTGAATTTCTTGCCCGGCAGCCTAGTCTCGGCAAGCCAGGCCGTGTGCCGGAAACCCGTGAGTTAGTGGTTGGCAAAACGCCAGTCATTATCCCATACCGTGCAGAGGAAAATACACTGGAAATCTTGCGTGTCTATCATCATTCCCGGCGCTGGCCGGACCACTTCTAAATACATAGGGCAGTCCTATGTATTACAGCCCAGTTGCCTGGAGGGAGTCGTTTATTAGTTTGATTAGGAGTTTGCGGGATGCGGCCGCTTGGAGAGCAAGTTCCGGGGAAAAGCGGTCGTCTTCGACAAACGGCGCGAGCGCCGGAAGCTCGGGCAGGTAGCCAAGGTGCGCCAAAATACGCAACACCAGCACGCACTCCACGCTGTCGGCATTCTCCTCCGTGTGTGCCAAGCTTTCAAACCCGCCGCGCACGGTTTTGTACAGTTCGGGCGTGTGTTCGGCGCCGAGCACCAGCCGCATTAAAAGCTTTGATACTTGCCCGAGCCGTTTGCGCTGGGCGGGCGTGCTACCTAACAAGTCACGCGAGACTCCGTCAACGCCGGTAAGTCGCCACTCATTTTTGCCGCGCACAAACGTATAGCGCCCGCGACTAAGCGTCTCCAGCCCGTAGCGCAGTTTTGATACTTCGCGCCGCGAGCTCGTCGCTTTGGCACGCACCAGCCCGAGCTCGCGCGTCAATATATAGACAAGCGTGTTTGCCTCGCCGACGGCGCGCTTTCCTAAAACTATGCCTTCGGTGATATGTTTGTCGTACATTTTTACAGTCTTTCAAACATGACTGCCTCCCCTTCTTTTGTCTCAAGCGAAAGCAGACCCGTCATCTCCATCAGTGCCTCGCGGTGCTTGCGTATAAAGTCCGCGTCTGCAGTTGTAATCAAAAGCCCCGGTCGGTCGGCCATCGAAAGCCCTTGTTCCTTGCGCCAACCTTGTATAGAGCGCACCCATTCGCGGAGCATCCCCTCTTCTTTGAGTTCGTGGGTTAGTTCAATATCGAGCACCACGTCTTCGTGCTGGTTTGCGTCCTCCACGACGTCTTTGACGTTTACTTCGTCGGCGATAATATCGCGGAGAGCTTCATCTGTCGGGAGCAATTTACAAGTCAATTTACCGAGCGGCTGGCGGATTTTTATTCCCACACGCTCGCGCGCTTCGAGTCCTTGGCTTGCAACCGTGCGCACCGCCGCCATGTCTTTAAGTAGCGCCTCGTCTATTTGCAAAGCCGCCGGCCAATCCGCCAAGTGTACGCTCTCCCCGCCGCCCATGCGGCGATATAAGTCCTCGGCAAAAAACGGCATCACCGGCGCCATCACGCGGGCAAGCGTAAGAAATACGGAGCGCAACGTGGCGAGCGCCGCATCCTTATCCTCGCCATCGGTCTTAAAGCGGTCGCGAGAGCGTCGCAGGTACCAGGTCGAAAGGTCGTCTATAAACGCGCCGAGCGGGCGAGTAGCTTCGTCGAGTTTATATTCTTCGTACCCGCGCGTGGTATCGAGTACGAGCTCGCCGAGCCGCGAAAATATCCAGCGATCGAGCACGTGAGAGCCCGCAGGAGCCTGTGCAGAAAAATAGTCTGGTTGAGGCGAAGCCGACCCGAGGACTTTTTTATGTGCAGGGTCTTGCGGGCAGTAGAGTTCATAAAAACTCCGCACATTATCCAATCGCATTAGCAGTTTTTTACTTACTTCATCCACTCCCCGCTCGTTAAACCTCAAATCCTCCGCGCGCACGACCGAGGAGGAGAGCAGATAGTAGCGCAGCGCGTCGGCGCCGTACTTCCCTACCACCTCCATCGGGTCGGGATAGTTTTTGTGACGCTTGCTCATCTTTTGCCCGTCGCTTGCCAAAATAAGCCCGTTTACAATCACATTTTTGTACGGCGACTTACCAAACAGCGCGGTACCCAAAACAATCAGCGAGTAGAACCACCCGCGCGTCTGGTCTAAACCCTCGGCGATAAAGTCGGCGGGGTAGCCTTTGCTCCCGAACCCAAAAAACCGCTTCGGATCAAAACTCTTTTTTCTGAACGGATAATGATTAGAGGCAAATGGCATCGAGCCGGACTCAAACCAACAGTCAAAGACGTCCGGAACGCGTTGCGCCATTCCTCCGCATGCGCACAACCAAGACAGCGAGTCTATATATGGGCGGTGCAAGTCCACCTCGCCCCGCTTGTCACGCGGTAGCGCTCCGGTCTTTATCCGGAGTTCTTCTATCGAACCAACCACCTCGACTGCCTTGCATTTTTTGCAACGCCACACCGGCAGGGGCGCGCCCCAGTAGCGGCTGCGCGATATAGCCCAATCGGGCGCGGTGGCAAGTCCGTTGTTAAAGCGCCCCTTACCGACATGCTCGGGTGTCCAGCCTATTTTTGCGTTTTGTTTGAGTAATTTTGACTTAAGCGCCGAGACTTTGACAAACCACGAGGTGGCCGCCCAATTAAGGAGCGGCGTGTCGCAGCGCCAACAGTGCGGGTAGCTATGCTTTATCTTTTCCTGTGCAAACAACAGGCCTCGTTCTTTAAGCAGCGCGGCAACCTTTTCGTCGGTCTCGCGTGGATTTCCTTTGGGTTTAACCGATAGCCCGGCAAAGTCGCGCACGGTCGCGACAAACTTGCCTTCGTCGGTCACGTGGTGGATAAGCGGAATCTTTTCCTTCTGTGCCAGAGCCAGGTCGTCCGCTCCATAAGCTGGTGCCAAGTGCACGATGCCGGTACCCGCGTCCATGGTCACATACGGAGCGGCGTACACCTTCCACGCGTGCATTTTGTGCTTGTGCAGCTCGGTTGCAAAGTAATCAAACGGCGGGAGATATTTTTTGCCGACGAGGTCCTTGCCGTACATCTCCTCCGCTATTTCCGCGTCTTCAAACACCGCCGCGAGGCGCTCTTTGGCGACAATAAAAAACTCCCCACCTACTTTTACTTTTACATATTTTGCATCGGCATTAACCGCCGCAGCGGCGTTACCCGGCAGGGTCCAGGCAGTCGTGGTCCATATAAGGAGCGCGGTGCCGGGTTCATCTATAAGCGGGAGTTTTACCGTCACGGCAATATCATCGATATCTTTGTATCCTTCGGCCACCTCGAAGTTGGAGAGCGTCGTGCCACATCGCGGGCACAGATGCATTGCCTTAAAGCCCTCGTATATCAGGCCCCGGTCGTACAAATTTTTAAATGCCCACCACACCGACTCGGTATAGCTTGGGTCCATAGTTTTATAGTCAGCCTCCATGTCAGCCCACCGCCCCAACCGCGGGATGATGCGCTTCCAGTCCGACACATCCTTCATTATCGAGACGCGCGCGGCTTGGTTAAACTTTTCTATCCCATACGCCTCGATATCGCGCTTGTTTTTAAACCCGAGCTCCTTCTCCACCAAGTTTTCCACCGGCAGGCCGTGGCAGTCCCAGCCCCACCGGCGCTCTACACGGTAGCCTTGCATGGTGCGATAGCGCGGGATAGCGTCTTTAATCGTGCTCGCCAAAATGTGTCCGTAATGCGGCAGGCCGTTGGCAAACGGCGGCCCGTCATAAAAAACATACTCCCCTTTCGGCGCGGGTTTTTGTAGCGACTTTTGAAAAATCCCCTCTTTATTCCAAAACTCCAAAACCTCCTCCTCGCGCAAAGCTAAAGGCCCTTTGGGAGCCGGTATCTTATGCAAAAGCTCTTCCCCGCCCTGTTTTGGGTCGTCGACCATATAAAAAACTATACCTTAAAAAGAAAAATCCCGCGCCTAAGCAGCGCGGGAGGCATTCGTAATGCGGCGATAACGTTTAGAGCGCCACGGGAGCGAGGCCACAATGACCCCGTTGTCGTCCTCCGGCAGATAATAGCTCTCGGTCGGTTGCGGAGAGGGCGGAACGCCATATGCCCGGCGGATAATAACGTGGTCGACCTTCCAGTCCAGATACATCAACGCAGAGGCGAGAACGTTTTCATTGCCGCACTGTATCGGTTGATGGATCCGCCGCCCGATTTGTTGGCAATAAATCGGATATTGCCCGCGAGCGATAAGAAAGGCGTTTAACGACCCGACTGCCTTCTCACCCATCAAAACGGTCCTGTTGGACCTTGGCCAAAATATTTTCTTTTGCTTCTCCGGTTCAGTCGTCGCCGAAAACGCAACTTCTGGCAAACGTGAAACTTTTCGAACTAAGCTCATTAGCAACCTCCCCTTACAGTGTCTCACCAAAACTTAGCAATTAGTGTTGTGGAAGTCAACTACATCTCCTCCGGTGTCGGAATGCCGAGGAGGTGGAGGCCTTGGCTTAGCGTTCGCTCAACCGCCGCGGCCAAAAAGACGCCGTACTCTTGGTGGGGGACGCCTATAACTTTTTCTTGCGCGTACCAACTATTAAATGCTGCGGCGAGTTCCGTCAGATAGGTCGTCACATAATGCGGCTCGAGTTCTTTGGCCGCGCGTGCAACTGCATCGGCAAAATGCACGAGGACCCGGGCGAGTGGGACCATAG
>Ga0209542_10017293_pt1 | contig 11833 bp, 16 predicted proteins | sample RifCSPhighO2_01_FD_184028 | JGI IMG/M metagenome (GOLD analysis project Ga0209542, IMG submission 184028) | Soil microbial communities from Rifle, Colorado - Rifle CSP2_plank highO2_0.1 (SPAdes) (version 2) | ecosystem: Environmental > Terrestrial > Deep subsurface > Rock core/Sediment ...
GAATTGATTGATATCACAAAAGAGATAGTTTATAGATAAGATTAATCCGTAACTTATTTAAACAATCTTTAATTCAATCTTAGAATGCACACAAAACGCCTTTTCTGGAACGATCCGTATTTGAAAGATTGCAATGCAAATGTTATTGAAATTAACAATGACAAAATCGTTTTAGATCAAACTATTATTTATGCTCTATCTGGTGGTCAAGAATCGGATTCAGGAAATATTGGAGAATATGAAGTGATTGAAGCAACAAAGAGAGAAGATACACTTGTTTACACTTTAAATAAACCATTCAATGGTAAAGTTGGTGATAATGTTAAAGTTAAAATCGACTGGGACAAAAGGTACAAACTAATGAGACTTCATTCGGCGCAACATATTGTTGCAGAAATAGTTATGCAAAATTATAAAGATACAAAAGACGCAGGTGGTGGAATTTCTTCAAACAAAGCAAGATTAGATTTTTCTGGCATAAAATTTAGTGAGATTTTGAAGGACATAGAAATCAAAGTCAACAAATTCATCTCAGAAAATCACACAATTAAATTATGTGGCGAAGAAAAAGATGAAACAAGAAGATTGTGGGAAATTGAAGGTTTTGCAAAAATGAATTGTAGCGGAACTCACGTCAAGAATACTTCAGAAATCGGTAAAATTACTCTAAAAAGAAAATCAGGCGGAGCAAATATAGATAGGTTAGAGATTTATTTTGCTTAGTTCTTCCTCTTCCCCTTCAAAACTTCTTTTACAGCTTTTTCAGAAATAATTGCACTATTCCCAGTCAAATCTTCAATTATTAATGTAGTTTTCTTTCTGCCTTCTTTAACATCCAAAACTTCGTCAATCAAATTTCTATATTTTTTTCTTTTTGAATTATCTTCTTCCATCTCTTTGTTGTCTTCCAAAGTTTGCATAACATCGTTCAACAACCTTTCAACGTTTGATACAAACCCTTCTGCATTAACACCGGGCTCAATTTTGATTTTCAAATCTTTCCAATTTATGGTCGCTTCAGAACTTTTAACAATGCGAATGTTCAAATCTTCAACTGCTGAAATTTCTAATGTAAATCTGGCAGGTTCTTTTTGTTCTAAAGCTTCAACATCAGATTTCTTAAATTCGCATGCATCACAATGCATAGAAAATATTGCAACTTGTCCAAAATAAGGAATATCTTGTTCGATTTCTTCTAAAATCAAAGCTGGCTCTAGGCACATCATACATTGTTGTCCTTCTAATTTTTCCATAAGAAGAGAAAATTAAATTTAGTTTATAAAGTTAATTAAAGTAAGATAGTTAAATTAAAGTAAGATTAGTGTATTTTTTCAAAATTAGATTATTTTCTAGATGCAATCTTCGATGCGCAATCAAATGTAGTTATTAATTTAATTATCGAAAAATGTTTCTTGGCGAAGCCTTCAGAGACTGCTTTAAGATAGAAAGTTAATTTTGAAATTTACCAACAACATAAACAAAGAATAAATAAAAAATAATCAGAACCTACATCTCATCATCTTCAATATTGTCTGTTGGAGATGGTGTTTCAGACTTGTTTCTTTGAACGTAAGCAAATTCTGGGGTCGCTACAATATAATCTTCACCAAAACCAGCTAAATCTCCTTCAAGAGCGTCACATGTCTTTTTCAACTTGTTAACTGCTCTTTTCAATTCAACTATATCTTTGTTTTTTAGTGGTGCAATATTGATTAAAGCAATTGTGGATCCATTTCTTAAACAATCAAGAACAGGTTTTATATCTTCAAAATCTTCCATAACGAATTGTTTTACAGCAACTCTTTGTCTTCCAGTTGATTCAGCACTTGAATCAAGTTCAACATAATCTCCTTCGTGAGATTTTTCAACAGCGCCACCTTCGTATCTAGGTTGATTTCGTCTACCGAACAATGTGTTTTTCAAGTTAAAAAAAGTTTCTTTCATGTCAATGCCTCATACAAGGAAGGTTTTCATTAATATTTAAACTTATCGTTTCTCATGAAAAACAAAGTTTTTCAGGAGTTCCAAAAATCATCAGATTTTTGTAACTATGTTCTTCTTTGGAGTAGCAAAAATGTGTTATTGCGTGGGGATGAAAATATAATCCGTAATAATTCAGTAATCTGAAGCTAACTTGTGATTGAATTTTAAAAATCAGCTTCATTCTATAACACATTTTATCACACAAATTTTAAATCATTATCTCATGAAGTTATAAATAAATCTGAGATTGTATCTAAAAATGAAGTTATAACAAAAGCTAATTTTGAAATTCATAAAAATCCCCTTCAAGATACTGAATAATTACTATAATCATATGGTTTTAAATAGTGGAAATTAATACCTGCATAAATGTCTTTGGAATCTGAACTTATGGAAATAGCTTCAATTCAAGTGAGTATAGATACATCTAGGTTGAAACTATCAACAAAAATAGGTAATCTTGTAGAACGAATAGAGGCTGGAGAAACGACAGGCGACAAAATTAGGGATTTTTGCATAGTCTCATGTGGCGAAATTAAAAACGGGAATTTTTATTCAAGATTGAATGAGTTAGACCAAAAAATTAAAGAACATCAAAATGAGCTAGTTTTGATGATTAAAACTGATGAACATATTGAAAGAGGTACTATATCTGCTGATTCTGCTTTTGTTCTAGAAAATGGTCAATATTATTTAGGTATTTTAAATGGTGAGCTTCAATTTGATTTTCAAAATAGAAATATTTTATTTCCTACAGGAAAATATGTTTCAGCAAAAGCAGTTGAAGATTGCGATTGGAAACTTCAACAAGGAAGTATCAAAATTAATTATTTGGATTTAAATAATATTAAACAAGAATTGCAAGTCTCTAAAATGGGAAGTAGAAATCTTGGTGCTTTGAATTATTCAATTAATTTACTTTTTGGAATGGAACAAGAATTTTATTTTGGCTTTGTTATGTATCCCCTTGCTATTAAGGCAGTTAGAGAAAAAGATGTTGATGCAATTAATACATTTAAAAAGCAAAAAGTAATGTTGCCTCATCAGATTTATGCAACTCGTTTATTGGGATATGAATTGTCAGAAGAAATGGAAGTATTGAAAGATAAAACCATTAATAGAAGAAGCAAAAATATAATAGATATATTCAGAGAAAAAATTACAGGGCAGAGAGTTGACGATGATGTTTTTAATAAACATTTAAGAGAAGCAGTAAAGCTTGGACTACATATTGAGTCATCTGAAATTGATTTGGGACGTGGTGTAAGATTAAATCTTCCCGAATACATATACGAACAATGTATTTTACAAGGGATTGAAGTTGCTGAGGTTCAAACAATTGAGGGCACTATTTGAAAAGTAATTTATTATAATGATTTTGAAAGAATCACTTACATTTTTCATCCTATAATTCATCAACTAATAACTTTCATCCTTAACTTTCAGATTAGAAAGTTGAATTGTCATCTTTAAAATAATAGAGGACTTTGAATAACCCTTGTTTTCACACTAATTCAAAGTACTCTTCTGAGGGTTTTATCTAAGGACATAATTTACTTTAAATTAGATGTCCTTAGATATAAGTTGAGAACATCAAATAATATCTCAATTATGTTCTCAACTTTTTGACTTTTTTTATGGGGATATTCAAAACCCTCAATAAAACTGTAAAATGTTGAAAGAAAGTTAATTTTTTAATTAATAATTTCAGTCAAATTTTATACTATGCCAAGTTATGTGATAATTTAGAATATTCACACCTCAATAATCAATCTTTTTTTATCTTCAGGTCTGATTTTGACTTTCTCTCCTTTGTGTAAATTTAAAAAACCTGCTAAAGGTTTGTTAATTCTAACCATCAACGAATCTCCAGATTGCCCAATAGAAGTTTCAGCTTCCAATCCCCACAAACCTTTCGCTTTTGCTTCTACGTCAATTTTTTCAGATGTAGCTTCATCAAAAAACTTTTCTCCACATTTGTCACAAACATCTGCATCAAATTTACCAACAAGTTCTCCATACAATTTAAAATCAACTTTCTGTTTTTTCAATGTCCCTTTTTCACATGTATAGCATTTTTCCATTTTATCTTACCTTGACTGTTTTTATTATGTATTTGTCTCCTCTGATTTTGTAAGCAATTTCAATTTCAGCGTAAATTGCAAGCAATCCATCTGTTTGCTTGACTTTACCACCCAACTTAATTACTCTTTTGATGTCTTCAATATTAATAGCTTTTTCTGCCATTCTGGTTTTGGCGTGTTCGCTTAAAATTATTATCATCAAATCCTCTCATATATCAACATATATATGATGAGTTATATATAAATCTTTTGTTTGGTTGTAATTGTTTAGTGCGAGAGTTGAATTTATTATTGTTTAAAATCTAATTTCATTTTAACTTCATTTATTGATGCAATATTAAATGCAGTCCTAACTTCATTATAAAATGATGTAATCTTGCATATTGAAATGAGTGTTGGCAAAAAGCGTATGTTGAGTTTTTTCTCCTAAAACAGCACGAAAATAGTTAATATTAATTTTGCTCTAGTAACCTTTATAAATCCCCCTTCAAAATCAACAGGTATGGTAAAAGTTAGACGTTGGAGTGCTTATAGAGCAATGGAAAGACCTTATACAAGGGTATCTAAATTTCGAACTAAAAATTATACAAGAGGTAATCCTCAAACAGGTATAACTCAGTTTGTTATGGGCAATATAAAAAAAACATATTCTTCAAGAATTGAACTTTCTGCAGAAAATAATGTTCAGATTAGATCCCAAGCATTAGAAGCAGCAAGACAAGCTTGTAATAGAAGACTTGACAAAGTTTGTGGAAAAGAAAATTATAAAATGCAGTTAGTTAGATATCCATATCATATTTACAGAGAAAATCCTTTAGCATCAGGAGCAGGAGCAGACAGAATGAGTACTGGTATGCAGAAAGCTTTTGGTAAAACTGTTGGTAGAGCTCTACAGATTCATATTGGCGAATGTATTGTAAGAGTTGAAGTAGACAAACAATATATTAAGACTGCAAAAGAAGCACTAAGAGTCGCAGGTCACAGATTACCTATGACATGTTCAATTAAAGTTGTGAAAGAGTAAATTCTGTAAAGGTATACTATTAAAATTTAAAAAATATAAATTTCAAAATCAGATATTTGTTCTACATCATTCTTTGATGCAATCTTTAAATGCATTTTTTAATTTAATTATCAGAAAATGAAAGTTAGTATTACTTGAATGAAGTAAGTTGAAAATTAAATCTAATTTTTAATAATTATAAATCAATTTCTACTTTTTCCATTTTTTATTAGCCATCTTTATGGCTTCATCTATAGGAATAGAATCTTCTGAAGATAATAATAGTTCTCTTAGTTTTTCTTTAACAGCTAAATCGCATATTGTCATTCTATATTTGATATAGTTGCTGTAGTATTTATAGTTTTTGGAACTTGGAAAGGTTTTTTCAATATTCAATTTCATTCTTAAATTAATATGTAGATGCAAATTTAAATGAATTTTTTAATTTCATCAGTAAGTTAAAATGTAAGTAAGGATTGCTGAATAAAAAAATTAGAGAACTAACTCAAATTATTAATTTTCATAAATAAATATTTATTTTTAGAACTCAACTTTTACTCCATAAACTCTACACTACTTTTAGAAATCATTTTCTTTAATTCTTCAAAATCGTAAACTCCTTCTTTTAGAGCTTTAGAGATTTCTTTATTTTTCTTTAATTCTTTCGAATATTTCTCTTTAAAATTCTCAATAACCTCAGAACCAAGAATATCGGATTTACTAAAATAAATAAGAAAATCTTTCCCAAAATCCTTTTGTAAAGTCTCTAACAATTTGATTTGATCAGAAATAGGATATTCTTCTGTTAAATCGAATACATAAACAATTATTTGTGCGACATATTTTATTGCCAAGTAAGCTAATTTTTCAATATCATTCATTTTATTAAAACGATTTAAAGTTCCAGGCGTATCAATGCATTGTATAGTTTTACTTTTGACATCAAAACATCCTATATTCAATCTTCGCGTAGTAAAAGCATATGAATTAATTTCTGGTTTTGCTGAAGTTATTTTAGATAATAACGTAGATTTCCCAACATTTGGAAAGCCAGATATGGAAACTGTATAAGTTTTTGTTTTAATCGAAGGGAACCAAAGCAATCTTTTTCTAGCAGTTTCTAAATACGTCAAATCATTTTTCACTTGCTTCACAATAGAAGAAACACGACCCATAAATTGATTTCTTCTCGGATTTACGTCTTTAAACAATCTTATATATTTTATTTCTCTTTCATATTTGTTATGTAATTCATTGATTTTATCAGCAGCCCACATCATAGCACCTAAACTTTTCTTTAACTGATCTTTGTCTAAATACAAAGCAACAAGTTCTTGGTAAAATGGATGCATATCTTCGAAAGAAGGAAATTTCTTGTATATGTTTTGAAAAACTCCTGTTAATTCGCTTCTTATAACATCAATTCTTCTAAGTTCTATACTTACTGACTTTTTTATTCTTAGTCCTTCAGAAGAACTTCTTGCTTCAGAAGCCTTTTTTGAGGCTCTTGAGAACGCTACATCTAAATAAAACTGAAAATCTTCTATTCTAGGCAGATGTTGGAAGTTCATATATTACTTTTAGAAGGGAGTCTATTTAAAGGTGCGGGTTACTTTACAGATAAAGACTCAGATAATAATATAAACTTAGAATTTAGTATAAACATTTATGAAGATTGTCTACACAGATTATTCCGAAGATACTTTGAACGACAGAGAAATAAGCAAAAAGTTAGTTGAAGATACAATAAAAAATCCAAATGAAATAGTTGAAGGTAAAAAAGAGAGACTTGTAGCACACAAATTGGTTGGCAAAAAGTTGTTGCGAGTTATGTATGAAAAAGAGGCTAATGTTTATATAGTTGTGACTGCATATTATACTTATCCAGTGAGGTACATGAAAAAATGAAAGTCAGCTATGATCAAAAAAGAGACATTATTAGAATAAAGTTTCAAGAAGGTAAGTATGATATTAGTAAGGAAACTGATGAGGGTATAATTATAGATTTAACTAAGGATAAAAAAATAATGGCAATTGAAATTCCATTTGTCTCTGAAAAAATACCTAATAAGAATCTTAAAGAAGTAACTATAGGAATTCCTGCTTAAAATCATCTTTCTTATTTCTAGTTCAGTAACCTTTATAAATCCCCCATCAAAATCAGGAAGTATGGCGGAATTCAAATTAGTTATTGGACAAAAGGATGGTAAATCCGTTCAAAAAGAATTGAAAGGTAATGAAGCTGATGTTTTATTAGGTCTAAAATTGGGAGACAAAGTTAGTGGAGATGTTCTAGGTTTGCATGGCTATGAATTTCAAATTACTGGTGGTTCAGATAAAGCAGGATTTCCAATGAGAAGAGATGTTAATGGAACACTTAGACAAAGAATATTTTCTACAAAATCTATGGGATTAAAAACTTCAAGACCTGGAGAAAAACAAAGAAAATCTTTTTCAGGAAATACTATATTTGAAGGAACTGCACAAGTAAATGTTTTGATTCTGAAAAATGGTTCAAAACCTTTAATGGAACCAAAAGCAGAAGAAGCTCCAGCACAGTAAGTTCTGATAATTCAAATGAAAATTTAAATTTCAAAACTAGATTACATTCTTAACTTCATTCCACGATGGGTAAAGCCAAAGATGAATTCCAAGATAAAAAAGTTATAAATTAATCTTAGTGAAGCCATAAAAGAAGCAAGTTAAAATTAAGGCGAATTTGGAGATATTGGTTTTTTTTAAAGATAATTTATAAATTCCAATTACTTTATGTAAATAATGGAAGACTTTATTCAATTAATTGATTCTGAAAACATAGATTCAAATTTAAAAAATTACATTATTCACATTCTCAAATTAGAATCCATTAGTGAACAAGAATATTTCAATTTTATTCATAATGTTAAAGGAAAAATCTCACCACATCTTTTTAAAAAAGTCAATAAATTTATTAAAAAGAAAATAGTAAAAGAAAAAACTACTAATCCGGGTCCAAAATACAGAAATAGCGATATTAGATATCTTGGCGGAAAAATAGAAGATTTTTTCAAATCGCCACAAATTGCAAATTTTCCAAAAAATGAAAAAATTTCATTTTATTTGTTTGGAAGTTTAGTTAATGGATATTGTAACAATCCAACAAAAAAAGAATTTGGAAAACCTTCAGATGATGGAAGAATTAGTGATGTAGATATTTTAGTCTCATTAAGCTCTGATTTTTTTGAACAAATTTTCAGATATAAGAGCCGTATATTGAAAAAAATACACGGAATGACGAGAACCGCTCCGATAGGAGTTAAATCCAGTTTTGGGCCAAATTATGCTGGCCCTTTTGAAAATTTATTGTTTGATTTATCAAAAATAAGATTTGCCGGAAGAAACGATAGAAGTGTAAATGTAGTTTTTGCTATTGATAAATTATTTAATCATTTGAAAATGCATAAAGAACCGCATATCAAAATTCTTGAAATTTCAACATAAGGCAAGTTTTTTAAATAGTAGTATTATAAATACAAAAATGGGGATTGAATACAGAACAAATGTTCACGAACAGGAATCACGGATAGTCAAGAAAGAATCAGAAACAAAGGATCATTATAAGATTCTTACTGACGAGCATGGAAGAGAAATCAAAATTGAAAGATATGAAAATGGAAATGTAGTGTTTCATATAGATGTTTCCTATGAGGTAGCTGATGGAATTGAAAAAAAGATTGAAAGGTTTTTTATATATAACGAATTCAAGGGGCACAATGTTTCAATAGAAAATGGAGATATTTTTGAGATGTATGACAAAGATGGAATATTAATTAATTTATTAAAAGGAACTTATGATTATTTAATTCAAAATGGAAAGCCGACTAGAAAATTATATGATTTATTGAGAGAATAAAAATGAAAAAAAAACTTAATATTGCGGTTCTTGGTGATACACATGGTCATATTAATTTAGCCATGCTAATCTTGAAGGAATGGGAAAAAATGTCTGTTCGAAAAATCGATTTGGTATTTCAAGTTGGAGATTTTGGTGTCTGGCCATATCCTCATACAAGAATTGATAATGCAACTAAGAGATTTTCAGAAATAGATTCTGAAGAAATATCTTTTCCTTTGTTTGCTGATGAATCTGAAATTTCAAAGAGATTGTTTAATCCAAATTCAGACGATTCTTTTAAAGCACCGATTATTTTCATAAAAGGGAATCATGAAGATTTCGAATATTTATACGAATTAGAAAGTGCATCTAAAGAACAATTAATTCCTGTTGACTATTATAGACAAATGTTATACTTACCTAATGGAAGAATTGCGTCATTAAAAAATAAAGGAATTAATTTAAAAATTGGATCTCTTGGTGGAATTTCAGAATGTCACACAAAAGGTGGCGAATATACTCATTCAGAAGCAAAGAAACTAATGATGCAACAATTTGATATATTTTTGGCTCATGAACCTTTTCAAAGTTGGCAATCTGAAGATGAAGGAATTGTTGAAGAAGTTATTAAATCTTCAAATCCTGCATATTTTTTCTGTGGACATCTTCATATTGTTGGACAGGAAATTAAAAGAATTAATAGAACTCACGCATACATATTAAATGAAGTTAATTTTGATAGGAGAGGCAAATTAAACAAAAACTGCATTGGGATTCTGGAGTGGGAATCAAGAGAAAATAATAGATTTGCTTTTATTGATGACTCAGTCACAAGTAAATTTAACAAAGAAATGTATAGATTTCCAGCTGATGTGACACTAATTCTTAGATAGTATGATGTAATTTTGGCGAAGCTATAGAAGTAGTAAGTTAAAATTGAAGCTGATTTTGAATTATATATTCATCTTTCTCTTTTTTTACCATATGGAATTTTCACCAAACACTTATAAATACCTCTAATTTTAAGTATATTAATGGCAAAAAAGAAATCAGAACAAACAAGCGAACCTATTTCTGAATCTGAAATTAAACAAACAAAGCCAAAAAAAGAGAAAAAAGCAAAAGTAAAAGACGAAACAAAGATAGAAACAAAACTAAAACACAATTCTGTTCCAGAAATAAACATAGGATTAGTAGGTCATGTTGATCATGGAAAAACAACATTAACAAAATCTTTGTCTGGCAAATGGACGGACACACATTCTGAAGAATTAAAAAGAGGAATTACTATAAGACTAGGTTATGCCAATACAAATTTATACTTCTATAAAAAATCAAAAACATATGGCGTAAAAGAATTTAATAAAGACAAAGAGCAAGGCGAAGTTGTAAGATGCGTTTCTTTTGTTGACGCGCCAGGTCACGAAACATTAATGGCAACTATGTTATCAGGTTCAACAATTATGGATGGTGCAATATTATTAGTTTCAGCAAACGAAAAATGTCCACAACCACAAACAAGAGAGCATTTAATGGCATTACAAATTTCGGATTTAGCAAATATAATTGTTGTTCAAAACAAAATTGATTTAGTTTCTGAAGAAGAAGCATTAAAAAATTACGAGCAAATAAAAGAATTATTGAAAGAAACAAAATACAAAGATGCGCCAATTATTCCTATGTCTGCATTGCATAGCGCAAATATGGATATTTTAGTAAAAGCAATTCAGGAATTTATACCAACGCCTAAAAGAGATCCTGATGCAGTTCCTTTGATGTTCGTTGCACGAAGTTTCGATATGAATAAACCTGGAACAGAAATAATGAGTATGAAAGGCGGAGTTGTTGGTGGTGCATTAAAGCAAGGTTCTTTGAAAGTTGGCGATTTAATAGAGATAAGACCTGGACGAAAAATACAAAAAGCAAATCAGTGGGTTACTGAACCTATTAAAACGGAAATTGTTAGTATTATGTCTGGAAATACTCCAATTACAAATGTAAGTCCTGGTGGTAGTATAGCGTTATTGACAAAATTAGATCCTGCAGTAACCGCTTCTGATGGTTTGTCTGGTTCAGTTGTAGGTATTCCGGGAAAATTACCTCCTGTGTGGTATGACTTAAGGTTTAAGGCAACATTATTAGAGAGAGTTGTTGGTGCTAAGGATGATTTAGTTGTTAAGCCTTTAGCAGAAAACGAAGTTTTAATGATAAATGTAAATTCGGCAGCTACAGTTGGTGTCATAAATGATTTGTCAAAAAAATCTGTTAAAGTCAAACTTAAATTGCCAGTTTGTGCAGACATTGGAAGTAAAATAACTTTATCAAGACAATTAGGAAATCGTTGGAGATTGATAGGTTATGGTGTTATTGAAGCGAACTAAAGTATTCTTTTTATGTGACTTTTAATGAATTTTAAAATATCTTTATTGTTTAGAATATTTTTTTCAGGACTTCGTCTAACTTTCATTATAGACATTTATTGCATAAATTTACGCATAAAATAAATATTAAATTTATTCAATAAAATTATAATTAAATCTGTGATTATATTTTGACGTAGTCCTCGTGGAAATATTGTGATGTTGAAGGATGTTTTTAAATTTTAATACTGCCACAAACAACATCATAAGAAATCCAAATTTAAGGCATAAGCTTTAAATAGATACTTATTTTAATTGTTTTTATATTCAATTCGGGGGATCATGGCAAATCAAGATTTAGGGCAATTAAGAGCTAGTTTGCTTAAAGCTCGTTTTGGAAATGAAGAAAAGCAAATAAAACTTAATGAACTAGAGATAAAGATAGTTGAAGAAGGATTTAAAACTATTTCTGAAAGAGGTATTGAGATTTTAATATCTGACTTTTTATTAACCTGTTATTATTTAAAAT
>Ga0209542_10017294_pt1 | contig 11833 bp, 10 predicted proteins | sample RifCSPhighO2_01_FD_184028 | JGI IMG/M metagenome (GOLD analysis project Ga0209542, IMG submission 184028) | Soil microbial communities from Rifle, Colorado - Rifle CSP2_plank highO2_0.1 (SPAdes) (version 2) | ecosystem: Environmental > Terrestrial > Deep subsurface > Rock core/Sediment ...
TCATTGCTAGGTAAATCAACACTTATCCTGATACTAACGCTGAATTTCATACAAAGCAATTTGCTTAGTCTATCAGTTGAGGGTATCAGGATTTGTTCACCAGACCTGAGCACATCTGAGCTCTTCGTTTGGCTAAAACTGCTATAAAGGCAAAGATAGCTCTGAATAAGTTTTGATTAAGCTAACTTTGACTTCCAATTAAAGAGTCAGACTTTCAGGCCTGCGGATAAGAACTCTCACCCGCCACGACACCATTATAGGGGATTTACAAGCGATTTTTATCAAGAAGGGTCTCAAGTCGTTTTCTTTTTTCAGGATGTCTAAAACCTACATGATCCTTAAACTTGAGCATATTATCCTTGCCGTAGAAAGGTATGCTTATCACATTATTTTTGTCCTTGAACGGTTTTCCAATTCTGATATCTAATTTATTCAGAAGCTTTGTCACGATTTTTATTGTCTTTGGATTCTTGGAGCTTATTGTTATATGATTACGTTCCAGACGAATACTTCCTTCAGCATCAAAAATGCCTTGAAGAAATCCTGTCTGAAAGTCTTTGCTCTGTTCAAGAACTAATTCTGGATTTTCTTTCAATTTCAGAAGTTCTAAGTAAAGACTTTTAGAATAGACATTCAATCTAAAATATCCATTCTTTCTTTGCCTTAGTGTTGATTTTTTGTTATAGGCGTTTGCTAGAATTTGTTGTACTATTTCTAGCCATTCCTTAGATTTCTGATCGATTTCCAATCCATATTCATTTTTGTTTTTGCTGTAATAAACAATTCCGTCGTGACTTGCACCAAAAACAAAACCTTTCTCTAGCATGGAAATATTTTCTTGTAGACACTTATAAATCTATCCCCGAGGTAGCTTTTCTCATGTCACAGTCAGCCATCTAGGCCAAACTGCGTATCGCTAACTCACGCTTTCACGGTTGGACACCATTATGTTAGGAGTCCAATCAATGCAGCTTTTGCGTTTGCACTCTACCCGCGATTTCTGACCGCGGTGAGCTGCACTTTGAGGGCCTTTGATACATTTTCAAAGGCGTACCGCCCCAGTCAAACTATCCACCTGCTGCTGTCACGCTTTCGCGTTAAGCAGCAGAGTCAAGAAAGGGTAGTGTTACATTGTCGCCGAAGCTCCTACCTACACTATGCAATCCCAACTCAACCACAACAACAAGCTATAGTAAAGCTCTACGGGGTCTACTCTTCCCACTGGAGGTCTCTGGCCTAATCACCAGAACAATAGTTTCGCCGAGTTCCAGTTCGGGACAGCACCCATCTGGTTAATCTATCATGCAGGCCAACTGTTACAGCCTTTTCCTTTTCTTTTTCCAAGGTTTTTCTTTTCCAAAGAAAAAGCTTATTTAATTGGCAAGGGATTTAACGAATCCTCTAACATGACGTTTTTTAGTCGTGATAGGATTTTACGCTCAATTCTGTTACTTTAGACCTATCAATTAATGATAGGCGAGCTTGCATTTCTACAAGCTTCCTCATATTTCTATGAGGTTCGGACTATATCTTCACTCAACAGCGATTCTATCTTTCTGTTTCGTGTTTGGCATATAGTCTCTGGGGATCCCGCTTATTTAGATCCTCTAGAATGTCATTTAGTTTGTATCTCCTCTGTTTACCATTAAGATTCATTTCATAGCATTTTTTAATTAATTCTACAAAACTTTCTTTCTTATGATGCATCTTGTTTTCAAGTCCTTCTATGATTTCTTTAAATTTAAGGAAATCTTCATTCTTTGCTAGCAGATTGTTTTGTTCAAAGAATGGAATTATCTTTTCAACAAGTTGTCTCCTGTTATCAACAAGGTACAACAACAAATCAGGCTGACTTGGCTTTTCTATTATTCTACCACAACGCAACTGAGCTTGAAAAAGTTCCAATATGGCTCTATTATTTTTGTGTTGCGTAATTTGAAAAAGCGGGTCAAGTGCCCAACCAAATCTTGCTGTATCTTCTTTCTTCATAGAGACGCAAAAACATCCCTCTGCATCGGTAAACCCAAGGAGATAAGATTTCAGATATTTTTGTTGCACGGTTACTCACCTCTTGCGGTTTCCTGCTGATTGTCCACATCACTTCAAGATTATTCCTTTCTCAGGACTTGAAGATTTAGGATGTTCCAGCATATGGCCAAATTTTACTAAGGCAGTATTTCCACCTTAAGACCCTCAGAGTTAGGGCCGGCCTACAGCGGGGCTTCGACCGGTTGAAACCAGTTTTAACACACCGCTAGTGGCCACGACTCGCTGGCTATACGAAGCCTTTCGGCTTTGCAGCCAGCTATGTTTGTTAACTCCGAAGAATAGGTTTCCTTATCTTGATTCCACGGACGCTTTTCCTGAAAATTTCTATAGATTTCGTTCTGTATATCTGAACTCCAAATATTTTGCCGAATCTATAGATTTTGCAGGTCAAACCTTGCTTGCTAAGGAACTCTGAAATTGCTTCCAAAAGCTTGAGGTGGCTATTATAGATTACAATTCTGTCTGTAACAGTCCCTTCTGCGTCAAAAAATCCTGAAATGAAATCCCATTTATCTTTATCCTGTAGATTATCAAAAAACTCTACAGGATTTTCTCTTAGGATCTCGAATTCTTTGTACAAATTTTTGGAATAAACTAATGATCTAGTCTTATCCAAAAATCCGTACTGATAAACTCGTAATTCCATTTCTCTGAATTTTTTAGACGCTTCTTCGGCAATTTCCTTATTTCTGTTGCACTGATCTATCCATACTGCGAACGCACGATTCTTTCCGTGATTCATCGTACCGTCGCCGTACAGCAGACCTGCAAGGTAAGCATCCATCAAGAATTTACATGCTGCGTGGCACATAAACATTTCTGTTTTCTACTCTTCAGGTTTGTTAAACAGTCCGATGGATCTTGTCACTGCGACCTGCCCATCACTGAGCAGGCACGTCATATACCTAAGATACGACGCTAATTTGCCGAGTTCCCTAAACTGGATTATCTCGAACACCTTCGCCTTCTCGGCGAGGGGCACCTGTTTCCCGAATCCTTTCCGTAAACGCTTTTCGCGTGAGTCGAAAAGGGTTTGTCGGTTCTGAGTACGAGCGTTCAATGTCATAACATACCAGGATTTTCAAGGGCTCCAGGAATTATCCAAAGCCGCCATACGGCAGCCTTATCGCGCCTTCCCAAAGTTCTCGTCATGATGACACTCCCTTTGGTTGAGCGTTTAAACATAGCGACAACCATGTTCGGACTATCCCGAAGCGTCTCCGGTATGGTAAACATAGAGCGGTTCGGGAATATTAACCCGATCTCCATTCGCGCACTTCTTCTTAAGGGTGCACTTAGGCTCGACTTACCCCCAGCAGATAAACTTTACTGGGGAACCCTTGCCCCTTAGGTGGACGAGATTCTCACTCGTCTGAATTGCTACTCCCGGCAGGATCTTCATTGCTGCTAGGTCCACACCCGCTTACGCGGACGCTTCTGCCCTCGCAGCACGCCTCCCTACCACATGCAGTTTGCTGCATGTCATTTGTATCGGCAAGGGACTTAGCCCCGTCCATTTTCCCCGCCCTGAAGCTCGGTGGGTCCGCTATATCGCGAGAAGCCCCTTTCTCTTGTAAGAGAAAGGCCCTTGGGTTCAAAGAGAACTTTTACTCGCTTCGCTCGAATATTATATTTTGTAATAATGCGAACACAGCGAGCCCGTTAGTTTTCTTTTCCCAAGGTCTTTTCTTTTTCTAAAAGAAAAGCCTTCTTTACGCGTTGTTTGAAGGGTGGCTGCTTCTAAGCCTACCTTCCCACTGTCTGAGCTTCAAGACCAAGTTCGATACACTTAGTCCCTATTTAGGGGCCTTAACAAATGTCTCGGTTGTTTCCGTCTCGGATGCCAAACTTACTCCAGGCACCCTCACTCCCGCCTGCGCAACAGCAGATTTGGAGTTTGACAAGGTGGTTGGACCTCTCGGCCCTTAGCCATCTAATCAGTGCTCTACCCTGCTGTCAACCATAGGCGAGGCTGCACTTAGATGCATTTCGGGAGGAACCAGCTATCACCAGACTCGATTGGCTTTTCACCCCTAACCCCAGGTCACCCGACAAGTTTGGACTATGTTCGGTATCAGGCCTCCATTTCGCTTTCGCGAAACTTCACCTTGCCCAGGGTTAGATCGTCTGGTTTCGGGTCTCAATCCCGTGACTAATCGCGCGTTAACACGACGAACCTTGTTGCCTGCGTTCTATCGCTTTCGCTTCGCATTCCTGCTCGCCACGAGAATGAACTCCCTGCCCCGTTTTTCAAAACGGACGACGGAATCATCTGCTCTTGCGAGCAGCGTTACCCGTCTAACTATAGGTACCTGGTTTCAGGCTCTTTTGATTGGGTGTTACCCCTTCTTTTCAGCTTTGCGGGCATGTTGCAGAATCAGTTTGCGAAATTTTTCTCTTTTCTGGCCTCTGAATAATCCTATAGAATATAATTTTTTGCTTTCTCCGTAAGAAGTTGTCAGTATTTTATCATTATAAATATGAAAGTTAATACTTACTTTCTCAAAAATATTTCTCACATCTTCTAGAAGTTGCTTACTATTTGAACCAAGACCAACTTGAATTACCTTTCCTGATAAGGTCGAATGTCCATCAAAATTTACAACCTCTTTTGCAAATTCAATTTGCAATTTAGTCAATGTATCTGTATTAACCTTTTCCAGAATTCTTTCATCGTTTTCTAAAAGAATTTTAGGAGTTCGAACAATTTCTGTTTTCCTACCTATTGGAAAGTCGAAAATTTGTGTCAAATATCTGGAAAGAACTTGTTTGTTGCTCCAAGTATATGACATCTTACCTTTTTGCATCAGAATTGGTCTGAATCCAAAAGATTTTTTTATCCAATTCCTTACTTCCAAGACATTTTCTTTTTCTTGGTCTCCTAAATCCCATCTTGCTGTCAATGGCCCTTTGCCTTTTACTAAATTTAGGCATCCATCAGCAGCATGAGCACCACAAAATCGTGCTAATTCAGGTGTCAAGGATATCTCTGCTCTTACTTTATCACTTACACGACCACATTGCAAAAACTTGATATTCTTGATTAAATTTCTATGTTGTTCCGTATGTTTCAGATCGTTTAATTCCAACATTTTATCTAATGCCCAAAGTGGAATCGGATGTTCGTTTTTGTATTCCTTATTAAAACCTCTCCAGCTTTGAAGCGAATTTGGATTTACTCCAAAAATCTCTTTTGCAAGAATCCTGTAACTCAAGTTGTTCTTTGCTACATATTTCTTGCAAAGTTCATAGAAAATTCTGTTTAATTCTAAACTGCCAAAAGCTCTCACAGAAGATTTCTCAGTATCTTTTGGGTGATGCAATCTTAGGATATCTATCAGAGGCCAGCTCATACTAGTACCGTATGCACGGTTTATACGGTACTAGTATATATTCATTTGTGGATTCTACAACACACTTTCCGTCACCGTACTACTGCGCTATCGGTTTCAGGGTGTATTTAGGATTGGATCTAGATGAGACCCGTATTCCTGCTCCTAATTCAAGAAACAGTACTCTGGATACTCGCCATTCACCTTCTCAACTTCGGATACGCGGCTGTCACGCTTTGGCGCGCTGCTTATGCTGAAACTTTTCAGAAGTTTTTGATCAAACTTTTTCTAAAAAGTTTATCCAGCAGACTTCTCCTCGTTGAATGAGGCAAGACACGAGTCCAAACACCACATTGCTTTGTCTTTTCAGCAAAGCTTCGGTTTGTCCTTTGCTGCTTTCACTCGCCGTTACTAACAGCATCGCAATTGCTTTCTTTTCCTGGCCGTAATAAGATGTTTCAATTCTGGCCGTTCGCCCTCCCTTGCGGGAGTATACAGGATGTCCCATTCGGCAATTCTCGGTTCGAAGACTGCATGCGTCTCGCCGAGACTTTTGGCAGCTTACCACCGCCTTCGTCGCCACCTGAACCAAGCCATCCACCAAATACCATGGGAGCTAGCTATCTTTACCTCCGGACCTGTGACCGCTTCATATGTTTTTGAAAAGGAAAACGCTAAAAGCGTATTCCAATTGCTCTGCGCTTAACCCAACGAATTTCTTCGGGGGCCGCAATCATACTAGATGATTATAAAATTACCAAATACTTTTTGACACGATCAAAGTTTCATTTGACATTATTCACGCCTTGTTAACACTGTTCAGAATTAGACAGAGAGAAAGCATAGATACGTTCTTGATTTTGTCATATGCCATCTACCTGCTGCAAACTTCGTCTTTTGCCACAAAGACCAAAGCCACTCTGAACAGCTTTTGGTAGTTCAACTTTATTGTAGAAATGCAGGATTTCTGACCCTGCGTAACCAGAAGTAATGTATAAAAATATAAAAAGGTTTGGGTGGGTCAAGAAACAAGTTCTGGATGATCTTTACGCAAAAAACATCTTATAGCTGGAACAAGTTGCATAACTACTGCGCCATCTTGTTCACGAGCAAAGACATCGTAATGAAATTCTCCATGAGTCACTGTACGAAGATATGTTAATTCTGGGTTTAACGCACTCTTGCGCTCATTTTGATAATGAACTAATTCTTCTGCCGTGAATGGTCACTAATTAATCTATTGTCCAGAACCCCTTTATTAATTTTCAAAGTATGAAGAACACGCAAATTTAAAATCAGAGTTCATACAATTAAGATTCAAGCGGGGGTTCCCTAGCATGGTCAATGGGGCAAGGTTGAGGGCCTTGTGACTTAGTGTCTACGAGAGTTCAAAGAGCCTTTTCTTTAGGAAAGAAAACCCTCGGGAAAAGAAAAGGCTGGAAATTCTCTCCCCCCGCATGTGGCATCGATATGTACAAAACGTATAATATGATAAATTACTGAATGAGTGAAAGAAGAGAAAAAAGATTCTGGTACTTTACTGAATTGAAAGATACAGCAGAGTTGCGAGAATGCAGAAAAAAGTATTCTGCAGAAAGGCTGTTAAATCCGGACTTAACATTTCCACAATTTGCAGCTCAGTATATGGGAAAACCGCTACCAATTCTAAATGATATGTTTACTCAACTGAAAAAGAAAGGTTATGATCCTCAAACACCTCCAGTAAAAGACGGGTCTGGTGTAGTGATCGCACAAGATATGTCATCTGAATTATACCAAGCTGTTTCTTTCCGGGTAAACAAGCCAGTTTCAGAAGAAGACTCTAAAGCAGTGACTGACCTCGGTTTTGAACTTTCTCAATAGGGCCCTTTATTAACCTTTATATAACTTTCTCTGGTATTATAACTGTTTTTGATGTGAATTTTCATTTACATCATTGGGCGGTCAGGTTTGGCAAAACTTGTTTTCTAAACTTGGGTATGCCCATCTATCTCATATAATATTGATGTCTGCATCAAGGCGCGGTTTCGGATAAGGCTGTTTGCCATGCGTGAAGAAATCATTTTTCCAGATGCAGACAAGCGTGATTGCGTGATGTTGTCATTATGCAAGATAGAAGCACGAAGAGACGCAACTCTATCATGAATAGAGGGACAGTAAATATTAGTAGTGCTAACCTAACAATTCCGGCTGATCCCGCCGGAGACTACCTCTATCAGGATTCGGCTAAGCCATGCGAGTCAAAGGTGTAGCAATACATCTTGGCGAACTGCTCAGTAACACGTAGTTAACATGTGCTAGACGATAGGATAATCTCGCGAAAGTGAGGATAATACCCCATAGTTGATAATGGCTGGAATGCCCCTTCATCGAAAGCCGCAAGGCGCGATAGGATGGGACTGCGACGGATTAAGTTGTTGTTAGGGTAAAAGCCTAACAAGCTTGTAATCCGTACGGGTCGTGAGAGCGATAGCCCGGAGATGGCTTCTGAGACATGAAGCCAGGCCCTACGGGGCGCAGCAGGCGCGAAAACTTTGCAATGGACGAAAGTCTGACAAGGGAATCCTGAGTGATGCCGCTAAGCGGTATCTTTTCTTCACTGTAAAAGCCTTTTCTTTCGTGAAAGAAAACGCTTGCGAAAAGAAAGGATTATATAGGTGGAGGAATAAGTGGTGGGCAAGGATAGACAAGCATATAAATGGGAATTGTCAAAAATAAGCAATGCAATTCAGACTTTCTCAAGAAGATATACAAGAAATTTACTATCAGATTGAGAAAGAAAAGGAATATTCTAAAATTCAAGAAATTCTCCTGAAAGATTCTAGAATTCTAGTTTTATTTCGTCTGAATTGTGGACTTGATAGAAATGCTTTTGCTAAAAAGTTTTCCAAAAGCGTTAATACAATTGCTAATTTAGAAAGAGGGAATAAGAAAATAACAACAAAACAAAAAGCAATTTTCTATACCTCTAAACTAAAGGATTTTGTTCAACTTCCTTTGGAATTTTCTAAGATATCTTTGAATTTTAAAAAATGGAAGATAGAAGATTCAGAAAGTCGTAAACAAAGAGCAATGATTAATGCAAAGAAAGGTGGTTTTGCAGCCGCGAAAACTTTGAGTTTGAATGAAAGAAGATTGAGAGCAAGAAAAGGTGGGGTAGCTGCAAGAATCAAACATGCAGGAATTCATAGCAAACGTCATTTATGGATGGAATGGTTCAAGGAAGGTTTGAAAGTAACAGGCAAACGTCTTTACACAGGACCTTATAACGAGAAGATGGTAAACGAACTTGAACAGAAAGTTGCCATTCAACTTGTCAAGTCCTCTATGAAATATCAATACGAACCGTTTCTGCGGATAGGAGATAAAAAATTCTATCCAGACTTTAAGACTGGCAACAACATCATAGAATGTTGTTATTGGGAAGCGGAAGATCGGTGGCTTTATTTGGCAGTTAAATTTTCCCTATATCATGGCTCTGGATTCAATTGTATTCTCGTAACAAAACAAAAATGCGAGAAATATTTTAGACTGATTCCAGATTTCGTAAAAATTCTAACAGACGAAGAACTTAATGATATAAACGCTTGTCTTTTGTCATACGGTTGCCAGCCGCCGCGGTAATAACCGCGCCACGAGGGGTAGTCACGATTATTTGGCCTAAAGCATCCGTAGCCGGCTTGATGTGTCTCTGGTGAAATTTGCAGAAAGCGAAGCTTTCTGAATTTGCTCCAAAGAAACAAGTTTCTTTGAGCTCTCGGAAAACATTAATGTTTTCCGCAGATGCTGTTCGCATCAGAAATGCTTTTTGCGAACACCAAATCTGGCAGCAAACTGTCAGAAGTGCTGGAGAAACTATCAGGCTTGGGACCGGGAGAGGTTGAAGGTACGCTTCGGGTAGGGGTAAAATCCGTTAATCCGAAGAGGACCACCTGTGGCGAGCTTTTTTCTAAGGAACAAATGAAATTTTGAATTTGAACTCCAGCTTTGATGTATCTTGGAAAAATTCCATAAAAGGCGTTCAACTGGAACGGGTTCGACGGTGAGGGATGAAAGCTTGGGTAGCGATCGGGATTAGATACCCCGGTAGTCCAAGCTGTAAACGATGCCCACTTGGTGTCACGGATCTCTAGGGGATTCGTGGTGCCGGAGCGAAGGCGTTAAGTGGGCCGCCTGGGGAGTACGGCCGCAAGGCTGAATATCCTCTCGGCCATATTTGTCGAGAATCAGTGAACTTAAGGGAATTGGCGGGGGAGCACTACCAGGAGTGGAGGCTGCGGTTTAATTGGATTCAACGCCAGGAACCTTACCAGGAAAGACAGCAGAATGAGGGTCACTCTGAAGGGGTTACCTAACAAGCTGAGAGATGTTGCATGGCCGTCGTCAGCTCGTGCCGTGAGGTGTCCTGTTAAGTCAGGAAACGAGCGAGACCTGTGCCGTTAGTTGCTAATGTTTTCCACGGAAAGCATGCACTCTAGCGGGACCGCTGGTGCTAAATCAGAGGAAGGAGCAGGCAACGGCAGGTCAGTATGACTCGAATTTCCATGGGTTACACGCGGCCTACAATGCGTAGGACAATGGGATGCAACCGCGTAAGCGGAAGCCAAACTCACAAACCTACGCTTAGTTCGGATCGAGGGCTGCAACCCGCCCTCGTGAAGCCGGAATTCCTAGTAAGCGAAGGTCATCATAGGTGCAAGAACCACAAATTGTTTTCTTTGTTAGATGAATTAGTAATGGGCGGATGGCAGGTGGCTTGACATACCAAAGGTATGTCGTTCTACTTCGCCAGAATAAATGGTTTGACTATGATAATAAAGAAAATTTTGGCACCACATGTTTTTGCATCTGTGGATTCTTTCGCTGAATACGTCCCTGCTCCTTGCACACACCGCCCGTCAAGCCATCCGAGTGGGTTTTTTGTGAGGCTCGCGCTGAGCGAGTCGAACAAAAAGTCTGCAAGGAGGGCTAAGTCGTAACTTTAGAAATATGTTTTTAGAGCGACAAACAAGGTAGCCGTACGGGAACGTGCGGCTGGATCACCTCCTAAATTTTTTATATGCAAGGTCATGATAGGCGCCAAATCGCAGAAGCTGCGGCTTCTGTGTTTTTCCAGAAATCTTTTTCTGAGAAAATCTTCGTGCTTCTGTCAAGACTTTTCCAAGAAGGTATATGATGTTTCAATGCATCAAATGTAAATGTGATCTCGATATATTATCGACTGCAAAATTCTCAACAAAAAACTGCAATCTCCTTGGTGCTATGACTGTAGCAAACGTGGAATGCGGCAAATGCAATGCCCTGCAGCTTGTTTCAGTTGGTCACGGCATTCTTTTCAGCAAGATTGAAGAAAAGAAGAAGTGAATATACGTAATTTTCTCGTGATGCTTGGAAATTACTTGCTTCCGGCTTAAAAGATTTCATGTCTTATTTCTATTATGAAGTCTGTTATATTTCTGGCTGTGCTGGCTGGAATGTTATTGCTGCTGGCTATCCCAGTCCATGCACTGTTCAGGACAAACGTTGATATTTCATATGGCATATTCAAGCCAAAGGTTTTCAGCGGCGGCCTTGGTATAAGTGTTTTTCACAGAAGCTTCGCACCCCGGTTTTCTGGGGGTGGAATGTTTTCTTTTAGGTTACGTTTTGTAGATCCGTAGCTAATTCTTTTTGTATTTTTCTACAAGCTTGCTTATTTTTTCTCTAACAGCTTCAGGCGGTTTTTGCATCTGCTTGCCGAGGTGCCAATATTTGCCTCTGTGATAAATAAGTGGTTTCTTTTCGCTGGCTGAAGCTTCAAGAGCTTCACCCACGACCATTGTATGGTCGCCTAGTTTTTCCATTTTTAGAAGTTTGCATTCAATATTCAGCACAGCCCCTTTCACCATGAGTGTATCTATTTTTTTGCCTTTGTAAAATTCAGTTCCTAGTTCCTTAAGCACCTTTATCTTGGGAGAAGCGAAGCTTCTCCGAGATTCCAAAAAGCTACGTTTTTTGGGAATTTTGTCGACATCTTTTCCGCTGCTGCCGCCAGATATGCTAGCAGCAACGTCTGGTCAAAGGCAGCTAGACTGACGCCAAATTCATTTGTGTTCTTGATATTAGCTTCCGTAGCTTTGTTGAAGCCGACGTTGACCATTATGATATGCTCTTAATACTCCCACGACTAAAGTCGTGGGTTTCTGAGAGCATGTCATCCCAACATTGTTTGTGTAATATCTGCTGTCTAAAGACAGCAGTTTTAAACAATGTTGCGGATAAGACTTGGAGAATAAGATACCTGATGCGTCCATTCGGCTGCCATGATGTTGTAGCCGTACGGTCCGTTGCTCGTTATCAATCCTACGTTTGTTACAAACTTTGTCGTCTTCTCGTCTCCCCATGGCAGGTCCATTGTAATCATCTCGTTTAAGGCAAATTACTGGAAAATAAAAAAGGAAAAATTGTTTATT
>Ga0209542_10017298_pt1 | contig 11830 bp, 13 predicted proteins | sample RifCSPhighO2_01_FD_184028 | JGI IMG/M metagenome (GOLD analysis project Ga0209542, IMG submission 184028) | Soil microbial communities from Rifle, Colorado - Rifle CSP2_plank highO2_0.1 (SPAdes) (version 2) | ecosystem: Environmental > Terrestrial > Deep subsurface > Rock core/Sediment ...
TTATAAAATAAAGGAGTATTTAAAGCTTATTTAAAATAAAAAAGAAAATTATTTCTTTGCTGGCTCTTCTGTCATCTTAAACCCTTTACGTTTATTGAACTTAGCAGAATATCCTTCAGGCATCTTCTCTTCTTGATTTTGCAAGAAAGAGATTTCATTGAAATTCCTTGCCTCAGCATCAGAGATGTATAATATGCTACCATTACCATCTGTAATGTCTTGATTTACTACCGGAACAATAGACCTCAAGAAATCTTCTGAAGACAACTCAATAAATTTACCATCCTTCTGAACACTACGCCAATACAATCCTTGGAATACATGATCTAATGCTTCTTTACTCTCATAAAGAACATGGATATCAACACCTGCTTCAGTTGAGTAAGTTGTACGAACCATATTTTTCTCAGGCTGAATGATATCTTCAAGTTGATCCTGTTTTTCATTATTTACTTTATTATTCTCTATCCCACCAAGTCCAGGATTAGCACAGCCTGTAATAAGAGAAATACCATATGCTAAAACTCCGATAGTTAAACTGTTTCTAATATGTCTCATTCTCACTACCTCCCAAACACTATTTAAAGACATTATTTACTACAACATTTCGTTTATAAGGATTATTCACTATAACATTTCGTTTATAAGGATTATTGTCTTATAGTAATCACTTAAAGATTTCTCCTGTTTCCATACTCCAGAATAATAAATCTAATTCGTCCATATCTATATTTACTTTCTTACTAAAATCTTTGAATTTATTTTCTATATCAAAATAAGTATTCTTTGTTAAGCTTTTAGGCACTTCATTAATCACTCCAGCTTTATGCAGATTTTTAAGAATGTGCCTGTCTAAAATTGCTAATCCTCTATAACCAATATTCCGAAGAAAATGCCCTGCCTCTTTCCATCCTAAACCTTTAACGTTGTCAACCAACCATACCCTTAATTCACGATTATCCTTAATCTCATCTATTCTTTTGTTAATAATAGCAAAGCTTTCTTTAGATTCCATTAAATATTTAGATTTATTATTATGAAATCTTATGCCCGTAATCAGTTTAGCAGGATTAAACATCTTAGAGTTGTAAAAATCCCTTTCTCTTAATGCTTTAATACATTTATCCGCAGCTTTAGCACTTGATTGTGGAGTTAATAAACAAAAACAAAGCTCGTAAAAAATGTCTTCATCATCCCTAACCTTCTTAAAATCATTTAGCCTATTCCTAATTACTTCTCTCTTTTCTTCATAATTCTTTTTAATATTATCTATCATACTAACACCATTACTTTAAAGATATCTAAAATATTCTTTCTTAGTTTATATGTATTCCCATAGAGGAAATTATAATATTCTAACAAAATCTCCTACTTTAACATTATTATCCAAAGTAAAATTAGCATTAACCTCTATCACATCATAAGCTTCCTTACTAGGGTAATAGACTTTGCAAGTATCTCCAAGGCATGGAGGCACATTTCTCTCAATATGCACAACTTTACTACGATTATCCAACCAAATAATGTCTATAGAAAACTTAACATTTTTCATCCAAAATCCTCTGACCTCTGGATTATCATAAACAAACAGCAAACCTTTATCCTTTTCTAAGTTATCTCTAAACATTAGTCCTCTAGCTTTTTCTTCTTCTGTTTCCATAACTTCTAGATTAACCAATTTATCTACAAAAAAAGCTTTCTTTTCCATATTACTACATCCTAAAATAAAAAATAAAAATAATATTAATAAAAGTTTTCTCATGCGACCTTACAAACATCGCACTTCTCTAATACTCTTTTCTTAGCTATCTCTAATGCACAATCCCTTAGCTTGCACACTTTATTAACAGCATCGTCCAAAACTATCCTAGTATTATTCACTACTTTTTCTTCGACCAGCTTAAACATCTTTTTTTCATTTCCGCCAATATACTCAACATAGCTGCTTATAACTCCGCCAGCATTAGCTACAAAGTCAGGAACAACTAGTATACCTTTTTTATACAGCAATTCCTCAACATCAGAAGTCATAGGAATATTACTTCCTTCAATAATAAGCTTAAAGTTAATATCGTCTACATCTCCTGCTTTAACCAAGTCGGGAATAGCTGCTGTAACTAAAACATCTGCTTTAATCTTTAAAATATCCCTAGATGGTAAAACCTTGCCTGGCTTGTATTCTATTACTGTCCCATTTTTTTCCTTTACTTGAGCTAATTTATTAAAATTTAATCCAGCTTTATTATAAATTACGCCTCTAGAATCGCTTATGGCTACTAATTTAGCGTCGGCTTCTGATAAAAATTTAGCTACAAACCACCCAACGTTTCCAAATCCTTCTATGGCAACTGTTGACTTTTCTAAATCTAATTTTGCATATTCGGCAGCAACTTTAGCAGCATGAAAAACACCAAACCCAGTACTTCCTAATTCATGAGGCAATCCCCCCATTTTCTTAGGCTTACCAGTGCAGCTTTTTTTGCTCCCATTTGCTTTTGCATACCATTCCATTTCTCTTTCTGCGGTATTAATATCAGGAGCAGCTACATAAAGGTCTGGACTTACAATCTTTAATGCCTTAGCAAAAGCTTCAATGATTTCTTTTTTCTTCTCTAAACTTATGGCCTTAGGATCTGCAATTATCCCAGATTTCGCTCCACCAAATGGCAAATCGGCCATACTAGTCTTCCAAGTCATTACCCTTGCCAATCTTGAAACCTCATCAATAGAAACAGTAGGAGTCATCCTTATTCCTCCTTTCCCAGGGCCTAATGCTAAAGAATCAATAACAACAAAACCTTTCATTCCAACTTTTGGATTGTATACTTGTATGACCTTTTCAGGACCAAATTCATCATAGTTTACCAAATTAATCACCCTTGTATTTTTTAGTTGCCTTCAAATTCTCAATATACTTTTCTGCTTCTATAGCAGCCATGCAACCTGTTCCGGCTGAAGTAACTGCTTGTTTGTAAATATAATCCTGCACATCGCCACCAGCAAAAACTCCAGGCAGATTAGTTCTACCTCTTTTATCAGTCTTAATATAACCAGATTTATCCAAGTTAACCTTGCCAGCAAAAATCTTTGTATTCGGATTATGCCCTATGGCTAAAAAAACACCATTACACTTGATTATACTCTCTTTACTTGTCTTAATATTTTTTATCTTAGCTCCTGTAACAAATCTTCCATCACCTAAAACCTCAACAGGCTGACTATCCCAAATGATATCTATTTTCTCCTTTAACTTGAATACCCTGTCCTGCATGATTTTACTTGCTCTAAACCTATCCCTTCTATGAATAATAGTTATTTTCTTAGCAAACTTATATAATGCTAGAGCTTCCTCCATAGCAGAATCTCCACCACCAATAACGATAGCAATCTTATCTTTATAGAGTGCTGCGTCACATACGGCACAAGTACTTATGCCTTTACCAAAATATTTATCCTCTCCTTTTATATGCAATCTTCTTGCAGAAGCTCCTGTTGAAATTATCACGCTTCTTGCATTAAATTTTTTCTTTCCAAGGCCAACCTCATAATATCCTTGTTTAACCTTAAAACTATCAACAGTGCCTTGGATGTAATTAACACCAAATTTCTGTGCTTGATCCTTACAATTTTTTATTAGATCAGGCCCCATAATCCCATTAGGAAAACCAGGATAATTCTCTACTAAAGTCGTTAAACTTAACTGATCTGGTTCTGCACTAGAAATAACAACAGGCTTTAAGTTTGCTCTTGCTGTATAAATAGCAGCTGCATAAGAAGTAATACCACCACCAACGATAACTATATCCTCCTTTTTAACCATACGACCCATCCAAAATTATAGTTTAAATAATTTCTCTTTTAATTTAAAAATAAAAAATAAAAAAATTAATGGTGATGAACTACGCAGTTTACGCAGGCGCTATATTTGGCCATTTTACCCACCATTAATAGTAAGAAGCCAATTAAGTACCATAGCATAACTATCCAGACGTCTGTTTCTGTATTCCATTGGGTCCATATTCCATCAATCATTACCCAAAATCCAACTGCAAACAGCACCACTGCAAATAGTCCACTACCAACATTACAGCTACACTTACTACCAGTTTTTACAGCCATAAATCTTTTTGCAACCATTAAGTTTCACCTCCATTCTTATTAGTAATTTATTTATATAGAAGTTTATAAATTTATTGATATGAAAAGGATAGAAAGCATCAGCCATGTAATAAATATTCTAAAAAAAGAGGTTAAAAGATTTAAAGAGCCGATAGTAACCCAATACGCTCGTAAAAAGGATCCATTTAAAGTCTTAATCTCCTGCATATTAAGCTTAAGGACAAGAGATGAAGTAACAAAAGGGGCTTCCAAAAGATTATTTTCAAAAGCGGATACTCCTAAAAAAATTTTAAAGCTAAAAACTAAAGAGATTGAAAGGTTAATCTATCCTGTAGGTTTCTATAAAACAAAGGCTGAGAGATTAAAAACAATCTGCCAAGATCTGTTAAATAATTATGCTGGAGAAGTTCCAAATTCTGAAGAAGAATTATTAAAACTTAAGGGAGTTGGTAGAAAAACAATGAATATAGTATTAACATATGCGTTCAACAATCCAAAGGGTCTAGCGATAGATGTTCACTGCCATAGAATTCCTAATAGGCTAGGTTGGGTAAAAACAAAGACCCCTGAGCAAACAGAGTATGAATTAAGAAGAATATTGCCAAAAAAATATTATAGGGCTTTTAACGATATCTTCGTAACTTTCGGCCAAAACATATGTGTTCCTATATCTCCATTTTGTTCTAAATGCCCTATCAGAAAGTATTGCCCTAAGATAGGGGTTAGTAAACATAGATAAGCCTTTCTTAAATAAGGCTAACTAATAATATTTAAAAAGGAAAGAAAATCAGATCATTTATGGCTAATACTATAGATAAAGAAAAAATAGCAAGGAAAAACATCCTCAGGAAAAGCAAAGAGTTAAAGGGAGTTATAATCAAAGGCTATGACTTTAACCAAGGCGTAAACTACAAAAAAATTGTAAAAAGCTTCTCAACTTCCGGGCATCAAGCATCGCACTTATCAAAAGCAATTGAAATTGTAAACAAAATGATTTCTGATAAAGCCTTCATATACTTAGGATATACATCTAACATGGTAAGTTCAGGCTTAAGAGATATATTTAGGTACTTAGTCCAGCAAAAGAAGGTAAATATAGTAGTTACAACTGCTGGCGGCATAGAAGAGGATATAATAAAATGCTTAGGGAATTTTATCCTTGGAGATTTTAGAGCTTCTGGCAGATTACTAAGAGAAAAAGGAATAAATAGGATAGGAAATATCTTTGCTTCAAACAATAAATGATTTCTGATAGAGCCTTTATCTACTTAGGGTATACATCTAACATGGTAAGTTCAGGTTTAAGGGATATATTTAGGTACTTAGTCCAGCAAAAGAAAGTAAACATAGTAGTTACGACTGCAGGCGGCATAGAAGAGGATATAATAAAATGCTTAGGAAATTTTATCCTTGGAGATTTTAGAGCTTCTGGCAAATTACTAAGAGAAAAGGGAATAAATAGGATTGGAAATATCTTTGCTTCAAACAACAGATATGTTGAATTTGAAAAATTCTTCCAGCCCATCTTAGAAGAGATTTATCAAGAACAGAGAAAAACAGGAAAGGTCATAACAGCTTCTGATTTAATCTGGAGCATGGGAAAGAAAATAAATGACAAAAGAAGCATTTGCTACTGGGCTTATAAGAATAAGATAAAGATTTTCTGTCCAGCAATAACAGACGGGGCAATAGGAGATAATATCTACTTCTTTAAATACAAAAGGCCTGACTTCAAGATTGATATTTCTGAAGATATTAAAGATATGAACAATTCAACAATTGGATTAAGAAAATCAGGGCTTATTATATTAGGAACTGGAGTTATTAAACACCATATTCTTAATGCAAACATGTTTAGAAACGGAGCTGATTACGCTGTTTATATGAACAATTCTCAAGAATTTGATGGATCTGATGCAGGAGCACTGCCTGAAGAAGCTATTTCATGGGGGAAGTTATCACCAAATGCAGAAACAATTAAGGTTTATGGCGATGCAACAATACTATTTCCTATCTTAATCGCGGAAACCTTTGCAAAAAAATAAAATGGACCTTACTTTAGAAGTAATAGAGATATTTAGAGAAACACATGATGTAAAAACGATAAGGTTTAAACTAGACAAACCTCTAAACTTTAAAGCAGGCCAATTTTTAATGTTTTATATGGATATTCCAGATAAAGATGGAAAAATAGAAAATGTAAAAAGGCCTTTTTCAATTGCATCTTCTCCAGAGCATAAGGACTGGATTGATATAAACTTTAGAGTATATTCTTTTGGAAGATTTACTACCCCATTATTTAACTTAAAAATAGGCGATAAGGTAAAAGCAAATGGCCCTTATGGAATCTTTACTTATGAAGAAGGAGAAGCTAAAAATATAGTTTTTTTAGCTGCAGGAACTGGAATTGCCCCATTAAGAGGCATGATAAAATTCATCAAAGAAAAAAACTTGGGTGTTAATATGACATTATTTTCGTGCTGTAAAACAACAGAAGACATGATTTTCCATGAAGAGTTTTTAAAATTAGCAGAAAACAAAAAATTTGTCTACATACCTACAATAACAAGGATAAATGAATGCAAAAAAGAATGGAAAGGTGAAAAAGGAAGAATTAATATTGAAATGATCAAGAAACATATCAAAGATCTAAAAGACCATTTATTTTATATTTGCGGACCTAACGAAATGGTTAAAGACTCAAGAGACTTTCTGATCTCTGAAGGAATAAATCCAAAAAAAATAAAGATTGAAATGTTTCATTAGATATTTCACATAATATTTATAAAGCTAATTCTATTATATAGAAAAATGATTTCTTACAAGACTAAAGAGGACAAAGAAGAAGAAATCTTTGCACTATTAAATCCAATAGTCAGGGATTGGTTTAAACAAAAGTTCAAAACATTTTCACCACCCCAGAAGTTTGCAATAACAGAAATTCATGCGAGACAGAATGTCCTAGTTTCAGCCTCTACTGGAACAGGTAAAACCTTGTGTGGTTTCTTAGCTATATTAAATGAATTAATAGATTCGTCAGAAAAAGGAATCCTGCAGGATAAGATTTATTGTGTTTATATCTCTCCACTTAAAGCACTCAATTCTGATATAGCTATTAATTTGCAAATACCATTAAAAGAGATGGAAGAATTGGCAAAGAAAAAATTCGGAATCAGGGTTTCAGTGAGAACAGGGGATACAACACAGAAAGAAAGGCAGGAAATGCTGAAAAATCCCCCGCATATTTTAATAACAACTCCGGAATCACTAAGTTTGCTCTTGACATCCCCAAAATTCAAAGAAAACCTAAAAAACGTTGACTGGTGTATTATAGATGAAGCACATTCCTTAGCAGAAAATAAAAGGGGTGTTCAATTGTCTTTAGCATTAGAAAGATTACAGAACTTATCTCCAGGAATGGCAAGAATAGGCTTATCGGCTACAATAGCGCCATTAGATGAAGTGGCTCAATTTATAGTTGGCACTAACAGAGATTGCAAATTAGTTAATGTTCCACTGCTAAAGCAATTAGATCTAAAGGTTCTATCTCCAACATCAAACTTAATAGAAGAGCCGTTTGGGTTAATGCACCATAAGATGTATGAATTATTAGACAGCTTAATACAAAACCATAAAACAACTTTAATCTTCACCAACACAAGATCAGCAACAGAGAGGGTTGTTCATTATCTAAAAGAAAAATTTCCAAAAAAGTATACTGAAAACATTGGGGCTCATCATGGCTCATTATCAAAAGAGCATAGGTTTGATATTGAAAAAAGGATGAGGGAAGGGAAAATGAAAGTCATTGTCTCATCTACTTCTTTAGAATTAGGAATTGATATTGGTTATATTGATTTAGTTGTTTTACTGGGCTCACCAAAATCAGTAGCTAGATTTCTACAACGACAGGGCAGATCAGGTCATAAATTACATGACACTATAAAAGGAAGGGTTATAGTATTGGATAGAGATGATCTAATTGAGTGCGCTGTAATGGCAAAAAACGCTTTAGAGCACAAAATAGACAGGATACATATTCCAAAAAATTGTTTAGATGTTCTTGCACAGGAGATTTACGGAATGGCTAATCAGCAAATTTGGGAAGAAAAAGAATTATTTGCATTGGTAAAAAGCTCTTATTGCTACAGAGATTTAGAAAAAAAAGATTTTAATGAAGTTCTGAATTATCTTGATGGGTCTTATACCTCCCTAGAAGACAGGCATGTTTATGCTAAGATCTGGAGGAAAGATGGGAAAATAGGGAAAAAAGGAAAATTAAGCAGAGTTATTTACATGACGAATATAGGAACAATTCCTGACGAAACCGCAGTCATAGTAAAAATCAAAGATAGAAAAATTGGATATATTGAAGAAGCTTTTTTAGAAAGATTACACAGAGGAGATATATTTGTTTTAGGGGGCAATGTCTATGAGTTTAAGTTTGCCAGAGGCATGGTTGCTCAGGTTGAACCTTCTCCAGGAAGACCTCCAACAGTGCCCGCATGGTTTTCAGAAATGCTGCCTTTATCCTTTGATTTAGCAGAGGATATCGGTAAGTTCAGGGGATTGATAGAGCAAAAATTTGAAAACAATAGAAAAGAGAATGAGATTATAGATTTCATCTCAGAGTATCTATACACAAATAAGCAGACTTCAACTGCTATCTACAATTACTTAAAAGAACAATATGATTACTGCAAGCATATACCAAATAATAAAAAAATACTAATTGAACAGTTTAAAGATGAAAGGGGAAACAAAAAGATAATCTTCCATACAATGTTTGGCAGGAGAGTCAATGACTGCTTATCAAGGGCAGTTGCATTCGCTGTATCTAGATTAGAGCACAAAGATGTTGAAATTGGAATAAATGACAATGGTTTTTACATATCATCAAGCAAGCCAATAAACGCCTTGCGTGCTCTAGAAGCCCTAAAATCAAAAGAATTAAGGAAAGTATTAGAGTACACTATTGAAAGAACAGAAGTTTTCAAAAGAAGATTCAGGCATTGTGCAATAAGATCACTGATGATCCTAAAAGTTTACAAAGGAAGGCACAAAAGAGTTGGTAGGCAACAAGTTTCCTCAATGATACTAATAAGTGCATTAAAAAGAATCTCCAATGACTTTTCAATACTAAAAGAGGCAAGAAGAGAGGTTCTAGAAGACTTGATGGACATAGATCACACAACAGAGATTATAAAAGAAATAGAAACTGGCAAAATAAAGCTCAAAGCAATCTTTACAGAAATACCTTCTCCGCTGTCCTTCAACTTAGTACTACAAGGACATTTAGATATTTTAAAGATAGAAGATAAAGTTGAATTCCTAAAGAGGATGCATAATGAAGTACTGGCTAAAATAAATCTAAAAAAATAAAATGGAAATCTATAAAGATATTGAGATAATTGACTTGTTTTTATATTTAAAGAGGTATAATACTTTAGTTATTGGGGATGTTCATATAGGATATGAAGAAGCGTTAAATAAAGAGGGAGTTTTAATTCCAAGATTCCAATTTAAAGATACTCTAACAAGGTTAGAAAAAGCAATTAAAAATAAAAGGTTCGATTCTATAATCCTGCTAGGAGATGTAAAACATGAATTTGGCACTATTTCAGAAACAGAATGGAGAAACACGCTGCAATTCTTAGATATTTTATTAGGATATACTAAAAATGTTATCTTAATTAAAGGAAATCATGATAAAATATTAGAGCCAATAGCAAATAAGAGAAATTTGGAAGTAAAAGATTATGTAAGAATGGGTGAGATTATTTTATTGCATGGCCATGTAATACCAGAAAAAAATAAAGATTTCAAAGATTCTAAAATAATCATCATAGGGCACGAGCATCCTGCAATAAGGAAATCATGATAAAATATTAGAGCCAATAGCAAATAAGAGAAATTTGGAAGTAAAAGATTATGTAAGAATAGGCGAGATTATCTTATTGCATGGTCATGTAATACCAGAAAAAAATAAAGATTTCAAAGATTCTAAAATAATCATCATGGGGCACGAACATCCTGCAATTTCTATTACTGACAAACTAAAAACTGAGAGCTATAAGTGTTTTTTAAGAGGTGAATATAAGTCCAAAGTCTTAATAGTAGTTCCTTCTTTTAATTTAGTAACTGAGGGAACAGATATTTCTAAGGAAGAATTATTATCTCCTTTTTTACATCAAGACCTTAAAGATTTTATGGTGTTTGTAGTATCAGACAAGGTCTATGATTTTGGGAAATTAAAGAATATTCTTAAGTAAATTATATTTTATAAGATATATTTTTAAACAAAGTAAAATATATAAAGGCGTTACTTCTTCAATTACAAGCTATTGTGCTTTTTATGGTTAATCACCCACAATATGTTGTGGTCAAATGAAATGTCCATACTGTCACAAAAGTGACACTAAAGTCGTTGATAAGAGGGATTCAGAAGACTCAATAAGAAGAAGGCGTGAATGTCTAAACTGCAAAAAACGCTTCACAACTTATGAGAGAATAGAATTGCTGAATCTTGCGGTTGTTAAAAAAGATAATGCGCGAGAGCCTTATAACAGGAACAAACTCATAACAGGTTTCAGAAAAGCCTGTGAAAAAAGGCCAATAAGCCAAGAATCTATAGAAAGGGCTATTGCTTGGGTTGAAAACAAATTAAAAGCTATAAACAAAAAAGAAATCCCATCATCAACAATTGGTGAGTTGGTTATGAGGAAGTTAAAAACGCTTGATAAAGTTGCATATATAAGGTTTGCATCAGTATACAGAGAATTTGCTGATCTTTCATCATTCGAGAAAGAGGTTAAAAATCTGTTGAAAAAGAGATAAGATGGTTGATACTTTAGGAGAAAAAATAGAAAGGGTTAAAAAAAGAGATGGTGGCATCGTACCTTTTGATTCTAATAAGATTGCTAGGGCTATATTTAGGGCTATGGATAATACTAAAAATGTAGAAAATGAAATCAAAATAAGCCCAGAGAATGATTCAGCAAGAATAGCGGAAAATGTGGTGACTGATCTTAAGAATAAAGCTATATCAAAAGGTGAAGACTATACCCCCCACATTGAGGACATACAAAATTTAGTCGAGAGAAATTTAATTCTAAGCGGATTTCCTGAAACAGCGAAGCATTATATTCTTTATAGACATGAGAGGGCAGAAATAAGATCACGAAAAATGAAAATTCCTGATAGGAGAAATTTAATTCTAAGCGGATTTCCTGAAACAGCGAAGCATTACATTCTTTATAGACATGAGAGGGCAGAAATAAGATCACGAAAAATGAAAATTCCTGATAGGGTTAAAAACCTTGTAGAAGAAAGTAAAAAATACTTCCAAGGCAATCAACTGGGAGAGTTTGTTTATTACAGAACATATTCAAAATGGAAAGAAGATGAAGGAAGAAGAGAAACGTGGGTAGAGACTGTTGATAGGTACATGGATTTTATGAAAGATACTCTTGAGTCTAGATTAGAGGAAGATGAATATAATGAGGTAAAACATTCAATATTAAACATGAAGGCAATGCCTTCAATGAGGCTTCTATGGAGCGCTGGAAAGGCTGCCAAATCAAGTAATGTAGCTGCATACAACTGTTCTTATTTGCCAACTGAAAAAATAAGAGATTTTTCAGAAATGATGTATATTCTTATGTGTGGAACAGGAGCAGGATTTTCTGTTGAAAATAGTGCAATACAACAA
>Ga0209542_10017300_pt1 | contig 11830 bp, 9 predicted proteins | sample RifCSPhighO2_01_FD_184028 | JGI IMG/M metagenome (GOLD analysis project Ga0209542, IMG submission 184028) | Soil microbial communities from Rifle, Colorado - Rifle CSP2_plank highO2_0.1 (SPAdes) (version 2) | ecosystem: Environmental > Terrestrial > Deep subsurface > Rock core/Sediment ...
TGGGGTCGGCATGACACTGCCGGATACCATTACGCTCTACCAAGCCCCTATCGAAGAGGCGGCCGAGGAAGACGGCATGCCCGTCGCGCAAGTCATAGCGGAGACGATTTGGCACGAGTTTGCGCACCATTTCGGCATGGATGAGCATGAGGTGCGGGAGCGGGAGCAAAAAAGGGAGGGTTCTTAGAGTACAAGATTTTTCTGCTGAAAAATCTCTCGACTGCCGCGCCGTCGCGCGGCAGAGCCTCCAATAACCCTCCCTTTTTTGCTCTCGCACATGGTATAAATACGGCATGGCAAAGTTGTCGGAAACATTGCGCGAGCGCGGCTATGCCTACCAGTTTTCCGCTGAAAAGCTTGAAACGATTACTGATGGGCCGAAGCGCACGGTCTACTTCGGTATAGACCCGTCGGCGGACTCGCTCCATGTGGGCAATCTTGTCGGGCTCTTGGTCTTGCGGCGCTTTCTGGAAGATGGGCACAAAATTATTATTCTCACGGGGGGCGGGACGGGGATGATAGGCGACCCCGGCGGAAAGAGCGAGGAGCGCAATCTACTCGATGAGGAAACCATTGCCAAGAATTCCAAGGCCGTCGCCGCGCAAATACGGCGCGTGTTCGGCAAAGACGATTTTATCGAAGAGAACAACGCAACATGGCTCACCACGCTCAACCTGCTGGAATTTCTCCGCGAGGTCGGCAAGCACTTCACGGTCAACGCGATGATAAAGAAAGACATGGTGCGCGAGCGTCTCGACAAAGAAGCGCCGCTTTCGTTCACAGAATTCAGCTATTCGCTCCTGCAGGGGTACGACTTTTTATATCTGAATCAGAAATACGGGTGCGACGTGCAAGTGGGCGGCTCCGACCAATGGAGCAATATCCTCGCGGGCGTCGAATTCATCCGCAAGAAGGCGGGGAAAGAGGTATTCGCGTTCACATGGCCGCTCGTGGTAAACAAGTCGAACGGCAAGAAATTCGGCAAGAGCGAGGACGGCGCGGTATGGCTCGACGCGGAGAAAACATCGCCGTTCAAGATGTATCAGTTTTTCCTTAACGTGGAAGATGATGCCGTGCAAGAGCTTCTGCTGAAGTTGACGATGCTGACGGGCGCGGAAATAGACGCGGCGATGGAAATGCACAAGCGCCATCCGGCCGCGCGCCACGGACAGGAGATTCTCGCGCGCGAGGTCACCACGCTCGTCCATGGCGCGGAGACGCTCGCGACCGCTGAACAAATTTCACAAGTGCTTTTCGGCGACGGCGGCGTCAAAGATATTTCAGTGGCGGCGGCGAAAGCACTGGCGGCATCCGCTCCGTCATGTGCAGTTTCGGGAGAGGCCGAGCTTGTCGATGTTCTTGTTGATTCGAAACTTGCGACGTCGAAACGCGAGGCTCGCCAATTCATCACTGATGGTGCTGTCACACTCAACGGTGAAGCGCTGACCGAAAAGAAATCCGCGTTGGAAAAGTCAGATTTTACCCATAATGTGGCTCTGTTGAAGCGCGGAAAGCGCAATGTCTGCGTGCTCGTGCTCTCGTGATAGACTGGATATATGAAAGGCGGAGGATTCAACAAAGACAACAACAAGCCCCACTACGACAAACCGCAGTCGCGTCAGTCGACGCCGATACGCATGCAGTCGCGCAAGATGCAATTCGGTAAATCCCGTCGCGCCATTCCCCGTAGCAAGTAGAACGTGAAGCGGCCGATTTCGTTTGAAATAGAGAAGGGGGGCGCCGGTCTTGCCCGCGCCGGTGTTATACGCACGCCGCACGGCGGCATACAAACGCCCGCATTTATCGCCGTGGCGACGAAAGCCACGACTAAAGGCCTCGGTTCTTTTATGTACCCGCAGATGGGAATACAAGCCGTCATAGCGAATGCGTACCACCTCTATCTCACGCCGGGGGAGAAAATCGTCGGGCACGCAGGCGGGGTGGGGAAATTTATGGCGTGGGACGGCCCTACCATGACCGACTCGGGCGGTTTTCAGGTGTTTTCGCTCGGAGAAGGATTCGGAAAGAAGGTGTCCAAAATATCGGTCGAGGAACAACCGAGGGAAGCCGATATCGCCGTCTGGGATGAGGATATTGCCACTTCGCACGGCAAACTCGCCATTGTGGACGACGAGGGAGTCACGTTCACGTCTCATGCAAACGGCTCTCTGCACCGCTTTACGCCGGAGCGCTCAATTGAAATCCAGCACGCGCTCGGTGCCGACATCATTTTTGCGTTTGACGAATGCACGTCGCCCGCGGCCGGTCGCGAATATCAAAAGGAGGCGATGGACCGCACACATCGCTGGGCTCGGCGTAGCCTCATCGCGCACCGTCAGAATATAGACGCGAATGCTCAACAGGGCTTGTACGGCATCGTACAGGGCGGGCGGTTCGAAGACTTGCGCCTTGAATCGGCGCGCACGCTCGCGGAGATGGATTTTGACGGCTACGGCATCGGCGGCTCTTTCAGCAAAGAGGACATCCTCGGCATTCTCGAAAAGGTGAATCGCGAATTGCCCGAAGAGAAGCCGCGGCATTTGCTCGGTATCGGCGAGCCGGAAGACCTGTTTATCGGAGTAGCGGCCGGCATCGACACGTTTGATTGCGTCCTACCTACGAGGAACGGTCGCAATGGAACGGTCTACACATTTTTCGGCAAGACAAGTATCGAGCTTGCGGAATTCAGTGAAGACTTGCGACCGATAGACCCTGATTGTGATTGTTTTGTATGTAAGCAGTATTCACGCAGTTACATCCGGCATTTATTTAAATCCGGCGAGATGCTCGCGGGGGTGCTTGCGAGCGCGCATAACATGCGCTTTCTTACGCGACTTGCGGAGGAAATCCGCCAGTCAATACTCGACGGACGATTTGATGCCTATAAAGAGGAATTTCTCGGACGGTACTCAAGTTAGGGAAATCTTGGTACAGTGTCGCTTTGCGTATGAGCACATCCGGAGTTTTCAGGCTGAAGAGTGGCTATCTGCCGGACGGAGACCAGCCTGTTGCTATAGAGGCGCTCGTCGAGGGGCTCAAAGAGGGGAAGCGCGACCAGACGCTTCTTGGTGTCACGGGTTCGGGCAAGACGTTTGCCGTCGCCAACATCATTGAGCGTGTACAGCGCCCGACACTCGTCATCGCTCACAACAAAACGCTTGCGGCACAGCTCGCGAGCGAGTATCGCGAGTTCTTTCCTGATGCGGCCGTGCATTATTTCGTCTCGTACTACGATTACTATCAGCCGGAGGCATATGTGCCGGTGACCGACACCTATATCGAGAAGGAGGCGATGGTGAATGAAGACATCGAACGTTTGCGACACGCCGCGACACAGGCGCTCCTCACGCGCAAAGACGTCATCGTGGTCGCTTCCGTCTCCTGTATCTACGGATTGGGCTCACCCGTGGAGTATCAGAAGGTGAATCTCAAGCTCACGGCAGGCGAGCCGATGACCCGCGCCACGCTCACCCGCAAACTTATCGCGATATATTTTGAACGGACGACGGGCGATTTGTCGCCGGGAACATTCCGCGCGCTCGGCTCGACCATCGAAATCATGCCCGCGAGCGAGCGAGTGATTTACCGCATCGACCTCGCGGGCGGGAAAATTGCGAAAATCGAGGAGGTGGATGCGATGACGCGCGAACTGGGGCATAAGCATGACGCGGTATTTATTTTCCCCGCGCGGCAGTACGTCACCCCCAAGGACGTGGTGGACGCCGCTCTCGCCGACATGGAAAAGGAATTGAAGGACCGGCTCAAGCAACTCGACGACTCGGGAAAAATACTCGAAGCCGAGCGGCTCAAGCGTCGCACGCGGCAGGACATCACGATGATACGCGAATTCGGCTATTGCAACGGCATCGAGAACTATTCGCGCCATTTCGACAGGCGAAAACCCGGCGAACCGCCGTATACATTGTTGAGTTACTTTCCAAAAGACTTTCTTACCGTCATCGACGAGTCACACGTCACCATTCCGCAGATAGGCGGCATGTACGCGGGAGACCGCTCGCGCAAGGACACGCTCGTCGAGCACGGCTTCCGTTTGCCGAGCGCGGTCGACAACCGGCCGCTGACTTTCGACGAATTCGAGGCGCGAGTCGGCCAGAAAATATACACATCGGCCACGCCGGGAAAATACGAGGCGGAACATAGCGGGAAGCTGGTCGAGATGGTCATTCGCCCGACGGGACTCATCGACCCCGAGATTATCGTGCGGCCCATCGTTTCAGGCCCATTTAGGACACGCCGTGTCCTAAATCAATATCCTGGACAGATTGTGGATTTCATAACTGAAGTGGAGGCGGTCACCAAGCATGGTGGGCGCTCGATGGTGACGGTGCTGACCAAGAAGATGGCGGAAGATCTCGCGACGTTTCTTGAGGAGAAAAAAATAAAAGCACGGTATGTGCACAGCGATGTGAAGACTATCGAGCGCATTGAGATACTGACTGAGTTCCGCCGTGGAACCTTCGATGTGTTGGTCGGCGTTAACCTGTTACGCGAAGGGCTGGACCTGCCGGAGGTGGAATTCGTAGGCATTATGGATGCCGACAAGGAAGGATTTCTGCGCTCCGAGACGTCGCTCATTCAGACGATAGGCCGCGCGGCGCGCAATGTGCATGGCCGTGTCATTCTGTATGCCGACAATGTAACGGGCTCGATGGAGCGGGCGATAGGCGAGACGAACAGGCGCCGCGCGATACAGCTCGCGTACAACAAAAAGCACAAGATAACGCCGAAGACGATTCAAAAACGCATCAGCGATATCATGGGCGATATAGAAAAAAATCGCAGGCGTGCGGTCGTGCAACTCGCCACGGAGGATGTTGCGGCATTCGGAGGCGACCCGAAGAAAGCGATCGCCGAGAAGCGCCGTCAGATGCATGCGGCGGCCGACGAGCTGGATTTTGAGACGGCGGCATTGCTTCGCGACGAGGTACAGGAGCTTGAGAAAGAATTCAAGCGCATCAAGCAACCAATGAAGTGACTTTCTATAGGTACATTATAACAAGCCGGTCGGCCTGTTATAATGTACTCAATCTTTTGGCGGTCATTCGCGCGCGCAGTGGATTACGAACGCGTTCGGAACATCCGTTCATGGTACGCTGATACCGTGGGACTTCATTTCAATCCTGCAGACATACAATCCATCGGCATCGGTCTCGCCGCGTTTCTGGCGACGGTGCTTACGGCATTTGTTTTCATCAGCGCTCGACACGAACGCTTGGGTAGGCCGATGTGGATTACACTCGCCGCCTGCACGGTATGGGCGTGGTTCGGCTTTCTGTATCACGTCGTTCCGGGTCTCTCGCTGGCACGCGAAATGCGGGTCGTGTCGGTGATGGGCATAGTCTGGATTTCGATGTCACAAATGAATTTTGCCATCGCCTATCTGACCGAACGCGTCCGATTGGGCCGGGTGGCCGACGCCATCCGATATTTCGCGTTTGCCGTCGGAGTGGCTTTGACCAGCCTATTGTTTGCCGACATGTTCGGCACGCGATTCATTGTCGGTGCGCTTCTGTTACCTGCTGACATTGCTCTTGCCCCGAGCGCGGGTCCGCTGATGGGCCTGCTCGTTCTGTTTTTTTACTCCAGCATCGCATTTTCCGCGGTGCTATTGGCATGGCGCGCGCGAGAGAGCATTGATGAAGCGGACAGACGTCAGGCGATTATTCTTTTTGTGAGTATGACGGTGGGACTCACGCTCGGCGGCACGCGGTTTACTCCGTGGTACGGATTTGATTTCTACCCGCTCGTCGGCGACATCGGCTTCCCGCTTTTCGTGTTCGCCACGTTCTACGCCATCAAGCGTTACCACCTGCTCAATCGCGAAGTGGCGGCCGCGCAACTTTTCATCTTCACGCTCTGGACACTCTCTTTTTTCCGCTTTCTTCTCGATACAACTGCGCAGGCGATGGTGGTTGATGGCGGCTTTTTCCTCGCGGCGCTCGTGCTTGGCGTATTCCTCTTGCGGAGTGTCGTCATGGAGGCGAAGGCACAGCGCGAGCTTGCGGCCATCGCGGTGGAGCGCACGAAATCTGAATTTATCACTATTGCCGCCCACCAGCTCCGCACGCCTGTCGCCGCTTTGCGTTGGTCGTTCAATCTGCTCGCCGAGGGACGCGAACAACTCACCGAGAAGCAGCGTGTGCTCGTCGACAAGGGTAATCGCGCCGCCGACAACATGATGCATCTGGTCAACGATCTGCTCGACATGGGACACATCGCCGAGGGTAGGTTTACCTACGTCTTCGCCGAGGGAAATCTGAGCGACACCATTCGCGCGGAAGCGGGTCTTTTCGAGGACATTGCAAAACAAAAAGGGGTCACACTTGGTGTCGGCGTTGCGGACAATCTTCCTGCTATACCATTTGACGCAAACAGGCTGAATCTTGCGATACAAAACCTTGTCGACAACGCCGTAAAATACACTGCTCGCGGCGACCGAGTCACCGTCACTGCGGAGCCCTCCGGCGAGGGTGTGCGCATCACGGTGCAAGACACCGGTATCGGCTTTACGCCCGACGAGCGGTTGCGTGTCTTCGAGAAATTCTTCCGCGGTACGCGCGCGGTGCATATGTCGCCCGACGGCAGCGGACTCGGCCTGTTTATCGCGAAGACAATCATCGAGGGCCACGGCGGCAAGCTCGCGCTCTCTTCGGAGGAGGGTAAAGGTGCGACATTCACCGTCTCACTGCCCCCGCGCCCGCCCTCGAGTACCTAGAGTGGTATACTGAGCTCATATGGCAGACCCGTTCGGACCGCGCATACTCATCGTCGAAGATGACCCGCTCCTCTCGGAGCTACTCGCCGAGAAATTGCATAGCGAGAAATTCGACTTGCGGATGGCACGCACGGGCGAAGAGGCACTCGAGAGCGTAAAACGCGATAAGCCCGACCTATTACTGCTTGACATCCTGTTGCCTGGCATCGACGGTTTCGAGGTCCTGAAACGCATCAAAGAGGACCCGGAAACGAAGCATATCGTCGTCATCATTCTCTCCAATCTCGGTCAGCAGAGTGATATAGAAAAGGGAACACAGCTCGGTGCCGAAAAGTACATCGTGAAGGTCTCGCTTACATTGAGCGAGGTGGTGCAAGCTGTACGCGACCTTTGGCAAAAACACGCGCCGCAAACCGCGTAGCTAAGGGTTCCGTTTTGTTTTCCCGCATTTGTATACGGTATAGTGCTCTGTATGCAAGAAGTACGGGAACAGGTGCCGCTGAAGCCGCAAACGACCTTTGAGATAGGCGGAAGTGCCCGCTATTTCGTGGATGTGTGCAGTGAGAGTGAGATAGGCGAGGCGATTGCGTGGGCACGTGACAAGAGCGTGCCGTTTGTCGTGTTGGGCGGCGGCAGTAATGTGCTGGTGCCGGATAGCGGTATCGACGGACTGGTCATTCATATTGTCGGTGATTTGTACGGGGCGGAAAAGGGGGCGCTTGACGCATGGGCGGGATGCAACCTGCTTTTTTTGATACGAACACTTGGCGCGCAGGGCTACGGCGGCTGGGAAAAGCTCGCAGGCATCCCCGGCACGATAGGCGGCGCGGTGCGCGGCAACGCGGGCGCGTTCGGGCCGGAAATAAGAGACTTTGTGGAGAAAGTACGTGCGCTTAATTCAGAGACCGGCGAATATCGGGATTTCGTAAATCCCGATTGTAATTTTTCATACCGTCACAGCTTCTTCAAAGACCATCCCGAATGGGTAATTACAGTTGTGCAAGTTAAACTTGCACAACGAAGTCATGGAGATATAGATATGTCAATAAGGGACACTATTGCGGAGCGTGAGAAGCGGCATCTGCAAAACGTCCGCGCCGCGGGGAGTTTCTTTATGAATCCGAAGGTTCCGCAAAATATTATCGACACGTTCGAGAAAGAAAAAGGCGTGAAGTCGCGCGAAGGCCGAGTCCCCGCCGGATGGCTTATTGAAAAGGCGGGTATGAAAGGTGCGACTGTCGGCGGCGCCATCGCCAGCCTCCAGCACCCAAATTACATCGTGAACATGGGCAACGCAACCGCGGAAGATGTTCGATCTCTTGCCGCTATGGTAAAAGAGTCTGTAAAAAAGCAGTTTGGTGTCGAGTTGCAGGAAGAGGCAGCGATTATGTAAACAGTGCGTGGCCGGCCAATCCAATGGCCGGCCACCGTGTTGCCGTTACGTACGCGCTAAGCCCATGAGCGCTGCCCATCTTGCGATTTCGCCTTTTAGACGAAGTTCTTCGTCTTCCGTGCGCGGCGGGAAAGTGCCGTCGGGACTGCGCTCGCGATAGTAGGCTGACGGCAGATTCAAGTGAATAGGGCTGACCCCTTGTCCGCCGGTGCCCGTCTTCTCGTCGCCTGCCATAGCGAATACCCCCTTGGCTGTTCAGTTGCTGGATAGAATCTAGCACAAACTCCAATAGTAGGCACTTCTTGAGGAAAGCTACTCACATGACGTGAGTGGTGATTCTGCGTGTGTGGAATCCGGTGATGTCGAGATACACAAAGATGTTTAGTACCAATTGCGGTAGCCCAGATAAGCAAAAACAAAAAATATTCCACTCTCGGCAAACGAAACCCATAATGGCGCTTGCCATGCTCCCACAGTGAGCGGTAGCCCAAAAAACCCTCGGTATAAATGTATTCCAGCAACTAACGCGAATACAATTGTTGCGAGGCGTACGAAAGTTAGCTTTGCCACAGTCACATGGTATCATCGTCCGTGCCAACCCCTAGCGCAAAGCGGGGGCGGCTTTTGGTTCTTATGCCCTACTTCGCCAAGGCTACGAAGGGCATGACTACGTCATGGAAGACAAAATCATAATTAAAGGTGCTCGGACGCATAATCTGAAAAATATTTCAGTAGAGATTCCGCGCAATAAAATGGTCGTGTTTACGGGGCTTTCCGGCTCAGGGAAGTCGTCCCTCGCATTTGACACCATTTTTGCGGAAGGCCAGCGTAAATACGTGGAATCACTCTCCGCGTATGCGCGGCAATTTTTGCGGCAGATGCAGAAGCCCGATGTGGACGAAATAACCGGTCTTTCGCCGGCGATTTCCACCGACCAGAAGAGTCGTTCCAATAATCCGCGTTCGACGGTCGCGACCATCACCGAAATATATGACTACCTGCGCGTGCTCTACGCGCGTATCGGTCACCCGCACTGTCCGACCTGCGGCCGCGAGGTGCGCAAACTTTCCAACGAAGAGATTCTCGAGTTGGTTCTCGAAATGGTCGAGGCGGCGAGTAAGAAAGGTTCGCCCTCCTCCGCCAAGGCTTCGGAGGGTTCCAAACGCAGGTTGACGGTAGGAATATCGAAGGCAATAATCAGAATATCGTCACCTGTTGTAGTTGGGAGAAAGGGGGAATACTACCAGATGCTGTACGATTTGCTCGGCAAGGGATACGAAAAAGTGATTGTGGATGGGGAAGAAAAATCTTTGCGCGAACGCATCACACTCGAAAAAAACGACCGGCACGATATTGATGTCGTCGTGGATGAGATATTCGTGTCGGAATTCAACGAACATTCCAAAGACGCATTCGAGCGTGCCAGCGAGGCCATCGAGCGCGCTCTGCACGAGAGCGATGGTTTGGTAAAAATCACCGACCACGACGGAGTGGCGCATATCGCGTCGGCGAAGTTTATGTGCGCGTACGACGGCTTCTCATTTCCCGAGATAGAGCCGCGCCTCTTTTCGTTCAACTCCCCGTACGGCGCATGTCCCGAATGCAAAGGCCTCGGCAGTAAATATTTCTTCGGTGATGAACCGTGCGATGTGTGCCATGGCGTGCGTCTGCGCCCCGAGTCGCTCAATGTATTTCTGGGTAAGGTGCATGCGCCTGCGGGACATGATGGTTCTGCGACGGGGACGAACATCGTCAATCTTTCGTCGAGATCCATAGAGGATGCGATGGAGTTCTTCAACGGACTCAAGCTTACGAAAAAAGAACAAGATATTTCGAAGGCCGTTATCAAGGAGATAACGTCACGTCTGCAATTCATGCTCAACGTGGGCATCGAGTACCTCACGCTCGACCGCAAGGCCAACACTTTGAGCGGCGGCGAGGCCCAGCGCATTCGTTTGGCCTCGCAGTTGGGTTCCGGCCTCGTTGGCGCTCTGTACGTGCTCGATGAGCCCACCATCGGCTTGCACCAGCGCGACAACGACAAGCTTATTCAGACCCTCAAACATTTGCGGGAGCTCGGCAACACAGTACTCGTAGTGGAGCACGACGAAGACACGATTTTCGCCTCCGACTACATTGTGGATATCGGGCCGGGCGCGGGTACACACGGGGGGAATATTGTCGCCTCAGGATGGCTTGAGGAACTTCTCTCCGCCAAGTCGAACAAATCGAAGTCGCGCACGCTCGCGTATTTGCGCGACGAGACACGCATAGAAATGCCGGAGCACCGCCGCACGAGCGACAAGGGCAAGCTCAAAATCCGCGGCGCCAACAAATTCAATATCAAAAATCTCAACGTGGACATTCCGCTCGGCAAACTTGTCTGTGTGACCGGCGTCTCCGGCTCCGGCAAATCCACGTTTCTTTACGAAATACTGCATCGCAACTTGCAGGCGCGTTTCGACAAACGCTACCGCACAGCCAAGCTGTACAATGTCGCGGAATTTTCCGGCACCGAATACCTCGGCCGATCGATTCTCATCGACCAGTCGCCCATCGGGCGCACACCGCGGAGCAATCCCGCGACCTACACCGGCGCATGGACACATATCCGCGACCTCTTTGCGATGAGCGAGGAATCAAAAGCGCGCGGCTGGGGACCCGGACGCTTCTCGTTCAACGTAAAAGGCGGGCGATGCGAAGCGTGTCAGGGCAATGGCCTCGTCGCAGTGGAAATGCACTTCCTGCCGACGGTGTATGTGACATGCGACATATGCAACGGCAAACGCTTTATGAAAGAGACACTCGAGGTCAAATACCAGAAGAAAAGCATTCACGACATCTTGAGCATGACCGTGGAACAGGCGCTTAAGTTTTTTGAGGATATTCCTGCGATAGCAGACCGCCTGCAGACGCTCGACGACGTGGGGCTCGGCTATTTGGAGCTCGGACAAAGCGCGACGACGCTTAGCGGCGGGGAAGCCCAGCGCGTGAAAATCGCTTCCGAGCTGTACCGCCCGCACATCACCAAGAGCGTATATCTGCTCGACGAGCCGACGGTCGGATTGCACTACGACGACGTCGCGAAGCTCAATCACATATTGCAAAAACTTGTGGAGCGGGGGAATACGGTGATTGTCATCGAGCACAACCTCGACGTGCTCAAATGTGCTGACTATCTCATAGACATGGGGCCGGAGGGCGGGGAGCGCGGCGGCAACATGGTCGCAAAAGGCACGCCGGAAGAAGTCTCAAAGACCGACGGCTCACACACGGGATATTACCTCAATAGAATTCTGAAGAAACAGAAAAATTGACAATAAGGTTGCCTCGGGTTATACATGTGACTGCTGATGTCGCACCGGCAGTACCGACGCATGCATGGGGATCATGCATGCATCAATCCGCGTAGAGTATCGGAAGTAGAGTACCGTACTTGTTGCGTCGTTGTGTACGAGGGCCCCTGTCGCGTTGAGTTCGGGGCTCTTTTGATTTTATATCGACTTGTCCACAGTTTTTATAAAAACGCCGGGCTTTTTGTGTGCGATACTAAGTTTTTAGAATGCTCCAAACAGTTCATAGGTGCCGCATGCTTCATCTGGTGATGCCTACCTCTGACGGGGTTGCATATCAGCGCAAGAACGGCTTCTTCCTCGAGAAGACCGCCGTGGTTGCCGAGTTGGCCAGACGTTACGATGCCG
>Ga0209542_10017306_pt1 | contig 11826 bp, 12 predicted proteins | sample RifCSPhighO2_01_FD_184028 | JGI IMG/M metagenome (GOLD analysis project Ga0209542, IMG submission 184028) | Soil microbial communities from Rifle, Colorado - Rifle CSP2_plank highO2_0.1 (SPAdes) (version 2) | ecosystem: Environmental > Terrestrial > Deep subsurface > Rock core/Sediment ...
CGCGGACATAGAGCGTGCGCAAATTTTCCGGATTGGCGGCAAGTTCCAGACCCGTTTCCGCGAGCGCCCCCTCAAAGTCGCCGTAGACGAAATAAATCCTGGCAAGCTGATAATGCCCCCACAAAATATCCGGCTTGATGCTTAGAGCTTTTTTATACGCCCGCTCGGCGATTTTAAGATCATACGCCCCGCCATTAAAGTAGTAATTGCCGATATCGGAAGCCAGTTTCGCATCGCTAAAATCAAGCACGAGCGCCATGCGCGGCGCACGGAATTGATACCACGCTTTGCGCGCGAATGCGTCGTGATACAGAGTAAATACGGTGGCACCGCCAACGATGAGCGCTGTGCCGATTAGTGCGGCCAAAATCGGCAGCCGCGGATTATGCCAAATATGACAAAGTTCATAGTAACTTGTTTTTAAAAAGCGGGGGCGACTCATGTCTCTGGTCAATTTACCGTTTCTCCAGTTTTTCCTTGAGCAGTGGTAAATCCCTGGAGATGGTTTCCCAAACTACTTCAACATCCACGCCAAAATATTCGTGAATCAATTTATTGCGCATGCCAAGAATCTCGGGCCACGGAATATTTGCCAGTTTCTGCTTGGTCACCCCAGAAACATGCCGCGCCGCTTCGCCTATAACTTCCAATTCACGCACGACGGCATCTTGCAAAAGCGTGCTTTTCTTGAATTCTGGAAGTGTAATACCTGCCGTATATTGCTTAATTTTAGAAATAGCTTCAATAATATGCTCAAGATAAAGTTTATCTTTTTCCATACAGAGATTGCAGATCTTTCAAAATCATTGGCTTAATGGCGGGAGACAACGCTCCCTCAGTCACAATATCAACATCATGCTCTAGTGCTTTTGAGAGATTGTGCTCGAGCCCAATCAATTCAAACAGGCTCTGCGGGGTTTTAAACTTAACAAGAATATCAAAGTCGCTATCTGCCCGTTCTTCGCCACGAGCGCGAGAACCAAAAAGACCCGCGAACGAAACACCGCGCTCTCTTAAGAGGGGTTCTATTTTTTTTGTTACTTCTTGTATCAACATAACTCTTCCATACTATCAAAAAATTAAAAACTTTTCAACCAGCCGAAAACTACGAAGGGCTGCCTCCTAGCGATTCCCCAAGACCATCGAATCAACCGCGACTGCTTTTTTATACGCCCGCTCGGCGATTTTAAGATCATACGCTCCGCCGTTAAAGTACAAAAACTTGACTTTTTAGAACTTTGGGCTAGGATGAATAATAGCACGCGTTGGTAAAAAATTGGTAAAAAACACCCAACAGGAGGGCGAAACAATGAAATCCAAGATAGTTATCTTTGCACTTGTAATACTTGCGCTTGTGGTAATGGTCGAGGCTGCACATGCCCAAGCAAAGCTCACCGATCCTGAGGTGTTCACTGGAGAGTGGGCTGGCACGTGGCTTAGCGATGTCAATAGAGGAACGGGAAACATTGAACTCACGATCTTGAAACCAACCGAAAACGGGGGCAAAATCGCGTTTGATCTCTTAGTGCTCCTATCCAATTCACGGTTTCCCAAGTGGCAGACAGTAGCACAATTTGATAACGGAAAGCTTATCGTCGATCGAGGCGTGCTATGGATGTCATTCCGCATTCCTGACAAAGATCGTCTTGAGGCTGAATATCTACATCGAGGAACTGGCGACAAGGGAACCTGGTCACTCAAGAGAAAAAAGTAGATGCCCCGAAGTACAAGATCTGGCCCAAAAGAACAAAGCCCCACCAAGGAGATATTGGTGGGGTATTTCATTTTTATACTAAACAACACCCGCACAACACCCGCACCAAATAAGCACCGATATGACAAAAGCCGTCATCAAAACTTATCACAACGCCAACAGCCGCACACTTTGGTAAAGTTTAAATTATCGATGCCCAAAAATAAGATGTGTTTCAACATGGGTACAACAACTAGCACCAAAACTAGCGCCAATTTTTGCAACTAAAAATTTGCGGCCCAATCTTCTACGCCACAATCTTTTTTCTATGCCTTAAGAAAAAATAAGAAATAAGTGACAAAATAAATACCCCTCCTAAAATAATATAGACTAACAAAGGAAACTTTGACCCTCCAGTCTGAGCACCTACTCCTATGGGATTCTGATTATAAAACAACGCCGTGCCATCAGAATTAATTTTACCATAGAGAACCGGTTTCATTATATTCTCGCTATCAAGATCATTTTTGGCAATTACAACCGCATTTAGCCTGCCGGAAGTAAAGTAAGCTAAATTTGTTTTTTCGTTCAGCCATACCATATTGTACGGTCGCGCGTCTGTATCTCCCCAAAAAGGAATCGCCACTTCTTTGATAATGCTAAAGTTTGATGAACTCTTATCTTGGGACAAAACGGTCACTATCGATTCCTTGCGATGATTTACATACACATAACCAGTTCTGCTATCAAAGAAAATTCTATAAGGAACACTAGAAATTTTTATCTCTTGAGTTATGGCGTTATTTTTCGGATCCATCACCACTATTTTCCTCGCACCCTCCACCGTGACAAAAATACGATTTACTTCTGGTATATAACGAACCCAAATTGGATTTTGACCCACTGTCACATGTTTTTCAACTTTATTGTTTGTGCCATCAATAACAGAAATAAAATCACTTCCATACTCAGCAGAATATATTTTATTCAAATCATCGTTCGTCGTGATGACCAGAGGAAAACTTCCTTGTGGTAACGGTATGGTTTCTATTATTTTATCACTGTTGCCATCTATAACACCAATCTTAGACTCTCCGGCGAAAGAAACATAAATTCTATTTGTTTTAAGATTACTTGCTATGCCATAGGGAAGTTTCCCGACCTCAATAAACTTAGTCGGATAATCGGGCCTAGAGGTATCAGTTATGGAAACCGTGTTTTCACTAGGACTATACGTATAAAGCTTCTTGGTTACTTTTTGGAAATAAGCCGTCTGAGGAGAACTTCCTACGGTTATGGTAGACAAAATCTTTAAGGTTTTGCCATCTACAACAATCACCTTATTATTACCCTGATTTGAGACAAAAAACCTGTCAGTTTCTTCATCCATTCCTATGCCTTGGGGTTTTACTAAATATGTCTCTTTTAAAGAACTTGATTGGGGGACTCGCTGGATTTCAAATGTTTTAGCGTTTACCGTATAAATTGAATTTGCACCAATGTGATAAACAAAAACCGAATCAATTGACTCTGAACCGAAAACTGACGCTGGGAAATAATCGGTTTTAATGTTTTTTATAAGCTCTCCGGAAATTACATCATAGACTAAAAGATCAGCCGAGGCAGTATTTAAAATGAATAATTTTTTCTCACTATTTAGATAAAATAGCGAAAGTGGAGTACTTGGAAAATAAGTCGGGGATTTTATGTCCACTGTCTTAACTTTATAATCTGGGGTAATAATACTTAAAACTCCGGAGCTGTTACTAGCCACAAACACATTGCCAGTGGCACGATCATAAGTAAGGGCCGTTGGATCGCCGCCAAGCAAAACTTTTTTGACGACCTTAAGACTCGCCGCATCTATCACATATATATCGTCAGACCCTGTATGCGAGACATAAACCATTTTAGTAACTTCATTAAATAAAACCTCTCGCGGTCCAGATCCCAACTTTACTTCTGCCACCTTCTTTGTCGCTATATTAACCACACTAAGAGTTTCAGATCCGACATTAAGAATAAGAATATTTCCTGATTTATCTAACTCTATCTTAGTTGGGATAGCCCCAACTAAGATAGGAAATACCTCCGAGGTTTTCTCCGTATCTAGTATATAAAACTTATTTTCACCATGTGCAAAGTATAAGTACTTGCTATCCTCAGAAAATTTCCACACAGAACTACCAACAATAGAAGCTGGCTCGAATGAGTACACTGCGGTAGGCAAGGGTGGATTCACACTTAAAACGTTATCTAATTTAAAAATACTAACTTGCAAACTTGATTTACTCGAGGAAAGAAGGGCAATCTTAGATCCATCGCCGCTAACATAAAAAGTAGCAATGTTTTTAATGTCTCCAAACTGTTTCCTTTTGATTGTAAATCTTTTGTCGACAACGTTAAACGCAGAAAACGTGCTGTCAGAGTTCAACACAAGGATGGTTGAACGAGATTTATCCAAGCGCATATCTTTAGCGCCTTCTATCGGCTGAATATTTTGCTCGCTTGCTGAAAAAACAACTAAGGAATTGAGCCCTAGAACAAAGATAAATAGTGAACAAACAATAAACTGCTTCTTGTACTGCATTAGATTAGATAACATTAGATAATGATAGTATACCATGCCGCCAAAAGATGAAAAAAAGTTATGCACATACCTTAGTTTAGAATAGGTCTAAACAAACAAGATCCTCATAGCCCTCCCCCCTCCTGATAGCTGTAAATTCAGGCACCCTACTGTCATTTTTCAATATGACAGCTGGGCGTGGATAAATCCACTGACTTGATCGCGGTAATGAATATGCACCAACATCATATATGGCAAGAATATCCCCTATTTCAAGAGAAGGCAGATTTCCCTTTCCTAAAATATCTGACTGAGTACAAGAAGATCCAAAAATAATAGTGGGCACCAAGACATCGCTCTGCTTTATTGCTAAAATCTTAAAATCTATAAACGGTGCTTCTCTTAAAATACTAATTGAACTATCAACTGTTGTCGTTGGATTATTATCTATTTTTTTAGTAGATATCACCCTAGTCAGTAGGGTAGCGGCATTCGCAACCAAAAAACGCCCTGGTTCAAAAATGAGCAGTGGTTTATAGTCTAATTTTTTTATAATCTGCTGAATAATGGCGCCCGTGTAGTCAGTAGCCGACGGCACACTTTCCTCAGCAACATTTTTTAATCTGTTACCATAAATCGCAAATCCGCCGCCTACATCAATGTAATCTATTTTGATTTCAAATTTTTTTCTAATTTCTATCATAAAATTAAGGACTTTAAGCATAGCGGCTTTGTATATCCTCACATCGCTTATGTTTGTGCCAAGATGCATATGAAGTCCAACCACATTCAAATTCTTAAATTCGCTCTTGATTTTTGAGCATATCGCCACCGCTTCTCCGTTTTCAATATTAAAACCAAAACGATTCCATGGAGACGATCCTGGCCGTGAATAATGCATATTCACTCTGAGGCCAATGCGCTGAGTAAGCCGTTTTGATTCCACAATTTTTTCTAGCCGTGCCAGTTCAAAATAGTTGTCGGCATTCAAAATACATCCGTCACAAATGGCATCTAATAATTCACTGTCCTTTTTGTAAGGACCATTAAAAATTATGTCCCTTCCTGCATAGCCCAGCTTTTTTGCCAACCAATATTCAAAGCCGGAAACTACTTCAGCAGCTGCTCCACTCTCTTTGAAAATTTTACAAATTCCTGGTATATAGTTTGTTTTAAACGAATAAGCAATCTTAAAATGACGATAATCTTTAAGCGCACTTTCTAATTCAAAATATTTCTGCTTAAGAATCTTTTCAGAAATGATAAAAAGAGGAGAGCCATATTGTCTAATAAGATTGGGGGCAAAAAAATCACTACTAAACTGATCTCCTATTTCTTTCTTAGACCGTTGCAGAAACGAGTTGTCTTCAAACATATATAAATATATACTAGAATAAGTCTAATCATATATCAATCTCTAAGTCATGTCTTGGAATAATTTTTTCTCTTCGCTAATTTTAGAAAATAGACCAACCCCGCTTTTCGAAAAAACTATTTTCGCTTATAAAGCGGCACCTTTTATAGCCAACTTGCTTTGTCGTGCCCTAAAAGAGAGCCAGTTTTGGCCCGAGATAAAAGTTAAAAAATACCAAGAAGAAATGGTCAAAAAAATTATCAAGCATGGGGAGAAAAATATTCCTTACTGGAGTAAAAAACTTATACATGTTACTTCAATAAAAGATATAGGGCCGATGGGAAAAAGAGACTACCACAATTTGCCAGTCGAAATTTTCTCCGTAAAAAACTATCGGCAAGCGACTTTAAGAGGATCAACCTCCGGATCTACTGGTATACCACTTACTTTTTATAACGATCCAACGTCTCGCCTTTGGCGACAAGCTCTTTATAAAAGGGTGATAACTTGGGGAGGCGGACAAGTTTCAGACCTTCCCTTAAGGTTCATGAACTCCGAAAGATTCGGCCTCGATGGCGTGGGGAAGTTTTTTTATTGTGTTGGTCCAGAGAATATAACGCAACAGAAAAAAAATATTTTTGATGTTTTGGGTGGCAATACGGTCGTATTAGATGGCTTTGCTTCTAATCTCATATTTCTAGCAAAAATTATAGAAAAAGAAAAACCTAGACTTTTTGTACGCTTTGCAATCTCAACTGCAGAAATGCTCACCAAAGAAACAAGGGAATATCTTGAAAAAGTTTTTCGGGCGCCAGTATTTAACTGCTATACCAGTCGTGAGACTGGGTTTATCGCTACAGAATGCGAACTCCATAATGGTTTTCATGTCCATGCAGAAAATATTTTTTTAGAGATTCTTGACGACATGGATAATCCCGTAGCTCCTGGTCAGACCGGTTTGATAACCATAACTACCTTTGACAATCATGTTATGCCGTTCATTCGATACCAGTTGGGAGATATCGGGAGCTTCATAACAGAACCATGTCCATGTGGACGAACTCTGCCAAGAATCAAATTTGAAGGCAGAAATCTTGCTTCTCTATTATTGCCAGGGGGCCGGGTTAAACACCTATTTGAACTCATTCAGCCGGTCATGAAAAGAATGCAACACATTATTCAATATCAAATCGTCCAAAAGGAAGTTAATGAAATAGTACTTAAATTAGTAGCCGACAAAGATTTAACCCAAGGAATAAAAGCTGAGATTTATTGTGAAATAAAAGAGCTCCTAGGAAAAGACGTACGGCTTTCTATTGAAGAAGTAAGCGGCATACTACCAACTTCTGGCGGCAAACAACATCATTTTATATCAAATCTTAAGAATTAAAAACAATATCTAGGCCTCTGCTCATAGTCCTTAACAAACCCCGATATCATCGCATGAATAACTCTTTGAAAATAAAAAAATGGGATTTACTAAAACCAAGATTTTACGGACCCAACTGTTGGGGTTAAATATATGCTAGATGACCTCAAAAATAATCTCCACTTCACCACCTGGCACATGGTTCATCAATTGCCCAGGTTTTTTATTAATGGTTGGCAGTCTATACAACTCAAGCGGACACTAGATCTTACCTATCGCAACGTTTATTTTTACCAAGAACTTTGGGATAACCTGAAAATTAACATTAAGCAAATAAAAGTGCCGACTGATATATATATCCTACCAATCATTAATAAAAACACATTAAGAGAATTAGACATATCTAAAATAGTCAACCGATCATACTCAGGCAGACGAACCTGGCACCAAACTTCTGGATCCACCCATGAACCTTTTAAATTTTTAAGAGGCTCATTAAAAATGCCGTGGAATGATCGGCGCTATTTCTATTCTGCTAATTACCGATTTCTTCTTTGGTCTGGCGTTGGGTTTAAAAAAATTATTTCTAATCTTAAAGTGGCTCAAATACACACCGCCCCTCATCCAACTCAAAACTATCTATTTATTCATACCGAGAATTTACGAGTAAGCCCCCAAAAAACAATAACTGAATTAAAAATGTATGGAGCAGATATACTTGAGGGCTTGGCATCGGTGCTTGTAGAACTAGCCAGAATTGCCGAAAGCCTTCCTCAAAAAGAAAGACCCAGATTTTCTTATGTAGTTTCCTTTGGAGAAGTTCTAACCTCGGTCGAAAGGAAATATATAGAAGATATCTTTAAGTGCGAGCTCTATAATAAATACGCCATGGAGGAACTCGGCGTTATAGGCCTAGAGTGTAAACAACATAATGGATTCCATATAAATGAAGAATCTCGAATAGTAAACGTCGTTGATGATGAAGGAAATGAGCTTAAGCCAGGAAACTCAGGCCGCATAGTTATTACATACTTTTATAATGACATTCTGCCATTTATTCGATATGACACCGGAGACTACGGAATGATTTATCCGGGTGTATGCCCCTGTGGATTACCAACTTACAAAATCACGGTCAATGGACGCCATGGCTATTTTATCATAGTAAATAAAAAAAGGGTTCATTATATGGAGCTAGACGTTGTCCTTAGACAATTTGCTGGGAAAATAGCAAAATACCAGATAGTACAGTCAGATAACTCCGAACCGAATATACTTATTCTGCCAACAAAAGACTTCTCGCCAAGTGACTTAAAGGACTTACAAATTAAGTTTAGAGAAATTTTAGGTTTTGCGCTGAAAATTGAAGTTGCTAAGGATTTGCTTTATAACCAAAGTGGAAAGGCTAAAATTATTATAAATAAACCTGAGTAAAAACGTAATAAACCTAAAAAGTGTTAGGAACGAAAATGGTCCTCTCGTAGAAAGTCCTATTAAATAATTCTCTCAAAAAAACAATTATTCAGCTTGTCAAAAAAATTCGGTGAATTGCCACCTCGTATCTTGTTTTAAACATTTAAAATATCTTTGTTCGCTCACTAACGAGAACGCCGTTGTGGCGTTAAGTATGAAATAAATAAATGCCCCATCTCCAGACATCATAAAATATACATCTTCGAGAGAAATGCGGTGTATTTGTTTAATATATTTAAGTAGTAACTTGGTATACTCGTCTTTATTTACCGTCTTTCTTATTCCGATAGGGCGCACGGTGGCTTTATCGCTGAACAGTTTAATAACCTTGAGAGCGTTATGATTCCGATAACCATTAAGCCAACTACCCAAAAGCTCATCCAAAAGACGCTCTTCAGCAGTTGCTGGTTTTTCAAGATAGTTTTTAATTGAAAATGCGCTCTTGTTCACGACATTTTATAATCAAGACGGTTCTTTGTGGTAAGCTGCAGTTTATTACGCCCTACACTATACAAGCTAGAGCTTGCGAGTTAAGCTAAAAATTGGATAAATTCCCGCTTCTTCGTAGTCTTTTGCGGCCCCCTTGTTTTCAATATTGAAATTTACTTCTAATATTTTTTCCAGCTCAGCCTCGCGTGGCGGCGACCAGCTTCTATAAGAAGCCTTATCGGCCAAGCTGGCCCGTAATGCTCTCTTGACTATTGGGTCTTTTATATTTTCTGTTTCTACAAATTTTTTAAATTCCGCTGCTGAAATTTCACGATGAAGTATGCGTGCCGATGGATCGGCAAAAAGCCACAGTATTCGCAGTTTTAGCAAAATAAACTTCTCGTTACCGCCAAGTTGCGTATTCAATGTTTTTTTTATAACGCTAGATATATCGCCCCCGCGCGCTTCATCATCCAAGAAATGAAAACGGCTGATAAAGGAGCCGCCGCCCCTAAGTAGCGCTCCGACCTTGCCCAAAAATTCCTGCTCCAACTGAGGCGGAAACTGCTGCAGCACCAAATCTCCCAAAATTACATCGAAAAAATTTTTCGAAAATGGCAATTCCAGCCAATTTGCCTTAACCCATGTCTCCCTGAGTGGGTCTGCCGCTTCTGTAAATCTAAGCATTGCCATAGACATTCTGTATGAAAAATCCGCAATGTATATCCGCGCCCCCGGTAATGTCGCAAGCAAATCGCGTAGCTCGGGAGTTGATCCCAGAAGTAGGACGTTCTTAATCGGCCCCGAATGCCTCCCGCAGCGGCTCAAAAAATTTTTGTATATAAAAATATCTCCGGAACTCGGTCTAATCGGGCTTGGTAATGTCTGCCAATAGTCAACCTGATTTTCCCAATAAAAATAATGTTGATGCTCCTGGTATTGCTTATTCACATACTGCGGCATAGCCAGGTGAAGCTTTTTATCCACAAACCTTAGTTCATCAATTGATAATGACGACACTAACTTCGATAGAATTTTCTCAATATATCGTCTCATTTTAAATCGCTTATTTATTCAATAGTTCAACTAGTTTATGATGCCGATAAGCCGACGCCAAGCGAGCAACTGTCTAGCCGTTACTCGCGAATACGACCGCCGTAGTATTGCTTAACCCAGCCGCAAGATACAATCACTCATATAATTATAATATTATACTTTTGACAAAACCTAGAAACTGGCGCCGACGCAAAAATCCAAACCCGCTCTTAATAATATGAGGTATTCAAATAAAGGCTTGGTTTTCCCAAAGAATCTTCTGGGTTTAGTAAAAACAAAAAACGGCGCGTGGTTGCGGAACGCCTAATCTTACCAAGATAGTAAACAACGGCGCAATCAACTGTCGTCGCCGCTGCCGTCGCCGCCGCTGCCGCTGCCGCTGCCGCCGCTGCCGCCGTCGCCGCCGTCGCCGCCGTCGCCGCTACTACTACTACTACTGCTGCTGCTGCTGCTAGGAGCATCAGCCAGAGCTTTTTTCCCGCCTATTAGCCGGGCACCGAGAGCAAGAGCCAAAATAAGTGCTCCAAATATTACGACCCGAACGACATTTTTAATACCCTTAAACATATTTAAATGATAACAAGCGCTCCAAAGAAGTCAATGCCCCTTATCCACACCTGCCCAGAATATGGATTAAAACAAAGAAATAATTTAGTATGCTCATACCAATATGACATCCGCGCCCAAAAGAGCATTCACAAGATTTATCGCTGTTTTATTTTGGGTAGCGCTACCGACCGCCATCTGGAATTACACGCCATTTTATGATTCGTTCCGAAACGGGGCCGATGGCTTTCTACTCATATCTTTTTTTATATTCCTGGTTTTAGGCTTTCCTGCCTTTTATATATATGAGTCCCGCTTCGGCGGCCCCAAGCTGGAATCAAAAAGTCTGGTCGCACTAAAGTTTTTGCCCCATATCCCAAGACGGTTTCTCGCGAAAATTAGGAATCCTTCTGAATCTTTTTTTACCGACGAAAAAACAAGGGTCGCTTTCCTGGCTATGATTGTAAAGATTTTTTTCTTTCCGATCATGCTCCAGGGAATATTGGGGCATGGCTACGCAATCATAAACTTTTTCTCACATTCGTTTGTGTTCTCCAGTGATGCGCTGGTGATGCGGCGCGCCTTGTGGCAAGCTTATAATTTTCTTTTTTCCATACTGATATTTTTAGACGCATCAATCTTTGCGCTCGCCTACATAGCGGAAAGCAAATCCCTCAACAATGAGATCAAATCGGTTGAGCCTACTTTCTCCGGCTGGCTCGTGGCCCTTCTTTGCTATCCGCCATTTAACAGTTGGTTCTACAAAATCCGAGTGGCGGCCACTCCATCCCTAGCGCTTGGCATTCCCAAAATGAACATCATTCTATTGGCTACTTGCTTGGTTGCCGCCTTGTTGGCGTTTCTCCTCTACGTGTGGGCATCTTTCGCGCTTGGCTACAAAGCCGGGAATTTAGTAAATCGGGGCATTGTAAATTCGGGGCCTTACGCATTCATAAGGCACCCGGCTTATATCGGAAAGAATTTGGGTTGGCTATTTATACTTATTCCTGCTATTACCAATGTTTCTCAAATATTGCTTTTCGCTTCCTTGGCTTTCACTTATTTCCTTCGAGCCATAACCGAAGAGCGCCACCTGAAAAGAGATCCTGACTATGTTGCTTACTGCAAAGAGGTGCCGTATCGGTTTATTCCCGGCATTTATTAGAAATATGAGCAATCGTTGGGGTTGGATTCGCGCGCAATGCAAACAAGCTTATACATCACGCTTTTCCAACAAAAAGACCCCGCCACAGATGCGACGGGGTTTTTAAGGTAGAGAAACCGGGCTCTCCGGCTTCGGAAGCAGGTGCAGATAGCCGGGGGTGAAATACTCGTTG
>Ga0209542_10017310_pt1 | contig 11825 bp, 7 predicted proteins | sample RifCSPhighO2_01_FD_184028 | JGI IMG/M metagenome (GOLD analysis project Ga0209542, IMG submission 184028) | Soil microbial communities from Rifle, Colorado - Rifle CSP2_plank highO2_0.1 (SPAdes) (version 2) | ecosystem: Environmental > Terrestrial > Deep subsurface > Rock core/Sediment ...
GATACGGTTTTGCCGCGTATCAGGTCGGCGACGAGCCGAACCTTTCGAGGCGGCTGGTGATAATTCTTTAAAATTGCCTTCATAATTTATTTGTAGTGAGCTTGTCGAATCTATCGAACTATTTCTTCTTTGCCGTTTCTGCCGTTGCTTTCGCGGCCTGGGCTGTTGCTATTTCAGCCGCTTTTGCTCCCGCTTCTATTTCCTTCTGCATTTTCCCTCCATGTCGGATGAATTTAGTAGTCGGTGCGAATTCTCCCAACCGATGACCAACCATATCTTCAGTAACGAATACGTCGTCAAATTTTTTTCCTGTGTGTACTGCAAACGTATAACCGACGAATTCAGGAGCGATTTGAGAACGGCGGGCCCATGTTTTGATCGGACCGGCACCGGATTTGCGCGTCGCAACTTTCTTTGCGAGTTTTTCGTCTACGTAAGGTCCTTTTTTGAGCGATCGTGCCATGAACCAATTAAAATCCCGCCGCAGCGGGTCGGCTTAATGTATAGGAAATAGCACACCGAGTCAAACTTCGATACGCAATTTAATCGAATCGGCTACAGCGAGAACAGGGCGTTCAGCTGTGCTCTCGTCGCGGGGCCGACGTAGCCGGTGGGGTTGATGCCGTATTTTTCTTGGAATTTCATGACTGCCTCAAGCGTTTGATCGTAGAAGTTTCCGCTTATTTCGTTGTTGAAAAGTCCTTCGATTTTCAGTGCTTCCTGGAGTGCGCGCACTTCTTTACCTTCCTGCCCACGATACAAATCGAGCGTAAAATGATAGCTAAACCCAAGATCAGGATCGGAAACTGCGGATGCTGGGCGCGTGGAAAAAGATTCGCTCAAAGCACCTATAACGTTCGCCAATAGGCCTGTTTTCCTACTCATCCCAATGGGCTCATCGTTGAATTTTATTGTTTGCCAAGCAACCCATGATGGACTAGCGACTGTTTTAACGCGCACGTAGCGGATATTGGTGAGCGCTGGTGAGAAAGTTGCCTTAAGCACATCCGCCGATTGAGTGAATCCAGACAGGGTGTGAACAAGTGTGGTTGGATTCGGGGTCGTTCCAGCGTAGATTTCATGCACAGTGTTACCTGACGGACTCTGTTCTACGACTAATGACATGCTGGAAAGAGTTTTTTGGGCTCCGAAATCCAATTCAATCCACTGTTCTGCATGACCCCCGGAAATCCAACCAGTGCTCTCGTCGGCATCTACAATATTTGCCGGAACGTAATTATCATAGCTATTCGACGCCGTAGCGCTGGAAACCCGTATAGGGGTCGCGGGCAATGCCCTTACTATCACCTCAATTGTTTTTGTTGCCTCTTTACCCGTCGCGCTTTGAGCTGCTTTGTACGTGACTTTGTAGGTGCAACCAGCGGCATCTGATGCAATTGTTCCAAAGTGTGAGTCTTGCGCCGTGTTAGCGGCCCATGAGTCAGTCCACGCGCGTCCGTCGGTGCAAGTGACTGAGTAGTTAGAGCTGAATGTGTCTGCATTAGTGGAGGACCACTCGTACTTGAATGGGTCTCCAACTGATACTGTGTCGCTGGTCTTGCCGTTGATGGTGAGGGTGGCAGTTGGTAGTGACGCCTGAGAAGCGGCGACGTTGACAATTATCGACGTACTCCAGAGCGTGGCACCCGTCGGATCGCTGCATGAGAATGCGTATGTGTGCGGAATGGTAATATTGCCGCCACCTTTAGAGGTGTTCTGGAAGTCCCCGTAATAGATAGTGTTCCCGCCCTTAGCGCCAAGTGCGTATATAGAGAATGCGTTGTCAGCGCCCGGAGTTCTCGCGAGCCTGCAGGTTCCGGATTGTATCCAGCTTGCTCCCCATTGGAAATACGGCTCCGCGTTGTATGGGACAGAAATCGTCGGGATGGTTGTGAGTGGTACGAGCGAGTTGTCCCGCACCACCGGAGAGCCGTCCACCCATGCTTGTGTCCCTGGATCGAAGGCGCGAATCAGGAGTTCCGGCGGTGTTACGCCCGTCCCAGGATGCGCCCAGTACGATGCGCATCTTGCCAGTCCATTGATCATTGATTGTTTCAGCCACGGTGTGTTGAACATGAGTAGATACGGCGGTTGCCCCGTCGTTAGAATACCTCCGTTGTAATCCCAGGTGAAAGGCATGAGCGCAGTCGCACCGGCCTTGCAATACGCCTCGGCTTGATCAGTCAGATCCTCAGGCCGCGGCCTCACAACACCAGGTGCAGTGAGGTAAAAAGCCTGAGGTATCCCGATCATTGGGATCGAATTGATGTTCCAGCCCTTCGCCGCAAGACCGGTCTTGATGTATGGCAAGAGCGAAGTCATTTTCCAATCTACCTGCGAGGGATCGCTTACATGCACATAAGTCTCGGCGTAGGCATAGGGAGCGACAATATCGCATCCCTGTGGCGAAAAATTCCGTATCGCGCGGTCAGTCACAATGCGATATTCGGTCGTTGAAGCGACACTTTGGCCATGCCAATTCAAATATCCCGCGATGCCGCATATCGTTGGGCGCTTCGTGGCGCTCGTCTGATTGGATTCAGCGACAACCGCGTGAATATCTTTCGCGATAGCTTCTCCGTCGAATGTCGGGTCGTCAAGAATATAAAAGCCAATCATGTCGGGATCCGTCATACTTGCGATATCGGCTCGCGCCTCCGCCATGATCTTTTCACGATCGCACGCGCCAGACTGGCATTCTAATGCGCGATACTGCAGATCACGCACGATAAATTTCAGACCATTCCTTTTGATAACATTGTGGATGTCCGCAGGTATATTTCGATATATATCTAACATGATTATCCTAAAACCGCTGTCTGCCGCATCTTGTACTTCCGCAGCAGTCTCGACTGTATACGTCATACCTTTTCCGTAAAAGTTTGGCCACGGGTAACCAGCTGGCACGGGCACTGCGTTTCCCCTTTCGGAAACAGTTTCCGTTTGCATAGATGTAGCGGATGCCTGTGCGGCCGGTCTATCGAGGCACTTACCAGCGGCTCCGGAAATTCCTGTGCACCATCCGGATGCGCAGTCAGAATGTTTAAAACACGTCGAAGTATTGCTCAAAGGATATCCGCAGACTTTCCCCGCGAAACAACTACCGGTAACACACTGATCATCAACGCGACATGCCGCTCCATAGGGGCGGTTCTCGACGCGGGCCGCGTACGAGCGGGTGAGTAACCCGTACCCTAACGATGAGGTCCTCGCTTTGGAGCGATCATGCGCCGCTGTGATGCGCCCCATCAAATTACTGTCCGTGGAAGAAAACGGCAGGTACATGCCAGCGAGGGACTCGTCACCATTTCCGAGTCCTTCCCCGCTCACAAACGAGGCCATGCCGCCTGACGCCGGGAAAACTTTTAATGCGAGCGTCTTGGTAATCGCCGCGAGGTCGCTAAAGGTAAAAGCTATGCCTGCTTCATATGCCTGGTCAATGAAGTCCAGCTCAATATATGCATGGCCCGTGTCTTCCGGTTCAGGCGAAGCACGCCAATACGGCCACACCCATGCCCCATCGGGTAGCTTCGTTACCTGCGACGCAAGCTGCTGCGCGATCACTGCTGCTTTATCACGATCTTCTAAATTTCCGGTAAGCGCGTAGAGATTCGCGTGCACGCTGCCCATCGCCGCATCGAGATTGAAAGGTTCGAGACCGAAATCGTACATTTTTCTTCGTGCCGAATCGAGATAACAATCCTTGGCATCTGCAGGACTCCGGTATCCGTTAGTATTCCAGTTGATCCGGTGGCCACGCACGCTTTCGGTAACGGCATCGCGTATCGTTACAAAATCCCACTTTGCATCGCCTTCTAGTGCCAGCCTCTTGAGAGCGAGTAGATAACGCGTCATGGGGTAAAGCACCATGGCGTCCGTGCCCGGATCGGCGACGGGGCAACTCCCGCTGGTGAGATCGGTAAAACTCCAACTGGGTTTGCGCGAGAACACGCCTCGCCTGTCATCTCTCCCGCCGACAACAGCCAGAATGCGATCGTGCGCCTCGGCAAGATAGCTTGTGTCGTTCGTGCGCTCCGCATCCAACACCAGAGAAAGAAGCGTGTACGACTCGCTCCACGTATAGTCTCTCGACTCATTATTCGCTGCTACTGGCCATGGAACTCGCTTTGTCGCGAGCGTTGGAGCTGTTACGGGAGCAGGCGGTGTCGGACTTGTCAGTTGGAGTGGTCTTGGGTTCGGTGTTGGCACAGTTGTTGTCGGGTACGGAACAGTTGGCGGTTGAAGTGTCGGGCTTGTCGGTGCTGCGGGGGCGATGATGGGAGCGGGAATTGACGGAGAAGGAGTTATCGGTGTCACGGGATTTATTGTCGGAGAACTCGCAATCGGAGCGACCGATAAACAGCTGGCAGCTTTGATCTTCGAACGCGTCTTTGGCCCTACTGCCCCGTATCCGGTCGTTGCTGGCGAGCCGTAAGAGACAATGTCGCTCCCCGCTTGAAATACTTTGACTGCCATTTCGGTATAGACACCGAAGAAACCGCTCGGCCCAGGCTTCAGGTATCCTTCAGCCCGAAGAAATCTTTGGAGGAGCGAGACTTCGCCATTTGTATTAGCATCCACCATTGGGAAGCGAGGGTCATGGCTCATGTTATTTTTAAGATCAATACATGTTGAAACCTGCCCTGGGTTGTAATCGCCCGGCTCACGTGGGGACATCGGCGAAACAGGACTGGGCGGTAGCGACGCAGTTTGATTCTGATTGGCCTGTTGTTGTTGAAGGACCTGAATTTGCGCGAGGAGCGCTTGGATTTGTGCCTGCAGATCGTTTATAGATTGCGCGGAGACTAGTAATGGAGAGACGAGCAAAACAAGGCCGAGGCCGGAGAGCGCAGTTCTTTTAAGCATGGAGTGATTTTGGAGTTTCAATTTGGAAATTGTGGTGCACTTTTGTCATTTGTCGAGGGCATTTTTCAAATCACGGGGACACTACCGGATCTTTGCAAGAGTAGTAACGCAGTTCAGTTGGAGAACAGCGCGTTCAATTGCGCTCTTGTTGCCGGGCCGACGTAGCCGATTGGGTTTATGCCGTACTTTGTTTGGAACGCTAGGACTGCGGCGAGGGTGCGATCAAAGAAGCCGCCGGTGATTTCGCTGTCATAGAGTCCTTGAGCCGTGAGGGCTTCTTGGAGCGCGCGTACTTCCGTGCCTTCTTGCCCGCGCCAGAGGTCGAGGGTGAAAGTGTACGTGAATTTGTTTTGTACTTGATACTGCGCTGGCGTTAATTCAGTCGTAGCGGCGGCGGCACTGGCCAATTGACTTGTTTTCTGATTCTGCGCTGATGTACCGCTTGTGTTGCACAAACAATAGGCTTTGGAAGCAGTGTCTGTGCTGCACCAGTTCTGAACAAATGGCCGGCAGGAATCAAGAGGTGGGACTGTCGTGTCGTTAATGTTCTCCAGATAGGTTACCAAGAGCGACCCCGCAGTACTTCCCGGACCGTAATCGAAATTCATGTACGGGTTGTTAGATGTCGGCGCTTTGGGTATTGATGGAAGAAATCCTTCCTTCACAAGAACGGCTGCCATGCTTTCGAAACTCAGATGATGCGTGCCTCCTTCGCCTCCAGTATAGCAGAAATTTGGTGACGGTGGGTAGACCCCAAACTTAGCAAAATACGCTTTCATGGCGGCACTGACGCTTCTTAGGTCGGAGATTCGCTTTGCGTCTCGGGTTGCGGGGGTTTGCAAGTTGACAACTTTGGTCACACTAGAATCTGTATTGCAGAGATACTGTGAGCCATTGTATGAGTAACTGGCTCCAAAGAGAACGCCGGGACTTCCTGGTTGCGCACATTGCATGTTTCGATTCACGCAATATTTTTTGTCCTCGGGACCGGGATAGCAATAGTTTGACTGGCATTGGTCGTATAAACTGCATTGCGCTCCATCGCTTAGAAGTTTCGTTACACTGGAGTCTGTATTGCAGCGATACTGCGAGCCGTTGTATGTGTACGTGGAGCCGAATGTTACGCCGACGGTTCCGGGCTGCGCGCAGTTCAGATTGCGATTCACACAGTACTTCTTGTTTTCGGGGCCAGGGTAGCAATATCCCGATTGGCATTGGCCGTAAGAGCTACATTCCTGGCCGTCAATGAAAGAGCTTGCCACAAGCCCCTGCTCGGTAATACACCTATATAAAACGCTGTTATATGTATAATTCTCTCCCCAGGCGATGCCCGCAGTCCCGGGTTTTGCACAATTTGCTTCTCTCGCGATGCAGTAGGATTTGCTTTCTGGTCCCGGATAGCAATAGCCGGAGGAGCACTCGTTCGATGCGTTGCACTGTTGGCCGTTGGCAATAGCAGTTGGCGCAGAACTTTCTGTGGCAGACACTGGCGGCACGGTGACCGTGATCGTCTTTGAGACCTCTTTGCCAGTGCTGCTTTGAGTTGCTTTGTAGTTCACGGTGTACGTGCAGCCGGCGGCGTCGGATGTGATTGTATCTGCGAGGAACCCCTGTGCCGTGTTGGCAGCCCAGGCATCGTTCCATGTACGACCATCCGCACAATTGGCGGAATATGTTGAGATGAACGCATCTGCATTCGCTGATAACCATTCGTAACGATATGCGCCGCCGACCGGTATCGTGTCACTCGCCTTGCCATTGATTGTAAGAGTGGCGGTTGGCGCAGTGCCTGTGACCGTAATCGGTTTAGAAATTTCTCTTCCTATCGCGTTCGCCACTTGGTTTAATGGAACATTGAATGTCAGATACACTGGTGACGCGGATAAGTTCCCAACATAAGAGCCGCTTATTTCCTTCCAGCCGCCGAAAAGGTCTGTTTCGTAAGTCGCGGGCGGAAGCGCGGCAATGCTGATTTGCTTGAGCAGATTGTCATCGCTGGAATTCCAGAGAGCAAGAATGAATCTGCTATCGCGGCCAAATAGCAGAGCCGTAATATTCGGGCCATAATCAATGCTTCCGACATACGGCAGATCGTCAATTGTCTGCGCCATTACCGAATAGGCGATCAATGCCGGTTTGGGCGTAAAATCAGCCCGGGTCAATCCGAAGTTGGCTTCCACAGGGTTCGCCCAAGGAATATCCCGAATGTTGTATGGCATGATGCGTGTGACGCCATTGCCAAGCTGAAGCAACGAGGAACGCACAATGAAGCGCGCTTGATCGAGCTCTGAACAAGGCCAACCGTTCCTTTTGACAACCGTCTCCGGCGGGACGGTAGTCCAGCCGAATTCAGTGCTCCAAATTTCTTTCTTATGTCCTGCTGAATCAGGGGCAGCATCAATGGCACTGCGAAATTGACCCAGCGTCCAGAGCAATTCATTGTCCTTTTCCGGACTATTGCAGGTGGCTGTCGCGCCATTATATTGACCTAGAGAATAAGGATGAATGGCAGCTATGCTGTAAAGATCGGGCGCGGCCGTTACTTTTCCGTCCGGTACGCTCTCGCTCACAGCGTTAAACCGACGGAAATAATCTGCAGCTTCCCAGTTTACGGCCAGCCGGGCTCCCGACGCGGCCGTGCCTTCTTTGGTGGCCCAGACCATATTGGCGAACTCGGTCATAAAACTCTGCTCCGTCATGCTGCCGTGTTCTATTTCTGTAAAAGGCTCATTCCAGACCTCAATGGCTCCCAGATGATAGGAAGGGATAGGTTGCTTCTGGAGCTCATTCTTCCATGCCTGAACGTAGGACGAAATTTGACTGCTGGACGGTAGCTGATTATGACTTCCGTTGAGGATGTTGTAGCGAAGCGGACGGGTCCATCGAAAACCCATTAGATTGAGAAACAACTCGATCGTATCGACGCCCATGAGATTCTTCACATCTTCAGTACTGACGTTGATGCCAAACGGATTCTTGTCGCCTGAAACAACGCCCTGACGATCCATCACAACTCCGGCTGAATAGCGGGCCGAACCTTGACCAAGGCTCCCGGTTAATAGCAATTCGTAATATGCATTACCCCTTTGGCTTAAGGCAGGAATTTCGATTATTCCGGGTACCGTGACCTTCCCTGTCCGCAGGATCGTATTAGGATTGCTTATCTTATAGTCCAGAGTTGCGACAGTGCCAGCAATTGCGGGATTGACTTGGAATCGAACTGGTTCAGAATCTTTAAAAAGCCAGCTCTTATTCTTGGAATCGGCATGGACCGGCGAGATTGTAACCAGCGCGGAGAGTGGAGAACTAGCTGTCCCAGATATGATATGAGTTACAGTCGCTGTTTTTGTGTCGGACGATCCGACGCATGTATTTCGGAAACCAAGAGTACCTGGTGAAGCCGGTGTCGAAGTTTGCGAGCCTTTAGTGCCAGTCGCCCAAGATACCCACGCACCGCCATTTAAGCTGTACTCAACTCCGCAGGAAATCGCATTCGTCGAATCCCAATTCACAGTAAAGGTTTCCCCAGGCGCAGTCGTGTCTCTTGATTGCGTAATAAACACGCTAATTGAAGGCGTCGAAGCAGGTTGTTGAGAGTTCGCAATGGGAGCGGCTGATGAGCAGGTCGCCTCTTTGATTTTTGCTCGAGTCAGCTCCCATACATATCCCTGCGCGGGGAGCTCGACGCTTTTTTGATACTTCTTAACAGCTTCATGAGTGAGCTTCAAGAAAAGACCGGTCGACTGCTCTATGTTGAGGAAATAATTTGCTCGGAGGAAGTCCTGCAAGAGAGAGACCTCTCCGTTCGTATCTGCATCAGTAGAGCCGAACTCCATGTTGTTCTGCAAGTCGACGCAAGTCGCGGCCTCCGAGCGAGAAAACGTAAACAAAAGTGCAATCAGAAGGAAAACAATGAGCGCCCGATAAGAACTCTTTTTCAGGCCGCACAGCATATGCGAATGTTAGCACGCGGCCGGCGACGCGAGCCGGTCAATTTGTCCACTTCCTTTGACTATTCCTATCGCTTGCCGACGCGGCGGCGAGACACAATAAATATATTGGAATACTTTTTTGGGCGCCTAGACTTCTGCCCCTTTCCTGTCGGTTTGCCCCACATGCTTTTGGCGCGGCGTAGTCCTCTACCTTGACGGCCTTCGCCTCCGCCGTGCGGGTGATCAACAGGATTCATTGCTGTTCCGCGCACCGTCGGTCGAATTCCTTTCCAGCGTGAACGTCCGGCCTTTCCAAATACAACGAGGCGATGCTCTTCGTTTGAAACTTCACCGACGGACGCCCATGCGGTACCAATAATGCGTCTAACTTCAGTAGAAGGCATTTTTATGTGCGTATAACCTGCGTCCTGCGCGATAACTTCAGCGAAGCTACCCGCCGAGCGCACCATTTTGGCGCCGCCTCCGGGCTTCAACTCTACGTTGTAAATGAAAGTGCCGACGGGAATTTTGCCGAGAGGCATTCGATTGCCTACTTTTACCGGTGCAGAATCGGACACCACGAAAGTCTCACCAACTTTTATTTTCTGGGGAACGATGACATATCGCTTCTCTCCATCCGCATAAATAGAAAGTCCAATAAAGCTTGAGCGAAATGGATCGTACTCGATGGACGAGATTTTGGCGGGAATATTCTTCTTGTCATATATAAAATCCACTACGCGGAATTTGCGTTTATGCCCTCCCCCCTTATGCCGCGTCGTAATCCGGCCTTGGTTATTACGACCAACGCCGCGCTGAAAACCCCCCACAAGAGATTTCTCCGGTTTGTGTCCCGAAAGCATTTGCCGATAATTTATTCGCGTCATTCCACGCTGGCCGGGAGAAGTTGGTTTGTAGATTTTGATAGACATATGTTTTAATTTTAAATTTCAAATTTCAAATTTGAAATTGAATTCTAGTGAAGCGTTATCGTATCTCCTTTCTTCAGATATACATATGCCTTTTTGCCCCCTCCCCTTACACCACTCTTTCCGGTGCGCGCGCTGCGTTTTATCTTGCTGGGAATTGTAACGACTCGTACTTTAATCGGTGTTACTTTATAAAGTTCACGAACTGCTTGCAATACTTCTCGCTTATTGCTGGCCTCAGCGACATCAAAGGCATAAATGCCTAAGGCGCTATGCATAGTGGCTTTTTCGGTTATTCGAGGCTTCAATATAACGTGCGAGAGCGACGATAAGACTGACGAATTTGTCCCTTTTTTTGTCGCAGACACTGCCGAGGTGGGTGCCTCCGATTTTTTCTGCTCGTCTTTCTTTTTTTTGCCGAATAGAGCCATAGAATTAGTTTTGAGTTTTTAGTTTAGAGTTTTTAGAAGCGCGGGATTCGAGCGTTTTAACAGATTCTTTCGGATTCTCTATCACCAAATAGCTGTTACGCAGAACTGCAACGGGATTGAGATTGGAAATTCTTTGATACTCAATATTTCCCATGTTGCGGAAGCTTTTCTTAGCGGCTTCTGTCATTTCCAGAGCTGCTACAAGGGCGGCGTTCTTTTTCTTTGACGCAAGCCTATCGAAACCGGAGATTTTTGACAGGCTCAGGATAAGCTTCTTGGCCTCGGAGGTTTTCGGCGCATCAAAGCTAAATTTATCTACAAAAAGTATCTCACCGTCGGAAAGTTTTCGCGAAAGTGCAGTAAAAAGCGCTTTTGCCCGCATTTTTTTAGGTATCGTGCGGCTGTAATTTTTCTCATTTATCGGTCCGTGCGTTACTCCGCCACCTTTCCAAATAGGAGAGCGAATTGAGCCGTGCCTAGCTCGGCCTGTTCCTTTTTGCCTCCAGGGCTTTCTTCCGCCTCCGCGAACTTCGCCGCGACCCTTAGCATGCGCAACTATCTGACGCGAATTTGCCTGCATGCTCGTAACGACCTGGTGCATTAAAGAATTGTTCCACTTCAGACCAAATATCGAATCGGGAAGTTCGATTTTTCCTGTTTCTTTACCAGCTACGTTGTAAATTTTCGCTTCCATATTTAGAATTTCAAATTTTAAATTTCAAATTTATTATTTTCCTCTGATTTCCACCAAAGTTCCAGGTCTGCCTGGCACGGCGCCGGAGATAAGAAGTGTATTTGTAGGCGGATCAACCTGTAAAATGCGTAGATTCTTAACTGTCACTCGGTCTCCTCCCATTCGTCCCGCCATGCGCATTCCCTTAGCAACCCGGCCACCCGCGCGGCCCCCGCCTCCGATAGAGCCTGGTGCTCTCTCTTTATTTTTTTGACCGTGCGAACGCGGGCCTCCGTGGAAACCATGCCGCTTTACAGCGCCTTGAAATCCTTTCCCTTTGGAAGTCGCGGAGACTTCTACGATGTCGCCTTCGGCAAAAACTGAAACGTCCATGGTCTTGCCAACTTCCACTCCTTCAGGCGAGCCGCCTGCCTGCGCAGGCAGGCGATATTCGCGGAAATATCGGAATGGAGATTTTGCATGCCCCAATTGTGCTTTAGCGATATTTTTTTCCTTGCGCTCACCGAAACCGACCTGCACAGCTTCGTAGCCGTCTTTCTCTTTACCTTTTACCTGCGTAACCGTAAGTGGGCCAGCCGTGACTATTGTTGCAGCAAAAGCAGAACCCTTCTCGTCGAAGATCTGCGTCATCCTTCCCTTTATGCCGAGCATGTATTTCATTTTTAAACAAAACGCTCCCATGGTCAGGGAGCTTTTCCTGAACCATTGGTCCCTATTGGGACATAGCGTGGTGGACACTATATCAGTGAGTACTCAAAATGCAAATCAGCTCTAAGCCGACATTACTGAATCTTGTAGAGCCCAGGAAGTAGGCTTCCGGCTTCGATATTGTTCCACAGAGACATAAATTCTTCTGGCGAGCCCTGTGGGACGAAGTATGTGGGGCCGGTGGTATTGCCGCAGCAGCGATTGTCGCCGCTAGCGGCTTTTGCTTTTAATCCTGATGCTGCTTTGTTTCTTGTATTAATAGACA
>Ga0209542_10017312_pt1 | contig 11825 bp, 9 predicted proteins | sample RifCSPhighO2_01_FD_184028 | JGI IMG/M metagenome (GOLD analysis project Ga0209542, IMG submission 184028) | Soil microbial communities from Rifle, Colorado - Rifle CSP2_plank highO2_0.1 (SPAdes) (version 2) | ecosystem: Environmental > Terrestrial > Deep subsurface > Rock core/Sediment ...
GGCGAAGAAGGCGCATGAAAAACAGTATACAGGAGCTTAAAGAACCTTTTTTAGTTCTTCGGCGGTGGGAGTGTTGAAATGTTGACTGACTTCCTTTGGAGTTCCGGCAGCAATGATTTCTCCTCCACCGTCACCTCCTTCGGGTCCCATGTCGATCAAATAATCACAGTTTTTAATTACATCCAAATTGTGTTCGATGACAATAACGGTATTGTCGTTTTCGACCAGGTCGATTAAGGTTTGCATTAATTTGCTGACGTCTTCAAAGTGTAGGCCGGTGGTTGGTTCATCTAGGATATAGACGGTATGGCCGGAACCGTTTTTGGCAAGCTCGCTGGCGAGTTTGACTCTTTGGGCCTCCCCTCCGGACAAGGTGGGAGCGGGTTGGCCTAGGCGTATATATCCGAGTCCAACTTGGCGTAAGGTGGTGGATTTTTTTTCAGCAGCGGGCACGCCTTTGAAAAAAATGGCCGCTTGATCAATGGTCATGTCGAGGACTTGGGCGATGTTTTTTCCTTTGTACTCGATTTCGAGAGTTGGTTGGTTGAAACGAGTGCCTTGACATGTTTGGCAGGTGACATAGATATCCCCCATGAATTGCATTTCTATTTTTATTTGACCCTCCCCCTGACAGCTCTCACACCGGCCACCTTTAACATTGAAACTAAAACGTCCCGGAGTATAACCGCGAAGGTGCGAGTCCTTGGTACCGGCGAAAATGGCTCTAATATAGTCGAAAAGCTTGGTGTAAGTGGCCGGATTGCTTCTGGGAGTCCTACCAATCGGACTTTGGTCAATTAAACTGACTCTTTTGACAACATCTAGAAATTTGACCGATTCAAAGGGAATTTCCTGACGTTGATGCTGGCGATTCAACTGACGGGAGAGAGCTTCGTATAAAGTGTCGACGATTAGGGAAGACTTGCCTGAACCGGAAACACCAGTGATGCCAATCAGTTTTCCTAAAGGAAGTTCGACCGAGATATTTTTCAGATTGTGATGGGTACAGCCCTTCAGGACGATATCGCTATTTTGTATTTGTTTGGTATGTTTCCTTATTGGAGAAACCTTTTTTTGGTTGCTTAAATATTGACCGGTCAGGCAGTGGCTCTTTTCGATTTGACTGACTGATCCCTGAAAAGTCAATTCTCCTCCCCGTTCACCGGCGTTGGGACCAAACTCGACCAGATGTTCGGCCGAGAGAATTGTGTCTCGATCATGCTCGACGACGACTAGAGTATTTCCAAGGGAGACCAAGTTTTTTAAAGTATTGATTAGTTTTTGATTGTCGCGTTGGTGTAGACCGATGGTGGGTTCGTCAAGAACATAGAGTATTCCTGTCAGCCGGCTGCCGATTTGACTGGCGAGGCGGATTCGTTGAAGTTCACCTCCGGAAAGACTACCGGCCTCTCGGCTGATGGTTAGATATGATAGTCCGACTGATTGTAAAAACTCGAGCCGATCACTAATTTCTTTTATTATTGGAGTGGCGATTTGAAGTTCGATTGACGAAAGCTTTTGACTCAATTCTTTGATAAAGACGAGAGCTTTGTCGATCGAAAGAGCGGTGACTTTGGCGATATTTAAATTGTTCACGGTGACTCCTAAAACTTCGGGTTTGAGACGGTCTCCATGACAGGCGGGACAGGGTAACTTAATCATGTATTGATCGAGTTCTTCGCGGACATAGGCGGAACTAGTTTCTTGATAGCGTCTTTCGAATTCGGCGGCGAGACCCTTGAATGGCGTGTGCCAGATGGTGGACTTCCCTTGGGAATTTAAGCCGTGAATTCCATGGACGACAGATCCGGTACCGTCGAATAGAATATGTTTTTGTTCTGAGTTCATTTTCTCCAATGGAGTTTTGTCATTAAAACCTGCATCAGCCATGATCTTGGTAATGAGACGAGCCATCCAGGTTTCTGTCTCAAATTGTGAGGCCAAGGGAACAATACCGCCCTCACGGAGAGTGAGACTTGGAGCGAGAATTAGGTCTTTGTTCAGAGTGAGTTTTGATCCTAAGCCTGTACAGGTGGGACAGGCACCATCGGGAGAGTTGAAAGAGAAGTAGCGGGGCTCGAGCTTTGGTAAGGAAATATTGTCGAAGGGACAAGCTAGATTTTCTGAGAAGAGGTGGTCTTCTAAATCCTTTGGGTTTTCGGGAAATGAAAGACTGGCGTCGGTGACAATACTGGCGATGACTTCTCCACCAGCTAGTTTGAGAGAGACTTCAATGGATTCAATCAGGCGACTTTTGTCGGTTTGGATTTGCTCCCCTTCTCCCGCCTTGCTAATGACAATTTTGTCGATGATGGCGTCAATATTGTGGCGGTTATTTTTAAAGAGATTAAGAGGTGTGTTGGTGTTGATGAACTTGCCGTCGACCCGGACAACGCTGATGCCTTTTTTGGCTAGATTAACCAATAAGTCCTTGAATTCTCCCTTCTTGTTTTTGACTACAGGAGCCATGATCATCAGGCGGACTCCTTTTTGTTTGGTCATGCCGGGATGACTTTGAATAAGCTCGAAAATAGCGTCTCGGATTTGAGTGACATCTTGGGCCATGACTTCGCGTCCACAGATGGGACAATGAGGGTGTCCTGTGCGGGCAAAGAGGAGTCGAAGATAGTCGTAGACTTCGGTGACGGTGCCGACGGTACTTCTGGGATTGTGACTCCCCTGCTTTTGATCAATGAGAATTGCCGGTGACAAGCCTTCGATAGAGTCGACGTCGGGCTTGTCCATCACCCCTAAGAACTGGCGGGCATAGGAAGAGAGAGATTCGACATATCGACGTTGACCTTCGGCGTAAATGGTGTCGTGGGCCATCGAGGACTTCCCTGACCCGGAAACGCCGGTAAAGACGACCAGTTTGTTTTTGGGAATGGTAAGATTGACGGCTTTGAGATTGTGTTGGCGGGCGCCTTTGATAATCAAGTGAGTCGTGGGGGAGATTTCATCCATAACGGTCCATTTTATCCCATTTTGGACCCGATTACCATTACAAAACCCGAACCTATGATAGAATATCGAGCATGGAAAAGATTCATCCGCGGATGAAATCAATTTATGATGAATATCTCGCGGACTTAGTGGCTACTGGCGTGAGTGAAAACGAGGCGGTGCGGTACTTGGCAACAATAAGAGACTGGTCTCAAAATGCTTTTTTCCCGGGTCTTTGTGCTAGAGAGGACGAATACTGGAAGTCAGCTGATCATAGAATGAAATTGGCGGAAGATGGACTTGATTTTTGTGAATTTTGGCTGCGTTTGCAAGCGGGAGGAGCTTCAGAGAGACAACTTTATGAATTTACTGAACAATGTCAATATTTGAGTGTTCAAAATACTTTTTATTGGCTTTCTTGTAACGATCTTACTGATATGTACATTTGTGGTACGAGAATTATGAAACAGGGGGTTGAGGAAGTAGACTAGGAGAGTTTGGTGATGAGGTCGCGGTACTTGGCGGCCATCTCAAAGTCCCAATTCTTGGCGGAAGCGGTCATGAGAGATTTCATTTTTCGAATGAGTTTTTTCTTGTCTCCTAACGTCAAGGCTTCCGGATTCACGTCCTCGGGATTTTTCCAGCCAAATTCGGCCAACTCCTTGATGCGAGCGCCTTTTTCTTTTTTATCTTCCCGTTGGAGGAGTTTTTCGCGGATGGATTTATTTATTCCGATAGGGGTGATGCCGTGTTTTTGGTTATATTCCAACTGATACTGTCGTCGGCGACTAGTTACCTCCATCGCCTGCCTCATAGAGTCGCTGATTCGATCGGCGTAGAGGTAGACCATGCCGTTGATGTGTCGGGCGGCGCGACCCATGGTCTGGATGAGTGAAGTAGGGTTTCTCAAAAAGCCTTCTTTGTCTGCGTCCAAAATGGCGACGAGTGAGACCTCGGGTAGATCAATGCCTTCGCGGAGAAGATTGATGCCGACGAGACAGTCAAAGTTTCCCCGCCGCAGGTCGTCGAGAATATCGGATCGGTCGAGAGTCAGGACGTCCGAGTGAAGATACTGGACCTTTAGATCTGGAACGTGATTTTTGAGATATTCGGTTAGGTCCTCGGCCATGCGTTTGGTGATGGTGAGAATTAGGACCCTCTCCCCTTTGGCTTTTCTTTCGATGACCTCACGGACCAAGTGGGCGATCTGATTAGTGGCTGGAAATACTTTTACTTCCGGATCAAGTAGACCCGTTGGACGGATTAATTGCTGAGCGATTGCTAGCGTTTTTTCTGTTTGGCTTAAATTTAGTTCGAGTTCTTGTGGAGTAGCTGAAGCATATAGAGTTTGAGGGGTTCTGGCCTGGAACTCAATGAAATTTAGGGGGCGGTTGTCGAGGGCGGCGGGGAGACGGAAGCCGTAGTCGATCAAGGTTTCTTTCCGAGACCGATCTCCCCGATACATTCCCCTGATTTGAGGTAGAGTGATGTGCGATTCATCGACGACAGTGAGAAAGTTTCTCTTGCCAAATTTTTTGGCGTTATAGCTCATGTATTCCAGTAGAGTGAATGGGGGCTCTCCCGGTGTTCTCTTATCAAAATATCGACTGTAGTTTTCGATTCCGTTCACAAAACCAAATTCTTCAATTTGAGCTAGATCATAATTGACTTTTTGCTCCAGACGATGAGCCTCCAGAATTCGGCCTTCTTTTTTGAACTTCTCGACTTGATTTTTTAGATCATTTCTAATTTGAGACATGGCCTCTTTTTGACTGACTGGGTTGGTAATATAGTGTTTGGCGGGATAAATGACCACATCCTCTTTCCGCTTTAATTCACTAAAGTTGATGGGGTCTAGTCTTTTAATACTTTCAATGGTTTTTTCACCGAACGTTATGGATAAGACGACCTCTTCATTGCTGGGATAAAGTTGGAGCGTGTTGCCGATAAGTCTGAAATTGCCTCGGGTAAGTTCGGTAGTACTTCTTTGATACTGGAGGTCAAGAAGACGGTGGGCGACGTCAGTGCGGTCGATGATTTGACCTTCGACTAATTCCAGAAAGTTCTTTTCATACTCGGCTGGATTGCCGATGTTGTAGATACAGGAAACTGAGGCGACGACGATGCAGTCTGGCCGGCTGACCAGATTGGCGGTAGTAGAGAGTCGGAGACGGTCGATTTCGGCGTTTATATCTGCCTCTTTTTCGATGTAAGTATCGGTTTGGGGAATGTAGGCTTCAGGCTGGTAGTAGTCGTAATAAGAAACGAAGTAGGAAACGGCATTATCGGGGAAGAAATCACGAAGCTCCTGATAGAGTTGGGCGGCAAGAGTCTTGTTGTGACTGACAACCAGCGTTGGTAGTTGGGTGTTTTGGATGACGTTGGCAATAGTAAAGGTCTTGCCACTTCCGGTGACCCCGACTAGAGTCTGATGTTTGTTTCCTCCAGTTACCGATTCGGTTAGGAGTTTGATGGCATCTGGCTGGTCTCCGGTTGGTTGGTAGTTACTTTTGAGTTGAAAATCCACAGGTTGTATTTTAGCAGGAAGACGAAGATAGGGCGAAACTGCCTATTGACACCTTTGGGTATTGTTTGGTTATACTGAATACATGGCAGTAACGCTTTATAGAAGACAAAGGCAAATAGTAGATTTTCTCGGGCAGTTCATCCAAAAGAACGGTTACTCCCCGACTCTTTCGGAAATTGCCGAAGCAATTGGCGTTTCATCTCTGGCGACTGTTCACGAACACCTTCAAGCGCTGATTAAAAAGAAGGTCATCAGAAAATACGAAGGGACTATTCGGGGGATTGAGCTGATTGAGAAACACATGTCCGAGACACTCTCGGTCGTGGAACTGCCAATACTCGGTTTTATCGCGGCAGGTCAGCCAATCCAGCCATACACTGACCCGGATGCGACCATGCGGATAGCCCCATCTTTGGTTTCAGGCAAGCGGAGAGCCTTTGTCTTGCAGGTAAAGGGAACATCGATGATTGAGGAGGGAATTTTTGATCGGGATTGGGTGGTGATTGAGGAGGAGGATTTGGGGAATGTCCACGATGGGGATATTGTCGTTGCCCTATTGGAGAGTGGCTTAGCGACCTTGAAGCGTTTTTTCAGGGAGAAAACCAGAATTAGACTGGAGCCGGCAAACTCGACCATGTCCCCAATTTATGCGACTAATGTTCGGATTCAGGGAAAACTGAAGGCCGTAATTAGAAAGTATTAGTTTATTTTTCCCAACTGCGTTTCTTGCGACCGAATGAGGTGAGGTGGTCGAAAGCCATTTTGAATGATTCTTTGAGGCCTCGATCAAGCTTCACTTGATTTTCAGGACGGACGACTCGGGACCTCCCCGTGGTCCACTTTCTGTTTCCTCCGTAGGTTTTTGCCATAGATTCAGTATAACAATTCGCTATTACTGTCATCCCGAGCGTAGTCGAGGGGTCCCTCCACTCGCGGGGACGCTCGGTCGGGATGACACGGGAGAGCTATTCAACCCAATCGTGTATATATTTTGTTAAATCTCGTTTTTCGCTGTGCTGAATTAGGGTTTTTTCTTTCAGAATTTCAAAGGTTTTGTGGTAAGGTAAGGCTGTTTCATCGTTTCGGAAAATACCGGTGAAAATATCTTGATCGGTCCAGCGGGCTTTGGAAATGGCTTCGTAGACGTCGGTTGGAGTTTGGGTGAGAGGTTTGATTCTCTGACGGAACCAATCGTAAGTATTTAACTTATTAAAGGTAACGCAAGGTTGAAGAACTTCGATGAGGCTGAAACCCGAGTGAGTAATGGCACTGGTAAAAATTTCGGTCGATTCAGGAATAGTCCCCGCGAAGGTTCGAGCGACAAAGGAAGCACCGGAAAGTAACGCAAACGCGCATGGTTCTACGGGTTGTTCGACGACGCCAAGGGGTGTGGCTTTGCCCTTGGTTCCCTTCATTGAGGTGGGAGAACTTTGGCCGGTGGTGAGGCCGTAGACCTGATTGTTATGTAAAATGACGGTGATATCCATATTGGCGCGGCATGCCGAGACAAAGTGAGCCATTCCCTCTCCCAGTAGGCCACCGTCGCCGCCGATGACGATGACTTTTTGACGGTGATTAGCTAGTTTTATCCCGGTCGCGGCGGGAATAGCCCGCCCGTGTAATCCATGGAAGCCATAGGCCTTGATATTGCTGGCCATATTGCCACTACAGCCGATGTCGTAAACCATCACAAACTCGTGGGTTTGAAGGTTAAGTTTTTGGAGTGCTCCCTTCAGGGCCGCCCAGATACCAAAATCACCACAGCCGGGGCACCAAGTCGGAAAGATTTTAGTATCAAGATTGATCATGGTTCGACAGGTTCACCATTATAATTTTTTTATTTGAGTTGTTAATTCGGTAGGATTCAAGGGGCGACCCAAATCTTCGCCAAGTTGAATTTGAATCTCGAGTCCGGTTTCTTGGCGCAGCAACCGGGCTAGTTGGTGAGTTTCATTGTTTTCGATTGATATCAGTTGTTTGTAGGTGCCCAGAAGCTTATCTAGCCCCGTCGGTAATGGCCAGAGATGATTGAAGTGAATGTGGGCTAAGCCAAGATGAGAGGCTACCTCCTGGGCGATATATTTATGTGAACCCCAGGAGATGATGGCCTTGTCGCCTTTTCCATTCACTTCCGGAAGAGGAATATTTCTTTTTATTTCGGTCAGACGATGAAGTCGGCGTTGATTGTTCTCCTGTCGGGTTTGTGCCGATTCGTCAATCAGACCAGTCTGATCGTGTTCATCGGAGTTGGCGAGATACTCACCACCGGGCATGCCGGGAAGAGAACGCGGATGAATTCCGTTTGGAGTAAATTGGTAGCGAGAATACATATCATCCCCCTTTGGATTTGGAGATGTCGCTGATAGTGGAACTGTCTCAAGTGGGGGTAAATTGGGGATTGAGTAGTTGTTTTCGGCTAGATATTTGTCTGAAAGAATAATTACCGGACAGTGGTAAGTTTGCGAGAGAGAAAAAGCGCAATGAACTAAAAGATAACATTCGGTTGGGTCAGAGGGAGCCAAGACAATCTTGGGGAACTCACCATGGCCGGCGTTGATGGCAAATAATAAATCGGATTGCGAGGTCCAGGTCGGCAGTCCGGTGGCAGGACCGGGACGCATAGCCAGATATATAACCACCGGTGTTTCTAACATTGCGGCTAGAGAGATACCTTCTTCCATAAGGGCAAAGCCACCGCCGGAGGTTCCGGTCATAGCTTTGGCCCCGGCGAAACTAGCGCCTGTGATGAGATTGATAGCACAGATTTCGTCCTCTGTTTGACGGACTAGATAATTGAATTCAGTCTGATGAGCGGCCATAAAGTGGAGTAGAGGAGAACTGGGGGTCATTGGATAACCGGCATAAAGATTGACTCCGGCGGCGATGGCGCCAAGACCGACTCCCTGACTGCCGTTTAGAATTAAGTGATGATTTTGGTTATTTTGTTTTGGAAGAGTGAGATCAAGAAAAAATTGTTTGGATAGTTCCAGCGCCAGGTCGAAGGCTTGTTTGTTTTGCTCAAGAAGGGTTTGAGATTTGTCACCGAATCCTTCTTGGAGTATTTCCCAAACTAGCTCACGATTCAACTGTAATTGGTGAGTAGCAAAGCCGATCATGACAGTATTCAGAGTAAGAGGATTGCCGGCTGTTTTAGCGATATCAAGGAGTGCGGGTTGGTAAAGTTTTTTATGCTCGTGATCAGCTTTGAGAGATAAGTCGGCAACAACCTGAGTATTTTCATTAATATTGTTGTGTTCGTTGTTGAGAGCGGTTCGGGTCAGGGCTAGAAAGAGATCGATTTTGGGGGAGTTGTTGGGAAATGGGTTTTCGCTAACGGTAATTAGATAGGTATTATGGCCTCCTTTGATTAGAGAGGGATATTCAGGATAACCTTGGGCATAATAGCCAGTCTTAACAAAGGCGCGTAAGAGAGTTTCTCCGGCGGAGAGGATTCCTGACCCGGCGGGGCCAGCTAATTTTAACGCGAAAACTTCGGGCATTAAAGTCATTTTATCAGGCGAGAACATGTCTTGCTTATGTTCAACCTCGGAGGTTGTCCATAAAGTAGAATAAATATTATGCCTGGGAGGAAAAATCCTTTGGTTACAGATTGTTTTTACCACGTGTTCAATAGAGGTGTGGCTAGGGGTGAAACTTTCATATCTGATTACGAATTCAGGAGGGCGATCTCAACTCTAAATTACTACTGTCATGGAGAAGTACCGTTTTGTTTATCGCGATTATATCGTTTTGATCCCGATAGACAAAGTGATATTTTGAAAAATTTGGAAACTATACCAAAGTTGGTCGAGGTACTTTGTTATTGCTTGATGCCGAATCACTTTCACTTATTATTGAGGCAAAATGTTGACGGTGGAATTTCGAAATTCCTAAGTAATTTTCAGAATAGTTACACTCGTTTTTTTAATACTGTCCATAAAAGAGATGGATCTTTGTTTCTAAACCAGTTTAAGGCGGTTGAAGTGGAAACTGCACATCAGCTCGTACACCTATCCAGATACATTCACTTGAATCCATATGTTGGTGCCGTAATCGCGGTTTTGGATGACCTCCCAGGTCATCCATGGTCGTCGTTGGTGGAATATGTTGAGGGTGATGAAAAAAATTTTGTGAATACAAATCTAATTCTCTCATCCTTTAAATCTCGAGGTTCTTACCTGAAGTTTGTTTTGGATGAAGCAGATTATCGTAGAAATCTTAGGCGAGCGGAGAAAATGCTTCTTGATTTTGGATGACCTCCCAGGTCGAACGTAACGGGGGGTTAGTCGATGAAGGTGAGGGCGTATCCAAGAGCTCCGGCACGGCCGGTGCGACCAATACGGTGAACGTAGTCGTCGTAGGTGGCGGGTTGGTCAAAATTGATGACGTGAGTGATGTCTTTGATATCAATGCCGCGTGCGGCGACGTCGGTAGCAATGAGGATTTTTATCTGATCGGTTTTGAATTGGCGAAGGGTATTTTCGCGTTGATTTTGGCGTTTGTTGCCATGAATAGAACCGACATTAAAACCGGCGTGGAAGAGATCGCGAAAAATGTCCTCGACTCCATATTTGGTGCGGCCAAAGATAAGCACTTTTTTGAACTCGTCTTTTTTGCGAAGAAGATCGCAGAGAAGGTTGATTTTGGCGGCGCGCCCTGAGGCTTTGATGACATTTTGCTCTACGTTGCAGGATGTGGCCCCGGTTTTGACGGAGATTTTCACAGGATTGACCATAAAGTTTCTGGCGATGCTTTCGACTTTTTCATCAATGGTTGCTGAGAAAAGTAGGGTTTGGCGTGGCTTGCCGATCAGTCCTAGAATTAGAGTAATATCTTTGACAAAACCCATATCCAGCATCCGATCTACTTCGTCAAGAACGACGGTATGAGTATTGGAAAAAGTCAGGCAACCACGATTGTAGAGATCTTTGAGGCGTCCCGGCGTTCCAATGACAATTTGAGGGCGACGACGAAGATCCTCCATCTGACGGCGGATGTCTGCGCCACCAATCAGGAGGGCTCCATAGATACCAAGTCCTTCGGAAAGGATACGAATTTCGTCACGGATCTGAACAGCCAACTCCCGAGTCGGGGCAATGATAAGAGCGGTTTCGTTCCGATTTGAAATTATCTTATTTAGTATTGGAAGAACGAAGACCAAGGTCTTTCCGGTGCCCGTGTCTGCTAATCCGAGGACGTCTCGCCCGGCCATTGCCGGTTCAAGAGCACTGTCCTGGATGGAAGTAGGTTTTTCAAATCCCTTTTTGTTCAGGTTAGTCAGAAGAGAGGCGTGCAGCCCGAAATCAGCGAAATTATGCGTGATGTGCACTTCTTGACTAACCTCTGGAGCCGCAGCACGGACAAAGCTCCTCGGATCGAGGGCCTTGGGCATAGCTGGTCTACGGTAGCCACGCGGCGCAATGCTGCGTTGACCACCAAAACGACGGCGGTTAAACATATAGTTTGTGGGGAGATGACCTCCTCCAGATTGTCCCTAAGAAAAATTCAAGATAGACAATTGGAAAACGGTCTAGCGAGATGAGCTAAGTGCTCAATCTAAGAACAATAGGAGAATTGTATCACACAAGTGTAAAATAAGCGAATGAAACTAACGTTGGTAGGTCTACCCTTGGGAAATATTGAGGACATTAGTCTTAGGGCGATTCGGACTTTGAATGAGGCCAAAGCGGTCATTTGTGAGGACACTAGAGTCTTTCATAAGCTTTGGCAGAAGTTAATGAACGACGGTTATCTATCGGTTCTGTTTTCCGGACGATTAATAGTGATAAATGATTTTAATGAGGCGGAAAAAGTGTCTTGGTTGGCTGATCAAATTACCTTGGCTGAAGAGGCGATTTTGGTCTCTGATGCCGGCATGCCCTTGATTTCCGATCCGGGGTATCGCTTGGTAAACGAAATCCTGGCTCGTGGAGGTGATATCGAGGTGGTTCCCGGACCGACGGCGGCGATGACGGCACTGGCTATCTCTGGTCTTTCGGCTGATAAAGTGATGTTCTTGGGCTTTTTGCCAAAGAAAGCTGGTAAGCGAAACGAGAACTGGAAGGCAGTCAAGGAAATGATGGGGATAACGGTCATAATCTATGAATCGCCGTATCGGGTAAAGCAAACTTTAGAAGAGATCCAAACCGAGTTTGGTTCGGAGACGTTGGTGGTAATCGCTCGGGAACTGACAAAAGAATATGAGCAAATAATCAGAGGGAAGGTATCTGATGTTTTGACTGGTTTGAAGCCAATTAAAGGTGAGGTAGTAATTTTATTTAGGAGTTAGAATTCTTCGAGGGTGGAAGTGTCGCCAAGGGGAAGGCCGAGCTCGCGGGCGCGAAGGAGACGGCGG
>Ga0209542_10017313_pt1 | contig 11824 bp, 11 predicted proteins | sample RifCSPhighO2_01_FD_184028 | JGI IMG/M metagenome (GOLD analysis project Ga0209542, IMG submission 184028) | Soil microbial communities from Rifle, Colorado - Rifle CSP2_plank highO2_0.1 (SPAdes) (version 2) | ecosystem: Environmental > Terrestrial > Deep subsurface > Rock core/Sediment ...
CCATCTCGCATCATCGCTCATACCGCATTGTTCGAGCGTCTTGCCCACAGTACCCCTATAATTCTCTCCGGCACTGCTGGCCGGATTGATGTCCGCATCCGCGGAGTATGTGGTGCTGCCCCATGAAATCTGCACGGATTTCGTGCATGGATGCACCATGCAATCCGCCCGAAAAGGAATCGTAATGCTGTGATATTGTCGCGTATTGACATTGGCTGCGATATCGAAGTAGACCGGAACGATCACTTCGGCGGAGTCACGGATGATCTTTCGATATCTTGTTGTTACGCCGAAAGTGCCCATCGGTTTGAGCGCGGTGCCGCCGGGGGGAAGATAGGTCAGTTGAAGATCGGTCGGGTCGCCAAAATTCCATTTGTCCTGCGAGACAATGGTCGGGGTGGACCGTTTCGCCAGCGTGGCATCGGCATGACTTACACGCGAGGCGAACACTTCGTCGACCGCATCGAGCACGCCGAAAGGCTTACTCGGTGAGACGATGCTCACGCCGGGCTCGAGTTCGTGTCCTTCGAACCACTCGTTCCACGCAGGCAGCCCTATCGTCGGCTTGCCGCCTATTGCAACGACGGTGCTTCCGCTCTTGTTCAGATCAATCAACTGTTTGACGCCGATGAGCATCTGTTTGAATCCCGCTAAGGTGGGATTCAACGCAAAGTGCCGCCGAGGCATATGGGGGTTGAAGAAATAACCTGGCCGTTCATCAAAATTAATCGTCGCTGTCGGAATATAACCGAGATTGTTCGTTTTCGCTTGATCAAAGAGCGCCTTGTTTCTGTTAATGACGTGATTGATAATGATCTGATAATCCAGACCCAAGAGCGGATCACTCGGATATTGATGGGGAAACACTCCGTATGGCTGTAGGGCATCGAACCCTGATCGTTTGATGTTCGCAATATTGATCGGATTGACCGGCGGCGTATAGAACGTGTCCGGGGTGGCGTAGATCCAATACACGTCGGTGCTGACTGCCTTCTCGAATTCATCAAGGCGTTGTTTAATCGTGGCAGGGTCTGACGTCCGGAACACCCAAGTTGAATTGAATACCACCACAGCTGGTTTACCGTTGATGCGAAGATAATTGGATTGAGTGAAGTAACGATTCTTATACGTCTCCGCGATTTTCCCAGTAAACATTACCGATATTTTCGATTGATCATCGTTTGGTACATCAATTGCATTGAGCATAACTGCAAACTTTAGGTAGTCCTTGTATTGTGCATTGATGAACGTATCTGTATTGCTATACATTGGCTTGTCGTCCCCCTCCGCCCAAAAGTCTTCAAAAATGAAATATGAGAGCCCGTGCTCGACCGCCCATTTGATATTCCAATCCATAGCTTCGGTATCATCACCACTTGGATAACCTAGTAGAGGCAATGCAAAAGTTTTATTTTGTTTTACGTCCGTTCTCCGATTCCATTGCATGATATCGTACCACTGGTGCGTTAGAGCATTTGGTTTGGGCATGTAATAAGCGCCGAGAGCGTATCCCGTATCAAACGGAACTGGCGGAGACGGGTACGTGTATGTGACAACTACGGACAGATCATCTGACGAAGTAAGTACTCCGTCAGAAGCGGTCAGGCGCAGAACATATGTGCCGGCGGCAGAAAAACTGGCAGTTGTGTTGGGAACACTACTTGTCCCAAACATGACCGTACCCGGCCCCCAGATCTTGCTCCACGAATACGAGAGAACACTGGGTGGATTGGGCAAGCCGTCATCACTGGCCGTGCCCGACAGATTAGCCGTGGCGGGTAGGGTGATGTTCTGATCGGCACCAGCGTTTACTTTGGGTGACTGGTTAGTTGAAGTCAGGACAAAGACTCTCACAGTTACTCTATCACTTTCAGTACGTCCGCCATCAGTACATGTGAGAATGTAAGTTTTGTCTCCCGCCATGACGTTTACAAAAGTTTCCGCTCCGGCAGTAGCTTTAGTGCCCGACCAAGAGCCGGAGGCAGAACATGACTTTAAATTCATCGAAGTCCAGGAGAGAGTAAGCGAGCCCCCCTCAAAAATTTCAGGTGGACTTGCACGCAAATCAACATCCAGAGGGATTATCATTTGTGCTGACATAGTCCCTCCGCACACAATAGCGTTTATGGACTTAGTAGTGGTCTCCTCTACTATACCAGTAGAAGCAATCCCCTGCGATACCTGGAAACGTCTGACTGTAGCTTCAGTGACCACTCCGAAATAGCCAGTGGATTCAACATCTGCTGGCCAGTACATTTCAGCTCGAGTCCGCAAAAAATTCTGAAGGTCGCGCACATCCTCCCCACTTAACCCACGATAAAGTGTGCGCGAAATATAAAAACATTTATCGCTCGTAGTCACAGCCACGTCTGACGATGTCGCTATAGCTACTCTTAACACCTGCAACTGGGCCGTAAGAACCGCAATCTGGGCCTGTAGAGATGCTATCTGATCAGCCACCGAAACCTGGGCAAAAGAAGAAACAGGCAGAACCAGTGCCACTAATACCACCAGAACGACAATGCTCTTTTTCATTAGTACATATAAGCACAAAAAGGGGCCATGTGCAAGACTCGCCTCGTATCCCCAAATGTAGATAAACGTCTTGTATATGTGGTACTATATGTTTACCTATGGTTGACTCTCTGAATATACAACTCAATGAGCGTGCATACAAAAATGCCGTTCTCTACTTTATCAAGTACTGCAACAACAAGTACTTGCATGCAACGAAGCTGAATAAGCTCCTGTATTATCTTGACTTCATTTATTTCCGCGATCACAAAAAGGCAGTTACGGGTGATGTTTATATCCATCAGGGATATGGGCCAGTCCCGTCACGCGTAGATGATATACTAGCGAAATTAAAAACAGATGGAGCAATCGACACCGAGGCCATACCGCACAACGAAAGTGAGATGATAAACTTCTCTATCAAAGATATTTCTAAATTCGATGAGTCCGCTTTTACCGCTGATCAAAAGAATCTTCTTAAGCAAATTTGTGACGAGTTCGGCAACTGGCCGACAGAAAAGATTGTAGCCCAAACTCATCTTGAGGCACCTTGGTTCTACTCCAAACCATACGAAGTGGTTGACTATGCATATTCTCGTGACATCGACTTCTTCCGCTAACACTCCCTACCTATGTCTTGGGTATATGTTGAACGAGAAGAATTTGTCCGAATGTGCGAGAAAACTAAAATTTCGGATCAAGTACGTGAAGCTATAAAACTTTGGGCACCGACTGTTTCAAATAAATACGAGACTTCCCGTTCAAAGTTAGTCTTTCGTTCTCCCAAAAATCGCTATGAGGCGTGGGCAGCTGGTTTACCTAACCCCAATAGTAATAGAGGTAAAAGTGGTGGCTATCGTGTCATCTATTTTCTAGATCTGATTGAGTGCACGATAAATCTAGATTTTATCGAGAGACGCAAAGAACTTGGTTTTCATGATGAGGGCCGAAACAAAAAAGATCGTTACAATGACTATATCCGAGATCTCAAAGATTACTTGAAGAAACGGGATACATGAGCAATCAGACGGACAGAGATTCTATTTATTTATGGGCGTGCCTGGGCTCGAACCAGGGACCATTCGTGTATAAGACGAACGCTCTACCAACTGAGCTACACGCCCTACGCTCCAATTTAGCATCACTAATCATTGCATTACAAGTCTCCTGACCGAAGCTTTATTCTAACCTGTTGATAACTAAATAGGTTAACCTCCTGCCAGGCAAATTGGAGTATGTCTAAAGTCCCAGCCGGGAATCATACCATCAAAGCCACAGCTACGGACGCGTCAGTCAACACAAACCTCAACACCATCTCCATCACGGTCAAGAAATAAATCCACTGGCGTGTTTGACTAACGCTTTCCAATCATTGCAATTCCCCTCCGATTGTTCTAGTCTACCAATCAGAGGAGGACACATGCGGAATTTAAGTACAGCGATTTTGGTCGCAACTCTTATGGGTTGCGGAGGATCGCCAGTAGGTGAGGGGGACTTGCAGGTGCAAATCACGGCACCAAATAGTCGCTCGGTCTGGATGGCTCGGGGCGAGATCCGAGCTGTCGTAATTGGCGCGTCTACGGTGGCTATCGCCATGGTTCACTGTGGGGTCGCCGAGCTTGGTCCACTCACCTTGCTCGAGGTGGCAGAAGGTGAGTACGACCTGATCTTTAACATCCCAGAGGGCTGGGTTGGAGAGGTCTGCTCGCACTGTTACGCCGAGATAGTGATCGGAGGCGAGAGCTTTCGATCCCCAACCTTCACTGTCTGTCCCAGGCCCATCCCGATCGACTAACCAAACCGCCCCCGTACCGAAACTGGTCCGGGGGCGATTCAATTTTAGTTTACGGATAGAGCATCTTAATACCCAATTTGTCACCAGCTTCAAGTGTCCTCTTTCTTATATCTTCTGGCGCCAGTCCAGCCCACATCGACTCTTCCTTGCAAGAATCGTAGTTCGGATGACCTAATCCGACACTATGTCCAAATTCGTGAATGATCACAGAACAGAGATCGAATTGTCCTGGTCCTGGTCTAGGAGCACCCTCGAAGGCACAATTGGTTTCAAGGGGTGGCATATCATAATCCACCGTGTTAATCTTTATGTCACGCTCAACTAATTTCGCTCCGATATAGCGGACGTACGTGAGACCGAGTGGTGCCGTCCAAGTACCACCATCTAAATCGCAGAAGCCAAGTTCATTTCTCCCATCTCCTATTGCTATTCTTGGACAATAATCATAATCCTCCTTCCAATAAAGAGTATCCAGGATAACCCTTGTGATTTCCTTTTCCCATGCATATTTTGACGACATAAGAGCTAGAATATAATTAGGCCAGAGCATACCAGAATCCCTCTTTATATGAGCATTTATTGTTAAAGCATCCATTACAGTCGGACAACCTTCGAATGCACACACTGCGCATTTGCCAAGTTGCTCGTCCTCTTGGGTTGGGCAAACACGTCCTGTTCCTGAACCGCATATTTCGGTTGGATCTTTTGTAGCACTTCCGAGTATGTCATTTGGATAATCAACTTGGGCGTAGTCAGTGTATTTTTCTCCATTAGATGTCACTCCTTCACCCAAGAAATACAATCCATCTCCAAGATATTGAGCATTAGCAAAAGGAAACTCATTTAGATTTTTTCTGGTAGTAGTGATCTCACCCGTTGACGCATCGGTGCCACCGAGGGTAACTTCTAGGTCCACATTGGTGTGCTTGTAGAGCATCAAGAGGATGACCAGGGAGATCGCGACAGTAAGAAGGGCTAAAATATTCTTTTTGAAATAACTGCTCCCGTCTGGTTCATTCTCCATATTTGTTCATATATTTATAAGATTCTAAATTTACATATTATGACGATCAGATACCGAGTTTGGTTTTGACTTTGGCTACTACTTCTTCCAAACGCCATTCAGCTTTAACCAGATAGCCGTAAACACCCTTTTCGATAGATTGCGAGATCTTTTCACCGTCAGAGAGATTAGTGAGCACTATAACCGGCACTCTCTGGCCCCATTCGTCTCCCCGTAATTTACCGAGCATGGTAATACCATCCATCTTGGGCATAACGATGTCAAGTAATATGACGTCGGGATGATTTTTGAGGGCACTCTCTAATCCTTCCTCGCCGTTATGCGCCTGCAAAACCACAAATCCTTCACGTGAGAACTTATCAGTTAGGGCATTGAGTTCCGGTACATCATCTTCAATTACCAAGAGGGTCATCTTTTTCTTCTCATCGGTCATATGCATCAATTATATAATATATATTAATTATCTCCTAGTGGGCAACGGTGTCAACTGCACTATCCCCTCTTTTCGATTCATACCAGAGAGAGGGAATTCGAGGTAGAAGGTAGTACCTTTGTTCTCGGCCGATTCGAAATGGATAGAGCCCCCGGATTGCTCGGTAATCATCTTGACAATATAGAGTCCCAGACCGGTTCCTTCTGTGTCCTGCTCCATCACATTGTCGGCGCGGAAGAGTTTGCTGAAGACGCGCTCGTGCTGATTCTTGGGTATCCCCCAGCCAGTGTCAGTGATACGGAATGTGAATCGCCCCTTCTCTTTATCCCGACTTAATTCCATCACAATAGTACCGCCTTCAGGTGTGTACTTGATAGCGTTGGAAAGGAGATTCTGGAAGACAATCCGCGTAAGTTGCGGATCAACGCTCGCTTCCAAGGTCTGTTCACCCGTTATGCTCACCAGAAGTCCGCGTGCCCTGACCTGGGGTTCTTGTTCGGCCGCCACATCGCGCAATATGCCGGAAATGTTAACCATCTTTGGTTCGATCATAAATGTGCCCAATTCCAAACGAGAAACGTTGAGCAGGGCACCGACGAGCTCGACCATGCGCTTGTTGCCGTTGTATATCTCTTCCAAATAGACCTTCTGCTGTGGACTCACCTCCCCGGCATCACCGGAGAGAAGCATCTCGGCATACCAACTGACAGTAGAAAGTGGCGTGCGCAGTTGGTGAGATGCAATAGAGACGAACTCTGTTTTGGCCCGATCAATCTGCTTATCCACGGTTGCGTCTCGAAAAATTAGCACTCCCTGTATCTGGCCAGGATCACTTTTACGCGGCAATGTCGCGGCCGAGAGAGTGACCGGTACCATCCAACCAGCCGCGTTGCGGGCATAGTAATCGTCAGCCACTTTTATCAATATCAGACCATGCTCAAGCGACTTGGTCATGGGAGACTCTATCCTGTCAATCTTTTTACTGCCAGCGTAGAGTACCAGAACATCGTGGACATCCATACCTACCACGTCACCTTCGGCTTGACGTAGAAGAATCGAGCCGGCCTGGTTTATAACCACCACCTTAAAGTCGCTTGAATAGGCAATCAAGCCTTCCGCCATAGACGAAAGAATGGCGGCAAATTTTGCTTTCTCGCGTGAGAGTTCCTCACGTAATAGATTGAGCTCCTCCGACACTATCTGGTAACTTCGATAACCGCCCCTTGCTCTGGGTCGCAAGCGCCGACAACTAAACGACCGTTTGCGTCTTTGTTAATGTAGTAGTCGGAATTAACCGCAGTGCCTGTTTTAGGATCATCCGGAATACCAACAATGAAAGTAGGGGTCAGATCGGCAAGCATGTTGATGCACGCGGCCACGGTGGTAGTGGCGGTGCAGGTGCTATCACAACCGGAGGCACCTGTACCAAGCACCTGTGAAGAACCCGGGAGACTATCAAGACCTGTGGGCAAATTACCGTCGTTATCAAGGGCATATTGATAGGAGGCGTTAAGAATAGTATTGACATCAATACGTCGCTCGGCATTGCGAGTATCACCAAGTTGCTTGCCCGGGTTGATAGCAATAATGACGATACCGGCTAAGATGGCAATAATAGCCACCACCAGGAGAATCTCCAAAAGCGTGAATCCTTTGTTAAACTTCTTCATATATTATTTTTCTACTTTACTAATTAATTGATTAATTTCTAATTATTGTACATCACGCCAGGAACTAATGACTATCTTCGGTCTGATTCTCTCAATAATAATCTCTAGTTTTCTAACAGAGACAGCGGCTGTGCCAGTGGCTCGAACCAAAATCCGTCCTCGTAGTGCTGTCCTGGCCACAGAATACGAACAAGTGGCCCGCCCGAGTGTCAAACTGCCACTACCGGTGAAAGAAGGACTCAACTGCAGTAACTCCAGAGCCTCTTCGGCGCAAGCGCTTGCGGCACCTAAGGCTCCGGCCGAATCTCCAACTACCCCCGCGGAGCGCGCCCTGGCAAGGCCTGAAAGGAGACCGCTACTACCTATCGTCGTCAGGACGGCTAGACAGATAAGCACAATTGTCAAAGTTATGTAACCCTGCCTCCCGGATAAGCAGGTGCGTCCTTTCTCTTTTAGTATACTCCTATCAAGTCTTGTTTTAAACAACATGGCTGTGGAAAGCTTTAGTTGCCGCGCAGAGTGGCTCCGCTAAAAAATGTTTTTGAATAGTTGTAACCCGGGCGACCCTCGGGATTTTTGTAAGCAAGAGTAAATTGAATTTTAACAGAACCGGGGGTGCCAACGGGCGAAAGATTACTGACATACAAGCCAGCCGCCGTAACAAGATTATTGTTCAAAGGCAAAGGCGGAGTAGCGCCTTCGGCAAGCGTGATTACTCCACCGGAGAGGTCAAAAACGCTGGGATCAAAAGCAGGATCGGGTTCCGACAGACGAAGGACAGGGCCGGAACCGCCTGGGGGTGGGAAACTTACAGTCCGGGCAAGGCGCGAGCTCGCGAGCATGATTGACATAATCTGTATACCCTGCTCGTCAACTTCCGCCATGATCTTATTTTTAACGCGAGCTTGGAATCCCATTACAAGCAAAGTCGAGACAGCTCCGGCAAAGGTGGCCACAATAAGAAGGTACAAGAGAACTTCGATCAAAGTAAAACCTTTGTTCTTATTCATCTTCGCCAATTAGTTAAACGGGTCAACATAGTGACAGTCTCGATCTTTCTGCCGGACGACCAACTGACAATAGCCGCGATTGTTTTGCGGTTTACGTCCACGCTCGTCACTAGGACTCTGCGAGTGAATACGCCAGTGCTATCGGAAGTGCCCGAAAAGACCCAGCGACCGGGAGCGACAGCCAAACCATGAGAACCATCTGTTAAGTCAGCAAAGCTCCTGTCCCTGATAGCTCGGGTGGCCTCAAGAGCTTCACCCGCAAGCATACTGGCACGTAGTCTTTCCCCGGCCAAGCGAGTAGTCTCTTGTCCATAGATAAAACTACCAACAAGAGCACTGGCTACAACAGACATCAAGAGTAGCGACAGAAGAACTTCGATCAAAAGGAACCCGCGCCTAATGTTAGTAACTGACAGTGCCCTTTTCATTGATGATAATTGTTTCTTTAAGTCCAGAAACGCTGGTAAGTGTGATAGAAGCGGGAACTTTCGGGTAGCCGGTAACTTTACGAAAAACGACTTCACTCGTCCCTGATAAAGTAATGCTACCTGATATCTCTGAAACTTCATCAAATCTGCCGTCGCGGGCGGCGAAACTATCACCCCCAAACAGAGTAACACTGCCACTTCCGATCTTGACACCCCAGGCAAGATCGCGCGTTACTCCCCGGGCCAGGATCTGGGCCCGCCGGGCAGTCTCGACTATATTCTCTTCAGCCAGCTTAAGATCATTGCTTGTAACAAGACTCTCCGCGACAGGCGCGGTCATAACAAGAACTATGGCAAGCAAGGCAAGTACGAGCAAAGTTTCAATAATAGTAAACCCCGTAGTGAATTTTGGCATTGGTCTTCGACCCTGCACCGTAGGCGCGATGCCAAAATCTACTATCGGGGTAAAGCCTCTCATTGACTTATGCCACCAATAATACTGTAAATCGGCAAGATAACAGCAAGGGCCACGGCAAGAACTGCCAACCAGACGATTACCAGCAGGATCGGTTCGAGGATGACGCTGACATTCTTCATGGTGGTTTCAGTCTTCTCCTCAAAAGTCTCACCTACCGTAATAAGCGCCCGGGAAAGTTGGCCGGAATTTGAAGCGGCAATGATTAAGCTCTGAATCGGGCGGGGAACAAGCGCATTAGTATACGGGTAACTGCGGAGGCTACGTTCGATCGAGTATCCTTCAACAATCTTATGGCGCAGAAAGGTGTAAAACTTCCTGTACTGGTATGAGCCGCTTGCGTCAACTAAAGAGGCGAGGGCATCCTCTACCGGTATGGTACGTTCAAGGAGTGTCCCCAGAAGATGGCCGAAACGGGCTAATTCCACCTGCCGCAAAAGTGCCCCCAGGCCAGGCATATGAAAAAGGATGAATTGTCCCAGGAAACGGGTGCCCGGGAAAAGAAAAATAAAGTAGAAAGCGGCAATTAGTATCAAAACGCCAAGTGGCACCACGAATGAACCATACGCCCCGATAAAAAGCCCGAGACTTATAAGGACGCGACTTATAAATGGCAGTGGCACATCGAGAGCTTGGAAAACGTCGGCCAATTTAGGCAAAATAAACCAGGCCACCACAAGTGCCACCACACCAGAGAGGGTAAAGACAAGAGCCGGATAAATCATGGCTGATTTGATCTTGGCCCGAAAGCCACGTTCCCGCCGCTCGGAAGCGCTAATGACACGCAGATAATCTGGCAGATTACCGGAATACTCACCGATTTTCACTAAGTTAATTACCCTTTTGGGGATAACGGACGATTCATCAAGGGCTACCCAGAGCGGACGCCCAGCCGCCACCTTATCTTTAATCTCATTCACCAGACCTTTCATGCGCGCACTGCGCAATTCCGCCCTGATGCTATCAAGAGCGATATTGATGCTGACCGAGGCACCAATCATAAGTGATAAATTCTCTACGAAGTAGGCCCGCTCTTCAGCCAGGCCTACGAAAAAGAAGTGCCGGAAAAATCTTTTCATCCAGAGAGACTGGCTTGGTTTTTTACCCACCATGACTATTTGCCACCTCCGGAAGGTGGGGCTGCCACACGCAGGAGTTCTTCGAGAGTAGTCAGCCCGGCCGCGACCTTTTCCAAACCGTCCTCGAACATCGAAATTGCGCCTTGAGAACGGGCCAGTTTCCAGATATCACTAGTGGATGGGTTGTTAAGCATTATCTTTTTAAGCTCCGGGGTTGCTACAATAAGCTCAAAGGCCGCCGTCCGGCCACGATAGCCACTGCCTCCGCAGGCCTCACAACCCTTTCCTTTATAAAGATTATTTGGCAAGCCAAACCTTTTGTCACTGGCAACGTAGCTGTAACGACAACGGTCGCAAATCGTACGTAAGAGGCGCTGTGCGATTATCAATTCCAAAGTTGATGAAAGAAGAAATGGCTCTGTCTTCATATCAAGCAAGCGCGGGATAGCTGTGGCCGCGTCATTGGCATGCACAGTCGAGAGGAGCAGGTGACCTGTCAGAGCCGCGTTGACGGAAATTTGGGCTGTTTCTTCGTCTCTAATTTCACCTACCAAAATGATATCCGGATCCTGACGCATAATACTGCGCAGGCCGGTAGCAAACGTGAGTCCCGCGGCTGAATTTACCTGGATATGGTTAACACCGGTAATTTTGTACTCAACCGGATCCTCAATGGTGGAAATATTCGCCTCTTCGCGATTGAGAAGTTTAACCAGAGCATAAAGAGTAGTGGTCTTGCCGGCGCCTGTTGGTCCGGCTACCAAGATCATGCCGAAGGGTTTGCCCGCGGCATCGAGCAATAGTTTCTGTCGACTCTCCGGCATGCCTAAATTTGTGAGACTGAATTTTTGAGTGTATTGAGAGAGAACGCGCATAACTACCTTCTCACCCTCAACCGTAGGCGCGATAGACACGCGCAGATCATAAGAGCCTCCCCCGCGGCTAAGGCGCATAGCCCCGTCTTGAATTGCCTGATGTTCATCAATACGCAAACGAGCTGCCACTTTAATGCGATTAACGACATCTTCGTATGGTTTTTTAGGGAGACTTCCGACCTCCCGCAATACACCATCAACGCGCAGACGCAAAACAACGATCTCTCCGCGGGGTTCGAAGTGAATGTCTGAAGCGCCAAGATCAATAGCCTCTTTGAGCACTTCGGAAATGACTATCGGGCCTACGTGTTCACCAGCCTTTATCAGTCTGGCCAGACGTTCGGACAGCGGGCGACGATAAACCAGGAGTGCGTTCTCTACATCGTCCGGCATGGCAAATGCGATAGTAATTTTTTTAGCGGGAAATATTTTTGTAAGTGACATGATAAGATCGGCCGCATCCGGTCTGTCCGTGGCCACTACTATTTTGTCACCACTGTCTTCAAACAGCACTACTCTAA
>Ga0209542_10017314_pt1 | contig 11824 bp, 13 predicted proteins | sample RifCSPhighO2_01_FD_184028 | JGI IMG/M metagenome (GOLD analysis project Ga0209542, IMG submission 184028) | Soil microbial communities from Rifle, Colorado - Rifle CSP2_plank highO2_0.1 (SPAdes) (version 2) | ecosystem: Environmental > Terrestrial > Deep subsurface > Rock core/Sediment ...
CTCTTGGCGCGCACGCGGCTGCTCAGTAGATTCCTGCCCTGTGAGGCGGTCGAAGAGAGCGGGTTTCAGCATATCGCCGGCCTGCTGCTTAACGCGTTCAGCAGCCCGTCTCGCTTCTGCCTCTGGCTGGGTGGGTCGTGGGGTGGCCATGGAGTGCAGAGAGAAGGATTACGGTGATGCAGCCGGTGCTCCTCCGCCTCCTGTGCCTCTTGCTTGTCCCGCTTGTCCTGTACCTGTTCCTGTACCTCCCAGTTTGTTTGTCAGTTCTGTTTTCTGGCCTGGGCTGAGGCGGATGCCATCTTGTGCAAGGGCCGCCATGACGTTTGCAATCCTTTGCTCGGCTGAGAGATTCTTATTGAAGTTGTCGCCCAGTCTGTTCATTGCTTTTATGAGTTCGTCCATGTTTCCGTTCCTCGCTGCGCTCTTTGCGTCGCCGAAATTCGAGGATCTGCGAATATCTTTTACAACGTTTTTGTCTGCCATTCCCTGGTTCCCCTCATTCAGGAGTGCCATCACTGATTTGGGATCGAGACCTTTGCCCTGTTTTGCGAGGCCGCTCAGGCCACTGACAAACCCGGATGCTTCTCCGAGTGATTTCCTATCCATCTTGCCGGTTGCCGGGTTGATCGGGCCAGGGAGGAATGGGACATTCAAAGGTACGCGGGCGACAAAATTGCCGAGGCTTGAGCCTATGCTCTTTATCCCCTGTGTGGCGTTTACATAGATTTCATCGATGGCGAGTGCTGAAAAGAATCCTTTCCAGATGAGAAGAATCGTCGTGATCTGCCACAGGAGGACCCAGAGGTTATCTATGCCGGGGAGGAACCTACCCTGTGATTCTCCAAGGATGGTTGCTGAGCTTACGGGCGGGGAGAATGCAATGGCATTGAGGACAATGAATCCCACGGTGAACGGGATGGCAACTATTGCAGGCAGGAAGGCTGCAGCGACGAATTTCTTGAAGATTTTCATGGTGTTGAAGTTTCCCATGAGGTCGCCGACCACGAATCCCAGGAACATGAACGGCATGAACGCCATGGTGAGCCACAGGATGGGGATGCGTATGATGAATGCAACCATCATGGCTACGAGGGCGAGGGTGAGTGCCACGGAGAGCGATATCAGGAACACGGTGTTCAGTAGGAACATGAGGAAGAACGATATCTGATCCAGTGGGTTCGTGGCGGGCGTTCCTCCGCCGTTGAAGTTCTGCACTTTTGCGAGGTCCGGCAATTTTCCATGGTTGAAGATGAGGCCGCTTAAGATACCTGGGGCAGTGTTTGTGTTGTTGGCGAGCCCCTGTACGCGGTAGCAGACTACTTCCAGAGGACATTCATATCCGAGTGCGGCTGCGGTGGGTGCAATGGCTGCCGCTTCATCGAAGAATCTGAAGTCGTAGGGGTATTTGCACGGTGTCTGAATATTGCCATTGATATCGTAATACCGGCAGGTGGTGGAGACGAGGTCGGGGAGCTTGTAGATGGTGGCGGCGAGCACGTTGCCTACGTCCAGGATGATGCGCGGGAAGAACCAGGAGAAGTTGACGAGAATAACTCCGAGGACGAATTTGATTGCAAAGCGGCTGATAATGTCTTTCTTGGCAGTCACGACGGTAAGACATGCCCCGACGACGAGCATGAACGCAAAAATAATGTTCATGATTTCCCTGGAGACCTGCCAGATCTGATGGATGACGGTTTCATTGGCCCCATGGAGTTCCAGAAAGAACCGGGGATTCAAAAGAACTTCCAGGATGGGGAACACGATGAAGCCGATGAGATTAGCTGCTGTAACAACGAAGGAGAGAAAGCCTGTCAGGCCTGTGAAAATCTGGCTCAGGTCTGTTGCAGCCTGTGCCTTTGGTATTCCCATGTGCAAAGCTTCCAGTCCGTGTGTTCCTCCAATCCAAAGGAGAACGGCAGAGGCAAGCGCGCCAGCGACAATTTTTTTTTGTGTAGGCATTCATGTAATTATAGCAAAATTCCCCTTCGGAGACAATGTATGTACCTATGCGATTCTCGCAGAACCTCCTGTTTGGGGGGTGCCAAGAATTGTTTCCAGAACACATAATGCATTCAAAGATGAGTATTTTTTTTATTCATGACAGGGGGCTATTTCAGTGATATATGTGATGTTTTTGCTTTGTATAAGCGCTAAAGCTTGAATAAAAATTTTATTCATTATATTGATCACTTTTCTTGCACTATACATGTGTTCATGAGTACAGTTTGTGTACATTTCCATTCCCCCCATAGGGCAGGTATGGCTTCCACTATTCTGAAAGCATTGTTCAGTTCGCAGACGAGAGTGAAACTCCTCTCGACGTTCCTCCTTCATCCAGAGGAGGAATACTACATCCGTGAACTCACGCGGCTGCTCCATGAACAGATCAACTCCATCCGCCGGGAGCTCGAGAACCTGCGCCGCATCGGGCTCGTGCGTGCCAGGCACCGCAACAGGAAGAAGTACTACCGCATCGATTTGGAGTTTCCGCTCTTCCCGGAGCTCAAGAGCATGTTTGCCAAAGAGGTGCAGGCAGACAGCCCCATTGTGGCCAGTCTCAAGAAACTCCCGGGTGTCGATCTCATCGTCCTTGCTGGTGTGTTCGTCGGAACAGATACGAAGGTTGATCTCTTAGTTGTGGGAGATGTGAAGAAGGAGATGCTCGAGGCGCTCCTCCTCCAGGATTCGAGTCTGAAGAATGTGAAGTATTCCATCTTCTCCCAGGCGGACTTTCTGTACCGCCTCAGCCTGAAGGATCGGTTCATCTCCGACATTCTCAGCGATCCCCGCAATTTGAATGTGCACAACGTCATCCAGAAGCAGATAGATGAGGCGAAAGGAAAGCAGTAGATGCTGGAGGGTTAGGATTAGGGCTAGGAAAAAATGCTTGGAATTTGTTGGACACGTAAATTTGCTTCATGCGTTTTCCTGAAGGTTTTCAGCTAAGAACAACAAGTCCACATCCTCATCAAAACCTAATCCTAGCCCTAACCCTAACTCCGTCCTTCCTGACTTTTTGCTTTACACGTCCTTTGGGCATCGGTAATCTATTTCGGCTTTGGCAAGCGTCTTACACCAGCAGGCGGCTTCGTATGTGAAACAGCGACCCGACATACGGCCAGGCTACACTGTGCGCGTGCATGAGCGCATTCTGGAAGGGCAGGAGGAGGGCAAGGAGAGAATCCAGGTGTTTGAGGGGCTGATCGTTGCTGTGCACAAGGGGGCTACTCCCACGGACAGCACGTTCACGGTGCGCCGCATTGCCTCTGGAGTGGGGGTGGAGAGGGTATTTCTTCTGCATTCACCCTTGATTGAGAAAATTGATGTGAAGAAGGTGGCGGCTGTGCGCCGTGCCAAGCTCTTCTTCCTCCGTGGCCGCCACGGGAAAGCGGCGCGACTGGGCGAGCGCTTTACCACTGCGGAAGAGTTCGCAATTGCTACTGCTGTAGAAGAGAAGAAGGAGGGAATTGAAGCGGTGGAGAAAGTGGAGGAAAAAGAGGAGGAGAAGGCAGAGAAGAAGAAAGAGGCACAGTAGCTATCCATGGGTTTACCCGTTCAACAAAGTGCGGCTGCTCTGCCCCGCGTGCTTCACAAACAGAGCGTTCCGAAAATTGAACGATAGCCGATCTCGCCGGCCGCAGCCCCGCGTCCCTCGATAGAGCATGTTTTGATGAGCTGCGCGGAAGGCTTGGAATGACATGCGGGGCGTAGGCTGGTGAGCGGAAGAACGGTATAGTGCGGGAGTGACATATTTGCTCGTCGGAAATTACGGCGTTGGCAATCTGGGAGACGAAGCGCTCCGGGAGTATTTTTTGTTGCGTTTCCCGCAGGTACAGTGGCGTGTTGTCTCTGCACATCCAGGGCGGGAGGAACTGCCGCGCCTGCCCGGGGGAGTACGATCACTGCTCTCTCTGCGCTGGCTGCAGACGCTCCGGGCACTCCGGGGGAGTGATGGCATAGTGCTTGGAGGGGGATCGCTCTTCACCGACACGGAGTCGGTGCGGGCGTGTTTTCTTTGGTGGGTGCATGTGCTTTCTGCCCGTGTCCTGCATAAGCGCATCATCCTCGCCTACCAGGGAATCGGGCCTTTCCGCACGAGGATGGGGGAGTGGTTTGCACGGTCCGCCGTTCGCTCGGCGCACTTCATTTCCGTGAGGGATCCCCTGTCTGCTGTACGGGTGCGAACGTGGAGGTGTCGCGCGGATGTGCAAGAGACATTCGATCCTGTTCTTTCGCTGGTGGAAGAGCAAAAAATCGATCTTAGTGCGCAGAAGGTTCTCGTAGTCATCCCAAGGAATAATTCCGATGCACTCCTCAGGGAACATCTCAGCCGGCTCCTCCAGTCTGGCCGCTTTGAGCACGTCTGCATTCTCTCACTGAAGCCGGATGATTCTGCCGAGAGCGCATACTGCCAGTCCCTCCTGGCATCTCTCCGGATTCCGGGCACCGTTGTCCCCGTGCGAACACTGCACGATTTGGTTTCCTCCGTTACCCGGGGATCTCTTGTCCTCACGCAGCGCTACCACGGTGCCATTGTTGCCCTGGCTCTGGGATTGGAGCTCGACGTCATTCCGCAGGCAGAGGGGGATAAGTTGGATGCCCTGCGCGCGCTCATCTCGGAGACACCCGCACACGGCAGGAGACAGCGCCTCTGGCAGAAGGTGGAAGCAGGTGAGCGGGTACTCAAAGAAGTCTTGTAAGAGGCAGGTAAATTGCTATGCTCGCTTCGCATGGCAACGCTCTACCTTCGTCCTTCTGAGCGGGAGCTCCTCGAAAAGTTGCCTTCTGCTCTGGCAGGAGCATGTGCTGTGGAGGATGAGGAACTCACATCGTTCGAAAGCACGTCGGAACTTGTCGTACGGATGCGTCTTGTCGCTTCCGACGCGCATCCGGAAGTACGCGATTTCGTACTCAGCGTGCTTGGCGATTTGCAGAGAGGGAAGGAGATCAATCCGAAGGCGCTGGCCAGGCTCCCGCATGAGTCGCTTCCCGTCGTGTACTTCGGTATGGGTGCTCTGGGTCTCTGTGCGCTCATCGAAGTGCTCTTCCCCTCCGTGCGGTCCCGGGAAGATCTGGAAGGTCTTGCGGGTCTCACAAAAGTGCGCCATCTCCTCCTTGAGGCGAATGCTTCCGTTCCCGTCTGAGTATGCCTGAGAATGCTCCAGCACCACAGGCTTCCTGGGAGCAGCTTCCTGAGCAGAGTGCCGCCGCGCTGCGGCAGGCGCTCATCCGCAGTCTCGAGCTTGAAAATCCCCGCTTCGATACTCCAGAAGCGCTCAGAGCAGGCGTGAAGGAGGCTATAGCGCAGGATAAGCTCCAGGAGGTTCAGCAGCTGCTCCGTGAGCAGACCTCCGAGGAGAACAGGTCCGAACTCGAGTCGCTCCAGGGACTGCTGAAGCAGGAGGCTGTGCTGTACGATTTCCAGGGGCGCATGGAGAAGCAGATGACACCGGAAGAGGAGAGTAAAGTTATGGCATTCCTGAAGAAGCACCGTCTGGCCATTGCCGTCATCGGTACGGGGTTGCTGATCGGGTGGCAGGGAGCGGCGATCGTTGCCCTCTTCAACGTTCCCGGGATCATCAAGGAGGTGGAAGGGTACTTCCGTTCGGCATCGGAAACGGTGCAGGGATGGTGGAACGGTATGAAAGAGTGGTGGTCCGGAAGCGGTGGGGAAGAGGCGCAAGTTGCTTCCCAGACAGAGGCGGGTACTCTTGCCGAAGAGATTGTGCAGGGAGAAGTGGAGGAGTACGTCTCGCTGTCATCTTCCGACGGCGAGACGAAAGGCACGCCGTTTCCCGGTTCAGAGAACGCGGGGGGCGGAACTCTGTGAGCGATCTTATCGCATTATTTCCGGAGAGACGGTAGGCTGTTTTTGGCATGGAAATCAGGAACTTCTGCCCTTCGGCTCCCCTCGACAAGCTCGGCGTCGCTCAGAGCAGGCATCATAATACTGTCGTATGGAAATAAGGAATTTCTGCATCATTGCGCATATTGATCATGGCAAGTCGACGCTGGCTGACCGCATGATCGAGAGTACGGGGACGCTCCAGAAGCGGGAGATGAAAGAGCAGCTCCTCGATACCATGGATCTGGAGCGCGAGCGCGGCATCACTATCAAGCTGCAGCCTGTGCGCATGCAGTATAAGGGTGTGCAGCTCAATCTTATTGATACGCCCGGTCACACGGATTTCCGCTACGAGGTGAGCAGATCGCTCGCTGCCTGCGAGGGGGCTATTCTCCTTGTGGATGCTTCGCAGGGTATTCAGGCGCAGACGCTCGCTGTGCTCTCCATGGCACTCGAACACGATCTCGCCGTCGTGCCGGTTCTCAATAAAATCGATCTCCCTGCCGCGGATCCCGAACGTGTCACCGAGGAAGTGCTGCATCTCCTCGGGTGCAGGAGGGAGGAGATTCTGCGGATTTCTGCCAAGGACGGGAGGGGGGTAGAGGAGGTACTCAAGGCAGTCATCGATCGGGTGCCGAAACCTCTTGTCTCCTCTTCTGCCGATGCACGTGCTCTCATTTTCGATGCGGTCATGGACCCGTACCGCGGAGCGGTGGCGTATGTGCGCATGGTGGAAGGAAGCCTGAGGAAGGGGCAGAAGGTATTTCTTCTCGGTACGCAGTACGAGTCGGAGGTGCTCGATATCGGCCATTTCGCTCCGAAGTACGCCTCGGATCCAGGACTCTACGCGGGTGAAATCGGCTACGTTGTCACAGGCGCGAAAGATGTCGCCAATGTGCATACGGGAGATACGATTGCAGGCAAGAAGGATCTCCAGCCTCTCCCGGGATATAAGAAGGTGCAGCCGATGGTCTTCGCAGGACTGTATCCGTCCGAAGCCGACGGGTATCCGCAGCTCAGAGACGCACTGGAGAAACTTTCGCTGAACGACGCGGCACTCTTCATGGAGCCGGAGCGCAACGCGGCACTCGGCAATGGTTTCCGTTGTGGTTTCCTGGGTCTTCTGCACATGGATATTATCCAGGAGCGTCTGGAGCGGGAACACGACTGTGATTTGGTGATCACCGCCCCCAGCGTGCAGTACGAGGTACAGCTTCAGTCCAGGAATCCCGGAGAGGTGGTGCGTACGAGTCTGCTTAAGGCAGACGAACCCGCGATAGCCCTCATCAGCAATCCTGCGGATTTTCCTGATCCAACGTTTATTGGAGAGGTGCGCGAACCGTGGGTGGGATTGGAAGTGCTCTGTCGCAAGGAAGATGTTGGTCCCGTAATGCAGCTTGTGCAGGACCGCCGGGGAATGTACCAGTCTCTGGAGTATCTGGATGCCGATCTTGCACTGTTGCGCTTCGAGGTCCCGCTCCAGGGTATCATCCTTGATTTCTTCGACAGGCTGAAGTCGGCAACTGCAGGGTACGGTTCCATGAGCTACGAGCCGATCGGGTGCCGTGCAGGGGATCTCGTGAAACTGCAGATTCTCCTTCTCGGAGAGCCTGCGGAGGCTCTGAGCACTATCGTGCACAAATCAGAATCCCATAGTGTGGGAGCAATTATCTGTAAGAAGCTGAAGGAAGTTCTCCCCAAGGCTCAGTATCAAATCCCCATCCAGGCAGCGGTGGGGGCGAAAGTCGTAGCGCGGGAGACCTTGTCCGCGTACAGGAAAGATGTGACGGGGTACCTGTATGGTGGAGATGTCACCCGGAAGCGCAAGCTCTTGGAGAAGCAGAAGAAGGGGAAGAAGCGCCTCAAGCAGATGGGGAAAATCACTCTCACACAGGAGGCGTTTCTGAGTGTTCTGAAGAGATAATGCGCCCGGCGGCGGCAGGGGCTGCCTGCACAACCGTTCTCAGCTGCTGCGCTGTGTCTGACTGGAGGGCATCTATGTCCTGCAGGAAAGTGTCTGCAGACTGAAAACGCGCGGGTTCCTGGAGAACGCTGCTCTGCTCAATGACCGCGGCGAACTGATCCCAGTTTCCTTCCAGTTGGAAGAAAATGCCTGCGCGCAGGAACAAGCCGAGGATGAGCATGTGAATGCCTCCTTCCCGTATGCGGCGGATCGTATCCTGCTGGTTACTGTCACGCAGTGCATCGAAGAACTGTTGCACAAGGGGGCCTTCGTAGCGTTTGATGGGTGCATTCCTCTCCATGGGGGAGGATATTGTAGCGGTTCGTGCCACGGAGTACATTTGGTTTGTCTGATGTTTGCTCTCTCTTTTCCCCTGAAACGGGTGTTTGTTGCTCTCCCTCTTGAGCGGGAAGCAAAATGGCAGTTCCAGGCATTGCAGGAAGCCCTGAAACCATTTGCAGATATCCTGCGGTTCCAGAATGCGGCGTCACCGCATCTCACGCTCCAGTTCTGGCAGGAAGTGATGGAGATTGAGTACCATCAGATTGTGAAGCAGATGGAGAACATTGCCTTGAAGAGCAAACCGTTCACCATGAAGTGTACCGGCGTTTCCACGTTTGGATCACGCCTGCGTACCGGATCGCACTCCGGCGTGCAGGCACGCCTGCGTACCGGATCGCACTCCGGCGTGCAGGCACGGGGAGAGGACAGGGTGCTCTTCCTCGACATTGCATTCTCCGAGGAGCTTGCGAGGCTGAGGAAGCTGTGCCCCTGGCCGAGCGGGAAGCCATTCTCGCCGCACATCACGCTCGCCCGCATCGAGCATCCTCAGCGGTTCGCGGTGCAGAAGAAAAAAGTTCTCAAGGCACTGGAGGGCTCGGCATTCGCTATTCCCGTAGATCGCCTGCGCCTCTTCGCGGAGATCGATGGCAGGAAACAGACGCCGATTGCGGAGTATCCGTTCCCTACTCTTCCTCCTCCGCAGGCATAGCCCTGGGTGATTTCTGCTGGATGAATGCCTGTTTCACCGTGGCAATGAACGGTTCGAAGACTGCCTGGAGAATGCTTCCTGTGAGCGGCTGGATTGTCTCGAACTTCTGTTTCTTCCCGTGGATTTCAAAGAAGTCTTTCACGACGAATGTGGAGAGCTGCAGCACGGTTCCATCGATATTCTTCTCGTCGATCATGAGCTGCAGGAGAATTTTCTCCGGTGCGAACGAGAGCACGAGCTGCATGCGAGTAATCCATGCAATGAGATCCCTGTTCATCTGCGGATCGAGTTCTCCGGATGTGGTGATAGCAGTACTTTCGTCCACCGTTTCCTCGGCAGATTTATGCCCCATGCTGTGGAGGTACTCTTTCACTTCTCTCAGGCATCCTTCATGTATGAGCGAGAGAACGGCAAGAATGAAGATGCTCGGACAATCACGGGCGACAAGGCGGGAGATGAGGACAAACAGATGCGCGTACTTGTCCTGTCCGAGGAACTGGATGATGGTGCGGGCAACCTGATCGTCGCGTTTCCTGGATTGCTTCTCCTCACGGCGGATTTGCTGCATCGCTGCGGCTGCGGCGGCAAACCGCTGCTTGGCTTCTTCGCTGAGTGCTTCAGGAGCACCTGCGACCCCTTCATCGGGTGAGCCGATATCCAGTCCTCCCAGTTCAGTCATAGTGCATCCATGCTACCTGATACCGGGGGGCAAGAGAAAATGGATTGTTCTTTGAGCGGGAAGCGATACGCGGTGAGCAGCAAGCGGCTTACTGCTTCCTGCTTCCTGCTTCCTACTGTGCGCATGGTTCCACGCGCACAAATGTGCAGTGCTCTCGTTTCCCGTTGAATTTTTTCATCTGTTTCTTGCTGAATACCACCATGCCATCCACGGAGGCATGAATGGTCCAGTCCTTTCCCACATGTGTGTTTGCACCCGGCCGGTACCAGTAACCCTTCTGGCGGATGAGTACTTCTCCTGCGCTCACAGTTTGGCCTCCGAAACGCTTTACGCCGCGGTACTTTGGATTGCTATCTCTGCCGTTACTAGTAGATCCGCCAGCTTTCTTATGAGCCATAGCCAAACCATTCTACGGAACTCCACCGTCCATGCAAGAAATTTCTCCCCCAATACGCGATTGAAGTAATTGGTTGCGGGGGCCGGATTTGAACCGGCGACCTCGAGGTTATGAGCCTCGCGAGCTACCAGACTGCTCCACCCCGCGTCGGGAATGGAGTATGCATGAGCGTCAGGACACCCGCAAGCACTTGCAGGGGAAAGCTTCAGGAGAACTCCGCTCAGAGCGCCCTCTTCAGTTCTTCGATTTTCTTGTGGTGGAAGAGAAAGAGCTTCCAGTGTTCGATGACTGGCATCTGCCGGAGGAGTTCCAAGTACGTGGCTTCCTGCTGTTCAGCATTGAGGATGCCGGAGTCAGTGAGAGGGAAGCTCACTACGTTCATTTCTTCCGTGATGACGAGTGCTTTCTCGCCGGGGCTCATGAGTCCCAGGTTCTCTTTCGCGTACTTATCTTTATACTGTGCAGAGCGGTAGTACTCGAGGTCTCTGTACCCGAGAGTGATTTTCTCCCGCAGGAGATCGTTCTGGTTCTGGATGTTTAGCAGCGTCTGCTCGAAGAGCGCGTTCCGGTAGTAGGAGAGTGCCAGGCCGAACGCCATGAATCCCACCACTGTCAGTCCGATGACAATGGTCAGCTGCTTGCTGATGGGTTCGGTTCCCTGGTAGCGCATGGGGCTAGAGTACTAGAATACTAGAGTACTAGGATGGAGAATAATGCGGGAGCTTTTTCTCCCGGGGAGTTTCTTGTCCTAGTATTCTAGTACTCTAGTATTCCCACCACTCATGAAAATCTACTGTAGCGGCATCGGGGGTATCGGCCTCAGCGCGTACGCGGCGCTGCAGAACGCGTCCGGGCATACCGTGATGGGGAGTGACAGGACGGGGAGTGCACTCATAGAAGATCTGCGCAGTCAGGGGATTGCTGTGTTTCTGGAGCAGGATGGTTCGCATTTCCCCGGGGATCTGGATCTCTTCGTCTACTCCGAGGCGATTCCGAAAGATGCTCCCGAGCGGAAGCGGGCTTCCGATCTGGGTGTGCGGCAGCTCTCGTACTTCGGTGCTCTCGGGGAACTTTCCAAAGATTTCCGTGTGATTGCCGTGTGCGGCACGCATGGGAAATCTTCCACCGTCGCCATGGCTGCACGGGTGCTCATGGATGCGGGGCTCGATCCTTCCGTCGTTGTGGGTACCAAGCTGCTTGAGCTCCAGGGACGAAACTGGCACAGAGGGGAGAGCGATCTCTTCCTCCTCGAGGCCTGTGAGTACCGCCGCTCCTTCCACTTCCTCTCGCCGGACATCGTTCTCATGACGAATGTAGATGGCGACCACTTCGATGCGTTTCGCTCGGTTCAAGAGTACCAGCAGGCATTCCGGGAGTTTCTGGAGCTTCTGCCTGCCGAAGGCACGGTCATTACGCATCTGGGTGATGCGGACTGTGCTCACACGGTGGAGGGGCTGCAGCGCCCGGTGTTCGATGTGGATGATCTCCCGCTCCCCGCGCTGCAGACGCCGGGCCGCCATATGCAGGAGAACGCGCAACTGGTCCTGGGTCTGGCGGATATCTTCCACATCGGCAGGGGAGAAGCGCTCGCTGCGCTTGCGGGGTACCGGGGATGCTGGCGGCGGATGGAGGTGAAAGGGGAGTGGGGGGAAGGTGTCACTGTCATCGACGACTACGGCCACCATCCGCGGGAGATCCGTGCGGTGCTCTCTGCGCTGAAGGGCGCGTACCCGGGCCGCCGGCTTGTCTGTGCGTTCCAGCCGCATACGCACGACCGCACCATCAAACTCTACGCAGATTTCGTCGCTGCATTTTCAGATGCAGATCAGGTCGTCATTGCGGATGTCTACGAGGCACGATCGGACATCGAAACAGAGAAAGTAGACATGGGGAAGTTCGTCTCTGACATCGCGGAGAAGAGCGGGGTCCCGTGCAGAGCAGGCGGG
>Ga0209542_10017315_pt1 | contig 11823 bp, 12 predicted proteins | sample RifCSPhighO2_01_FD_184028 | JGI IMG/M metagenome (GOLD analysis project Ga0209542, IMG submission 184028) | Soil microbial communities from Rifle, Colorado - Rifle CSP2_plank highO2_0.1 (SPAdes) (version 2) | ecosystem: Environmental > Terrestrial > Deep subsurface > Rock core/Sediment ...
AAGCCATTGTGAATATACTGAGCCCGAAGGCGCAGATAAAGGATACTGTGTTAGCTCTGATGATTCTACCTCTCCAACAATTACACTTAAAAGTCAGACTCCTGCTTCGCCTGTTCCACCTTACTCGCCTGTTGAATTTGTAATTGAAACAAGCGAAACTTCAATTTGTAAATTTAATTTAAATTCTGCTGCAGGACAATATGAAGAAATGGATTATGATTTTGGCGAAGGATTTTCAACAGAGCATACAATTAGTCTTAATCTTCCTGGTCAGATTCCACAAGATGAAGAAACTTTAAATTATCCATTAATAACTACCGACGGAGAATACACTCTTTATGTTCGTTGCTTGGACATTGCAGGAAATGGCGAAATTAGCGAGCCATTTCCAATAAATTTTGAAGTCATGCAAACTCCTGATGAAAATGCTCCGATTCTTTCTGGATTCAGCCCTATTTCAGGAACTTCAATAAAATTTAATACAACCGAAAAAGAAATAAATTTCACAATAAATGAACCAGCAGAATGTAGATGGGACTTTGAAGATAAATATGATTATAATTTAATGACTCAAAATTTTTCATGCGATACAGTAATAACTGAAAGCGCTTTAGTTGAGGGTTATCATTGCAAAGGAACTCTAACAAATATTACAACAAATATAAATTCTCAAACAACATTTTATATTATGTGCAAAGACCAGCCTTGGATAAGAAATGACAGTCGAATTGTAAATGGCGTCGAATATCATAGAAATGCAAATACTCAAAGTTATTCTTATATTCTAAGGCCTAGTACTCAACTTAATATTCTCGAACTTTCTCCTTCAGGCTCAATAATTCGAAGTGCAGCAGATTCAGGAATAACTCTTAAAGCAATAACTTCAGGCGGTGCCTTAAGTGGAAAAGCAAAATGTTATTGGAGAGTTAGTAATGAAAGTTCTTTTGCAGATTCTTATTATACTATTTTCGCAGTTACTGATTCAAATATTCATTCACAGAATCTTACTCAAGTAACTCAAGAAGGAACTTATTACACTGAAATAAAATGTGCAGATAGTGCTGGAAACGAAGCAACCATGAATAACAGTTTTACTCTTATTGTTGACCGAGTTGCTCCATTAGTAAATATAATTTATCAAAATCCTAGCACAAACATCTTAACAATCTGGACAGACGAAGCTTCTAGTTGTTATTATTCTCTAAATTCGGTTCTTGGCTGTTTTTTTGAACTATTAAATGGCACAAAAATGACAGGCTTGCTTCAAGAACATTCAACTGCTTGGATAGATGACGAAGAATATTATGTAAGATGTCAGGATTATTATGGAAACTATAATGTTGGTTGTGGGGCTTTAGTTAGAACTTACTAAGACAACTAAATAAAATAATTAAAAATAAACAAAATAAAAAAATTGCTTGCTAGCAATTTTAGTCTGCCTAAAAATTATTTGAATTTTTGGACCCCAAAAATCCACTGGATTTTTTGGTTTAAAATCTGCAGCACCATAAATAAATGGTACTAAACCCAGATTTTAAAATAATAAGATTTAATAAGAGGAAAAACAACATAATAAAATGGAAAAGGAATATAAAATTTGGTTTGAAAAGGCAGAAAAAGAATTTATAATAAAAAAATTAAAAGAATTTTTGAATCGGCTTAATAAAGACATAAAAATAGAAAAAATATTCCTTTTTGGAAGCAGGACAAGCGATAGTTTCAGGAAAGATAGTGATATAGATTTGGTTATAGTATCTTCGGATTTTGAGGACATGAACTTTATAGAGCGAGGAGCCAGGATGTATAATTACTGGAATCTAGATTATCCTGTTGATTTTTTATGCTATACTCCCGAAGAATTTAATAAGCTTAAAAACAGAATAACAATAGTTAGAGAGGCTGTTGAGGGCGGAATTGAAATAAACTAAAATAATAAGAAAATCAAAAATTTAAAAACATGAAAAAAGAGAGAAAAAAGAGAGGAATAAGTACTTCCAAACGCTCGCAAATAACTATCTTTGTTATACTTGCAATTTTAATTGTGGGAATACTTATATTTTTATTTTATCCCTCAATTCAAAAATGGATTAACCCAACAATCGGCGATATGCTTCCAAATAACTGCATTGAAAAAGCCGTAAAGCCCTCGCTTGCTCTGGCAATGTCTCAAGGTGGAACAATCAAGCCCGAGCTTTATTTTATGTACAACAATGACACAATTGATTATTTATGCTATACTTCTCAATGGTATAGAACTTGCACAATGCAAATACCTTTGCTTAAACAGCATATTGAAAACGAAGTTCAAAAAGACTCCCAGCAAAAAATTACTGGTTGCATCGAAGATTCAATTAGCAGGCTTGAATCTAAAGGTTATACAGTTGTTACTGATGGCTCAAAAACAGCGACAATTATCCTAAAGCCAGATAATATTGTTGTTTCATTTAATTTCTCAATGAAACTAATTCGAGATGAAGTTACAACCCCTATTGATACAAATAGTCTTGAAACAAAAATAAAATCAAAAGCTTATGATATTATTATGATTGCCTCATCTATACAGAATTTTGAAGCAAGATATGGTGATACAAATACTGAAACATACATGGGCTTTTATCCTAATATAAAAGTTGAAAAATTAACACAAAGCGATGGAAGCAAAATTTACATTATAACTGAGCGAAATACAAAAGAAACTTTGATTTTCGCAGTAAGAAGTCTTGCATGGCCTCCTGGAATTGCAGTAGAATAAAATGATAAATAAAAAACAAAAACAGTTCAAATTAAAATTATTTTTATTAGCATCTGCTTTGCTATTTTCTGTTTTTTTATTAAATTTTATTTTTGCGCAAGATGTTAATTATTGCTGCGAGAAAACAACAAGCGGAGCTTGGTGCCAGAATGCGCCTCAGAGCGAATGTGATTCAGCATTTTTAAGTTCGCCAACTGCTTGTGAAAGCACAAGTTATTGCAAGCCAGGATGCTGTTTTGATTCTCTTGAGGGAATTTGCATGGAAAGCACACCTCAACGAGTTTGTGGAGATTCAGATGGAACTTGGTTAGACAGCGAGACTTGCGATATTACGCCTTGCAATCCAGGATGCTGTATTCTTGGAGACCAAGGAGCATTTGTTTCTTTAACTAGATGCAAGCAACTAGCTGGTTTTTATGGATTAGATGCTGATTTCAGGACAACAATCACCGACGAACTAACTTGCATTGCAACTGCTCAAGCTGCAGATAAAGGCGCTTGTGTCGTCGATAATCCTTTAACAGGAGTTCCTGACTGCACATTCACTTTAAGAGAAGAATGTCCGAGTGCTGCGCAGGCTGAAATTACAAATTTAAGCTATTTAAAAACTTATAATAAATCTGCTCCTGCCGGATTTTATAATAATATTTTATGCAGTGCAGAAGAACTCGGAACAATCTGTGCTCCAACTCAAAAAACAACACTTGTTGAGGGAAAAGATGAAGTTTATTTTGTAGATTCTTGCGGAAACATTGCAAATATTTACGATGCAAGCAAAATTAATGATAAAGAATATTGGAAAATAGTTTTTAGAAAAGAAGAATCCTGCGGTTATGGCGATAGTAATGCAGGAAGCAAAACTTGCGGTAATTGTGATTATTTTTATGGCAGCATCGGAAAATCAGCAAGTTTAGGAACAGGCTATCCTGATTATGGAGATTATATTTGTTATGGCTTAGATTGCAAGGATGCAGGAAAAAAACACGGCGAGTCTTGGTGCGTGACTGATTCTCCGACAGGAAATGGAGAAGATACTGTTGGAAGCAGATACTTTAAGCAAATCTGTGTCTTTAATGAAGTTATAACAGAGCCTTGCGCTGATTACAGAAATCAAAAATGTATTGAAGGACAATTTGGAACATATACTGAAGCAGCATGTAGAGCAAATCGATGGCAGGATTGTGTTCAGCAAGTTGACCAAGATGATTGCGAAAATGCTGACATAAGGGACTGTATGTGGATGCCAGGATATTATTTCTCATCTGTTTCAGGACAAATCGAAAAAAGCAATAATGATACAGAAGTAGGAGCACTAACTCCAACAGGATTATGTGTTCCCCTTAATCCTCCGGGATATAATTTTTGGACAAGCGCTGTCCTGACTTCAACATCGCAAACACTAACTTCATCTTCAACAACAGGAAACTTTTCAGCAACAACACCAGCATTTAGCGCAACAACTTCTGCATTTGGTTCAGGTTATGTTGATCCAACAACAGCCTCAGTTACAGATATGTGTGCTTTAGGAAATACAAAAGCCGTAATAAAATGGAAAAAAGTTGAAAAATTATGGCCTTTCAAGAGTGAAGAATGGCAATGTGATAATGAAGAGTGCACTAAATATATTTCAGATCCGAGTGCAGAAACAATAACTGACGCTGATGCTCAAAAATTTGCAAGCGATATGAATGAAATTTGCTACAGGCTTGGAGATTGCGGAGGATATGTTAACTGGCTTGGAGCATATACTGAAGATGGTTTTGCAGCTTATCTTGACAGCAAAAGAATTGCAGGAAGCGGCGGCGCAGAAATTATTGAAGCAGCAAGTACAACTGGAACTACTGGAACAACAGGAAATGTTGTTGTTAATTTAGTTAAAAAAATTGCAGAAAAATAAAATGGAAAAAACAGAAGCTAAAAAAATAATATCTATCCTAAAAACAGCAGATGGAGGATGTAAGTTTTGTGTTCAAGAATTAGAAAAGACATTTGCCAAACAATTTCCCGAATATAAATATTTATTAAAAAAATGAAACTAAAAAACAAAAATCAAATAAAAGCAAAAAAAAGCCGAGCAATAAAAGCCATGGCTCTCACGCAAATTTTCTGCTTGATGCTTGAAGTTTTTGCAATAAGTTTTATTTTTGGAGGCATAGCCCTACTTAGTTTAGAGAAGGTAATTTAAAATGGAATATAAAATGAAGATATATCTTGAAAGAGCAGAAAAAGAAATCATAATCGGAAAAACAAACTTAGAGATATCCATTAACAAAAACTTAAAGAAAACCCTTAATATTCCCGAGCATATGACTTTCTTGAATGATGTTATATCCGAGTTTTATTATTCTATATTTTATGCTGCAAAAGCTTATTTGATTTTAAAAGGAATAGAAACCTCTCCGCCTAATGAGCATAAAAAAACATATAATAAATTCAAGAAACTGGTAAAATCTGGAAAAATTGACAAAAAATTAATAGAAATTTATGATACTGAGGCAGAGAAAGCAGAGGTTTTGCTGAATATTTTTCAGGATGAAAAAAAGAAAAGAGGAAGGTTTGTTTATAATGTCGATTTTAATGCCAATATTCCTTATGCAAGCGAATCAATGGAAAATGCAATAAAATTTGTATCGACTATTAAAATGCTTATTGAAAAGGAGAGCAGCAAGGTTTAAGTATCTCTAAAATGAGATAATATTATACCTAAAATGAGATAATATGCTTACAAAAAATCAAGTAGAAGTTTTGAATTTGTTTAGAAAAGAGATTTTCCTAAAGGCGAGCATATTAAAAATAAAAAAAATATTAAAGAAAAGCTCATATCAAAGAGTTTATGATGCTGTTAAGTCTTTAGCTGGGGAAGGAGTATTAAGCATAGAAGAAGCTGGAAAAAGCAGCCAGATATCCATAGTTCTCAACCAAAAGTCCATCTCCCAGCTTGCATTTTTAGATGAGCAGGCGGCAGCGCAAAAAAACATCCCTAATTTCAATAAAATAATTTCAATAAAGGAAATTTCAAATTATCTTATTATTGTTGCAGGAAGCTATGCAAAGGGCAACTTCAAAAAAACATCGGATTTAGATTTAATTATAGTAATACCTGATGATAGAGATATTGTGAAAATCAGCAAGATTGTTGAAAATCAAACATTGCTGTTCCTTCCTAAGATACATTTATATGTATTTAACAATAAAAATTTCATTGACATGCTGTTAAGCAAAGAAGAAAATTATGGCAAGGAAATTTTCAGGAATCATTTAATATTGAAGAATGCTTATATTTATTATGAATTGTTAAAAGAGGCAATTGAAAATGGTTTTAGGAGCTGTTAAAATATAATAATATAATAAAACAAAAAAATAATCAAGAATAAAATGAAAATAAAAAAAGAAGCAAGAGCAAAAAAAAGCCGAGCAATAAAAGCCATGGCTCTCACGCAGATATTTTGCTTGATGCTTGAAGTTTTTGCAATAAGTTTTATTTTTGGAGGCATAGCTGTACCGAATTCAGAATGGAGCATAAAGGTTTAATATGGTAAAATTGGGCAAAACTAACAAAGAAGCAAAACTCCTAAAGGAGTTTATATCTACTCCTAAAGGAGTTTATAAGATAACTAAAAAAGAAATAGATATTTTAGATGCTTTTTGCAAAAACCCAATTAAGAATGTGGATTTTAAAGGCTTAAAATTTGTGATTGGGGGAAAATCAAATAGGGCGTTATTTAACGCATTGAAAAAGCTTGCTAACTTAAATGTGTTGGTTACAAAAAGGCTTGGAAGAACCATATCCTACTCCATCAACTTTCAGAATCCTCTTGCTATAACTATGCTTTCTTTTATAGAAGGCTTGAACTCAAGGAATAAGAAAAATTTAAATTATCGTCTTATAGATTCAATTTTAGAAGAAATTGAAAGCCCATATTTGAGCTTAGTCATAACTGGAAGCTATGTTGAAGAAAAAGAAACTAAAAACTCAGACTTGGATGTTGTAGCAATTATTCCAGATTGTGAAGATAAAAGAGTAATGAATAACTATCTTAAAAACAAAGGGCAGCTTTCAACTCCTGAAATTCATCCTTATGTTTTTTCTGTTTCGGAATTTTATAAGATGCTCATAAATAAAGAGGAAAATTATGGAAAAGAGATTTACAGGAAAAGAATTGTAATCTATGGAGCAGAGGCTTTTTATAAAATTGCAAAGAGGGCAATTGAAAATGGATTCCAGGGTTAGTATTTATTTGAAAAGAGCAAACAATGAATTTGTCTTAGCTGAAATGCTGTTTAAGATATCAGGTGATGATGAAAAAAAATTAGTGCTTGGGGTAAACAAAGAAGAAACATTTTATTCTGCAGTTATTTCTCATTGCTACTATTCTATATTCTATGCTGCAAAAGCTTATTTAATTTCAAAAAATATTGCCATTAAATCAAAGCAAGGCGAGCATCAACAGGTATATTTTGAATTTAAAAAACTTGTTAAACAGGGAATTATAAGCGAAGAAATGCTAAAGATTTATGAAGACATAAAAGAAAGAGCAGAAGCATTACTTGAAATATTAAAAAAAGAAAAAGATAAAAGAACCGATTTTACTTATGAAACAATAGCTCAGGCAAATATACCTCCTGCCAGTGAAAGTTTAAGTAATTCAAAAACCTTCAATAAAATTATAAAAGAGCTTATGAGCATTCAATAAGCAGATTAATTAATTATTAATTAAAAAAATTATTAAAAAAATGAAACTAAAAAACAAAAATCAAATAAAAGCAAAAAAAAGCCGAGCAATAAAAGCCATGGCTCTCACGCAGATATTTTGCTTGATGCTTGAAGTTTTTGCAATAAGTTTTATTTTTACGATGAGTTTGGGGATAGTGAGCGGAATAACTGTAGCAGAATTAGATGCTGCATTGCCTGGACAAAAACTTTCTGGTGCTTTTGGTAGTTATTATAAAAAACAATCCGATGGAACTTGGATAGGATATGTTGATGCAACAACTCCCTTGGCCGGCAAATATAATTCTCAACAAGTGGCTAATATTACTAGCGCAAGTTCATCGCCAACAACCCTTCAACCTTTAGAAACACAAGTTGTTCAACCAGGAGCAACACCCGTTCCTGTATCCGATTCAGGTTTATCTGCAGAAGTTTATGATGAGTTAACAGGTAAAATGGTTACTGAATCAGGTAATGCTGAAGTGACTTGGGATGTACCTCCTGCCGGCGACACAATAGGCACCCTCGGAACTAGTAAACTTGATTTTCTAGGAACATCATATACTTTCGGACCAATGGGTTATCATCTTGCTCAAGGTGCAATTTGGGGCGGATATGTTTTAGGAATTACAATGCTTATTGCGCAATTTGTTCCTGAAGACCAAAAGAAAACAGTTCAGTCATTTGGAACAGCTGCAGCAGCAGGATTATTTGCAGGAAAAGCAGCATTCGGCGCAATTGAAACAGGAATAAATCATAATACTTTTGGCTGGCTTGCTGAAAAAGGACCTACTGGAAATGCTGTTGGCGTAAACAACTGGGGATACGGAAGTGCAATTGTAATTGGATTACTTGTGGCATATTATGTTTATGCTTCACAATATGAAAAAGAAGATACTCACGAAGAAAATATTGAATTCAAATGCATGCTGTGGCAAGCACCGCGCGGCGGTGCTGACTGCAATGAATGCAATAATAATCCTTTAATGCCTTGTTCAGAATATCGATGTAAATCACTTGGACAAACTTGCGTATTAATTAATGCAGGAACAGGATTTGAAAGATGCATTGACTCTTCTCCAAATGATGTAACTTCTCCAGGAATAGAGCCGATGGAAGGAATTTTAAAAGAAGGATATGCTTACGAAGATGTTGTTCCTCGTCCTCCTGGCGAATCTGCACCAGGAAAAATGTCAGTAACTTATGAAGGCGGATGTATTCCAGGATTTACTCCATTTGATTTTGGAATAATAACAACAGACTATATTAGTGGTAGTGGCGAAGCAACAACTCAGCCAGCTCAATGCAAAATAGATTTCGAACACACAAATGATTTCGATGACATGGCTTACTGGATGGGAGACAGTAATTTATATCTCGAAAATCACACTCAGACAATTAGTATACCAGGAACATCTAATCTTAATTCAAGCTTTCCTCAAGTGCAAAATGATGGAGAATATACCCTTTATATTCGATGCATGGATGGAAACGGAAATAAAAATGTGGATGAGTTTGCAGTAAGATTCTGCATTGACAAAACTCCTGATGTAACTGCTCCAATAATAAAAGCTGCAAGTGTTCCAAGCAGCTCACCTGTTTTATATCAAGTTGATAATATGACAATAAATGTTTACACTAACGAGCCTTCAAATTGCAAATGGAGCAGAAAAGACAGCGATTATGCAAATATGGAAAATCAAATGACTTGCAATAATGCGCTCTGGGAAATGAACGCAGAATATCTTTACACCTGCACAACAACACTTACATCAATAAAAGACAAGGAAGAAAATAAATTTTATTTCAGATGCGAAGATACAAGTGTAAATAAAAATCAAATGCACACGAGTTATCCTTATACTCTGTATGGAACACAATCACTGGATATTCTTAGTGTGGGTCCTGCCGGAACAATCGGCTCAGCAACATCAACAGCAGTTATCAACTTGACGATCAATACTGATAATGGTTATAATAATGGATTTTCTAATTGTTATTATTCAACCTCTAATCAGGAAAGTAGTTACATTCAAATGTTCCAGACAGGAACAAATGTCCATTCACAATCCCTAGATTTAGTTGGAGGAAGTTATAATTATTTCTTTAAATGCGTCGATGCTGGAGGAAATACAGCATATAACTCAACAAACTTTACAGTATTTGTAGATACCTATGTTCCAAATGTCATAAAAATATTTAGTTCAGCAGGAAAATTATATTTTATAACCGATGAAGATTCAACTTGCAAGTATTCAACTACTTCTTGCAATTTTGATATTAATGAAGAAGGAACAAGTCTTCCTGATGATAGTTCTACTGAACATCTCGGCGAATGGAATCCAGCGCAAACTTATTATATTAAGTGTTATGATAAATATAATAATCAGCCTGATTCTTCAGAATGCTCAATAATAGTAAGACCATTTGAGCTTGAAAAATAATAATGTCAATAAAAAATAAAAAAGCGCAGGGAGGAGTTTTCGGAATGTCTTTTAGCATGATATTTTCTATTATACTTATAGTTTTTTTTATTATTGTTGCTTTTATTGCTATTAATTTTTTTATGAAAACTCAAAGATGTAGTCAGATAAAATTAACTCTTGACGAATTTAATAATGATATTAATCAAGCATTTAATTCTGAAAGTTCAGTTGTTCCAGGAAATTATTCTGTTCCTGCAACTATAGAATACTTTTGTTTTGTTAATTTAAGTGCCAATGTTTTTAATGCAAATAACATTGATCAGGAAATTTGGGATTATATTCATAACAGCGAAACTGTAAACGATTTAAAAAACAATCTCTATATTTATTCTCCAGATAAAACACAATGCTTAAAATGGGCAAAAATAAAGCGATTAAGTTTTTCTGAAAAAAATCCTAATTGCATAAAAGTTGTAAATGGAAAACTTTCACTAACTCTTGAAAGAAAATATACTGAAAGCTTGATATTTGTCCGGAGTTAATCATGGGAATTCTTACCAGAAATAATCTACTTAAATCCAAACACTCATTTGAACTTCCATTTAGCATGATATTTGCAATTATTGCAGGAGCAGTAATACTTTTTTTAGCAGTATACGGAGCTACAAAATTCATAAACACAAGTCAAAAAACAGCTTATTCTGAATCAGCTAAAAGTTTGCTTAATTTCCTTAATCCTATGGTTAATAGCATAACTAGCGAAATGTCTATTCCAATAGGCTTCTTAAGAGAAACCCGCCTTTATCTTAGCTGCTCAACAAAAAGCGAGAAAAGCCCAATTTTCGGAAAACAAACTTTAGGTTTTTCCGAGCAGTCAGGATTTCTTAAAAGATGGCCAAACCCTGGAGAAAATATAAGCCGTTATAATAAATATATTTTCTCAAAAAATATTGAGCAAGGTAAAAGAGTTTATCTTTCTTCTAAGCCATTTTACATTGGATATAGGGTTGATGATTTAATTTTTATTAACGCAGATAAGTATTGTTTTGTTACTCCGCCAAGTCAGATAGAAAAAGAAATTAAATTTATGCAATCAGAAAATTTAAATGCAACATCAAGAATCGATCAATGCTCTGCTGATTCTATAAAAGTTTGTTTTGGAAATTCTATGTCTTTGTCTTCCTGCAATATTTCAGTAATAGGCGATTGCAATGATAATTATTGCGGAGCATATACAAATTATGAAACAGGAGTAGTTCTAAAAGAAGGAAAACAAATGAATTATTTTGGAAATTTGCTTTATGCAGCTATTTTCTCGTCTCCTGAAATTTATGAATGCAATCTTTTCAGGCTAGGAAAGAAAACAGTTGAGCTTGGAAAAGTTTATTTGGAAGAAATAGATACTTTAAATGCAAATAATTGCAATAGCGTTATCGACACAGAAATTAGTAACATAATTGACATTGCTTCAAATTTAACCTCTGCCAAAATAAAAGATATTCGATATCAAGCAAAACTCATGGATATCAAAAATTGCGCGAGCAACTGCCCTGTTTATGCTGCTGAGAGCTGTTAGATTTTTATAAATTTGCATAGTGTATCATTAATTGTAAGATAACAGGCTTCGCCGCCAGGACACCCGTGGTTTCCTCGCAGCAACCTTCCTTTTAGATTGGTTCAACCTTGCAAATAAGTTTAAACTTTTTCTTACTCGCCTTGTCCTTTTCTATTGCTTCTTATATTCAAATTTATTGCATTATGTTCATAGATTTAAGATTGCCCAGCGTTAGCAGGCAATCGAGTAATACTTGAATACAATCAAGTTAATTACACTAAACCATAATACTTACACTCTAATCAGTTAGGGGCTACAATTTTGATAATTATGACAGTTTAGCATTTCTCCTTCGGAGAAATGATTATTGAATTTTATC
>Ga0209542_10017316_pt1 | contig 11823 bp, 12 predicted proteins | sample RifCSPhighO2_01_FD_184028 | JGI IMG/M metagenome (GOLD analysis project Ga0209542, IMG submission 184028) | Soil microbial communities from Rifle, Colorado - Rifle CSP2_plank highO2_0.1 (SPAdes) (version 2) | ecosystem: Environmental > Terrestrial > Deep subsurface > Rock core/Sediment ...
GGAGGTCCCGGCGGGTGCCGGGGAATGGCCTGCAGAGCCTACTGCGAGAATCCCGAGCATGCCGAAGCGTGCCTCGCGTTCGCCGAAGAGCAGGGGTTCATGCCGAAAGAAGAGGCGGAAAAAGCGCGCAGGCTCATGAACGCGACAGGCCCCGGCGGGTGTCGTGGCATCGAGTGCAAGCGCCGCTGCGAAGACCCCGCCCACCAGAAAGAATGCTTCGAGTTCGCCATAGAGAACGGCCTCATTTCTGAAGAAGAAGCAGCACGGGCGCGTGCGTTCATGCAAGGGAAAGGCTCCGATGAGTTTGGAGGACCGCCCGAAGGATTTGAGGAATTCGCCGGCCCCGGCAGGTGCCGCGGACCAGAAGAGTGTACCCGCTACTGCAATGAGCATCCGGAGGAATGCCGAGGGTTCGGTCCGCCGCCCGCCGAAGGCAGGGATTTTGGGCAAGACCGCGCCATGGATATGCGCGGATTCGAGGTCCCGTCCGGAATGCAGTGCAAAACCCCCGAGGAGTGTCGTGCGCTGTATGAGGAGCGCGCAAGAGAATTCCGACACGAGGACGCGCCGCAGGGAGGCCCGTTCCCACCCAAACGCGAATTTCCGGATGATTACGGCCGAGAATTCAACGCGGAATATGAGAGGCAGTACCAACAACAGTATCAACAGCTGTATGAAGGTATGGGCGGTGAATCCCAGGAGTTCCGACCACCGGAAGGATATCAGCCGCCGCCGGGAGACGGATATCAACAACCACCGCAGAATTACGAGCCGGCACCGGGAAGCCTTGAGCCGCCGCCGAGTGAGCCGACTTCACGTATTCCCGCTTCCAATTTCGTCGCGGCCGTTTTTTCTATAGTCGCGCAGTTGCTCGGTCTCTAAAGCTACACATGAGACGGACAGGCTGCTAGCCCTCTTTTTCGCATACTGCCTCCGCAAGATGAGAAGAGCGGCTCGACAAGCGATTACTGTACGTAGGATCAACTGCGGAACGAGCAAGGTGAGAAGCGCTCGAAATATGATATATTCGTACGGCATTGCCACCTTAGCTCAGTTGGTAGAGCACAGCTTTCGTAAAGCTGGGGTCGTCGGTTCAAATCCGACAGGTGGCTCACGATGGAATCAAAGGAAACACTACAGGCGCGCATTGTTGATATAGAAGCCCGGATGGCGGCGCCGGATTTTTGGGCGAACAAGGACGCGGCGCAGGAGGCGCTCAAAGAGTACCAGGATCTCAAGGCGCGGCTCGTGGGCGGTGGCGGGTACGACAAAAGTGATGCGATAATTTCCATAATATCCGGTGCAGGGGGCGACGATGCGGAAGATTTTTCGCGCATATTGTATGAGATGTACAGCAAATACATCGCGTCACGCGGTTGGAAACTCATTCCGCTCTCCTCCAACCAAAATTCAATGGGCGGCTATCGAAGTATCTCGTTCGAGGTATCGGGTCCGGGCGTTTACGGAATGCTCAAACGCGAAGCAGGCGTGCATCGCTTGGTGCGCATGTCGCCATTCAACGCGGCCGGGAAGCGACAGACGTCATTTTCTCTGGTCGAGGTACTGCCGAGACTCCCTGATGCAGAAGATCTCCGCATACCGGAAACCGAGCTTGAAATTACCGTCGCCCGCTCCGGGGGCCCAGGAGGACAAAATGTGAACAAGCGCGACACCGCGGTCCGCATGACACATACACCGACCGGGCTTTCGGTGCACGTGACAAGCGAACGCTCGCAAGCGCAGAACAGAGAAAAGGCGCTTGAGATGCTACGCGGCAAGCTTTTTCAGCTACGCGAGGAGGCACAGACAGCAGAATCGCGCGAGCATTCCACCGGTGCGACCACCAAGATTGAATGGGGGAGTCAGATACGCTCCTACGTGCTCCATCCGTACCAGATGGTCAAGGATCATCGCACCAATCATGAACGCAGAGACATTGAGCGTGTGCTTGGCGGTGACATTCAATCATTTCTGGATGAGGAGAAAAATTTGGATAACGCCTCCGGAGCGGTATAATAGGCACTCCGCATGATCTATTTCGATAAGGTCACGAAGATCTACTACGATGGTGCGCCACCTGCGGTAGTGGACATAACGCTCGGCATTGACCCGGGCGAATTCGTTTCGATCGTTGGGCACAGCGGCGCAGGCAAAACGACGCTCCTTAAGATGCTGTTTGCCGAAGTTTCGCCGACCGAAGGATCGGTATTTTTTGGTTCGCGCGAGATTGCTGGCCTCTCAGATATGGAGCTTTTGAAATTGCGCCGCAATATCGGCACCGTTTTCCAGGATTTCCGGTTGCTTCCTACCAAAACGGTCTACGAAAACATCGCGTTCGCGCTCGAGGTAGCAGGAAAAAGCGACGAGGACATTCGAGCGGATGTGCCGCATGTGTTGGATCTCGTTGGCCTCTCCGATAAGATCTGGAGCTTCCCGCACCAATTAAGCGGTGGTGAACAGCAGCGTGTGGCGATAGCACGGGCGATAGTCAATCAGCCGGATGTTCTGATCGCAGACGAGCCTACCGGCAATTTGGATCCTGTAAATGCACACGATGTCGTAGAAATACTCAAGAAAATTAACGACCTTGGTACCACCGTGTTGCTTACGACCCACAACAAAACGATCGTTGATGCCATCGGCCGACGTGTCGTCACTATGGATCAGGGGCGCGTAACCCGCGACGAAAAGATGGGCAAATACGTTCTATAATGGTCTCTATGTCATTTTGGGTCACCACAAAAAGAGTTACGCGCTACGGCATCGCCGGATTCGTGCGCAATGGCTTTGTCTCTCTTGCGGCGGTCCTCATCATGACGATCACGCTTTCTGTCGTCACGGGACTCATCATTGCCAGCGCGGCCTTGAATTCCACACTGACCGAACTTACGAACAAAGTTGATGTCACCGTGTATTTCCAGCTCAATGCGACGGACGAGCAGATCGCGGACATCCGCCGTTCACTCGAGGGTCTGCCGGAGGTTGCTTCTGTTAATTACGTGACGCGTGAACAGGCGCTCGCCGACTTTCGTGAACGTCACAAAAACGATCAGTTGACACTCCAAGCTCTGGACGAACTCGGCGACAACCCGTTCGGCGCATCGCTTGAGATACGTGCAAAAGAAACCAGCCAATACGAAAACATCGCCACGTACCTGAATGCACAGCAGGAGGCACAAACCGCCGTGGGCGCTTCCATAGACAAGGTGAATTTCTTCCAGAACAAGACGGCGATAGACCGGCTTACTGCCATCATCGACACAAGCAGGAACTTGGGGCTTGCCGTCGCGCTTGTGCTGGGGCTCGCCTCGATACTCATATCCTTCAATACCATCCGGCTCGCTATTTACACGACGCGCGACGAGATAGGGGTCATGAATTTGGTCGGCGCCAGTCGCTGGTACGTGCGGGGGCCGTTCATGATAGCCGGCGTTCTCTACGGAGCCGTAGCCGGCGTCGCCGTACTTTTGCTCTTCTATCCTGTCACATTCTGGCTTGGCCCCGGTTCAGAGCGATTTTTAGGCAGTTTCAACGTCTTTCAGTACTTTACGGACAATTTCCCCATACTATTCCTTATCGTCATGGGCTCCGGTATCGCGCTCGGCGTACTTTCGAGTTACCTGGCCGTTCGCCGGTACTTGCGCACATAAAATCGTGGCGCGACCTGCCACAGACGTGTGGTAGAGTAGAGTCCGTATGCCCCGACACACTACATGGCATAACGGCCGTTGTGGAGATGCGCGAGATAATCGGTGGCTGCCTCCCTCCCCAAATCTTTCAGCTATTAGTAAGCATGGCATTGTAGAAACGATGCCATGTAGTGTGTAGGGGTATGGTTGCGCGGCGCGGACCCAGAAGTGGGCACAAATATATTTTTGTCATTGGCGGCGTCATGTCGGGCGTCGGCAAGGGTACCGCGACTGCCTCGATCGGAAAAATACTTTCAGCGCGAGGGTTTACGGTGAATCTGGTCAAGATCGATCCGTATCTCAACGTGGATGCAGGCACGATGAATCCGACAGAGCACGGAGAAGTGTTCGTGCTCGATTCGGGGCTCGAAACGGATCAGGACATGGGTAACTACGAGCGTTTTTTGGATCGCAACCTCGGGCCAGAAGATTATATGACCAGCGGGATGATCTATAAATCGGTCATCGAGCGCGAACGAAATTTGGGATACGGTGGCAAGTGCGTCGAAGCGGTACCACACGTGCGGGATGAGATCGTACACCGCCTGAAAAACTCTGCGCAGATGGCGAAATCCGATTTCACGGTCGTCGAGATCGGCGGGACACTCGGTGATTTCTCCAATGCACTTTTCATAGATGCGGCGCGCGTCATGCATTTGGAAAATCCCACCGACGTTTTGTTCGTCATGGTTTCGTACTTGCCGATCCCCGGCACACTCGGTGAGATGAAGACCAAGCCCACGCAAATTGCGGTGCGCCAGCTGAATGCCTACGGCGTACAGCCAGACATCTTGATAGCGCGTGCGAATATCCCGCTCGATAATAAACGCAAAGAAAAGCTCGCGATCTCATGCAGCGTACAGGCCGATCACATAATTTCTGCGCCGGACATCAAATCCATTTACGACATACCGCTCAATTTCGAGCGTGATAAATTGTCCGACATTATCCTCAAGGTGCTCGGGAAGCGCGCCAAGCACCCTGCGGATCTTTCGGAATGGAAGGCATTTGTCGAGAAGACGCACAACGGCCACTCGGTAGTCAAAATCGGCATCGTCGGTAAATATTTCGACACCGGCGATTTCGTACTCTCCGACGCATACCTTTCTGTGATAGAGGCGATCAAATTTTCCGCATACCATGCGGGGGTAAAGCCCGAGATCAGCTGGATCAACGCCAAGGATATCGAAAAGGGAACACTCGAGCTCAGCACACTTTCGAACTATGACGGCATTATTGTGCCAGGTGGATTCGGCGAATCGGGGATAGAGGGTAAAATACGCACGATCCAATTCGCTCGTGAGAACAAGATCCCGTATTTTGGCCTTTGCTACGGCATGCAATTGATGACTGTCGAATACGCTCGAAATGTATTAGGACTGAAAGATGCCAACACCACAGAAATAAATCCCAAGACGCAGAACCCAATCATCATGATATTGCCAGAACAGCGCGAGAAATTGGCACACAAAGACTATGGCGGTTCAATGCGCCTGGGTGCCTACACAGCGAAACTTGCGGAAGGAAGTATCGCGTACGCAGCATATGGTGCGGGGACGATATCTGAGCGGCACAGACATCGCTACGAAGTGAATCCGGACTACATAGCGAAGCTTGAGGCCGCGGGGCTCATCTTCTCCGGTCGCTCGCCAGATGGGCATTTGATGGAGATAGCCGAATTGCCCCAAAGCCAGCATCCGTTCATGCTTGGCACACAATTTCATCCAGAATTGAAAGCTCGGCCGCTTTCGCCACATCCGCTTTTTGATGCGTTCGTGAAAGCCTCGATACATCGCTCGAAAGAGAAGTAGAGAGAAGCGTCTTGACGTTGGGCGCCACAGGAGTAGCCTGAAAACAGGAAAGAGTCTGGACCCTCAGACTTCTGGCCATGGAGACCCCATGAGCCGATCCATTCGGGGAAGCGTCCGATGAAACAAGTGGTGATTAGCGAGATCAGCAAACCCGATGACATCCGCAAGTGGCTTGCGGTGGGATTGCGCGAAGAGGCGGTGGTCGTGGCCAAAGAACCGACGGACATCGTGCGTAAGTGCGTCGCGATGGCGCGCTCCCACAAGTTGTCAGTCACGTTCCACGATGACAGCGTGGCGCGCGAACTTGCGGGCTGATCATCCGCACCCCAAACAGAAACGGCACCCCCTCGGGCGCCGTTCGATTTTGCGATTGCACAATACTACGGCAGTGTATACTTAGTCATGGCAGTAAAGATTATCGAAGGATTTACATTCGACGACGTACTCATTCGGCCGGGTGAGAGCCGCATGGAACCTTCTGAAGCGTCTCTTAAAACACATATCGCGGGGCTCGCTCTCGAGGTCCCGTTCCTCTCAGCCGCAATGGATCGTGTGACCGAGACTCGCATGGCGCGCGCCCTAGGCAAACTTGGCGGGCTCGGCGTCATTCATCGCAATTGCTCCGTTGAGGAGCAGGTACAGATGGTGCGCGAAACCAAAAAGGCTGGCACGCACGTAGCGGCCGCATGCGGACCTTTTGCCGCAGAGCGTGCGTATGCGCTCGATGCGGCAGGGTGTGATGTGATCGTCATAGACTGTGCGCATGGTCACAATATGAACGTTGTTGCGAGCGCGCGAAAGATAAAAAAATCGCTCAAGCACGCAAAAATGATATTCGGCAATATCGCGACCGCCGAGGCAGCAAAGGTTGTGTGTCAATTTGCCGATGCGATCAAGGTCGGTGTCGGCCCCGGCTCGATTTGCACGACACGTGTTATAAGCGGCGTCGGTGTTCCACAGCTTTCGGCAGTACTGGAAGTCGCCGCAGTCGCTCGGAAATACAAAGTACCGGTCATTGCCGACGGCGGCATCCGAAATTCGGGCGATATCGCAAAGGCACTCGCGGCGGGTGCGTCAGCGGTGATGTGCGGCAATATGTTCGCCGGTACGGACGAGACGCCCGGCAAAATAGTTACGAAGAAGGGAGAAAAATACAAAGAGTACCGCGGCATGGGGTCCGAAGCAGTGATCAAAAGCGCCTCCGGAGCGGAGCGGTATTTTACGCATGGGCGGAAGGCAGTAGCCGAAGGGGTCGAGGCACTTGTGCCGTACAAGGGGCCAGTGGCAGACATCATCGCCTCGCTCGCATCCGGTTTGCAGGTCGGTATGGGGTACGTCGGGGCTCGTACCATCCCCGAGTTCAGCAAGAAAGTGCAATTCATCCGTATTACACACGCCTCTATCGCCGAAGGCAAACCGCATTCGCTGGCAGGGATAATCGGGTAGAATATCTCTATGAACCTGTGGCGGAACTTTTGGGGATGGTACGAGCGCACGTATACGCTCAACATCTCGATTGCGCTCGGTTTGTTTCTACTTCAGATAATTCACCTCATCTGGCTTTCCGGCGAGGTCGTATGGTTCCGCGCATTTGGCGAATCGCTCTTCACGTTATCGGGGGTTCACAAAGCTGTTATTATTCTCGTCGATTATACGGAAATTCCCGCACTTATTTCCGTTTCACTCCTCTACATCAATGAACTGCGCGGGGGATGGAACGTAAAGAACATTCTCTACCTCGTCTTTCTCAATATCCAATGGGTGCATCTCTTCTGGATTACCGATGAGTTTGTTCTCGCCGCCTTCACGGGCGCGGCTCCTATCGCTTTGCCGATGTGGCTCGCGTGGGTCGCGATTATGATCGATTACCTCGAACTGCCGGTCATGTTCGATGTGTTGAAAAAATTCACTCGATCGGTGAGAGAGGGAAGGACGGAGCAATTTCTCAAATACGAATTACGCGAAGAATAAATAATAGTGCCTATGATTCTTGATTTCCTCAGACACGTGCCCAAAGCGAGACTCGAGGCACGCGATACCGTAGACGACCCCGTAGACGCCCTGCTCTCTGGGTTTCCAGAAGAGAACCACGAGCGATTGCTTCAACGCATCGAAGGAAAGCCTGTCGATGAGCAGGTCACATTTCTCGAAGATCTCCTGCGAAGGCGGCGAGAGTTGATGGCCGCCCCAAAATACTCTTCCAATCGCTTGCACATGATCAGCAAAGTGCCGCATTCGGTGTTCGAACGCTTCGAACGGAGCGAGCATCAGGTTGAAGTCGGGCGCGGAGAAAACGGCCGTGTGTTCGAATATGTATCAACCCCGGAAGAGGGTGGCAGTACCGTGTTTAAAATGCTTATACGCGTTCCGCTCGATTTTCAAAATGACCTGCTCGCAGAAGGAGCGTATCAGGCAGATGTCGCAGCGCTTGCGGACGAACACACCGACACTCGTGTCGGGGTACCGCACCCCTATTACATCGCAGCGTCGTCGAAAGGATACGTGCTCGCTATGGAGAAGCTCCCCGGTCACTCGATTAACGACATCCTCGAGAAAAATATACGGCTGCCAGACAATTTCGATTACAACGCAGTTCAGCGGGCGCTTGAGGAATTCGTCGGACGAATGAATGATGCGGGATTTTATCATCGGGACCTACGAGAGGGAAATATTCTTATCGATCCTACACCGGGTAACGAGCAGATGCCAATAGCCTTCGTAATCGACTTCGGCCTCTGCAGTAAGGCGACAAGTAGGGCAGAAGCCTACCAAGACCTTGACGGTTTACAGGATCATGTTATGATAGCGAAAGTAATGGATACGCTCCGCGCAAAGCAGGAGCAAATCCGTACACAGGGGGTATCAACATGACCGCGATCAACGATGAGATGAAACGGTTGATGCGCCAGAGCCTGAGCGAGCTCGACGCATCGGATCCGAAGTCACTCGCGCCGATTCGCGACATGACGCCGCATCACATGTCGCTCGCACCCGATTTGGCCAGCAATGGGCTGGTCTACATGTTTCCCGTCGACATCGACGGAAAGACGTTGCATGTCTACCTGAAGCAGAAATAAAGCATCACGTTCAGGATGCGACGACCCCGCGGCAAGCGGGGCTTTTCTTTTTGGGTGATTGCATATTCACCTCGTGTGGGCGAAAGTAGCGGTATGGATTGGCTTATCGAAGGCGTACTTGCACTTTTCGCCGTCGTGTTCGGTTTTATACCAGCGCAGACTACAGCGTACTACGCCCCCACGCTCTCAGAACCGCAAAGCGCGGTCGTCATATTTGGCGGCGACATGATGTTCGACCGTACGATACGGACGGCGATGGAAGAAAAAGGTGGTGACCATATTTTCTCTTGCATTGACGGTGTCCTTCGCGAAGTAGATATGGTAGTTGCCAACCTCGAGGGCCCGATTACGGATTACCCCTCGATAAGTCAGTATTCCAAACCGCGAGATGAGAATAATTTTACATTTACGTTCCCACCGTCCACTGCGCCGCTTCTATTCGCGCACAATATTCGGCTCGTAAACATCGGCAACAATCACATCGCGAATTTTGGCAGAGAGGGCATGATACAAACGAAATCCTGGCTCGATACCGCGGGAGTCCAGTACTTCGGTGATCCGCAATCGCCGGAGGCGGAACGCGTCGCACGCACGATGATCGGCGGTATCGCGTTTTCATTTGTAAACTGGAGCGATTGGACCCCGGCTGGTATGCCTACGGCTTCCAACGGGGCAGGCATCGGGAACTCCACCGTTGCACAAATAGCGAAGGAAAAGGCGGCGGGCCGCATCGTGGTCGTATATACGCACTGGGGAGAGGAGTACGTACCAGCGACAGAACGTGTGAAAATCCTCGCGCATCAATTCGTAGACGCTGGCGCCGAAGTCGTTATCGGCAGTCATCCGCATATCGTGCAGGAGCACGAAATCTACCGCGGCAAATATATCTACTATTCACTCGGCAACTTTATATTCGATCAATATTGGAACGATGAGGTACGGACGGGACTGCTCGTACGAGCGGTATTCGATACAGGGGGCCTACGAACGGTCGAGGAGATACCGATATGGCTCGAGCGCGATCGCAGAACCTGCGTCAAAGAGTAATCCACACCCTGTTTTCATCTCGGCACGTACAATGGTGAGTAATGTCTATTGCCCAGTACCGCATATTCACCACCTCGTTTATTATCGTGGTGGTCGCGCTCGGCGTTGCCGCGTTCATGCTCTCGGATAGCCGGCACGTTGCCGCATACCAGGAACAAAAAACGCAAGAACCGCAGGAGTAACCCGCGGTTCTTGGAGAGTAATCAGCGTTATTGAGTGCCGCCGACGTTAATCTCAAGACCGGATTGGTCTTCATCCTGAGCCGCAAAGTATCCTTGCGAATATGCGAACCATCCCACGAGCGCGATGACAATTAATACCAAGATACCGACGAGTGTGCTGTTCATATGTACGTTAATTAACTAATATCATAATCGTATCACGCGATTGTCCGCACACATTGAGTAAATCTTTCCTTTGCGGTATTCTCCTCTAGAAGCTGTAAGCTACAAGCTGACGGCTATCTTTGCGGGATCATCTAGCGGTAGGATGCGACTCTCTGGAAGTCGTCACCTTGGTTCGAATCCAAGTCCCGCAGCCCGAATAAAACTCGCGTCGGAAACAGGAAAATTCGCGCGGGCGGCGTGCAGCGCCGCCCAGTGCTCCTGCGGCATTTCGCGCACTTCTTTGCTTTCAAGATGCAGGTTCGAGCCGAAGGTTTTTTGGAGGGTGGATTTTTTGGAGGGGAGGTCATTAGATTTAGCCGCTTCGTCCAATAACGAAGCGTCCTTTACCCATGAGCGCATGGGTTCGAGCCAATGTCCGGCGTCTCGTTCAAGACGAGCACACTGCTCGTCTACCGACTTCTTTTCAAAGACGAGTGTTCGACGACGAGATAGGTAGTCGCCGCGCTCAATGTCTTGGGCGATATACAAATCGGTAAGTCGGTCGAGCTTGCGCGAAATGTCATAAACTTTCTCGCGCAACTCTTGAACGAGCGCCGCGTTTTTAATAGAAGCTGTTCGCTCGTCCTCCGCGATGAGTTTCTCGAACTCTTGTTGCCAGACAGACGGCATGGCGTAGTCGCAAAGAATCTTGTTCAGTCCTGCAACTAACTTTTCTTCGCGGACATACGGTTGCGAACAGCCGCCTTTCTTTTTGGTGCAGCGATAGTAGGTATGGCCTTTCTGCACTTCGGCGGTGATGCCCATGCCGCACTCGCTGCAGCTCAAAAGCCCGCATAGGGCTTTTGGCGCGTTCTGCGGCTTCATTGGGTGGCCGCGCTCGACAATGACTTGCTGCACCTTGTCGAACAACCGCTTTTCGATAAGCGGCGTGTGGCGGCCTTCGTGCATTTCACCGCCGTACACAAAGAGGCCGACATAGAACGGATTTGTGAGAATAAACTTCACGCGGTCTTTGTGAAAGTGGAGGCCGCCGAAACTTCGCACGCCATTGTCATACATAAAACTAGAGATATCTTCGAGCCGCGAATTGCCTTTGGCGTATAGCTCAAAGGCGGCGAGGATTACTTTGGATTTCTTGCGATCAATGACAATCGTTTTTGTGCGAACATCATTGAGATAGCCGACCGGCGCAGTCGAGGGAAATTCACCACGCTTTACTTTCGCACGCAATCCACGTTTTACATTTGAACTCAAATCGCGAATGAATTGATTCGCCATGCCGAACTCGACCGACATCATCAACACGTTGTCGGTAGGATAATGATTGCGGTCGTGCGTGCGGATATGTTGGATGATATTTTCTTGCAAAAACCAACTGATCTGCCCGCCATCCACCGGATTGCGCGCCAAGCGGTCGAGCTTCCAGCATACGATGCCAGACGCTTCGCCCTTTTGCACACGCTTGAGCATTTCGTTGAACACCTGGCGGCCGGGCATTTTGGCGCTTCTCTTTTCTACAAATTCGTCGGCGATCTCGAATCCTTCGCGTTTAGCAAGCGTGCGAAGTTCGGACAGCTGTGCCTCGATAGATAAAACTTGCTTGTCTTCAACATCAGTAGATTTTCTCGCGTACAGAAAATATCTGTTCATGCCCCAACTATATCGCATTTTCTGGGGAGCCATTCCCGCCGTTGTACAATGTTCCTCACAACGCCGAGGAATGGACTATCTCGTGCGCGCTGGGTGGGCGGGGTAAGCACTCCATCGTTGTATTTGTATTTTGCATTTGACCTCCCCTCCACCCCTCCAAAAATCTTCGGCTTTTGAGTTCCTGAACCTGCATTCTTGTGCA
>Ga0209542_10017317_pt1 | contig 11823 bp, 8 predicted proteins | sample RifCSPhighO2_01_FD_184028 | JGI IMG/M metagenome (GOLD analysis project Ga0209542, IMG submission 184028) | Soil microbial communities from Rifle, Colorado - Rifle CSP2_plank highO2_0.1 (SPAdes) (version 2) | ecosystem: Environmental > Terrestrial > Deep subsurface > Rock core/Sediment ...
CTTTTCGCCGGGCAGCTGGCTGGCCACGTCGCTCACCGCACTCGAGAACTCCTCCGGGTTGGTGACACCACCGGGGATCTCGAACTTCACGAGGCGGACGTTTCCGGTGTCGGTGACCGTGATCGTGGGGCGAGCCATGGTTTTCTCCTTTAGGGAGACCGGGGTCATGGACTTTTCCCCGGGGGTGACGCAGGTTTACTGTGGCCTGCTGTGTCTTCATTTTCCCCGCCTGATGCCCGGCAGGTGAAGAATCACTGTCACCCAGGTTGGTGATAGGGCATCATTCAAGCGAGGAATATTCCTGTCGCCTTAATGATACCAATCATCTTTGTCCCGATTTTATATATTGGTGTAAAGAACACTTAAATTGATTAAAAAAAGTTCTTTGTGAGAGAACTAGTTGTCTAAAAGCTTTATAAATATTTTTGTACTCCAGTAAAAATGTCTCTCTCACTTTTACTGAACAAAATAGTATACCATATTTTTGTGCTTTTGTCAATAGATCAGAGTCTTTTTAATCCAATTACTTGGCTTATTTAAGCCTAATTTGTTACTTTTGTTACTTGTATTAAAAATAAAAAACTGAACTCTTTGTTAAAAGTTCAGCGCTTTATGTGACTTGGGCTATTTTTTCATTTTCTTTGCCGCTTTTTTCATCTTTCTAGAAGTTTCGTCAACGGCCTTGTCTACTGCTTCTTTCGCGGCCTTGCTGACACTCGCAGCACCACGATCCATCCAAGCATTGGTTTTCTTTTGAATAAATCTCTTAGCCAAACCACCGGCACCCTCCGTAACCATACTTAGCAATCCGCTCATATGTTCCACTTTACCACGGATATAGCTAATGGCTTCAGACAAAGTTTGTAAACGAACCCGGAATTCCTCAATAATCTGGTTGGCATTTTTTAAAATGCGGACAACGTAGTACAACATCCAACAAAGAAACACCGTCGCCCATAGGACGCAAAAAGAAATGACAACGTATAAAATATCTTGTGAAGTTTCAAACATACCCTTCCTTTGTATCATCCTCGCCAAGCACGGAGGCGGTGATGAAAAAATGATTTAGTTAATGGTATTATACCACACTAAATATTTGATGCAAATAGTTGTGTTGTAGGGCAAAAATATAATTACAATTTTGGCCGAAATGTATAAGGGATTAAACTATCTTCTGTATATTTAGAGACCTCTTCAAAGCTAGGCCCCTCTACAATATATCCTAATTGTTCTTCGATTATTTTTCTATTTGGTTCTTTGGCGATAGCTCGAGCTGAAGTGAAGGCCCGGCAACTCATTCTAATAGCAGCTCCTTTGTATTTTTGATCGGACCGCATACCGCTTAGAAAACTTATAAGGAGGCTAGAACCCGTACCTTTTATCTCCCCAGTTGTGGCTGTATCATCGATATAAATACTACCGTCCTCCTGTGGTAGAGCAACCAGATAACCGTAGGTATGTTTCTTACCACTATTATCAAAACCTTCTTGAATATACGCAAGTGGCGCCGTGTTATAATGCTCGCTATGAAGCGAGGAAGCAAAAACATTCTTAGACATTGGGATAACGCCAGTTATATAAGCTTCACCTCCCGACCTGGAAAATGCGACGTCTTCCACACAGGCTATGCGCAGAGCATCAATAGGTCTAGCCGGGCGTACAAAAGTAGAAACTGGTTTAGAACTTTGATCCACATCCTGGGAATAATCCCCTAAAAAGACGGCGTCTTCTTGATGTTTATCTAGGCCAAAATTGTCTGAGTAGGCAATCGGCGTCTCCCAGGCCCCCCGATTTTTAACTTGTTCAGGGATATCTTTTAAATAACTAAAATTTTTACCGATTATCAGCCTACGACGATAATCAGCCTCTACCATAGCCATTCTTTTAAAACTTTCTTGTAAAAATCCAAATATGACCATCGGGTTGAACATAGCTTGCGCTCCTCCAGGCACTTCCACGCTATCTAGCGTAATACCGGGCCTCACATTGTCTAATTTCCTTAAAAACTCTTTAGTACCTCCGGGATAATTAATTTGTTTTAACGTTTCTCCGATTTTTCCATTATTTATTCGTAAACCCTGATAAAAATCCCATCTTTCTTGTGGTGTATTAAATACATCAACCTCTTGTATTAGAGTTGACTGGGCAACCAGGTGGTCTACATCCCATTTTTCTGGCCTTTCTTCTTTTGATCTATATAATACAAACTGTGCACAATTGGGGTTCGTCATAAAATGGCCTTTTTTGCCCGAACCAAAGGCGTCGCAAGTACCGGTAGCAGTTCCGGCTGTAGCCACTCGCGGGTCACTGGGTTTTAAAATTTCTGCCCGGTAATAACACAAAGAGAGTATATTCTTTGCGCCCATCATTATCTCTTCTAAACAATTCTTAATCCTTTTTTTTGTCTCTGCTCCACCATTTAACGCATTTTGAAAACAAATTTTACGCAACTCATCTTCTCCAGAGAGAGCATGGCCTGTTATTTGTTTGGTCAGGTGTAGAACATTAACTTTAAAACCGGTTTTATACAAACTCTCCCAAAACCAACGTATTGTCTCCTGTTGTTGAGCCACCACGGCTTCATCGCCCACCTTTATATCTAAGTTCGAATAAAATTCTCCGGCCTCATCCTCTACTAATCTTTCGTTTTTTTGGATAGCCTTTAATATTTCTTCTAGTTTAAGCTTTAAAGATCTTAGAGATTCGTCTAAAGAAGACTTACCACTGGCGTCAGTTTTTTCAATACGTTTTTCTAAACCCTCTATATCTTTTTTTATCTTTTTTTCACGCTGTTTTAATTCGCTATTAAGATGTGACTTTTTATAATCAAAAGCCTTGTCAGCTAATTTTTTCCCTTTTCCCAGAAGAAAATTCCATGATTCCTTAAGATTATTTTTGTTGCAAATAAATTCAACCCATAGATTAATTCCTACAGCTCTATCTACCACACCATGCATTGCTTGGACCTTTTTTTCACCAGCCAAATCCATTATCTGATCGACATAACCCAGGGCAGACGGAATTATCTCTGACCCATTATCTGATTGCTGTAGCTGTCTTAAAATTTTATTTAAAAGCAATTCTTGCTCCTCGAGGTTTTGACTATCGTACCATTCGACAACAATTGGTTTAAAAACATTGACCCGATCATACGTGCCTTCTACTATGGCGTCTCTAGATTCTTTTGCCGACCAGCCTACTAAATAGTCCGGATGCATCTCTCTTAAAATTAAGCTGACAAACAAATTTTGTTCACCAGCACCAGAAGTACTACTAAAAAAAGCTCCCGGCTCACTAATAAAGTTTTTTAAAGCCTCTAAATCTATAGCGGGATTACTAAACAACTCTAATACATAGGAACGCAAAGATTCTTTTTCAGGCGGTATTGAGGAAACAGCTTCCTTCAACTCCGGCATTTGTACTAGCCGGATTTCATTTTTAATCCGTAATAAATTAACTGAATTAGGATCAGATAAACATGGGCTTTTATTTTCATAGAGACTCTCCGTTTCAAGTTTTTTCCAAACCTCAGCGTTAATACGAAACATTATATCTCTAAAAATATCAGCTTGCATCCCGGTACCCATACCTGCATGATGTAACATACTAGTCACAACATCTCGGCGTGACCGCCCATCTTCACTCTCTACCTCTTTTACGCAATTTATGAAAGAAGGCACATACATTAAAGAATCGTGCTTACGGCTATCTTTTAAATAATCCCAAATCAATTGGTCTTTGCCGGAAGAATTGCCCAAATAATACATTAGTACATCAAAACCATCCACCACAACACTGTCTCCTTTCATAACCCAGGGCTGTAAAACAACTTCTCTGATTTTTTTCACCTCTTCTGTGTCTGGTTTATGTAACTCACCCTTCTCGTTGAAGAAAAAATCTTTAACCACGCCCCATTCATCTGGATCTATATTTTGCTGATTTGTAACATGCAAGCCTATTTCCTTAGCGATTTTTTTTAAACCTTGAACTATTTCCTCTAATCTCTCTTTTTCTGCTTTTTCTTTTATAAAAGATATGGCATTCTGGTCTAACTTACCTTGTCTAACTCTATCAAAAACTTTACCCGTAATGTCTAATTTAACTTCGATACCTATACTTTCTAATGTTTGTCTCAAACGAACAACTTCAGCCAGACTATCCTGATCTATTAATTTTATGAGCGAGGCATTCAATAATGGCCCCAGGCGATAAAAGAATTCGTCCTTATTAAATTCTCCCGTCTTAAAGCCAGGACTCGCCGAAGCTATTAACCAAACTATGTGACTTGCATCACCGCCCCACGGGTTTTTATTGTCCAATATTTTTTCTTTGATTAGAGTTTCACAAAAATATAAAAAAACATCAAACAGAGGACTTTTTATTAGCTCCGGACGAAGATTGGAAATTAAAGACCACAATCTACCTTTATAGTGTAAGTCCTCGAGCTTCAGATCCTTCCTTAATATATCAGCTAACAGACTTAAATCTTTCTCAAAAAAAATATCAATGAAATTTTTAACTTCTGTTTCGAAAGAAATAAACCAATCCAAACTCTGCTGGTCTGGGTCTTCATCCCCTTCATAAAAAAGATGATACTCTTCAGTATCTAAATCACCCTTCAGCTTTCTTAGCACTAGCCCCAGTTTATTGGATAATTTTTCTTTTGAGTTTTTACCTAATAACTCCAAAGATTGGTGGAGCCTACTATTTGCTACCTTTAATTTGTCTGGGACGCTAGCTAAATCTGAGTCTAGGATCCATTGGAGATCCGCGTTAATTTCTTCCACGTCTTTCGCGCTCTCTAATTCTTCCCCCAACCCCTCTTGTATAAAACTCCAATTTTCTTGCGGGCCTTTGTATGGACGCATATAAAAATACCGTTATTTATTTTCTCACCTCTGCCCCTAATTGACTGACTAGATTGTTTATCACTTTTTCATGAGCCGAGGTAATTTCTTCGGCAGTTAACGTGTGGTCGTTGCTTCCATAAAGAATATGGTAAGCTAAACTTTTTTTATCACTGGCGATCTTGTCGCCAGAGTAGCTGTCGAAAAGTTCAACTTGCTTAACCAAAGGGTACGAAGACAAAATTACTTTCTTAATTTCCTCATGAGTTATCTGTTTAGGAATCACAAAAGCAAAATCCCGAACGACTTCTGGGTAAACCGGAACGGTCTGGTATTTAGCTTCATTACGCACTGCACCTAATTCTACTAAGCGGTTTAAAACCAAGTCCACAGCGGCCACTCTTCCCTCGATACCGAGACGGGCGAGAACGGCGGGATGGACTTCGTAAATAGCTCCGACCAATTCATCGGCATAATAAATCGAAGCAGACCGAGTGGAATGTTGCCAGGGTTTCAAAACTTCTGGCTTGCGATAAACAAATTCAGTTTTAAACTCTTGGGCTACCACCTCCACAACCTGTTTAGCAACACTAAAAAGATTCTGACTCTTTTTCATGGCAACAACGCTCGTTAACCAGGTATCTTGGCGCGGCAAGAGCTCATCGCTAGTGGCTTTAACTCGCGGACCCGATTCATTTAAAAGAAAAGTTTGCCCGACTTCAAAAATCCTGACCGTAGAAAAATTTTCAATGTTCTTTCTAATATTTTCTAAGAGATTGTTTATGAGAGTCCGGCGGAGATAGGGTTTTTCTTTGGACAATGGATTATCCATTTCAATATATTTTTCCACTTCTCCACCTAAAGTTTTTATTTGGTCAGCACTAACAAAGGAATAATTATATACCTCGCTATAGGCTAATTCTTTTACCAAAACATTCCTTAAACGATGCCCTAGCTCGCGCAATTCGTTAGTTTCCGGTGGGTCAATCGGAAAGAGTGGCATTGTGGTTCGAATATTGCCATAGCCGTAAACCCGCGCCACTTCTTCGACGATGTCTTCGGGAATAGAAATGTCTTTGGTTGCCCGCCACGTCGGGACTTTGACGGCGAGGAGGTCTTTTTTCTCTTTTACTTCAAAACCAAGACGGGTTAAGATACTGACCACTTCTTTTTTATCTACCTCGAGACCAATTTTCTTAAATAAGAAACTCCAACTTAATTCAATTGGTCCCTGGTTTAGTCCAAAACTCTTTACATCAGGGACATTACTTACCACCCGGGCTCCGGGGCAAAATTCGAGAGTTAAAGCAACAGCTTTTTTCAAAGCAATTTTAGTCAAATTAGGATCTAAACTTTTCTCAAAACGAGCAGAGGAATCAGTGCGCAGACCTAAATTTAAGGCCGCCTTGCGGATAATAATCGGATCAAAATTAGCTGATTCAAACACAACTGTTTCGGTTCCTTCCTTGACCCCGCTATTTAAACCACCCATAACACCGGCTAATGCTATTCCCTTCTCGGCATTACCGATGACGAGCATGGAGTGGTCTAATTTATGTTTAGTTCCATCAAGAGTTATGAAATCCTCACCGTCCTTGGCGCGACGGACAATGATATCTAATTCTTTTTCCTTATTACCAGTTAAAAATTGACCATCAAAAGCGTGCATCGGCTGGCCAATGTCATACATGATGTAATTAGTAATATCTACAATATTGTTAATCGGACGAACTCCAACTGACTGAAGAAAATTTTGAAGCCAGGCCGGTGAGGGGCCAACTTTTACGCCCACTACCGCCACAGCCATATAGCGGGGGCATAACGACTGATCTTCGACGTTTACTTTTATCTTTAATTCTTTCCCCACTTTTATCTCTGGCACCTCATATGGCTTTAAATCTTTTTTGTACAAAGCGGCGACTTCGCGGGCTAAACCATAATGACCCCACAAGTCCGGTCGGTGGGTCATGGATTTGTTGTCAATATCTAACACCGCGTCATTTAAACCCAGAACCTCTGCCAGTGGTTTGCCGACGTTTTTAACAGAAACCAAATCCTTTAAATCAATAATTTCTCTCTCGTCATGAAGAGGAAATTTTTCTCCCAAACCAATCTCGGTCGACTGACAAATCATACCTTGCGATTCTACACCGCGAATTTTTGCTGGTTTTAATTCAATTAGATCACCTTCGCCATGCCAGCGAACCCGGGCGCCGATTTTACCCATGGCCACAAACATGTTCTCGGCCAGGTTACTACCACCGCAGACCACTGACAGGGTCTCGCTACCGATACTGACCTTACAGACTTTTAATTTATCGGCATCGGGATGCTTATCGACGGATAAAATTTTACCAACCACAATACCATCTAGTGTAGAGGCTGGGTGTTTAACCCCCTCAACTTCAACTGTACTCATGGTCAACTTACTGGCCACTTCTTCTGGCGTTACGGCATCGGTGAGTTTAACGTATTGTTTTAACCAATTAAAAGATACTAACATAGTCAAAAAACTAGAATTGTTTTAGAAATCGTAAATCACCGTTCTGTAAGTGGCGGATATCCTCAATGCCATACTTTTGCATAACTAAACGAGTGAGACCGAGGCCAAAGGCAAAGCCGGTCCAGACTTTCGGGTCAAGGCCGCCAGCCTCGATGACCTTCGGATGGATCAAACCACAAGGCAAGGTTTCAATCCAGCCCGAATGCTTACAAGCACCACAACCAGTTCCGCCGCAGACCAAACATTTTATATCTAGTTCAAAACCGGGTTCGACAAACTGGAAATGTCCGGGTCGAAGACGGACTTCAACGTCACGTTTTAAAACCCCTTTAAGGAGGGTTTTCATAACTGCCACCAAATGAGCAATACTAATATCTTTGTCTACCACGACTCCTTCCAACTGGTAAAAGGTATGCTCGTGAGCGGCGTCAGTGGCTTCGTTGCGAAAACAACGACCAGGAACAACCGCCCGAAGTGGGGCACCATATTTTTCCATGGCCCTAACCTGGACGGGCGAAGTTTGGGTACGCATGACCCAATCCGGATGATTTTTAATGTAAAAAGTATCTTGGGTGTCGCGGGCAGGATCGTGGCGGCCGATATTTAAAGCTTCAAAATTATAATGGTCGCTTTCCAATTCTGGTCCGTCTAGGACCATAAAACCCATGGAGGTAAATAGATCCTCTAATTCTTTTTGGACAATGGTATTAGGGTGTAAGTGACCAGAATCTTTTGGTGGCAAAGACGGTTCGGTGATGTCCACTTGTTCAGCTTCAATCTGCTCGCTCCATTCGCCTTGGGACAACTCTTGTTTTTTGGCGCTATATATCTCTTCTAATTCGGTTTTAACCTGATTAGCTAATTGTCCAACTTCTTTCCGAGCTTCGTCCCCTAAATCTTTTAGATTTTTTAAGATTTGGTTCAGTTCGCCGGATTTACGCGAAAAAAATCTTTGGTAAAGATCATCCAGCTTCAAAGTGTCCTTCACTTCTTTGACGCCCTGTAAAAATTCTTGGCGTAATTTTTCAATGTCCTCACGCATATTTATTTTTTAAAAAATATTTTGGAAAAAATTAGCGATCGCTCCGCCAAATGATCTAATATCTTTAACTGTTACCACGAGTACCAAAAGCATGAGGAGCATAAAACCAACAGCATGAGCAATCTGCTCCCACTTTTCCGACACCGGTCGGCGTATAACTTTGCTAATACCAAGGAATAACAGACGACCACCATCTAAAGCGGGAAAAGGTATGATATTTAAAACCGCAAGGTTCAAAGACAACAAAGCAGTAAATTGTATTAAGTAAGCAATACCCATTCGCGCTGCTTCGCCGGTCATAACCGCGATGCCGACAGGGCCAGCCACAGCTTCAGCCGCTCCACCGCCGGTAAACAAGCCTTTAATGAGTAAACCGAAACCGATTACAATCGCTTTAATGTACCAACCGGTATAAATAATACCCTGAGCGATAGCGAAGTACCAGGGATATTTAACCGTTCCGATTTCGGCTAAGGCTACACCGATTCCTCCGCGTCCAGTTTCCGAACGCAGTTCAGGGGTAACCGTTGTAGTAATGATTTCCTCACCGCGTTTAAGAGAAACTGGCACTGCTTCACCTTGGTGATTGTTAATATATTCTTGCATGCCCGTTAATCGTGGGGCGTCCAATTCCCCAACTTTTTGTAAAACATCTCCTGGCAGGATTCCCGCTTCTGCGGCCGGCGATTCCGGTCGAACTTGAATAATTTCCAAACGGCGATTTTGTACTCGAGACTCGTCTTTAATGCCGTCCACAGCTTGCGGCAACCCAATCATGAGGCCAATGGACAGTAAAACAGCCGCGAGGACAATATTCATGATAACACCGGCGGATAAGGTAATGGCCTTTTTCCAAGCTTTTTGGGCACCGAAACTATCACTACCAGTTTCGTCGTGATTCTCGCCTTTAATACTAACAAACCCACCCAAAGGTAATAGGTTTAAAGAATACAACGTTGTCGGGGCAGCTTCACGTTTAAACTTTCGTCCGACAATTTTCCATTTTTTCGTCACCGGGTCTTTATACCAGCCAAACAATCTAGGGGGGAAACCAAAACCAAATTCGTATACTTTCATCCCACTTTTCCGAGCAGCAATAAAATGGCCCCACTCGTGGGACAAAACTAGAACGGCCAAAACGGCGATAAAAACGATTAACGTGAACATAGATAATTATTTTTATTTGCTAGTATTATTTACACGGATTGTCAAAAACTGGTGAGAACGGACTAAATTTTATTCTTTTTTTGCTGTCTATGTCTTCTAACCAGACTCCCCGAGGACTTTCCAGGGCGACGACGGCATACCTTGCACCTTTAAATTCATACTGACGTCCGAGTCTAATACATTTTATTCTTTTTTTGCTGTCTATGTCTTCTAACCAGACTCCCCGAGGACTTTCCAGGGCGACGACGGCATACCTTGCACCTTTAAATTCATACTGACGTCCGAGTCTAATACATTTTTCTGACACTTTTTCCTCAAACCTTTCCCGATTCTTGAAATCTAATGACCTTGTTTGGGTTATTCTTTCTGCTTGTCTTAAATCTTTATTATATACGCCAACGACACCTTCTCTGCGTCTTGAGTCACTCATAGCTTATTTCATTCTTGATTATTCTTTACAACTATTATATACTAAACAGTATAAAAAGCAATATTTAAGCTTAATTATTTAACTCATTCCCTATGTTAGGATTATACATCCTTTTAGGCATAATCGTGGTCTTGGCCGTTTGGCTCATTGCCACGTACAATGGTTTAATCCGCTCGCGCAATCGAGTGGACGAAGCCTTTAGCGACATCGACGTCCAGTTAAAACGCCGTTATGATTTAATTCCCAACCTCATGGAGACAGTCAAAGGTTACATGGGTCATGAGCGAGGCACTCTGGAGAGTGTAACGAACGCTCGAGCCGCGGCGATCTCCGCTCATAACGACAAGAACGCAACACTGGAACAAAAAGGCAAAGCAGAAAATGCTTTGACAGAAACTTTACGCTCTCTGTTTGCAGTCGCGGAAAACTACCCGGATTTAAAAGCCAGCCAAAACTTCTTACAATTACAAGACGAGTTATCTGATACCGAGAACAAAATCCAGGCTTCCCGTCGCTTCTACAATGGCAATGTTCGCGACTTTAACACCAAGATTCAGGTCTTCCCAACCAATTTGGTCGCTGGAGCATTGAGCTTTAAGCAGTACGAGTTCTTTGAAGCTGATGAGGCCGAAAAGAAAAATGTCCAAGTAAAATTCTAAGCCAATCTCAGAAGCCAAGTTACTTGGCTTCTGTCATTTGAAATTAGAACAATATGTATAACCAAATTGACAGTAACAAACGCCAATCCATAGTTCTTACCATGATTTTCATCGCGGTACTGATCAGCCTTGGTTATGTGGTGGAAATGTCTTTAGGTTGGCCCCAATACTCTGGCATTACCCTGGCCGTGGTTATTTCATTATTCATGACTTTGCTCTCGTATTTTCAAGGTGACAAAATTGCCCTTTGGAGCTCGGGCGCAAAACCAATCGTGAAAGAAGATAACGCCTATTTATATAACCTGGTAGAAAATTTGTGCATTACCGCCGGCATGCTTATGCCCAAGTTATATATTATGGAAGATACGGCGATCAACGCTTTTGCGACTGGACGTAAGCCAGATGTCGCCTCAATTGCCGTAACCCGTGGGGCACTACAAAAGTTAGAAAACGAAGAATTAGAGGGAGTACTGGCGCACGAGCTGTCCCACATTCAAAACTATGACATCCGGTTTATGACCATGGTAGCAGTGTTAGTTGGGGCAATCGCTCTTCTCGCGGACATCTTCCTCCGCGCGAGATGGTTGGGATTACATTCAGATAACCGCCGAAGTGGTGGTGGCCAGGTGGGAGCGGTATTAGCAATTGCTGGCATTGTACTTGCCATCCTCTCCCCACTCATTGCCAACCTAATTAAACTGGCTATTTCTCGCCGACGAGAATATTTAGCGGACGCTTCGGGATCGCTCCTAACCCGTTACCCAGAAGGATTAGCTAGAGCCCTAGAGAAAATTGCGGCTGATCACGAACCAATGAAAAAAGCCTCGAATGCCACCGCTCACCTTTTTATTTCGAACCCCTTTGGGAGCAAGAAAAAAATGAGTGCAATTTTTTCCACCCACCCGCCGATTGAAGAACGGATTGCGAAGTTAAGAGGAATGGCTTAAACACTCCACAACCAATACTCGTTCAATAATTCTTCTCTTGCCCGGCACGTATTGCCGTGTGACAACAGTCCTAAATATGACTGCAATTTTTCGTTTGTCGGATCTTTTTTGATCTTCGCAAGCATTCTTTTTTAGTTATTTAAAAACAGAACGACCCCCGTTCGGACATCCACCTTTTGGGTGAACGCCGAACGAGGGTCCAAAGGAACCGAGGACCGGACACCCGCC
>Ga0209542_10017319_pt1 | contig 11822 bp, 5 predicted proteins | sample RifCSPhighO2_01_FD_184028 | JGI IMG/M metagenome (GOLD analysis project Ga0209542, IMG submission 184028) | Soil microbial communities from Rifle, Colorado - Rifle CSP2_plank highO2_0.1 (SPAdes) (version 2) | ecosystem: Environmental > Terrestrial > Deep subsurface > Rock core/Sediment ...
CCGTCTGGATGGCGTACGGGACGCTCGGGTGGGCGGTGCTTTGGCTTCCGCTTCTTTTTGCAGCAGTAGTTAGACACATGAGTAAGCCATCATGGTGGAGTCCTGTCATTGTTTCGCTCGCTCTTGCGTGGTCGTTTTTTTCCGGGCATTTCCAAATGAGCGTTTATGTACTGGTTGCAACGTTGGCGTTTGTTGTCTACCAGTCCATACGAACGAAACGAAAGAAGGCGGGTGTTGAGTTAATATTGGCAACAGTGTTAGGCCTACTCCTTAGCGCACCACAAATCCTTCCTTCGCTTGATGCGTACGGCCGGTCAGTACGAAGCGAATTATTTACACAGGTCGGCGGCATCTCATGGCAATATATCATTACTCTATTTGCGCCTGATTTTTACGGCAATCCCGTGACGCGTAACGACTGGTTTGGGTTTTACGCGGAATGGGCGTCTTATGTCGGCGTCGTGCCGCTTCTATTGGCGGTGTACGCCGTGGTGCGACGGAGTAAGCATATAGGATTTTTTCTGGGACTTGCCGTCACCTCACTTCTTATCGCAACCCCTTCTCCTGTCAATGCGCTTATTGTCTGGCTTAAGTTACCTGCAATCTCCACAAGCTATGCAGCAAGGATCATTATCCTCACCAGTTTTTCGCTAAGCGTCATTGCAGCATATGGGCTGGATGGATTGCGGGAAGATTGGGGAAAGAAAAAAATGTCTTCAGTGTTTTCTACAGCCATGATTGTCGGTGCGTTTCTTATTATTGTGTGGGGGATTGTTGTGATCATACGACCGTTTCCCGTTGATAAACTTCTGATCGCGCGAAGGAATCTCATACTTCCTACAGGTTTTGCACTAGGGTTTTGCGCGCTTGCAGTAATAGGCTATATCAAGCGGTGGAAGTTCGTTGCCTCATTGGCGATTGGGTTGTTTGTTTTAGTTACGGCTTTTGACATGATTCGGTACGGAGTTAAATGGATGCCGTTTGATCCACGTGAGTATGTGTATCCGGAGGTAGATATTTTGTCGTTCCTCAAAAATAAAGTCGGTCATGAGAGGATATTCGGCAATCTCGGCGGTGAGGTAACCAATGCGTTTAACTTCTCCGGTATTGAAGGGTATGATGCGGTGTATCAGAAACGGTATGGAGAGTTTATCCGGTCGGTGAGCAACGGACAAATTATTACTCCTGAGCGGTCCGTGGTACAGTTTCCAAAAATTGCGAACTTTTCCGAACAAGCATTGCAGCTACTGGGGGTGCGCTACATTGTTCACCGAGTAAGCGACGGCCGATTCTCATGGGCATACCCGTATTGGGAATATCCGTATTACCGGAGTCTTTACCGTAATGAGTATTACGAGCTGTTTGAAAATCAAAAAGCACTGCCGCGTGCATTTTTAGCTTCTTCTTACGTTGTTCGTGATACTGATCAGGATATTGTTGATACACTTTATTCGGAAGAGTTTGATTTCAGGCAGACCCTCGTTTTAGAAACCGATCCGGAGATTGCTCCGGTACCAGGAGAGGGAACTATTGATATAGCGAAGTATACTTCCAATGAGGTGGTGATAAAGACGATCTCGACTGTTCCTAAGCTTCTTTTTCTTTCTGATGTGTATGATCCGGGATGGAGAGCAATGGTTGATGGTAAGGAGGCGCGGATCTATCGCGCGGATTATGACTTTCGCTCGGTTGCCATGCCCGCGGGTGAGCACACCATCCAGATGGTATACTGGCCGAGGAGCTTTGAGATCGGATTGTGGTTGGCGGGAGCTGGAGCAGCGTTGCTTGTTATATCTACAGGGAGGCATCTTGTCAGAAAGACATGAAAATCGGAATCTATAATCCATATGTTGATACGCAGAGCGGTGGGGAGCGGTATACGCTTACTCTTGCCTCTCATTGGTCCAAGGTGCATGACGTTTCCGTCTTTTGGGATAAAAGCGATATTCTTGATGAGACACAAAAACGGTTAGACATAGATCTTTCGAGGGTGAACGTAGCTCGGAATATTTTCCGAGGATCTAATATATTCAAGAAGTTATTCTTAACGCGTCAATATGATCTTATTTTTGTATTAAGCGACGGGAGCATCCCTTCCACCTTGGCTAAGCGAAATATTCTCCACTACCAAGTGCCGTTCCCGACAGTTGCCTACTCAACGGTAAAGCTTTTGCGTTACCAGAAAATCGTATGTAATTCGAAATTCACAAAGCATGCGCTTGACTATCGAGTCGCCAGAGGTGCCATGGTGATCTATCCACCGGTACCTCCGATCCAAGCGAGTGAGAGAAAAAAGGAAAAACTTATTCTTTCAGTGGGACGGTTTACCGGTTTCCATACTGCTAAAAAACAACATGTGCTCATGGAAGCATTTGCCCAAGGCCTTAAAGAGAAGAAATGGAATGGATGGAAGTTGGTACTTGCCGGAGGATTTCTACCAGGCGACCAGGAATATTTTGATACACTCAAGGAGATGGCAAAGGGTTTGCCGATAACCATCGAAGCGAACATCTCTTGCGATTGCCTCACGGACTACTATCGAAAATCGAAGATTTATTGGCACGCGGCCGGATATGGCGAAACGGATCCCCGTTGGATGTACCTGTCGTGTTTGCGGCCGGCGGTCAACCGGAAATCGTCGAAGACGGCAAAAACGGATTTCTCTGGAGGACCGTCAATGAGCTTCTTGAGAAAACCAACAACGTTATCATGAATAAAAAAGACGCGGCAATTTTTCAAAAGAACGCGATACAAACAAGCAAACAGTTTTCTGTGTCGCGGTTTTGTGATGCATTTGACGAATTGCTCTCCCAGATCGCTTTATGATGTATAAATCATTACGTGTTTGGTCCCCTGATATATGGGCAATTTCTGCTTTCATTGTTATTGTGGCAATTTTCTTTTCACCGACTATTTTTCAGGGGAAATTGCCTGTTCCCTCTGATGCGCACGTGGGTCTTTATCATCCCTGGAGAGATTTATATAGCAGTAAATATCCCCGAGGCGTGCCATTTAAGAACTTTTTGATCACCGATCCGGTGAGGCAGCAAATTCCATGGAGGAAAATTGCGATTGATCAGTGGAAGGAAGGCCAAATTCCTTTATGGAATCCATATAATTTTTTCGGTTCACCCATCCTCGCCAACATTCAGGCAGCGGCGCTTTATCCCCTGAATATTCTCTTTTTCCTATTCGCATTTGCCGACGCATGGACGATCCTCATTTTGCTTCAGCCGATTTTGGCCGGACTCTTTATGTATTTCTACTTGCGATCACTTGACCTCCGACCCATCGCAAGCCTTCTGGGAGCAGTGGTGTGGACTTTTTCTGGATTTAATATAGCCTGGTTAACATGGGGGACGATAGGGCACGTGGTGCTCTGGTTGCCGCTCGCGCTTCTTGCTGTTGATAAACTCACGAAAGGGCGATTCCCGGAATTAAAGCAGTCTCAATTCCGGGAATCGATGATAAAGATTGCATGGTCTGCATTTTTTGTTGCGTCCATGATTTTTCAATTTTTTGCCGGGCACGCGCAGGTATCTCTGTATTTTATTCTCGTGGTCATCGCTTACGCCACCATGCGGATCCTTCAGGCGAAGGAACGGAAAAAATCGATACAGTTGTTTGTGTTGTTGCTGGGCCTTTCGGCGTTATTAACGGCTATTCAATGGGTGCCACTTCTGGATTGGATTCGGCAGAGCAGCAGAGTCATTGACGGATCGGATTGGCGTCAAGAGGGGTGGTTCATCCCGTGGGTTCACCTTGTTCAGTTTGTAGCGCCGGATTTTTTCGGTAACCCGACGACATTAAATTACTGGGGTCAGTGGAATTATGGAGAATTTATAGGTTACATCGGGATATTACCATTGGTGTTTGTATTCATCGCTATTCTTTCTCAATCTGCAAAGAAGTACAGATTTTGGATTGGCATTGTTGTTGTCGCTTTACTTTTTGCACTACCAACGCTTATTTCATATCTGCCCTTTGTTCTCAAGGTTCCTATACTCTCCTCAATCCAACCGACGAGACTTCTTTTCCTCGTGGATTTTTCCCTTGCTGTTCTTGCGGCCTATGGAAGTAATGCCTTTATTGAAAACTCAAAGAACGTGCGTTGGGGCTTGGTGATCGTAAGTATCGGTGTTGTATTGGGATTCCTCTGGGGGATCATTATCGCCTCGCGATTGGGTATTTTCGATGCATCAATCCGGGTAAATCTTGATGTAAGCGCGAGTAATCTTCGGTTGCCTACCCTGTTATATATAGGCGCCACGATGCTTCTTGTCGCATCGCATCGTTTGGGAAAAAACAACATCGCGCGAAACGTACTATTATTCGGCTTTGTCGTTCTCGTGGCCGCTGATCTCCTCCGATTCGGATGGAAGTTTACGCCATTTACCCCGAAAGAGTATTTTTTCCCTGAGACCGCGATCATTTCATTTCTCAAGAAGCAGCCCAAGCCGTTTCGCGTGATGAGTGTGGACAAAAGACTCGCGCCGCCAAACACGCTTTCGTTTTGGGGAATTGAATCTATTGAAGGATATGATCCGATCATTTCGAGCCGCTATGAAGAATTTATGGCAGCGGTGGCACGTGGCAAGCCGGATATCGCTCCACCCTTTGGGTTTCATAGGATTATTACTCTGGACACTGGTGATTCACCGTTGGTTCCCATGATGAACGTCCGATATATTCTCACACTTAGTGACCTGACAAGGCCATACTTTTCAAAAGTTTTTGAAGAAGGTGAAACCAGAGTCTATGAAGACACACGCGTATTTCCACGCGCATATTTGGCTTCACACATATTGACGGCAACTACTAAACAAGAAGCAATTGAGGACGTATTGAAGAGTTCAGTATCCAAGGAGTCTGCGGTCGTAGAGGAGAATGTGCGTGTTGACGGCGAACCGCTATCGCCCGACGAAACTGCTTCAGTTGTTTCGTATGAGATAAATGAGCTTCGTATACAGGCATACACCCGCGCGCCACGTCTTTTGGTCATTGCAAACGGTTTTGACGAGCATTGGAAGGCTTATATCGACAGCCAAAAGACGCAGATCGTGAGAGCCAATTATATATTCCAAGGGATCGTTTTGCCCGAGGGTAGTCATTCTGTTGACGTAATATACAGATAGGAAGAGACGCATGGTGATGTCCGCTCCCGGCAAGCTCCCTCGTGACAGATTTCGTCGTCTGGTACAATCAAATAGTATGGCAATGGGACCGACCGTCAGTATCATTATCCCGAACTGGAATGGGCAAGAACTATTAGAGCGAAATCTCCCGCAAGTATTGGCTGTCACAAAAGAAGCTGGAGAGATTATTGTTGTCGATGACGGGTCCACAGATGATTCGGTCAACATATTACGGGAAAAATTTCCGATGATTCGAGTTTTACAGAAGAAATCGCATGAGGGCTTTGCGAGTACCGTGAATCAAGGAGTGCGTGCAGCAAGTAGTGACATAGTTGTTCTTCTTAATACCGATGTGGAGCCAGAAAAGAATTTTCTTGCACCGCTCATACTTAATTTTGACAGTCCACAAGTTTTTGCTGTTGGATGTATGGATAAAAGTATCGAAATGGGTAAAACGATTCTTCGTGGTCGCGGATTAGCAAAATGGGAGAAAGGCTTTTATGTGCACTCTCGCGGTGACATCGATAAAACTGATACCGCATGGGTATCTGGAGGTAGCGGTGCTTTCCGAAAAAGTTTTTGGGAAAAACTTGGGGGAATGGATACACTCTTTAATCCTTTCTACTGGGAAGATATCGACATTAGTTACCGAGCAAAACATATGGGATATCGACTTATGTTTGAGCCAAAAAGTGTCGTGAGACATTACCATGAAAAAGGAAAAATTTTCATGAATTATTCAACTTTTTTTATCAAGAGAATTGCGTACAGAAATCAATTTCTTTTTGTATGGAAACACGTTGGTGGCCGCCACATGATTGCGCACTGTCTATGGGCACCACTTCGATTAGTCCAAGCGGCCATGAGTGGCGATATAGCCATGGTTGCAGGGTATCTCAGCGCGACTATCAGAGTCGGTGGTGTCCTGCGATATCGATTCCAATCTTTTCGTGAAAACAAAGTAGTCATCGCATGATTTTGATCGAACTCATAAAATATATTATAGGAGTTACGCTTCTCATGTACCTTCCGGCAGAGGGAATATTTTCGTTTGGGAGGCTAGATGTATCAGGGTGGAAACGAATAGCTCTCGTGTCTATTTGTGGAGTAGTATTGTTGACCTTTGCAGAGTATGGACTTTCGCTTTTAAAACTTCGCTATGCGGTATTTCCATTTGTGCTCATTCTTTCCGGTATAGGGCTATGGAGACGTTCAGCGTGGATCAAGTATATTCAAAGAGATTGGTCTGGGCCACATTGGATACTTTTCATATTTGCGCTATTGTATTCATTATCGGTAACAGGGAGTGGATGGATCACAAAAGAAGGCCTTATACTGCGTGGGATCAATGCGTCTGATGGAATATGGAATGTCGCGCTTATCAGCGAGCTTGAGGAAATGATCCCACCGGAGCACCCGGGCATTAATGGAGTTCCCTTAAAAGGGTATCATGTATTTTATAATCTTTGGGTTTCATCTATAGCACGGTTTACTTCTCTTGATAGGGTCTCACTGCATTTTCAGTACATCCCAATGACTATGTCTCTCCTGTTGGTATATATCCTGTACGTCATCGGAAAACAATTAAGTAAAAATAGTTACGCTGCGCTTTGGTCAACAGGCATAGCCTTATTCGGAGGAAGTTTTTCCTATGTATTACCTTTGTTCTATCACGAGAAAGTGAGCTGGGACGACGCTTTTGGAATTACTCAACCAGGATCGCTACTCCTGAGCCCTTCTTTTGTGAGTTCACTCATTATTTTTATTGCAGCAATTGTCTTATTGGACGAATATATACGGAGACCATATCCAATTACTGGGTTTTTTCTGTCTCTCTTGGCCGGTATCGCTGTGGGTTTCAAAGTGTATGCCGGTATGATTCTTCTTCCTATTATTTTTGTAATGACAATCTATGTATGGGTGGTACAAAAAAAGCATCATATGATATTCATATTGATAGGAAGCATGTTCATCGCATTGCTTGTATTTTATCCTTTCAATGCCAATTATGGTTTTTTACTCTATCAACCACTTTGGCCACCACACCGTATTATGCAGGGAACGTTAGGATTTACCAATTGGGAACTAAAGAGACAGACACTTACACAACTCGGGAGTTTTTTCGGGCTCATAAAGCTTGAAATAATTGCTTTTACAGTATTTTTTTTCGGTAATCTCGGTACAAGAATCATTGGATTTATCGGAATTAAAAAATTTTCTTTTAGTCAAATGAGCTATATTCACACGTTTTTGTGGTTAGCTGTAGGCATTTCATTTATAGTTCCTATGTTTTTCATCCAACCGATCGGTGCGTTCAACATGATTCAGTTTTTTTGGTATTATCTTGTCTTCGTAGGTATCCTTTCAGGATGGGGAATATACGAATTTCTTCAACGATTTTCCAAAGTCCCTAGGTATATCATCGCATCGTTAATAATCCTCATAACAATCCCGTCAGCAACAGAAAAAATACTTGCCTACTTCCCATTTTCGCCAACACATATAACGATATCAAGCAGTGAGTTATCTCTCTATGATGTCATGCAGAAAACGGGATCGTACAACGATGCAGTATTGATCGTTCCTTCGTTGCCCGAGTATTCAAAAGCTGAGCTATCCAGATGGTTCTGGGGCTCATCGCCTCCAAAGGTAAGTGCATTTGGTCATAAGCGAGTGTTTTTGGGTAACGAGGTAGTTCAATTTCCCTATGAAGAGTGGATCGGGCCACGGATAACACTCCTCACGTCACTTATGGGGCCACAAACGAAAACAAATATATCTGAGGAAGAAATACTCGAAGCAAGAAACTCCCTGAAGACACTCATCGATTCATATAAGATTCGATTTATTCTCTCTCATGTTCCTTCGCTATGGTTTACGAGTAAATTTGGATTAAAAGAATTAATAACGAAAGACGGTTTATCTTTGTATGAAGTGCGACCCCTGTAATATATCATGAAACGAAGCATTTCACTTGTCATTCTTTTTTTCTCTCTTCTAAGCGTCATTTCCTTTAGAAATTATTTCTTCAAAGGGTTAGTGCCGATTCAGTTTAACCTTTTACCGTCATTTTATAGCCCGTGGAAATATTTTTCGTGGCCGGAATATCAATCTGGAGTACCGAATAAACCGATAGGTACGGACAATCCAAAACTTTTTTATCCGTACAGAAAATTTACTGTCGATGAACTCAAGAACGGCAGAGTACCGCTATGGAATCCGTATGTTTTTTCCGGAAATATTCATGCAGCGACATATCAAGCTGCGGTATATTATCCGTTGAATTTTTTGTACTTCATTTTACCGCTTGCGGACGCATGGAGCATCCTCGTCATATTGCAGCCGATTCTTACCGGACTCTTTACCTTTCTTTTTCTCAAATCTCAAAAAATATCAGATAAGGGAAGTATATTCGGGGCTTTGAGTTTTGCATTTTCTGGCTGGATGATTTCCTGGTGGGAGGAGTCTATTGTCATCGTGCATAGTATCCTATGGCTACCGCTAGCTCTGTATGGATCAGTTTTATTGTGGGAACAGAATCAGCATGCCCTGAAAGGGTTTCTCCTCATCGTTATTGCTTTGTCTATGTCAATTCTTGCAGGATTTTTACAAATGACGCTATATCTCGGGATAGTGTTCTTTTTCTGGAATATGTATTTACTTTATACATCAAAAAACAAATCATTGGGTAAGCTCGGTTGGCTTGCCGCTTCAGTGTTGTTGACACTCTTGGTGACGGGGGTGCAATGGCTTCCTGCTTTTGAGGCGTACGCTTATTCTCCGCGGAAAGTTGTAGCCGCGACGTTTCTATTTGAGGAGTTTCTTGTGCCACTTCGCCACCTCGTCACCTTTCTATCCCCTGATTTTTGGGGTAACCCGGGTACTTATAATTACTTTTTTCCGGGAATTTTCTATCACGAAAAAGTTATATACATGGGAATCGTGCCGCTCATCTTTGTTCTCTATAGTATTTTTCATGGCAGAGGAAGAGAGATCGTATTTTGGAAAATTACAAGCGTTGTGTTTCTTTCACTTGGATTTGCCCTGCCGACCAGTTGGTTATGGTACGTATTGCGAGTTCCTATTCTATCGGTTGCCAACCCGAGCAGAATTTTCGTCGTCGCGAGTTTTGGTTTTTCAGTTCTCGCTGCGCATGGATTAGATCACTGGTGGCAACATATGTCGCGGCGAAAATTATTAGTGTCCATTTCTCCTATAGCTATCGGATTTATTCTGTTGTGGATTTTCGTACTCAGTATGTATGTAGTCAACTATCATTACATGGATATTATGAAGATTTGCTCCGGGACTCCCGCGCTTGGTCCTTATTGTAAATTAATCAGTACATCAAGCGTAGCAAAATGGAGTACCCCCTATGCGACCATATCTTTGAGAAACCTCGTACTCCCAACCGTTTTTTTCATGGTGAGCGTTATTTCGATAGTAATATTTTCGAGAAGGAAAATAATTCTGTATGTGATGCTTCTCCTCATTGTTTTTTCGAGTGACCTTTATTTTTCAACTAAATTTTTATATTTCTCCGATCGTCAATTCGAATTCCCACTCGTTGAACCCATTCGTAAGCTCAAAGAGCTTGCTGGAATTTCCCGTGTGTGGAGCTACGGGAACGCCTATATCGAAAAAAATATGTTATCGTATTACGGTGTGTATTCGACAGAAGGATATGATGCCTTATTTTCGCAGCGCTATGGCGAGTTGCTCTATATTATTAAAAATGGTGGCGTGATAACTGATCAAATTCACCGGACGGACGTTGACCTGAAACAAGCGTCTGAAATTGAGTCCTTTGGAAATATCGAAGAGAGACTTCACGTAATGTCGCTATTAGGCGTCAAATATATTCTTGAAGTGAAACGTGGTGAGAACAAGGATAAGGTCCTTACGGAAAACCGATTTCCGAAAGATCTTTTTAGTCTCGCGTGGGAGGATGATGCATGGCGAATATGGGAATATAAAAATGCCCTTGCTCGTGCACTTTTTATTCCAGAGTTTGTCGTTGAGACTGATCGTCAACAGATGGTGAGTCGTCTATTTACTAGTACTTTTGATATGAAAAAGACAATTGTACTTGAGGAAGAGCCAGCGCTCATCCACCAGACCAGTACCCGTAAGTATTCTGCTATACTGGAAGCTGAGGCAGAAGTTTCGATCAAGAAGTACCAACCGACGACTGTTGAGATTGCCATTCGAGCGCCTGTAAATGGATTTTTATTTTTGTCGGATAATTATTTTCCTGGCTGGAACGCTACGCTTGATAACGTTCCGACAAAGATATTCCGAGCAGACTACGCGTTTCGGGCAGTTGAAGTGCCGGTGGGCGAGCACACCGTGAGGTTTGTATACGCCCCGCGGTCATTTACTGTTGCGTGTCTTATTTCCGTTTTCGGAGTGCTTGCCGCCATTGCGTCGGTGGCGTGGGGTGTTCGAAAGAATCATGAGAACCAATAATGAGTTGAAATCCAATCGGTCATACGTACTCTGTTTCGTCGGAATAATCATTCTGGGGCTTGCCCTTCGTAGTGTTCGTATCGTTCATGTACCTCCCGGTATTACCAATGACGAGCTTGGATATGTCTACAACGCATACTCGATTGCAAAAACCGGAATGGACATTTATGGAAATCGATTTCCCATTCTTTTTCATATAGGCAATTGGCCGTTTATGCCGATTCCTACGTACATCCTCGCGTCAATTTTTCTCTTTGTTTCCCCCACACAGTTGACCGCTCGTTTGATGAATATCATCCTCGGAACAACGGGAATTGGCATACTTATTATTCTTGTTAACCATATTTATAAAGATAAACGCCTGGCCCTTCTGTCAGGATTAGTACTTGCCCTCTCTCCGTGGCACATACATTTTAGTAGAACTGCATATGACGGACCGGTGGCAATTTTCTTGTATCTTGTTGGAGTCCTTTATGGATGTATAGCTTCGAGAAAGCATTGGTTTCTTTTCCCGATGTATGTTTTTGTTGCTCTGGGAGTAGGCTCTCACAGGGCTTCGTCAGTCATCGCGTTCCCGATTACCCTCTTCACATTTTGGTATCTCTGGCCATCCTTGGTACGTAAGCGCCGCTATGTCATCGAACTGGCTATTGGGATTCTGTTTATTCTCGGAATATTTTTGATGCTTGTGCACATACAAAGGTCAGAAACCCAGGGCATATCTTTTACACAGGAAGTTTCAATATTAAACTCCAGTGCCATCACCAAAGCAGTAAATGAAGAGCTCAATCAATCAGACGCACCGATGTGGATTCGGAGGGCATTTAACAATAAGCTTACGTACGCGTTCCGCGTTGTTCGAGAAAATTATCTGCATATGTTTTCACCGCAATTTCTTTTTACAAGCGGCGAAGCAGACGGTATTTACTCTCCCTGGTGGAGGGGTCAGCTGTATTTGATCGATTTGCCGCTACTGGTTGCCGGGTTCATATATCTCTTTCGGAAAAAAAACAGGGCGAATTGGTTTGTCGTTGGATCTATCCTTCTTGCCCCCATGCCTGCTGCGATTTCTTCGCAGGTTTACTCCATGAGGGGTTATTACTTCGTGTATTTTTATCCAATTATTATAGCGGCCGGGATTGGGGGTCTATGGAAGTGGACAGAGCGTTTTTCCTACACGGCTCGTTTCTCTATAGTCGCGCTTGGTGTTATTGTGTA
>Ga0209542_10017320_pt1 | contig 11820 bp, 14 predicted proteins | sample RifCSPhighO2_01_FD_184028 | JGI IMG/M metagenome (GOLD analysis project Ga0209542, IMG submission 184028) | Soil microbial communities from Rifle, Colorado - Rifle CSP2_plank highO2_0.1 (SPAdes) (version 2) | ecosystem: Environmental > Terrestrial > Deep subsurface > Rock core/Sediment ...
ACCGTCCTCAATCGGCGCGAGAACGACGAGCCGATAGACCCGGTCATCTACATGGTCACCGTAGCGCTTGGTTTTGCCGCAGCCGAGAATATACTTTTTCTTCTTTCGCCTCTCGCTGGCGATACGGTTATGCAAACTATCATGACAGGCAACTTGCGCTTCATCGGCGCAACGCTCCTTCATGTCCTTTCTTCAGCTGTCATTGGTGTTGCGCTTGCCCTCTCCTTTTACAAGTCAAGGCGCGCGAAGCGCCTCTATGCGCTCTATGGAGTTATCCTCGCAGCCCTTTTGCACAGTGCATTCAACTTCCTTATACTAAATACGGCAGAGGAGCATCTTCTTCGGACATTCGGGCTCGTGTGGATCGGCCTCATCACGCTCCTTGCTGTGCTAGAATATGTCAAACGGATAAGGAAATCGTTATGAGCAAAGCGAATTACAAGTTCCTTACCCAGCCCCAGTTTCAGCAATAATTTATTTACGAAATCAATAGACATATGGCAAGCTTGCTTATCATGAACCACTATAAATCTGCACGGAAACTGGAGCTGGGTGTAAGAGCTTCTAAACTCATTATCATTCGTTAAGAATCTCTAACATGACCAAGAAACCCTCGTTCTTCTCGCGACTCGTCGGAAGCAGTGACACGTACGAGGATTATTTTGATAACCCAAGCACGACCCGTGCCGTATTTGAAGGCGAAGGAGGAGAGCGCCATGCCCACGTAACGCCGCGTCTTGACAAAGCGCCCTCCGGCGAAGAGCCGTCGGGCGAGCTTGCGGTAGATGTGTATCAAACTCCCGACGCAATCGTTGTGAAGGCCTTGATCGCCGGCGTGCATCCAACTTCTGTCGATATTTCGCTCACCCGCGAGATGCTCACTATATCCGGTTCGCGACAAGATGAGCGTGAGGTGGATGAAGAACACTACTTTCAACGCGAGCTCTATTGGGGATCGTTTTCTCGCACGATACTTCTTCCTGAAGAAGTGGATGCCGATGCCGCCGAAGCTAGCGAACGCCACGGTATTCTCATGATACGACTTCCGAAAATCAATAGAAAAAGAGAGACTAAGCTTAAGGTCAAGAGCCGCTAAAGTAGCTGCCAGGTTTCAGCTGTCAGCTGTCAGGAAATCCGGGTGCGTCCTAACTGAAAGATGGAAACTGACACCCGAAAGCTACCCATGATATACTCCTCTTCATCCGGTTAGTACAAATTATTGTTCTACCTGGCCTACTTACTCTAAATTGCTCATGAATGCTATGCAAAACTTTTCTATTCCTCTCGCCATCATCATCGCGGGAGTACTTATCGCGGGCGCAGTACTTGTATCGGGAGGCGGAGGCGGCACACCTGACGACCAGCAACCTATTTCAGTCGATGTCAAAGACGTTGTCATCGGAGCAGATGATCCCGTCATTGGTAAAAGAGACGCTCCTGTCACCCTCGTCTACTGGTTCGACTACCAGTGCCCGTTCTGCAAGGCAGTCGATGTCGGCGGCGTCCCGCAGATCCCTATCGAACCCGCGATACCGACCTTGGTGCGGGATTATGTCGAGACAGGAAAGCTCAAGATCGTCTTCAAGGACTATGCATTCCTGGGACCGGATTCGACGACCGGCGCGCTCTACAAGAATGCGGTATGGGAACTCTATCCTGATACATTTTATGACTTCCACGAGGCGATGTTCCACGCACAAGACGAAGAGAACGGCGGCTTCGGCGACGAAGTATCCATCCTTGAGCTCATCCGTACTATACCCGGCCTCGACGCGGACCGTCTCAAACAACAGGTCGCCTCAAAACGCGACGAATATCTTGCGCTCATGGCCGAAGACCAAGAAGAAGGCGCTTCTTTCGGTATCAATGGCACTCCGGGCTTCATTACGGGCACGACGCTCATTCCCGGCGCCAACAATTTGGACACCTTTATATCAGCCATTGACGCTCAACTCTGAAAACAGAGCCGAGGATTGGTGGCTAGACGCCAGACTCCGAAAAAAGAGGGCGCACGATTGTTCTGAAAACCAAGACTACCAACTGACAACTACTCGGCAAGGCCTAGGCGGTAAATGTCGAAACTATTTTCTCCCTCGAACATGTCGGAAGGATTCGGGAGGAATACGCGCCGTCGCATGAGATCTTCCGTCGCGTCATTCAATAGGCGGCGAAATATCTCGAATTCCTCGCTACAATTATCAAAATTGATGGCATAGCGGCGCATTTGTGATGCACCATCTGCATTCTTTCTCTTTTTGCACTCGTGGACGATGAATCGCTTCACGGGGCGGTTAAATTGCTCGCGCACCGTATAGTAATTAAATATTGCTTGGAGAACGAAAAGTGTTTTTCCTGCACGAAGGTTGCTGAATGAGTCTACAAATTTATGATCCACGACATCGAGCGCCCCACGATCTTCCTTTGAGACAACGACGAGGTCCGAGACGGCTTTTATGGGAAGTGCGAGGCCGTCCACGCGCGCCATCGCCTTCACCTCAACACCGACAACACTATAGCGCGGCGGTCGCGCGAGGTAGAAAGAAACGGCTTGCAAATATTCACGCTCCATCGCGCGCCGCTTTTTCTTTTTGGCGAGGCGCGAGATCGCCTTGCCGAAATTAATCTCGAAATCAGGGGTTTTGCGCAGGTACTCTAGGCCGAGTTCTATCGCCCCCTCTTTCGAAATACCCCCGTAGAAATTCTGGAGCGCCACATGCCCAGCTCTCCCAACGATGGAAGAAGGCGAGGCAGGTGTATCGTAAATACCCTCGACATACCGCTTGTACCACGCCAAAGGATTCCGCAGATATGCCATCAATGACGAGTGGCTCCAGTGCCTAATGGGAAACGCCTGGCCCTCTGTCTCTGGAAATTCAGGAGTTGCACGCACCATGCGGCGAGTATACCCTCTCGGCAACTTCTTGGACAAACCCGAGACGGGGGTATAGGATTTTTGCCAGCCGGCACACGAGCCGGAGAGAGGAGATACCATGCCCGCATCGGAGGATTTCCGGCGACAGATGGAAGGGTACGGGCTGACGACGGTTAGAGTGTGTTATCGTTTTCCGGATAACCCGAGGATTATCAACCCGAATTGGCTGCTCCGGCAATTTTATGACGTGTGGCCGGAGTTTCCCGAGCTCAACCGCTATCTGGAATGGTGGCAGCGGGAAGTTGAAGGGCCTATTGATTCGGTCATCATCACGCACAGTCGGCTCATCAAGCCTGCCGAGATTCGTCTGATTGATGGCGATTTCAAGTTCAATTGATGATGCGCCGAAACAAGAGCGCGGCCGGGACTCTCTTGCGGGAACCCGGCCGTTCGATTTTGGGACTTTGTATATTCTTATTCGCGCGAATTAGAATATGGTGAATATTGCTAAATAGATTGCCGGCGGCTTCGCGGCGATGCGATAAAAAACGTTCAAACTGCGCTGCTCTTTCTCTACAAAGCCCGCGTGTTCGAGCATATTCAAGTGTTTGGAGGTAGAGGTAAATGAAAGCCGTATAGTTTCCGAGACTGCCGAGACATCGGCCTCTTTCCTTTTGCGGAGCAAATTCAAGATTGCGAGCCGTCGACGGTTTGCCAGCATTTTCAGCTGTCTCTCAAGCTCCACCTCCCTCATCCTGCAATTATGTGCTTATTCGCGCGAATAAGAAAGTGATATAGAAGCACAAAGCAATGCAACTCGGAGCTAGGCAAACCCGATGTGGGGGTATAGGATTTTAAAAATGAGCAGACTTGATAAGCCCGTAGATAATTCTATTGAAAATCCGAAGGAATATTCGGTCATTTTTGAAGATGGCGCAAGTATTGAAAATGTTTTAGAAGAAACTCGAAAAGGAAAGTTGGACTGGGAAATTTGTATCGATATGCGAAACGGTACGATATACATAGGTGGGAACCATGATGACACGAAAGAACGGCATCAGATCCCGGTCACGTCATACTGCGACGCGATTACACACATTGATCTTGATCAAAACAAGATAACAATTCCCCATATATTTGATTGGCGAGGACCTAGCGCAAAAATACTCAAAGGTCCCGCTGCTAATGCTATTCTTGAAACTATTCAACGAAAGTTACTCGGTAAAAAGACCGGAATAAATAATTGCGCAGAGAGTTTTGGGCCCCAGTAGTAGAGCAGAGCTCACTACGGAGCTAGGCAAACCCGATGTGGGAGGATAGTATTGAGATGTGAAAAAGTGTTCGGCAGTGATGGTGTTTAACTCTTCGGGAGAGTTGGCATTTCAGATGCGGAACGCCACGGACGACAGGTATCCGTTGCGGTGGGATTTCGCGGCGGGCGGGCACATAGATGAAGGGGAAACTCCTGAGGAAGGCGCGAAGCGCGAGATGAAGGAGGAGCTAGGCATTGAATCCCCTCTTGAATTCGTGATGCACCACCATCACCCCGGCGGAAGCGACCCCGACGATGAACCGGATGATTTGGCGATATTTAAAACGACCTACAACGGCCCCTTCAACCCCGACCCGAAAGAGGTCGCTGAGGTTCGCTTTTTCCCTATCGATGAAATCAAAGAAATGATTAATTCAAATCCCAATGCTTTCCATCCTGAGGTCGTGTATTTCTTCAAGAACCACGGCGACAAGTTCTGATTTGGACCCCAGTGATATAGGAGAACATCTCACGGAATATATAATTAACCGATATGAGTTCCCTAGACAAGCAATCTGATCCTTTGCGTGCACCTGCTGATAAAGGTGGCGGTTCAAGCAAGGAGGCGTGGCCGGCAGATATTCCGGAGTATTGTAAGGGCGTAGGGGTACATCTTGATGAGCCATATTATTCTTTCGGTGATGGAACGGGGAAGCTTTTGTCAATATACAGCTCGCCCATCGATGGATATGATGAGATATCTAACCACAATTTAATCGACGCAGCGTTATATTGGCTTGAAAAGTCGAGAAATTTCTACAAAGACCACACCGTTATCGTTGACGGACTGTCAGCGTTGAAGCCGTTGCTTGAGGATTTAAAAGGAAAAATGGTGCGCAAAGAATACGAAGGGGCCAAAGAGCTTGTAGATTCCATTCGAGATGCTGACGATGCTCTTGATAAATCTTTTCAAATGGAAACCGGGAGATTACTTTCTTCAACTGCCGTTGCGTTATTCCCTCTGCTCGGGAAGGGGCTGAATCGGAAGATATTAGATATAATCATCGAGCCCGTATCGAAAGAAAAAGCTGCTGGCTTGCTGGATTTACTTGCCAATCACGAAGCTGGCCAGTTAGACGATGCGGGATTAAAAACTGGTGTGGAAACCTTGTTTGCGGAAGAATTAAAGTAAATGAATCAGCATGGTCGGTGTGCCGGCCATTCCTTTTTCCAACTTCCCTCCTCCCCTAGTGACGCGAGCGGAGGAGTATTGTTTTGCGAGGGTGTCTCGCAGCGCGACGGCGCGAGAGGCAGCGCTGCGCGAGCACGCGCAGACAGCGACCCGAGCAAGCTGATACTCCTACGCGAGCGAATTAATAACTGCGCAACTGCTTCGCGCGCTCGTGGAAACGGATGCGCTCCAGTGCTTTTGCTTCAATCTGACGGATGCGTTCGCGGGTAACGCCGAACTCGCGCCCTACTTCTTCCAATGTGTAGCAGATACCCGCCTCGGTCAGGCCGTTTCGCATCTCCAAAATCTTGCGCTCTTTCGGAGAGAGTTCTTCCAAGATATGCGTCATCTGTTCGCCCAGAATCCTCCGCGAAGCATCCTGGTCCGGACTTGCGATAGTCTCGTCGGCGATGAAACTGCCCAAGGTGGAGCGCTCGTCATCGTCTTCGCCCACCGGTGATTCCAAGGAAACCGTGTCCTGACTTATCTTCTGAATCGTATATATTTTTCCCACTTCAATGCCCATTTCCGCAGCGATTTCCTCCGGGAGCGGATCGCGGCCGAGGTGTTGGGAAAGCTCGCGCACTTTCTGCTTGTACTTTGCGATAGTCTCCACCATGTGGACAGGCACGCGGATGGTGCGCGATTGATCCGCCAAAGCGCGTGTAATTGCCTGCCGAATCCACCAGGTGGCATATGTCGAGAACTTGTAGCCCTTGGTGTAGTCGAACTTATCAACCGCCTTGAAAAGGCCGAGGTTCCCTTCCTGAATGAGATCAAGAAGCGTGAGATCGGGAGAGCGATTGACGTATTTTTTCGCGATGGAAACTACGAGACGGAGGTTGGAGCGCGCCAAGATACTGCGCGCTTCATCGTCGCCTTGTAAAATGCGCTTTGCCAGCTCTTTTTCTTGATTGCCCGTGAGAAGCGGATACTGGCCGATCTCGCGCAAATACATTTGCACTGAATCAAATCCTGCGTCTGCACGGCGAGATGTAAGTTTCTTGCGTTCAAGCACTGAATCGGCGGAGGTGTCTTCAAGCATCCCGCCGCCTTCTAAGACGTCAATGCCCGCAGTACCGAAACGCTCGTACATCCCCTCAAGAAGCAAAACATTGTCTTCTATCGTCGGGAACTCGCGCAGTATTTCATCGTACGTGATATAGCCGCGCTCGCGGCCGAGTACGATCAATGCTTCCACCTTTTCGTCTTGTTTACCTCGCCCGCCCTTCATCCGCTTGCCGCGCGTCATAGGCCGGAATTTTAAGTTGGTCTTCCTGGCTGACTTTTTGACTCGCGCGGAATCGTACGATTTTTTTCGAGAGAATTTTCCGACCCTTACAGCAAACTTAGCCTTCTTCACATTTCTTCGTGAAGCTCTCTTTTCTGCCTTTTTGTATTTTTTCGCCATACTCAAAATCTTGCCGCGAGAACCTAACCCTCCTTCACAAGGAGAGACAGCGGCATCATGAAAAGCTCTGTTTTTCCTTGTACTTCCGCTATAAAAAATGCGAAAGAGTTAAGTTGGTCACTTTACACCGGCTCGTGGAGTTGTGCAATACGGGCTGTCAACAGTTTACACACAGACATATGCACAGCTGCTTTCTCCTCATCTTCTGCTTGCTCGGCTTCTTTGAGCGCTTTTGTGGCCTCCGTAAGCTCCGCAGAAAGACGGTCGCGCAGGATGACGAGAATGAGTGCATCTATCTCACGCTTGAGCACCGTTGCCTTGCTATACATACGCTCTGCCTGGAAACGGAGAGTTTCTTTTTCGCTGTTCGAGAGAGTTTCGAGCGCATTGAACGTCTCGTCTCCAAGCGCGTCGAGCAATTCGCTTGAAAATTGTCCCAGCTCTATACTCGGCTTATCGAGCGCTTGCTGCCAAAGAAATATTGCATATGCTAGCCGCGTTCTCGGAAAGTTCTGTGCTCTTTCCTTAATCGGAATCGCGGAGAGAGCGGGTTCTTGCATGCGCTCCTGCGGAACTTTCGGCACGCCATGTACTTCAACGGCAGTTGAAGTACGAGGCACGCGCGCGAGCGATTCGGCAACAGCATGTTCTGAAACACCTAAGCGTTCTGCTATCTCGCGCACATACTGTTCACGCGCGATGGGGCTCGACACTTCCGAGAGGAACGGCAAGACGACTGCTTCCACCTCGCGTCTGAGCCCGCTCTTATCCTTCGCGTGTTTTTCGAGCACATCGAGAAGGAATGTGATGACGTCTTTCGCTTCGCGTATAACGCGGCGCCACGCGTCCGTACCTTTCTTTTGGATGAACTCGGCGGGGTCAAAACCTTCCGTAGGTTCGGCGACCTTGACGTTGAGGCCGATCGCGAGCGCCACGCGGGCCGCGCGCACGGCCGCTTTAAATCCGGCCTCATCAGGATCAAGTGCCACAACGAGATTGTCTGTCATGCGTTTTAAAAGCGCGGCGTGCTCCGGAGTGAAAGCCGTCCCAGATACCGCGACCGTATTCGCCCATCCGGCTTGATATGAAGCCAATAAATCCATCTGTCCTTCGACCAAAATGGCGCAATTATGCTTGCGCATTGCTTGCTTTGCTTTGTCGAACCCGTAGAGAATGCGAGATTTGCGAAAAAGCGGCGTTTCGGGACTGTTGAGATATTTCGGCGCATCGGGGTGCGCCTCGGGGCCGAAGATGCGACCGGAGAATCCAACGACTCTGCCCGCGCTGTCCGCTATCGGAAACATGATGCGATTGCGGAACTTGTCCAGAAACCCTTTCTCTCCTTTTTTTGCAAGTCCCGCGTCCACTATCTCTCGATCAGTGAATGTTCCTCCAGAGGAGGATCCGCCTCCGGCGGACTTGCCGCGCAGATAATCCAACGCCGCACTCCACTCTTCCCCAGCGAATCCAAGACGGAATGCGCGCATGGTTTCTTCAGTGATGCCGCGCTCTTTTAAATATTTCTTGACCGGTTCATTCAAACGCGACATATAAAAAATGACTGCCGTTTCGAGAAGCTCAAATAGCTTATCCCTCTCATCTTTGTTTTGCCCTTTACTTCGAGCGTAGTCGAGGGGGACGCCCGCCTTCTCGGCGAGTACTTTCAAGGCACCCTTGAAATCCAGTCCTTCTATTTGTTGAACGAACGTAAAAATGTCTCCGCCCGTATTGCAACCGAAACAATGGAATGTGCCGCGCTCCGGCGAAACAAAGAACGAGGGGCTGCGTTCGGCGTGGAAGGGGCACCGCGCGCGGAAATTAGCCCCGCTTCTCTCGATCCTTACATATTGCGAGACAACATCCGTAATAGACAATTTATCTTTGATTTGTTGGACTGTGTCTCCTGCCATTCTTTTATTATGCCTCGTTAGTAGATATTGGCGAAACATCCGCCTTCAAGGAGGATGTAGTATCTATGAAAAATCGCTATGAAATTGCCTCGTTTGCGAAATCTGCCAGTACGCTTGTCTACTGAAAAAACTGCCGCTAATATTCACTACGGAGCATGCGCTCTCTGCACAAAAAAGGAACGTCTACAAGAAACGATTGACTTTTCGAATATATCCCTTAGCGTTTCTGCATGCAACAGAGAAAGACACCTGTCTGCCTCGGCATCATCATGGACGGGAACAGGCGCTGGGCGAAGAAGAATGGACTCCCAAAACTTGAGGGGCATCGCAAGGGCTATGAACGGCTTACCGAATGCGCTCGGTGGGTACGCAATCGCGGCATTGCGCATCTCGCCGTGTATGCATTCTCAACAGAGAACTGGAACCGCGAACCTGCCGAGGTTTCCTATCTCATGGGTCTTTTGGAAAATATCGCCAAAAAAGATCTCTTGCAGTTAGTGAAAGAGGGAGTGCGCGTTCACTTTATCGGAAGACTCGACATGCTACCCGAATCTGTGCGCAAGGTTATCGCGATTGTAGAGGAACGTGGCGCGAAGAATGAGCGCCTAACGCTCTGGGTTTGCCTTTCGTACGGCGCTCGCGCCGAGATAATTGCGTCGGCAAAGAGCGTCACCGGATCAGGCGAGGCGATAACTGAAACGTCGCTTAAAAAACATTTCTGGAGTGCAGACATGCCCGACCCAGATATTATCATTCGAACAGGGGGCGAGAAGCGACTTTCGAATTTCTTGCTATGGCAAGCGGCATACAGCGAGTTGTTCTTTATTGACACCTTGTGGCCGGAATTCTCCGAAGACATGCTTGACCGCATACTTGAAGAATACAATGAGCGCGAGCGTCGAATGGGAAAGTAGTTTGTGATACAATGCACTTGCTTTCTTTTTTGAGCTTTGTATGAAGGAAGAAGTCGTACTCGTGGATGAGAACAATAACCCCGTCGGCGCGATGCCCAAAAGCGCGGTGCACGGTAAAGACACTCCTCTGCACCGCGGGTTTTCGGTGTTCTTGTTCAACAAAAAAGGCGAGCTTCTGCTTCAGCAGAGAGCGCTCTCGAAAATCACGTGGCCAGGCATCTGGTCGAACAGTTGCTGTGGACACCCTTTGCCCGGAGAGTCCACGCGCGATGCGGCTCTTCGGCGCCTGTCTTTCGAGCTGGGATTGCAGGGCGTCGAACTCATTGAGATCCTGCCTAACTACCGTTACCGTTTTGAGAAAGAAGGTGTTGTGGAAAACGAAATTTGCCCGGTTTTTGCGGGTTTTATGGACAAAACACCTGTGCCTAATCCTGAAGAGGTGGGAGACACTAAGTGGGTCAGCTGGCCGCAGTTTGTGGAGGATATACAAAAGCAGCCGGGCCGCTACTCGCCATGGTGCGAAGAAGAGGCGTTTCTGCTTGTGAGAAATAATGCTTTCAATGACTTGTATGGTTATGCCATAGAGAGGAAAAAGAGGAAGAAAGCAAAAGAAGTGATATAATCGTGCTTCTGATCTTTTCAGATTGAACATAGAGAGGAGGTGCGACTGTGGAAATTGTCCGGAGAATAAAGTGCATCCTCCTCCCTACCGAGGGGGTGGCACTGATAGTAGAGAGCCCGGACGGGAAGAAGATCCTCACCGTTATAGAGATGGGCAAGTCGAAAGAATGGCTCGGTAAAATAAGAGGGATGGAAACCGTTCCAATGGAAACCGTCCGGCTATGGGAGAGGTGGTGGCGTAGAAAAGCGCTACGCCGCCTTGTGCGTGATGAGTTGGGCGGAATCGACGTGGAGATAGAGGATAAACCTCGCGGCATTTATCAAGTAGTGCCGAGGGTTCACGCTTTTCTCTACGTCGGGCGGGCACAGACATGGTGCCTTCCTACCTCCAACGGTGAGGTGGGCGGCCATAAGTGGATTCGTCCACAAGATATTATCTCGGAAAAGACGCCAAGCCGTCAGGGTGTTGAAGAGATGGTGGACGACTACATCGCCGGCAGGAGGAACGTGTACTGTTCCTATTGCCGCCCCGTAGCATCCAAGCGGATTTGACGCGCGCGTTCCATGATTCGGTCCGCGCGCGTTCGTTTTTATAACGCAACAATAGTACCGCGCTTCCTATTCCGCAGTACTTCCGCCAAAGATCCTGCTTTCGTCGCATCGAAAATTACAACTGTGCAATTCCGAAGCGGAAGGAGTGCGCGCAATTTTCCCATCATAGCGCCGGTCACGTCGAGCGGGCTATCGTCCGATGCGCGCTTTTTCAGCATGCCCTGCAATTCTTTGCGATGAACTACGGGAAACGCGCGCTCGCCGCGGCGCGGAGGAAAACGTCGGTACACACCGCCAACGTCGGTAGCAAAAAGGATTCTCCGAGCTCGAAAATGCGCCGCAAGCGCCGCGGCGAGCGTATCTGCCGAAGCGATGGCAGTTCGCCTGCCGTCGGCGATAACAACGTCCCCGCCAAAGAACGGCACGCCGCCGGCTCTAAGAATATCCTCAATAAGAGAATAATCCTTACAGACAACATGATCCTTCTTCTTTTGCACGAACGAACTCGTTTGCAATGGGATAATAGGGATTCCGGCGTCCAGAAAAATATCCGCGAGCCGCGTCCCGAGCTCGCGCATAGCCGCAATAGTGCGCCCGACACCTATCAAATCTTCTGCATCGAGATCCTTGTCCTGCAAACGATACCGATGCGCCAACGGGTGTCCGAATGAGCCGGCACCGTACAAGAGAACGAGCCGCGTGCGCTTTTTAAAAGGCGCTGCCGAATACCATTCGGCTATTTCTTCGGCCAATCGTCTTACAAAGCGGGTTCTCAACATCGGTTTCCCGCTCTGTTTGGCGGTAATAACGCTTCCGCCGAGCTTTAAAATGATGAGTTTAGACACACATTTCCCCTACTGTTGGGATATTTCGCCCTCCTCCTCTACCGCTCCATCGAGTCTTTTTGTTTCTGGGATTCCGGAACTTCCAAAGGTGCGGCTTCCGCGAGGTCGCGCTCCATTTGCTCTATCATTTCGTATTTTTTGCTTCCTGCGAAACCGGTGCAAGCAGGAATGAGGCGACCGATGATGACGTTCTCCTTGAGGCCGATGAGGCG
>Ga0209542_10017322_pt1 | contig 11819 bp, 12 predicted proteins | sample RifCSPhighO2_01_FD_184028 | JGI IMG/M metagenome (GOLD analysis project Ga0209542, IMG submission 184028) | Soil microbial communities from Rifle, Colorado - Rifle CSP2_plank highO2_0.1 (SPAdes) (version 2) | ecosystem: Environmental > Terrestrial > Deep subsurface > Rock core/Sediment ...
TATCAAATCCTGAAAAATCCAGAGATTCTGCAAACTCTTCCACAAAGAAAGAGATATGATTCTGCGGAATCATTTGTTTAATTGATGTTGGCAAAAGCCAGTCTTGGTTCTTGTACGAATTTATATATGTCATGTTCACCTCTTTATTTTACCGACGGTAAAATAAAATATTTAGTTAATATATAGACGACAAACAAGTATTTATACTTTACTAATTATGGGACAGCCTGTAAAGTGAGTGGTTTGAATGGTGCTCGATTTTTGGATGATCGAAGTGCCGACCACATCTTAAAAGATGTGGTTTTAGGGAGGCACTGTCGACATAAAAAAAATAGGTTTCGTTTTTATGCGCTGAAATTATGTGGATGGATATTTGTAGTTTTTTTATTGCAGTTGTTTGTTAATGGATTTACAGAATTGTTTTTACTTGATTCTAGTTCCTTTACTCAGATATGGAGATTTTTTACTGCAATATTTTTACATGGGGGAATTGCCCATCTATTGTATAATGTTTTTGCTCTTGCTTTGTTTGGAAGTATGCTTGAAAGATTTATTGGAGGCAAGAGATTTTTAATTGTGTTTTTTGTAACGGGTATATTGGCTAATGTGGTTTCTGTTAATTTTTATGGTTCTTCATTAGGGGCAAGTGGCGCAATATTTGGAGTTATAGGTACTCTTATTTTTATTAAACCATTGATGTTTGTCTGGGCTTTTGGTTTTCCAATGCCTTTATTTGTTGCTGGAATTATATGGATTACCGGGGATTTAATGGGTTTCTTTTACGCTACAGGAAGTAACGTCGCTAATTTGGCACATTTATCCGGTATGTTTTTTGGAATATTATTTGGTTTTATATATAGAAAAAAATTAATTAGGCTTAAATAAAATTAACTTGTATAAATATATAAATTCCAATTCTTTTCTTAATTAATGTTAGTTGTTAGACCTATGCGCCAGACTCTTTCTCATTGTGGGCCATTTTGTTTAAAGATGGTTTTCAATTATTATGGAGTTTTAATTGATGAAAAGAAAATAGCTAAGATTGCAAGAACTACAATTAGAGATGGAACAGATTACCTTGATATGGTTAAAGCTGCCGAATATTTTGGATTTAATGCAGAATATAAAAATAGATTAAGCTTGAATGAATTGCGAAAGTTAGTTGTTAAAGATAAGATTCCAGTTATAATTAATTGGTTTGATCTTAATGAGGGCCATTATTCAGTTGTTGTTGGAGTTGATAATTGCAATATTTATTTTATCGATCCTGAAGGGGGGCATCAGAAGAAAATGACTCTAAGAAATTTTAAGAGAGTTTGGTTTAGCTTTTCAGGAGATTATTTAAAATCTGAAGATGATTTGCGTTTGCGTCCCGCGATTGTGATTATTAAGCCTAAGAAGTAGAAATGCCCCTGTCGCGTTCTGGGCTCTAATGGCATAATGATGTGATTTATTTTTTAGATTTATCTTTAACTTGTTTACTAAATAGCTTCCAAAGCGTATCTAAAACAGATTTAGGGATTGTAATACTGTTTTGACTGATAAGGTTCTCAAGTTTCTCTCCCAAAACCATTATAGCCTTCTCTTTCCCTAAACGCACTTGCTCACTTGCTTCTTCTATAATTATCTTCCAGTCTATTTTGTGGCTATTTATTATAGAAACAATATCTTCATGATCTTTAGCTCTTCCAGTTACACTTTTCATAATTAAAATATCATGTGGATTAGCAGCTTTGATAACTAACTTAGTTCCAAATTCATGAGTTCTTGTAGCTCTCTTTTTCATCCCATCAGAAAAGATAGAGCTTATTACTTTATTCAAAAAGAGATCAAATATAAATTCGTTTGATTCAAGCCTAAACATTTCAGGAGTATTTTTCTTTACACCATAAATTTCAATGACTCTTTTTTGGTCTTCTCTGAATTTCATAGTCTTTAAGGTATTAATGAATACATTTCTGTCATTTTCTTTATCAAAAACTAAGTCTATGTCTAAAGTCTCTCCCTTTAGACCTTGTAACATCATGGCAGTTCCACCTATAGAATAAACAATAAGGTTTTTTGGCAGATTTTTGCCTATTTCGTTGAAAAGAGTTTCTTGATTATTTATGTTTATCATTTTTAATTGAAATATACTCTTCTAAATCAACACGGTTTAACGGTAGATAAACTTTCCATTTCTTTTCTATATCTTTGAAATCAGTAGAAGAAAAACCATTGATGATTGATATGTACTTACCATTCTTTTTTGGTGCGGTGAGACTTTTAAATCTTTTAGGCATCTTTTTTACTTTTTTTATAAATAGACGAGCCAGATCATATAAAGCAGATATTTGTCTAGTCAGATTCTCTTTTTTTGCCAATTTGTATAAGTAAGGCCAATCTTCAATTTTTCTAAAAAGAAAAAGAGATGAAATGATGTATCTTACTTTATTTTTCTTTAAAGCATAAATTAACCCATCTTCAGCTTTGAGTTTTCTTCCATGAATAAAATAGTCTTCATCATCATTAATCCTTAAACTTGCGTTGGGCATATTTTCGTTAAATGCTTCTAATTGACTTACTCCTTCTTGTTGATTTAATAGAGATATTGAATAGATTCTCTTTCTATTGGGAAGATACTTGGTTTTGATATAACCTAACTTCCTTAGTCTGTGTAAAAGATAAATTGCTTTAGCTCTATCTATCATGAGCTTTTCTTGAATATCTTCGATAGTCCTAGTTCCTTCTATTGCTTTTATTATATTCTGATATTTCATAATCAAATCTATCAATATCAAATATATAAACCTTTGTATTAATTTAACTATTATTAAATGTATTACTTTTAATATATAAATAAATGTGGTAAATTACCGTTATGAGTTTTATCTTAAGAATTCGCGGTTGTGACGCCTGAAATGCCGTTTTTCAGGGCTTTTGCCTTCCATCTAAAGTATTTGTCCTTAATTCCGTAAGGGTCGATTTTGTCAGCCATCGACAGAATGTCTGATCTCGCGAGCTTTTAAGGATTGTCGAGAAGGAATGGATGCGATGGAAGGTATCCATCAGCAACTTTTAATGAAAGAATGCAAAAAAATTTACTTTTTCCAAAACCAGTTAATCTTTTTCTTTCTTGGTTTAGGAGGTTGCTTCCTTCCTGTTGCAATAAGTAAATCATTCAAATGGTCTTTCTTTGTTTTATAGTAATTCATACCATTTAAGAGTTTAATATTTTGCAAATGAAGGTTTATTTTCATTTGATTTGCATATTCATCCTTGACTTTGTAATTCCTTAAAATCTTCCCAACAGGATTAACAATAAAACTACTGAAGAAACCATAACAAAATAAAATTGCCTGAAGATGAAGCAAAAGAGTTAGAGAAGCTACTATAAGGTATTTTCCTGAAAGTAGAGAAACTGGAGATTATGTTTTAATGTTAAGAGATCTATTAAAGAAAGAGTAGTGGCCTGGAGCCAGAGAAAATAAGAATTCAAGATTTTTATTTAGAAAGTTCAACACCAGAGCAGTTCTTAATCAACACAATAGCCTACTACATTTTCTAGATCACGGAGTTCGGCAATTATCCTTTTACGGTCCTCATCGGAGAGTATTCCCCTAGATTCTATCTCAAGACTATAATATCCTTTGTCTAAATCAGGAGTTCCAGAGAAATGATCGTCAACAAATCTTATTGCAATACTCATCATCTCTGCTGTATCGCGTTTACTACCACCAGACTGCTGATATAATAATTTTGCACCTCCACGTGTAACTATTTCCTTTAGTTCTCCTTCATACACTCTTGCTTCTTCTTCCAAGACATGATAAAACTCTCTAAACCTCATACAAAATAGAAGTACTAAGTATTATTAATATTTATGGTAACTAAGGAGTGTGGGACACTCACACGTAAATAAGTAGTAAATTATGCCACACTACCCTAACAAAAAGGGCGGTATCAATTCTATCTTCTCTTTTTTGACTGATTTTCCAGCCAAACATCTTTTTATCTGATGCCCATCCAGATTCAGAATTATTTCTTTTGAAGTATTCTTCAAGATAATTCATTGTATCTAATAAAAAATTCTTGAGTGTTTCATGCCATTTAAAGCCATTCGCTAATTTGACATTTTTACGCGGGATAATAAATACTTTTGACTCTTTGAATTGATTAACATAACATGGAAAACTGTAGTATCTATCTAATCGAATAGAATTGATGCGAACATCAATTCTTGAAATCATTTGCATTGCTTTATCATATGCTTCTTTTTCACTTTTCAGACTAGATCCGTAACAAATATACATCTGACTTTCTAAATCCATTAGTGCAAACTTAAAAACAAAAGCTTTCTTTTCACTAATCTGCTCTTTTACTTTATCTTTTAGAGCTTGAGCATAGGAACGATAATGTTTAGTTATTGTCAGAGAATAACCTGTTGCATCTCCGCAACAATCAGTAATTTTTATACTCCTTTTTTTCAATGCAAGGATAAACAAATTATGTAACCCAAGAATTATTTTATCATCTGAATAAAGCCTTTCAACAGTTTTATAACTTATGTCTATTCCATTCAACATTGAAAATAAATCAAGAATATTTGCAATTTTTCTATTCCCTTTTTCGGTTAATTCTTTAACAAGAATTAATCTAATTCTCTTAGCTAAACTAAGAGAATGTTTATTTTCATTTTTGGAGAAATAATTAAAATTCATTACCGATTCTTTGATCAATTTATCTAAATTTTTTACAGCATTTTTTAATCTTTTTTTAAAAGATCTTTCATAAGAAGAATACTCTCTCCCCTTTTTTGGATGTTCTTCCCTATATTCTTCTATAATTTTATCTAAATCTTTTACCTTTTGTCTGACTTGTTTAGCTCTTATTAACACCATCTCTAGCTAAAGTAGTATATACCATAAATCAATATTTATGTATTACTTTATATAGGATACATAACCTAAAATCTTAAATAGAGTAGTAATTACCTAAATACATGCATTTAAGATCATTTAGGAAAGGTAGAAAGAGATATTACTTTATTGCTAAAACGTCTAAAAAGAAGAATAAGGTAATTCAAGAATATGTTTTATACGTCGGCACAGCAGACAGACTGTATGAAAAATTAACTAAGTCAGATAAAGGTTAATTCTGAGTGTCCCACACTCGTAACTAAGATAAATGAATTTTCAATGCCCTGTTTTCCAAAACATCGTTTTTATCATCGGTAAAATTATGCCTCTGCCGGTCCTCGCAGAACTTGGTTCCGCGGGAACTTCAACTTTACAGTTGAAGTGATTACATCCCGACAGAATGAAATCTTTGATTTTATATATGCCCCTGCCGGGATTCGAACCCGGGTTCCGGCCGCGAAAGGGCCGTGTCCTTGACCACTAGACTACAAGGGCATTATACTATTGTATTAATATGCCTTTTAAACGTTTTTGCAGTTCATTAGTGAGCAGTGAACTTTCAAACACAAAACATAAAAAGTCTTTATTCTGCTAAATATTATGACTATTGCGAAATCTGGTCAAGAACTCTGGTTGCGAGAGATATTACTGCAAGCTTTTTTGAATAATGGCTTTGCCTATACTAACGGAAATAAATCTTGGGAATTAACTGAATTACAATATCTAGGTCTTACGGATGACCTTGCTAAAGGATTTCTTTCCTTTTCTAAACATCCTCCTTATAGTAAACAGTTTTTTGATCTTGAATTAGAAATGATTAATGAGCATGCAAAGGTTATTACAGATCTTATTGGAAATGATAATTTTAACTTGGTAGATATTTATTGTGGTGATGGTTTGAAAGCTATTGAACTTATAAAGGAAATCAATTCTAAGATGGATAAACCTGTTAATATCTGTTATTGCCCGTTAAATTCTTCTCAGTATCTTCTTGATCTTGCAGTATCTAATGTAAAGAAAGCAGGTCTTGGAAATGTTGTTAACTTCAAACCATTCTTATCAGCAGGGGATGGACGTGCTCTTAGCCTCATTGCTAATAATTTAAAATCTGGAGAATTTAAAAAAAATGTAGTTGCTATTTTAGGAGGCGTTATTGCTTGTTTTGATATTAATGAATATTTATTTGAATTGAATCGTGACTTACAAGAAGGAGATGTGTTAATATTAGGTAATGGGGTTCGTGTTGGAGAAAGACTAGTAGATATTGAAAAGTATAAAGACAGTTCATTTCATAATTGGTTTAAGCATGTAATGATTGGAATGGGATTTAGAGAGGACGAGATTGAGTTTGATGCACGCTTTGGTAATTCCCGTATCGAATTTCTTTACCGTCTTAAAAATGAAAAATCTGAGAAATTTGATTCTAAAGTTGTTGATTTCAAACCAGGCGATGAATTTGTTGTGGCCGCTCTCTATAAGTATTATGCTGAGGAATTTGATAAATTCTGTAGGATGTATTTCACAGACCCCCAGATTTTTATACATAAGGAATATGCGTTAGTTGTTTGTAAGAAATAATGCTCTTAAATTTCTATTTGTTTTTGAAAACTATTTGAACCTGAACACTGGAATAAATCCTGGATTTATGTAGCCTATGGCTACATATGAGCCCACCAGTGCTCGCTGACTGATGTCATCGGCAACTCCAATTCTCACTCAACGAATTGAAGTGATTCGAACCTGAGCTGAACACTGGAATAAATCCTGGATTTATGTAGCCTATGGCTACATATGAGCCCACCAGTGCTCGCTGACTGATGTCATCGGCAACTCCAATTCTCACTCAACGAATTGAAGTGATTCGAACCTGAGCTGAACACTGGAATAAATCCTGGATTTATGTAGCCTATGGCTACATATGAGCCCACCAGTGCTCGCTGACTGATGTCATCGGCAACTCCAATTCTCACTCAACGAATTGAAGTGATTCGAACCTGAGCTGAACACTGGAATAAATCCTGGATTTATGTAGCCTATGGCTACATATGAGCCCACCAGTGCTCGCTGACTGATGTCATCGGCAACTCCAATTCTCACTCAACGAATTGAAGTGATTCGAACCTGAACACTGGAATAAATCCTGGATTTATGTAGCCTATGGCTACATATGAGCCCACCAGGATTCGAACCTGGGACCCCTGCTGTTCTTAGCTTTATAGCTTAACACTATACCTCTTGTGAGGCACATTCATATAAGAGCAGTGCTCTGACCGGGCTGAGCTATGGGCTCGTTAGTTTTATGATGTTCGGAGCTTTTTTAAAGATTGGTTTTGGTCTTGATTTATGATTATTGGATTAACTGGATTTAGGCATTCTGGAAAAACAGAGGTTGGAAAAATATTAAGAGAACAAGGTTTTGAAATAGTTAGTTTTGGAGATGAGGTAAGACTTGAAAGAGATGCAAGAGGATTGCCTTATGATTGTGATTTGCACAAGCTGAGGATTGATTTGAGAAAGGAATTTGGAGCTCAATACTGGGGAAAAAGAGTTCTTGGAAGAATGGATTTGAATTCGGGAGGAAAATATATTGCAGATGGAATGAGGACTTTAGGAGATTTAGATGTTTTAAGAAAAGTTCCTGATTTTAATTTGGTTGGAATTACTGCTCCTGATGAGATTAGGTGGGAAAGGTGTAAAAAGAGAGGAAGACCTGATGACTCTCAAGATTATGGTGAGTTTATTAGAAGAGATATGCGAGACAGATCCAGTAAAGAAGGCGGATTACAAAGTGAGGCTTTATTTGCTCTTAGAGATTATACTATTGTTAATGATTGTGATTTAGCTGCTTTGAGGCTTAGAACTCTTGGTGTATTGGCCCAACTAGAAGAATAGTTATTTAAGAAAATAAATTTCTTATCCAACTAAAGAATTTTGAAAATACGTTTTCTTCTTCATTTTGGTTTGGTATTGGGTTAGGATTTGTGGAGTTTGTTAGTCCATTTAGATCTTTTATTTCTTGCTGTGCTTTATCTAGTTCTAGACTGCCCATGCAAGAGTTTGTAGATATTTTATTTGTTTCACTGTCTAAATATGCATAGATAAGGTATTCTTTTCCTTCTTCGAAATTATATCCGCAGTTAGCGTCGCTGTCTCTATTTGCATAAACTTTTAGGTTTACTGATTCTGGGAAACTTGAAGGTTTCCAGTGATTTATCACTCTAATTGTTGCTTCCTGCATCTCTTGATTAGCATAAGCTTCTGATGTTTGAATATCTATTACTTCTCCTGAAAATATATATGCTGCATTATCTAGCTTTGCTTGTGTGTTTTCTAGATAAATACATGAGCAAGCTGATGCTAGACTAATTACTAAGAATAGCATTAAGGCTGCTAGTGCTGGCATGATTATTGTTTTCTTATTCATGATTTTTTGAGTGGAAACTTACTTATAAAGACTTTGAAGACTTCGATTAGGATTGAATTAGTTCAAAAGGAAATGCTTAAATTGGATGATTTGATGATTAGTATCTATACTTTTACTACAATAAATCTAAAATTTATATAGTTTTTGATTTTAGAAAGTTATGAGTGTATATATTTCTAAAGATTTTATTTATCGTCAAAGAAATAATCCAGACTTAAAAAAATAGAAAAACTTGATGCTTATATTTTTATTCAAGATATTGTTAAAAATAAAGATTTTAAGGATGCTCAATATTACCTAAACATTTTTAAAAAGAGTTAAAGAAATTAGGTTATGATAATTGGAATTGTAGGCAGGCCATCTTGTGGGAAATCAACTTTTTTCAAAGCTGCTACTTTAATGGATGTTAAAATAGCTTCATTTCCTTTTACTACCATAGCTCTTAATAGAGGCGTGGGTTATGTGAAGATTCATGACCTTGCTGCTGATTTTGGAAAGATTTCTGATCCACGTGAGGGATATGTCCGAGATGGATGGAGATTTGTTCCTGTTGATTTGTTTGACGTTGCTGGTTTAGTTGAAGGGGCGTCAGAAGGAAAAGGTCTTGGAAATCAGTTTCTTGATGATCTTGCTGGTGTAGATGCTTTTATTCATGTTGTTGATATGTCTGGTGAGACTGACGCTGAAGGAAAACAAACTAAAGATTATGATCCTGTTAAGGATTTAGCAATTATAGAAAGAGAATTAGATTTATGGTACTTAGGTATTTTAAAAAAAATATGGGTTACTCTTATGAAATCTATGGAAATGCAGAAGACTCAGTTTGCAAAGATTGTTGCTAAGCAATTTTCTGGATTGAAGGTTACTGAGGATGATGTTAATTATGTAGTATTGCATGAAAAGTTTGATGTGACTAGACCTTCTATATGGCCTGATAGTGCTCTTTTTCAATTTGCTCGTGCTTTACGTGTTTATACTAAGCCTATGATTATTGCCGCAAATAAAGTTGATAGGCCTAATGGAATGAATAATTTTAAAAAAGTTAAAGAGAGTTTTTCTTATCCAGTAGTTGCTTGTTTTTCTGATGGGGAACTTAGTTTACGTCAGGCAGATAAAGCTGGAATTATTAAGTATATCCCTGGAGAGGTTGATTTTCAAATTGTTGGTAAATTAAGTGAACAGCAAGGTAATGCTTTAGAAATGATTCGCAAAGTTATGAAAGAGTTTGGAAGTACAGGAGTTCAAGAAGTATTGAATGGAGTTGTTTTTGATTTGTTAAAATATATTGCTGTTTTTCCTGCTGGTTCAAAGATGGAAGATAGTAAGGGAAATGTTTTACCTGATTGTTTTTTAATGCCTCCAGGTTCTACTGCTCTAGATTTTGCATATAAACTTCATACAGATATAGGTGATAAGTTTGTCAAAGCGATTAATCTTAAGACAAAACAAGCTGTAGGTAAAAGTTATGTTATTAAGAATTTAGATGGACTGGAGATTATGACTAGATAAAAATCTCTTAATTAAAGATAATAGCAAGATGATAATTTATGTAAATGTTAAACAGGGATCTTCTAAGAATGAAGTTAAAAAATTATCTGGAGATACTTATCTGGTCTCAACTACAGCACGTGCAGAATCTGGAAAAGCTAATGCAGCGGTTATCAAAATGATTGCTAAAGAGTTTAAAGTTTCATTTAAGAAAATTTTCATTAAGAACTCTAAAAGTAGAAAGAAAATTATTGAAATTGATTTTGAATAATAGTTTTTAAAATCTTTTAGATTATATAGTAGACGCACTAAATAATCGTAAGCGCCTTCTATCTAGTAAACGCATAAAAGTATACGGAAATTAAATGCGTTTACTATATTCCAAAGCATTCTGAGAAATATAAATCATATCTTGAGCCTGAAAATTCATGAACATAGAGATAATTTCCTGAAGATGAACTGTCAAGCAGTGGCTTTTCAATAAACCCAAAAGGAGTTTTTAATTCAAGCCCATTACCTAATGATCCTAAATAAAGATATTGAAATTCATTAAGAGTTCCACTTGAGGCATTTACATAAGCAAAAGTTTTTGTATAGGCAGTAAGATAATTACCTGAAGGAGAGATATCATTTCTAACATTTATTGTTGCAGATCCATCATTTGGACCTCTTGATATTCTGATAAGGTTGCTTGGAATGCTTCCAGGATAAAGATATCCGTATATTTTATCTTGATAATAAACTGTAGCTAGAGATTCATAAAGATCAATTAACTTTGTCTGATTTGAAATAAGATTTACTCCAGAACTCTGACTCCAAGAATTTATTGAATAATCAACTAATCCATTTTGTGGATCTAAATAAGTTCTTTCTCCAAATAGAACTTGGTATTCGCCTAAATTAGTGTCGTAATAAAAGTAAGTATCTCCAGTCATTTTAAAAGTATCATAATTCCTAGGAACAAAAACTATAACTTCATTTTGAGAACAAGATCCTTGTCCAGAACCTATGCTCAAATCACAAAATCCAGTTTCTAAAGATATAGTACTAAACCCTCTTGGGTCAAGATATGTAAATGCAACCTTACTTCCCTTTAGACTAATTGAGTTTGCCCTCATTCCAGTATAAGGAGCCGTATGAATAACTCTTGCATTTGAAGCTTCTGTTGAATTTAAAATTCCATCAAAACCCATATCAATTACATTAATATTATAAAAATTACCGTCGTAACTTGCCCAAACTATGTATCTATTGCTTATCTTTGGAGAAATATCTCCATAATCTCCTCCAATGCCCATTAAAACAATTCCTGGTGCATTAATTTGTACAGGATTCAGATCATCTGGGGTGTTTGGTTTGAGGTCTGGTCCGACATTCCAGACGAATATTTTGTCGGGTTCAGGATAGAATGTTCCATTTATGTTTATTAGATTTGAGTATAACAGATTAGATCCATAAAGAGCTAATGGATAACGGTCTTGGGAGATGCTAATTGGAGCTAGACAAGATGGAAAGAGTGTTTTTGATACTGCCCTTGATTTACTATTTATATTAAGGCTTGATGCGAAATGAGATTGTGATAGGATGACTATGGAGAAAATTGCGATTGTTATAGCAATGACTAAGAAATATAATTTGGTGTTTCTTGATACTTTTTTAGTCATAAAATTAGGGAATAATAAGCTTATTTAAACTTTATTAGAGGTTCCAATCGCGTGCTCCCAGGAGACATATATCAGTGGATAACGTGTTGAAATAAAACCTCTCACCAATATAATATACATGTATTAATAATCAAGATACTAAAAGTTTGTTAATGAGTAATACGTATTATGTCAAAGTTGCTGATGCAGAAAACCTTACACTAAATTGCTTGGTGGTGCATCGATTTTTTGATATATAGCAGAAGCATTAAATAATCGTATGCTTCCGCGTAATAGTCAACGCACAAAACTATCAAAAAAACAATGCACCACCTAAAGGGTGACTGGTGCTTGTTTTTTGGATGC
>Ga0209542_10017323_pt1 | contig 11818 bp, 11 predicted proteins | sample RifCSPhighO2_01_FD_184028 | JGI IMG/M metagenome (GOLD analysis project Ga0209542, IMG submission 184028) | Soil microbial communities from Rifle, Colorado - Rifle CSP2_plank highO2_0.1 (SPAdes) (version 2) | ecosystem: Environmental > Terrestrial > Deep subsurface > Rock core/Sediment ...
CACTTAAATTAGGGTGTGGATAACTTCCCTTGCAAAATTGCCCAGAGAGGGAGAAACTTAAAAGAGAAATTATTAAATTAACTCTTAAGTTTTATGAGTATAGAAGATGATTTAGCAAAAAGAATGGCGGCTCGGAAGCTACATGGAGTAGATGACCCCGAAAAAGCACGTGCTATGGCTGATAGTTCTGATTATGATAGAACAAGAGAAGCAAGACATCGACAGAAGTTCGGTAGCAGTACGATCTGGGATGTTGCTATGGCTGATGCAAAGGAAGACATTACAGGTGAAGTTTATGAATACGGGAAAAAAGCAAAAACAATGTCTGATAATGAGCTAGAACTCCAGTATGAAGAAACAACAAAACAGGAAATGGCTTATAATCCGCATTTACCCCCAGAGGTAAAGTTTTTGCGGCAGAGAAAAATCTCCAATATCAAATCAGCTTTATCTAAAGAAATACAAGAAAGAAAACAGAGAGGGGAATGGACACTAGATAACAAGAGAACGGCTTAGTTTTACACATTTCCTTCTGCTTGCATAATTCTCATAAGGTGATACCATTCCACCTAATGTGTTGACCCTTGAAGGAAATATCGTAAATACTAATAAAGTATTCCGTGGACGAGTAGAAATTGACGAAAACGGAATCATAAACAAGATCGGCGATCCGAGAGGAGACGCCGATTTTGTTTTTGGGGAGGAACTCATTTTTCCGGGATTCATCGACCTGCATGTGCATGCTAGGGAATGCGCCGACCACAGCCAGGATTATAAAGAAGATTTCAAGACTGCGGGCGAGGCGGCGATTGCGGGAGGGGTTGTCGCTTACGCCGACATGCCCAACAACCCAACTCCTCCAGTCGATGATGCGAGTTACGAAGCAAAAAATAATTTAGCAAAAAAATCCATCGCAGAAGTTCTGCTCTACGCTGGCATTGGTTCGAATACCTCACCACTCAAGCGGCGTGTTCCTTATAAGGTTTTCATGGGACCCTCGATTGGAGGGCTTTTTTTTAAGTCTAATCGCGAGCTCGAAGAGAAAATAAAATTATATAAAGGACAGAATGTAAGTTTTCACTGCGAAGATCCGGAAATTTTAGAAACTAAAACCCATGAGTTAACTCATGAGCTGCGCCGGCCGAAAGAAGCGGAAATCGTGGCTCTAAGTTTCGCGCTAGAACTTATCAAAAAGTACAAGCTCAAGGGCAAGATCTGCCACGCTTCCACTATAGAAGGTATTAGGAAAATTGCTGAAGCAAAAAGGTGGGGAGTAAATGTTACTGTCGAAGTTACACCGCATCATTTATTTTTCTCGAATAAAAATGAGAAAATGTTCCAAGTTAACCCTCCCATCAGGCAAAGCGAAGAAAACCGTTTAGCCTTAATCCAGGCGCTAAAAAATGGCGATATTGATTATCTTGCGACCGACCACGCTCCGCATACACTCGAGGAGAAAGAAAAGGGTGTCTCCGGCATCCCGCATTTAGACACCTACGGATCGTTTATGACTTGGCTCATGGCGGAACATGATTTTACTCCGGAAGATATTGCTCGAATTTGCGCCAAGAATCCGGGAGATTTTTTCAGTGAATTTGCCAAAGAAAAACACGGAGAAATCAGAGAAGGATATATCGGTTCGCTTACAGTTATTGACCCAAACAAAAAGATAAAAATTGAAAGAAAGAATTTAAAAACCAAGTGCGGCTGGTCGCCGTTTGAAGGATTTACTTTTCCTGGAAGTGTGATTATGACGATAGTTAGAGGTAAGGTCTATGACCAAAGGTAAATTACATCTTAAGGACGGGACCATTTACGGGGGAAAAAGTTTCGGAGCTAACAAATCCGTCGCCGGGGAAGTGGTTTTTGCGACCGGCATGGTGGGCTATCCGGAAGCGCTGACTGATCCTTCCTTCCGGGGGCAAATTCTAGTTATGACTTATCCACTTATTGGCAATTATGGCGTACCAGAGAAAAAATATTGGGAAAGCGAAAGGATTCAGGTTGCGGGGCTCATAGTTTCAAGCTACGTTGATACGCCCTCACACTGGCAATCTAAGATGACACTCTCCGAGTGGTTTAAAAAAGAAAAGCTACCTCTCCTTGAGGTAAAGGACACAAGAGCACTGACTCAAAAATTGCGAAGCGAAGGAGTAATGCTTGGAAGAATTGAAATGAGCAAAAAAATAAAATTCGAAGATCCAAATAAAAGAAATTTAGTCAAAGAGGTTTCAACAAAAAAGATTTATGAGCTCGGTGGCGGTAAGAAAACCATTGTTCTTGTTGATTGCGGAGCGAAACGCAATATCGCACGAAGGCTTGCGGCTCGGGGCTTGAAAGTGGTAGTAGTGCCCTGGGATACAGATATAACCAAGCTTGATTTTTCTTACGGAGCGGTTGTGATTTCCAATGGGCCCGGGGATCCGCTGAAGGCTAAAAAAACAATCGAAAACGTAAAAAAAATAATGGAGAGAAAGATTCCGATTCTGGGCATTTGCCTGGGCAATCAGCTTCTTGCTTTAGCGGCTGGCGGTACTACTTACAAACTCAAATTCGGCCATCGGAGCCAGAATCAGCCAGTTGTGGAGCAAGGCACAAAAAAGTGTTATTTAACAACCCAAAATCACGGTTTTGCCGTAGGGCGTATCCCAAAAAATTTCAAAGAGTGGTTTTACAATGCCAATGACTTTACCAACGAAGGGATTATCCACGAGAGCCTGCCGATTATGTCCGTGCAATTTCATCCGGAGAGTTCGCCCGGCCCGCTCGATACGGATTGGATCTTCGATTATTTTCTTTCCGCCATAGGCGGATCCGCCTCCGGCGGAAAAGAAACATCATGAAAAAAATCAGAAAAATTTTGGTGCTCGGTTCCGGTGCGCTGAAGATCGGCGAAGCCGGAGAATTCGATTATAGCGGCAGCCAGTGCATCAAGGCGCTCAAAGAAGAAAAAATCAAAGTTATCTTAATTAATCCGAACATCGCTACTTATCAAACCTCAAAAAATCTCGCCGATGAAGTGTATTTTCTTCCGATCAACGATTATTTCGTAGAAAAAATTATCAAAAAAGAACGGCCGGACGGAATAATGCTCTCCTTCGGCGGGCAAACTGCGCTCAATTGCGGGCTGGAGTTAAACAAGAGGGGAATATTAAAAAAATATCGTGTAAAAGTACTCGGCTCTCCGATTGAATCGATCAAGCTTACCGAAGACAGGAGACTTTTTGCGGAGCATTTAAGGAGTCGAGGAATTCCTATCCCGCCGTCTGGAGCCGCCAGAAACTGGAAGCAAGCGAAAAAAATTGCCGAAAAAATTGGTTATCCACTTATGGTTCGTGCGGCTTTTTCTCTCGGTGGACAGAAGTCCGGCGTAGCGAAAAACGAAAACGAATTGGAAAAGATTGTAAGTGGGGCCCTCGCCATAAGCCCTCAAGTGCTGATTGAGAAGTATCTTCACCATTTCAAAGAAATAGAATATGAGGTAGTGAGAGATAAGTTCGGGAACATCGTCACGGTCTGCAATATGGAAAATGTCGATCCGATGGGGATCCATACCGGAGACTCGATCGTGGTGGCGCCCTCGCAGACACTAAATAACGAGGAATATCATGGGCTTCGCGAGGCGTCGCGAAAAATTGTCGAGAGTTTAGGTATTGTCGGGGAATGCAATGTGCAGTTCGCTCTCAACCCTTCCCCCCTGCCAAGGGGGGATAAGGAGGGGGGTCTGGACTACTATGTAATAGAAGTAAACGCCCGCCTTTCCCGTTCCAGCGCCCTGGCTTCAAAGGCAACCGGCTACCCGCTTGCCTATGTGGCGGCAAAGCTTGCGCTCGGGCATAGCCTTCTTGAGATAAAGAATAAAATTACCCAAGTCACCCAGAGCTTCTTTGAGCCGGCCCTGGATTATGTTGTGGTCAAAATGCCGAGATGGGACCTGGAGAAATTCAGAGGGGCGGAAGAGCGAATCGGGAGCGCGATGAAGTCGGTCGGGGAAGTGATGGCAGTTGGCCGCTCCTTTGAAGAGGCGCTTCAGAAAGCAGTTCGGATGCAATCCGGGCAAATTGAAAGCGTAACCGAAAATGGTTCTTCCCTTCTCTCCATTCCTACTCCAAAAAGAATTTTCGCTGTTGCTTCAAGCCTGGCAAGCGGGGAGAAAGTAGAAAACATTTATAAATTAACCGGGATTGATCCCTGGTTTCTCTTTCGAATTAAAAATATTGTTGATTTAGAAACCCGCCTTCGCCGAGGCTACGGACGGGCAAGGAAAAATTTAGACAGAGGGGCCATGTTAGAACTAAAGCGGGCAGGATTCTCCGACAAAAAGATCGGGAAAATCGTGGGAAAAAGTGAAATGGATGTTCGCAATCTACGGAAAAAACTCGGCATTGCCCCATCGGTCTTTGCGATTGACACTCTTGCCGGCGAATTCCCGGCTAAAACCAATTATTTATATCTCACTTACCACGGCAATCACCACGATGTTATGCCTCTAGGCAAGAAGGCGGTAGTGGTTTTGGGAAGCGGCCCTTACCACATCGGGTCTTCCGTTGAATTCGACTGGTCGGCGCTTCACGCATCGCTGGCCCTAAAAAGGTACAATAGAAAGTCGGTGATAATAAATTGCAATCCGGAAACTGTCTCCACCGACTACGACATGTCCGACCGCCTCTTTTTTGAAGATTTGTCATATGAGACGGTTGCCGATATTGCGGAATTCGAGGGCGCCGGTGGCATAATTGTTTCGGTTGGGGGCCAACGGCCGAATAATTTGGCTGGTAAACTCTGGAGCGCCGGGTTTAATATTTTAGGGACCAGCCCCGCGGATATTGACCGGGCTGAAGACCGCAATTTATTCTCCGCGCTCTTAGACAAGCTCCGTATCGCCCAGCCGAAATGGCGAATTTTCACTCACCTTCGCGATGCCATTCTTTTTTCTGAGCGGGAGGGTTTTCCCGTTTTGGTCCGGCCCTCTTATGTTCTCTCCGGTTCGGCGATGAGCGTTTGCTACAACCGAAAAGAACTCAAACACTTTATCGCGAAGGCCGCAATCCTTTCCCCCGAGCACCCGGTGACAATTTCCAAATATATCGAGAACGCCAAGGAGCTCGAGTTTGATGCGGTTGCCGAGAGAGGAAAAATTATGATTTATGCGATTTCGGAGCATGTGGAAAATGCCGGGGTGCATTCCGGCGACGCGACGATCGTTTTCCCAACCCAGCGAGTTTATGCCTCCACCGAATCGCAACTGCGCAAAATTGTGGCCGATATTTCCAAAGAATTAAATGTTACCGGGCCATTTAACATTCAATTTCTTGTAAAAGATAATCGGCCGTACGTGATTGAAGTCAATCTTCGGGCCAGCCGGACCTTTCCTCTTTTATCCAAAGCTCTTGATGTCAATTTACCGGAGATATCGGTTGATGCTTTCTTCGGCAAGGCCAAGATTCATAAATTTACCTACCCCCAAAGCGTGGTGGTGAAGTCGCCGCAATTTTCTTTCTCTCGGCTTCTCGGCGCCGACCCGGTCCTTCGCGTGGAAATGTCCTCAACCGGAGAAGTGGCCTGTTTCGGGAAAGATTATGATGAAGCGCTTTTAAAATCAATTCTTTCCGCGCATCAGTTTGACTTTAACAAAAAAGCGGTGCTTCTGGCTCTCGGCGGGCCGATTAATAAAGTTAAATTTCTGGAAGCAGCGACAATTCTTCGCCGGCTTGGTTACCGAATTTTTGCAACCGATACGACCGCAAAATTTTTTAAAGCTCATAAAATCGAATGTGAAGTTGTTCGTAAAGCCTTCGAGCAATCGCCGAACGCGCTTAATATAATCGAAGGCAAAAAAGTTTCTTTCGTAGTAAACTTAAGTAAGGACGAAGGAAACGGGGGAAGCACTTCTCGTCGATACACGGACGGCTTCCGCATTCGGCGTGCTTCCGTGGACAACCAGATTCCCTTGTTCACCGACCTCCACCTTGCTCGCGCCTTCATTAAAGCCCTTGGGCGCTACCAGATTAAAGACTTAGAAATTAAATCTTATAGAGAATATTTGGAAAATGCCTAACTTGATTTCGACAAAAGACTTAAAGAAGGGAGAAGTAGAACGGATTTTGGATTTGGCAGAAACTCTCGAGAAGAATTATAAGAAGGGGAAGATTGAAAAACTTCTCGTCGACAAGATCATCGCCTGCATTTTTTTCGAGCCGTCGACTCGCACGCGGCTTTCCTTCGAATCGGCCGCCAAGCGCCTGGGCGCGCAGGTGATCTCCACCGAGAACGCGGAATCGAACTCCTCAGCTTTTAAAGGCGAGAGCATCGAAGACACCGCAAGAATGCTATCTATCTATGCCGACGCCATTGTCATGCGGCACCGAGAAGGGGGAGCCGCACGGAGAGCCGCGGCGGTTTCCAATAAGCCGGTAGTGAACGCCGGGGATGGGGCGAACGAGCATCCAACTCAAGCACTCCAGGATGTTTACACGATAAAGAGGGAACTGGGCAGACTCAGTGATTTGAATATCGCCTATGTCGGAGATCTGCTCTACTCTAGGCCGCTTCACTCAATCATGCCGCTTTTTTCGAGGGAGCAGAATAATAATTTCTACTTCGTTTCCCCGAAAGAGCTCGCGCTTCCCGAAGATTTTAAAAATGAATTGAAAGAAAAAGGAATAGATTTTGAAGAAAAAAACAGCTTGGAGGAAATATTGCCGGAAGTGGATGTTCTGTATGTGACTCGAGTGCAGAAGGAGCGTTTCCCGGACTTGAAGCAATACGAAAAAGTTAAGGACGCATTTATTTTGAGATCCGAACATCTCAAGGCGCTTAAAAAGGAAGCGATAATTATGCATGCTCTTCCGAGAGTGAATGAAATTGAAACCGCGATTGATACAGATCCCCGCGCCGTTTATTTCCGCCAAGCAGAGAATGGTCTCTACGTGCGAATGGCGCTTCTTCTTTGGTGCTTGCAAATAAAATAATGAAAAATGATGATAAAAAATATAATCGTAGATTTTAAACAAACAATTTATAATCCGGAAAGCGGTTCTCTTTTAGATAATGCTGTTGACGGACTGAAGGTTTTTAAAGAAAAAGGATTTTTTGTGCGATTAGTTGGCAGGGGAGAAAAGGCAGAAATTTCTAGAATTCTTGATCGGCTCGGTATTGCTCCTTTTTTTAACGATATCTCTATTGATGACGACAAAGAAAAATTTTTCACAAAAGTTGATGACCCTTCGGAGTGGCTGGTTATTGGAGACAGAGCCCATAGGGAAATACTTTTCGGTGGACAACTTGGCATGAATACAATCTGGCTTAAAAATGGCAAATTCAGCACTGAGGAGCCGAAGATTGGCCAAAAACTCCCGGATTATGTCGTTTCCTCATGGAAAGAGATAATCGATATAATTAAACAGAAAGGATAATTTTATGCAAACTCCCTTTTATGATCCCGAAAAGACCTATGAAGAAAATTTCGAGGATGGTCCCTTTGGCGCTTTTGCCCGCCCGACTGAACAGTCGTTCGGGCGGGCCGACGGGGGGACTCCTAAATACAATTTTCTGGGAGTAAAAGTAAATTCACCTTTTGGAATACCGGCGGGGCCTCTCATAAACAGTAAATTTTGCAAGGCTGCATTTGAAAAGAGTTTTGATATTTGTGTTTATAAAACCGTCCGCTCTGGAACATATCTGTCTCATCCGTTTCCAAACATTTTAGCGGTTAAGGTAGAAGGAGACCTGACTTTTGAGAAAGCAAAAAGTAAATTAGTTGCCAATGAAAATTACAAAGAGTCGCTCTCGATTACCAATTCCTTCGGCGTCCCCTCGAAAGACCCGAAAGTCTGGCAAGAAGATGTGAAAAAAGCGATAGCTTACGCCGGCAAGGGGCAGATTTTGGTTTTAGGTTTTATGGGAACTGTCCGGGAGAATCAAACTTCGGAAGAATTTATTGCCGATTATGGACTCGCCGCCAATCTTGCCAAGGAAACTGGGGCAAAAATTCTGGAAACGAACTTATCCTGCCCGAATATCGGCAACGAAGGCCTGGTTTGCTATGACTTGGAGATGACGGAGAAAATTTGCCGGGCGATAAGAAAGGAAATTGGTGACACGCCGCTCATTTTGAAAGTCGGGTATTATAAAAACGAGGAAGACATCAAAAAATTAGCAGAAATTGCAAAAAAATACGCCCAAGCGATTGCCGCCATTAATACTATTCCCGCGGAAATTGTGGATGAAAAAGGAAAGCAAGCTCTGCCCGGGCCGAATAGAATAAAGTCGGGTGTCTGTGGCGCCTCGATCAAGTGGGCGGGGCTGGAGATGACAGAAAAGTTAAAAAAAGCGAGAGAAGAAACGGGCGGAAATTTTCAAATTATCGGAGTCGGGGGAGTAATGAATGCGGATGACTTTTTCGAATACCGTCAGGCCGGCGCGGACTTCGTGATGTCCGCCACCGGCGCGATGTGGAATCCGTATTTGGCGAGAGAAATAAAAGAAAAATTATGAAAGTTCCATCTGGAGAAATTTTTACTGAAGAGGACATTGAATTACTGAAACTTATGGCGAAGTACGGTTTTATTCGCTGGAGTGAAGAGCCTTATAAACTCAAATCCGGAATCATGTCGCATGTATATGTTTTCGGGAGGGAAGATTTAACTGATCATCCTGAACTTCTGGTTGCAATAGGCAGAAAAATTTCGGAAAGAGTCCATCAGGTGATGAAACGCGATAAAGACACTAGACAGCCCTGTCTCATTGGTATCCCAATTGCGGGAATTCCACTCGCGACTGCTACCTCGCTCTACGATGCAATGCATGTGAAAAATCCGGCGCAGGCAATTTGTTACAGAATCATGCGGCAGAAAATAAAAGAGCATGGGGCTCACCACAACTGGATAGATGGGCGACCTGACTTTAAAAAATATCGATATATCGCTATCGACAACGTCATTGCGGGCGGAGACTCTAAAATTGAAGCTGCGGAGCGATTTGAAAATGATGGTTATCCCGGAAAAGATTTAGACCAAATTATATTTATCGATCGGGAACAAGGTGGCCCAGAGTTATTAGTTAAAAGGGGGTTTAAGAAACCTGAAATCGTTTTTAAACTTTTTGATATCACTTTTGTTTATGAAAAACTAGGCTTGTGGTCAGCGGAATCAATTAAAAAAGTTGAAGACGAAATAAAAGCCCATCAATTTATATAATGAAGAAAATAATTCTTGCCTTAGACGAAATACAAAATTTAGACGAGGCAGTCAAACTGGTGAAAAAAGTTGGCCATTTGGTTTATGCTGTAAAAATTCACAATTTATATGACAAATTCGGCCCAGATGTTGTTCGTATATTAAAAGAAGCTGGCGCAGAAAAAGTGTGGGTAGATTTCAAACTACACGACATTCCCAATACTGTCCGGCTGCGCGCTCTCAATCTTTCCGCCGACATTATTTCGGTTCACGCTTCCGGCGGAGTAAAGATGATGCAGGAGGCAGTTGCCTCGGGTAAAGAAATTTTTGCAATCACGATGCTTACTTCTTTTTCTGCCTCTGAGGTGGAGCAAATTTATAACCGAGAGGTTGACGATGCGGTTCTCACTTTGGCTAAGCTTGCCAAAGAAGCCGGAGTTTCAGGGATTGTTTGTTCTCCGCAAGAAGTGAAAATGATTCGTAGCCGTTCTGTATTTAAGGATTTAAAAATTATAGTTCCAGGTATTCGTTCATCCGGGGTTGATTTGAATGACCAAAAAAGAACAAGCACTCCGGCCGAAGCCCTACAAAATGGGGCTGATTATTTAGTAATTGGACGGCAGATTACGCAGGCGATAGATCCCCAAGTTGAAACAGAGAAGATCTGCGAAGAAATTAGGAAATATAAGCAAGATTTGACATAGTTTTTAAATTTGCTAGTATAGTCAGAACTGCACTTGGCAGTTTTTATGTTGCTTATTATTAGTATAATTATTTAAAATATATGGCAGAAGAATTTAAGAGAGACAAGCCGCACATCAATGTGGGCACCATCGGTCACGTCGATCATGGCAAGACCACGCTGACGGCGGCTATTCTCCATGTCTTGAACATGGCCGGCAAGCAAGTCCGCCTTCGCGGAGTTGATCAAATTGACAACGCCCCCGAAGAAAAAGCCCGCGGAATTACCATTAACATTTCGCACAACGAGTACGCAACTGACGCGCGCCACTACGCGCACATTGACGCTCCGGGCCACGCCGACTACATCAAGAACATGATCACCGGCGCCGCGCAGATGGACGGCGCGATCTTAGTCGTGGCCGCGACCGATGGCGCGATGCCGCAGACCCGCGAGCACGTGCTCCTCGCTCGCCAAGTTGGAGTTCCGAAGATTCTTGTTTTTTTGAACAAATGCGATATGGTGGATGATAAGGATATGATTGATTTAGTGGAAGAGGAAATTCGCGAACTTCTGACTAAACAAGGATTCGACGGCGCCGGCGCTCCGGTTATCCGCGGCTCGGCCCTGAAAGCGCTTGAATCGAAATCGCTTGATGACGAATGGGCAAAGAAAGTACTGGAATTGGTGAACGCGCTCGACACCTACATTCCAATTCCCGAGCGCGATACCGCCAAGCCCTTCCTGATGCCGGTTGAAGACATCTTCTCCATTGAAGGCCGCGGCACGGTGGTCACCGGAAAGATTGAACGAGGCAAGGTGAAAGTCGGCGAAGACGTGGAAATCGTTGGTATCAAGCCAACCCAGAAAACAACCGTTACCGGAATTGAAATGTTCAACAAAAATTTGCAGGAAGGCATGGCCGGAGACAACGCCGGAGTGCTTCTGCGGGGTCTGAAGAAAGAAGACATTACCCGCGGGCAGGTTCTGTGTAAGCCCGGGACAACCACTCCGCACGATAACTTTACCGCCGAAATTTATGTCTTGAAAAAGGAAGAGGGCGGACGCCACACCCCGTTCTTTACCGGCTACAAGCCGCAATTCTACATCCGCACTACGGACGTGACCGGGGAAGTGACCTTGGCTGAAGGAGCGGAAATGGTCATGCCCGGAGACACAGTGAAAATTACGGTTAAGCTGGTTACGCCGGTTGCCCTGGAAGAGTCCCAGAGATTCGCTATCCGCGAAGGCGGTAAAACTGTCGGAGCGGGAGTGGTCACTAAAATCCTGGGGTAGCCGATGGCCAAAGAAACAAAAACAAAGAAGCCGAAAGTCCCGACCAAAGTCGGGGTCCCGACAAGGGTCGGGACGAAATCTCCCAAAGCTCTTCCGAAACCAAAAAAGGAAAAGACCTCTGCCCGCGCAGGCGGGGAAGAAAGCAAAGTAGTGCTTCGCATCCGGGTTCGCGCCTACGAAAGTAAAATCCTGGACGCTTCGGTCAAGCAGATTATTGATACCGCCCGGCGCTATGACGCGGAAATCGTGGGCCCGGTGCCGCTGCCGACCGAAATTAAAAAGTACACGGTCAATCGCGCGTCTTTCATCTATAAAAATACTCGGGAGCAGTTCGAGATGCGAGTGCACAAGCGCCTGATCGATATTGTCAATCCGAACGCGAAGACGATCGAAGCGCTCTCCAATCTCTCGCTGCCTTCCGGGGTTGATATTGACGTAAAAATGCTGTAAAAATGTTTTATGAAATTCATTCTTGGGAAAAAAGAAAAAATGATGCAATATTTTGGGGCAGACGGGAAGGTCTATCCGGTTACTGCTGTTTCCGCCTCTCCGGTCAAGGTAAAACGGATCTTCGCAAAGGAAAAAGACGGCTATGACTCGGTGCAACTCTCCTGGAGCGCCGGCAAAAAGGAAAAAATAAAAGAATTTAGATTAAAGTCTGGCG